>Ga0209062_1004835_pt1 | contig 13625 bp, 12 predicted proteins | sample Coa_R2_2_FD_187158 | JGI IMG/M metagenome (GOLD analysis project Ga0209062, IMG submission 187158) | Surface soil microbial communities from Centralia Pennsylvania, which are recovering from an underground coalmine fire - Coalmine... | ecosystem: Environmental > Terrestrial > Soil > Unclassified... | reverse complement strand
TCGAAATGACTTGAAGCCCAGCATTGGTCGCGTCACTCGTTTAACGGCTCGATGATCCTGCTCGACGAGATTGTTTAAATACTTATTCTGGCGCATTTTGCTGAGCCTTCGCATGATCGAAGAAATACTTGCGGCTCGGGGAATTGGCGTGAGCCATGAAACCGTGCGCCGGCGGGCGCGCAAATTCGGCCGGGAATTTGCTGACCGGATCCAGCGGCGGGCGCCGGAGCGCGGCGGCAAATGGCATTTGGGCGAAATCGTCATTTCGATCGCCGGCGATCAGCTTAAGGGCTTGAACAACCGCGCGGAGAATTCGCACCAGCCGGCAAGGCGGCGAGAGAGGATCATGAAGCGCTTCACGTCAGCACGGCAGGCGCAATGGTTCTTGTCAATCCACGCTCAGGTTGCCAGCCTCTTCCACATCCTCTGCCCAGAATCTGCGGCGGCCTTCGCACGCCACGCCGTGCGCACGAGAGCCTTCACGGCCTGGGAAGATGTCTCGAAGGCACGCCCCGCAGCATGAACGCCTCCACCAGCATATGGACGCCTTCTCTACCCGGGACGCGTTAATGTGACGGTGCCCATTACACGCCAAAGCATCGAAGTTGGCTCGGCATGGCAAAGTCCGCACTCGTCGTTCTCGCAACCCAATGTCTGGATCGCCGCATTCCCGACAAGACGATGCTGATGCAGGATGTTGCCGCTTGGCAGGACGGCCGCAACAAGCGTCACGTCAAGGCCGGCTGGCAATTCACGGTCAACGACGCCTGCATCAAACTGAAAAGCCTATACCCGCAGTTCCAATGACTCGGGTCACTAGCCGTAAAATATAAATCTACGGCTTCTCTGCGGCCCTCCGCCTTTAATCGCCGAACTTGAACATATCCATCAAATCGCCGATGGCGGGTGAATTAGCCGGAATATAGGGATTTGATCCCGTCGAGGGATTTGGAAGATTGTCGCGGCTCCGGCTCGTGACCGGTCCCAGTCCAAAGTTCGCTTCGATGAACTTCAGTACCGATACGTGGTCCGTATAGGTGTGAGAGATATGGCCGCCGGCGCTAAATTTCGAAACAACGATCATTGGAGTACGGGTTCCGTCACCGAAGAAGTCGAGCGGTTGCACATAGCCAGAGTCCCAATAGCCGCCGCCTTCATCGAAGGTCACAAAAATAGCGGTGTCAGCCCAGAGTTTTGGATTGGCTTTCACGCCGTCGACAATTTTCTTCACAAATCCTTCGAAGAGGTTGAGCTTCGAGGATGCCGGATGGCCATCGACGAAGCCACTCGGTTTGACAAAGGACACACTAGGAAGGTTGCCGCTTTGAATGCCAGCGTATAGGTCAGCCGTATCCTTGAGGTGCTCGGTTCGGACTGCCGGATTGGTCATGATGGAAGTGGCATATTGCTCGAAATTGCAGATGTTGCAGTATGCGTCCTGCTTGTTCTGCTGATATTTGTCAGTGAGATATCTATTCCATTGATCGCCGTAATAAGCCCAGGAGACCCCCTTTTCGATCATCACATCGCCAATCGTACGTACATTTGATGGCGGAATGGTGAACACATAATTGGCAGAGTTGGTATCCGTATAGGCGTTGCTGCCGTCGCCAAAGTAGCCGGGATTATAGTTGTTGAGCAGATAATAATGGCCGCTTTCGCAGCGTGGTTCGACCTTCGGCTCAAGCGAGCTGAGATAGTTCAAGATGGCCGGAACACCTGGCTGCGAGCTGTCCGAACAATTGACATAGGAGCCGCCGCCGTAATTGGCATTGGGTGAGGTCGCGGTTGGAGAGCCGGAACCGCCTCCATAGCCGTCCTGCGTATAGTAATTGTTAGTGCCGGGCTGTGGATCAGGGTTTTCGACTTCGCTTAGGGCATTGGTGTGGCCTGGCAAAGGTGTGCCAGGAGCGTTTGGATTGAGCGGGTTGACCGGGGGCTGTTGAGGGTTACCATTCCCATCGCTGAACCAAAGGGCGTCGCCAGTCCCGAGCATGATGTGATTGGCGCCAGTGCCGCCTTTCACAGCCTGATGGTAGTTGTCGCTCATCGTATAGGTATCAGCGAGCGCCTTCAGATAGGGTGCGTCGCCTTGCTGGACATTATAAAATCCCATCGAGGCTGAGCCCTCGCCGGTCGAGGTGTCGTTGAAGCCAGCGGGCTGCGCTTTTCCATTTGACCCGGCCCCTACTGTCACTTCAACCCAGGGGAAAAGATCGGACGCGCAGCCCCAGCCATTGAATTGATCGGCGGCGCCGGCGTTGCAATCGAGCTGCTGCCACATCTGGAAGAAGCGATGAACAGGGCTCGCCGCATAGGCATCATAAGGGAACGTCTTCGAGGTGATCTGGAAGGGTCCCGGCGGCAGGTGGCTTGCGTCGTGGCCATTATAGTTGATCCGGGCATCCGGAACTTTGCTCGCTTGGCCGGTACCGCCGGTCAGCAGATATTTGTAATAGTCACTTGCGAGGCCGTTCTCGATCTGCGCGATGGCGGCCTCGTTGGCCGGAGTATCGCAGGAGGTGGCGGTGGTAATACCGAGGAGCTGACAGCCATAGGGCGTTGACGGGCCTCCCGTGAGCGCCGGTGGTAACACGTCATAAGGAGTTTTCGCCGGGTTCAGCTTGTAAGTCTTAAGGTCGAAGGCGCGATATTGGAGGGCCTCGCCGTAGTTTGGTCCCGGTGTGCCATCGGCGTTGATGATCTTCTTCGAGAGAAGATTCAGAACTTGCTCATTCTTATTAACGGGCTGGTAAGTAGCGAAAATATGGTCGAAGGAGCGATTCTCGCCGATAATGACAATCACATGTTTGATCGGCGTTTTGGTCCCGTCGGCATAGGCCGGCCCGAAAATTCCTGTTGACATAAGCAAAAGGGCAGTGAGGCTCGCAGTGGCACGATAAGCCCTTGAACCTCGCCGGCACATGAGAAGCATATGTTGACTCCGCGGTTAGACGTGACAGGACGCGACCTTAGTTGCGCCTAGTTACAGCGGCATGAAGTTAATATAACCGCGAAGCTTAGCTTTCACGGAAGTTTTGTGAAAGCAAACGAATAACAGATCCTAAAGCTAGTACCTTCTATAATGGGCCTTAGCACTACTTTGGCAGGTTTATCTCGTCTGATATCGGATGCGCATTCGGTAGTGTGGATATCGTTCGTAGGGTTGCTTTTGTGGGAGCGCTTTGATGACAGTGCGGCGGACGGCGGGCAAGGCCGGCCGCGGCGGTCCGGGAGGGATTCTTTTTTCCTCTTCGCCAGCTCGAGGCGTTGATGTTGGAGGAAGGCGTAGGCGATCATCGTCATGAGAGCGTGACGGTGCAGGCCCTGCCGTGACCGCCCTTCGAAGTGATCGAGGCCGAACTCTTCTTTCATCGGTTGGTGCGCCTGCTTACAGGCCCAGCGTGCCTTGATGGCGGCGGCGAGGCTCCGGAGGCTGGCTTTGGCCGGCGGATTCGGCAGGTAGTATTTGCGCTCACCGGATGAACGCCATTCGCTTCCGCCCGCCCGTCGCGCCGCAACTTGGCCACATATTCCTCCGCGATGGTCCGGAAGGTCTCCTTGGCGCGTTCAGCGATGACTTTTTTCTGCTTTTTCTCCTCGGATGGATCGCACCCGCCGGCCAGAACCCGCTTGGCTTCGTCGCGCGCTTGCCGGGCGTCCGCCAGCGAAACTGCGGGGTACGCTCCCTCACCGCTAAGAGCTTTTGCTTTCCGTTGAAACGGTAAGCAAACCGCCACAGGCGCGCGCCAGATGGCTGCACCCAGAAGGAAAGCGGGGAGTAAGGGGATGGTGCCCAGGGGCGGAATCGAACCACCGACACTGCGATTTTCAGTCGCATGCTCTACCAACTGAGCTACCTGGGCGCCGCCAGGACTCGGACAAGCCCCAGCGCAGGCGGGGTTATAGAGGAGTGGCACCGCCGTTGTCCAGCGCTGGCTGTAAGATAGCTGCGGAAGACGAACGTGGCGGCCGGAAGCGCGCAGAATGGCTCTGGCGGACATTCAGGAGATTGGGCAAGGCTTACAGCATTCGAATGCTGGCGATTGCCAAGGCGGTTTACCTTGCAGATGGAAAGCGCATTGGCAGTGAGACTTGAAGCCTTGCCGGTAAACTGCCCCAGCGCAGGCTCTAACGCTGGCGTCCCGTGCCGCCGGCTTCGGCGGCAAAGCCGCAGATCAGGCTGATCGTGTCCGCATCCAGCAGCAATGGCGCATGGCCTTGACCTTCCACCGTATGCGTCTTCGCGCCGGGATGCCGGGCTGCCATCTCCCGAAGTGTCTCCGGCGAGAGAAGATCGGAGTTCGCGCCCCGGAGAATCAACAAGGGCACGGCGCGCAAACCATCGAATTGCGGCCAGAGCGTGGGAAGCGGCTGCTCAAGATCAAGGCCTTCGAGCGTCTTCATCAGCGCAGGATCGTAGCGCAGAGCGATTCGTCCAACATCGTCAGCGAAGGTCATTTTGGCATAGGCGATCCAATCTGCTTCGCTCAGTCCGTTGAAACGCTCGCTCATCGTTTCCTTGAGAAGATCGACGGCGTCGGGAATGGAACGCGGCACCGGAAGCTTGCCGACATAGCCCCGGATGCGGGCCATGCCTTCCGGCTCCAGGACAGGTCCAATGTCGTTCAACACGGCGCCGCGAATGATGCCGGGGCGCGTTGCGGATAGCATCATCGTGTGGAGGCCACCGCGCGATGTTCCGACGAATATCGCAGCCTCGATTTCAAGAGCGGTGAGCACCGACAGCACATCGCCGTTTTCAACGGCGAGGCTGTAATTCTTCCAGTTCCGGTCATATTCGGAAAGGCCGCGGCCGCGGTAATCGATGGCTAGCACGCGCCGCTTGACACCGTTGAGGCCAGCCGCCAAGGCGCTCGCCAGCGGCCCGAAATCGGCCGATGTCCGGGTGAGGCCGGGCAGGCAGACAACGGGAACGCCAGGATCGAGCGGCGAGCCATAGTCGCGGACGTGAAGTCTCAGCCCGTCGGCGGCAGTATAAAAGCGGTTTTCGAAAGGGAGCTGCGGCAAGGTCATGTCCATCACCCGCGGCCTTAACACTACCATCCGGCAGGCCGCAATCAAAAGCAAAGATTTCCGGGAAGCAGAACGGTAATAGTTTATTAATCAAGAAAACGGTCTGCAGGAACTTCTGTCAAATCCTAATGTTTTTCGATCATGGAAGAGAGTTTTCCAAGGTCATCCTGTGTTGTCCTCGTCGTTGAAGACGAGCCTTTCGCGCGCCTCATGGGCGCCGATCTTCTGCAAGAGGCTGGCTTCGATGTTTTAGAAGCTTGCGATGGCGATGAAGCCTTGCGTTTGCTTGAAGCCCATCCGGAAGTGGGCATTGTCTTCACGGACGTTGAAATGCCAGGCTCCGTCGATGGTCTGGAACTTGCCTGGCATGTTTGCCAGCGGTGGCCTCGAATTGGAATTGTTGTTACCTCCGGCAATAAAATCCGCACTGAAGCAATTCCGCGCGAGGGAAAGTTTTTGGCCAAGCCTTACGACCGAAAGGCCCTGGTGCGCGAGATCGAAGAAGTCATCTGGCAGCCGCCATTGCGGAGACCTCAAGCCGGGGGTGCCAGCGAGCTCATATCGATGGAAAAGCGGTATTTCACGTCGCTGCGCAGCATGCGCTCGTAAGCCTCGTTGATTTTCTGGATCGGGATAACTTCCACGTCCGCGGTAATATTGTGCCCGGCGCAGAAATCGAGCATTTCTTGCGTCTCGGAGATCCCGCCGATCAGCGAGCCGGCAAAATTGCGGCGCTGGAAAATGAGGCTGAAGATTTCGACCTCTAACGGCTTTTCGGGCGCACCAACCTGTACCAGCGTGCCGTCCCGCTTCAAAAGGTCGAGATAGCGGCTGACCTCATGAGGTCCCGCGGCCGTGTCGAGGATCAAGTCGAAGCTGTTTGCATGAGCGGCCATCTCATCCCTGTTTTTCGAGATCACGACCTCATCAGCGCCAAGCCTTTTGGCGTCTCCGGCCTTTTCCGGCGATGTGGTGAACAAAACCGTGTGGGCACCAAAGGCATGAGCAAACTTCACGCCCATATGGCCGAGGCCGCCAAGCCCCACGATGCCGACCTTCTGTCCCGGCCCCGCCTTCCAATGCCGTAGGGGAGAATAGGTGGTGATGCCAGCACAGAGAAGCGGGGCAGCGCTCGCGAGACAGAGCTTTTCGGGTATTCGCAGCACAAAGGCTTCGTCGGCGACGATTGCGTTTGAATAGCCGCCAAATGTTGGGCCGCCAATGATCGCGTCCTTCCCATTGTAAGTCGGATTAAAGCCCTTCTCACAATATTGCTCGAAGCCTGCACGGCAGGAGGCGCAGGTGCGGCAGGAGTCGACCATGCAGCCGACGCCGGCGCGGTCGCCTTCCTTGAAGCGGGTGACCTTGGCCCCGGTCTTCGTTACACGCCCAACAATTTCATGGCCTGGCACGCAAGGGTAGATGGTATTGTGCCATTCGTTACGCGCCTGATGAAGATCGGAATGGCAGACGCCGCAATAGAGAATTTCGATCTGTACATCCGTTGGACCTGGGTCACGCCTCGAAAAGGAAAAAGGGGAAAGCAGCTTGTCCGGAGCCTCAGCCGCAAAACCAGTGCACTGAAACACGAGAGGAACTCCATTGAGCCCGCGATCCTATCACGGGCGTTGCAGATGAAAGGCTAGGCAGCTGGGCTTGCCAATCTGGCGGCTTATAGAGCCATGGCAATAAGGATAATCTGTTTTTGGACGGTGCTCGTCAAAGCTTTGCTTGTGCCTTCAGCAGGCTGTCCGCAGTGACAGCATCGGCCTCGCCGAAGCGGGCCTGATAGACCGCGAGATTTTCAATCACCCGCTGGACGTAATTTCGGGTCTCCGTGAAGGGAATCCGCTCAACCCAGTCAACTGGATCAACGCCGGGCTTGCGCGGATCGCCATAGGCATCGAGCCATTCCTTGACGTGCTTGCCGCCAGCATTATAGGCGGCGAACGTCAGAATGTAGGAGCCCTTCTGCTCGGCCAGGAGTTCGCCCAAATGACGGGCCGCGAGCTTTGCATTGAAAGCGGCATCGGTCAGAAGCCGCTTGGGATCGAAGGCGACCCCGGCACGTTCAGCGGTACGCTTGGCCGTCGATAAGATCATTTGCATCAGGCCCTTGGCTCCAGCCGGCGATTCCGCCGAAGGGTCAAAGGCACTTTCCTGGCGGGCGATTGAATAGACAACAGATGGCGAGACGGAATTTTGCAGGGGTTCGTATGAAGGAATCCCATAGTCCGGGAAAGATAGAGCATCGGCCGGCATCCCGCGCTGGCTAATGATCTTGCCGGTGTTGAGGGAAAGATGCGCGTCATGCTGTTTTTCCACAAGGCTTGCGAGGGCTGCCACCTGGCTTTCATCGGCGAGATGGCGCGCAGCCTCGGCGACGAGGGGAATGGCGAGTTCCTTCTCGCCGTTCGCGAATAGAAGCTCAATCACCTTGATCGAGTCGTCGCGGTCCTCGCCTTTTGCTTCATTGGCGATCGAGCGGATCGGCAATGCCGCAAGGCCAAGCTTTCCGCGAGCGAGCTGGCCGTAATAGGTGGAGGGATAACCCGCCGCCTGTTCGTAATATGCAAGGGCCGCGGGCGTGATGTTGTCTCCGGCCGATGCCTCGGCGGTGCGGCCTTGCCAATAAGCCGCCCGCGCACGGGACATCGGCGTTTCGGCAAGCTTGGCGACATTGTCGAAATGCACCGCTGCCCGTGACGTGTCTTTGAGGAAACGAAGCGCGATCCAGCCGGCGTGAAATTCGGCCTCGATTTTCATTTCGCGCGACATTGCGGAATGTTCAGCGCAAAGCTTGTAAGCGGTCTCCGCGTCGTTTTGATCGAGGAGTTTCCTGGCAAGGAGCCTTCGTTCAATCCACCATTCATCGCCATCGACGATGAGCGAGGGGTCGCGCGGCGCTGCCAGCATGATATCCGCTGCGGCGCGAATCTTGTCCGCATGGCGAAGCTTGTGGATTTGTGCGAAAAGGAAGCCCGGGTCCGTCCGAAGGGACGGGGGAACCTTGGCAAGCAGCTTGTCGCTCGGTGCCTCCCCGATGACCGCGGCGAGGGCCTTGGCGAGCGCCAGCACGTCGGGCCCAGCCAAGGCGGCGGCGCGGAATGCTGCGGCCGAATCGCCCTTGTAGAGCAAACGTTCGGCCCGGAACTTATGGTCGTCCTTGTTGAGATAACCGCCGAAATCAGCCCTGACCTTGGCTTCAATCTGGGCATTAAGGCCGGCTTCGCGCCAAACCGCGCGCACGAGATCTGCGGCCTCGCTGGTCCGGCCGTCATCGGTGAGAACGCGCGCAAGAGCGAGTTTGCCCGCAGGCGTCTCGGGGTCGGTGCCAGTGAAATAACTCTTAATGAGGGTGCCGCTTTTGTGATCGCCGAAGAGAGCTTCCTCGCTCCTTTTCTTCAGCCAGTCGAGCGCCGGCCACGCGGGATGCGCCTGCATGAAAGCCTGCAGCCGTTCAAAGCCCGCCTCGCGCGGAAAGTTCCGAAGAGCAATCCATTCGAGGGCCGTCTTGACGATCGGGTCCTTCGCGGCTGCCGCCGCCGTATCCCCTTGCGCAAGCTGGCCGGATTTGTAAAAGGTGACCGCCTGGGCAAAACCGGTGAGGTCACGATCTTGCTGGGAAGCCAAATCCGGTGAGAGCAACCAGCTTTGCGGTGCTGTTCCGGAGAGCGGCTCCGAGGAAAGGAATCCGTCTGGATGCGCCGCCGGCTTCCGCGGGAGTTCCAGTGCCCCGGATTGGCGGCCCGGGACAGGTGACGGCATGGAAGGGGAAAGCGATAAGGATTCATTCCGGCCGGGTGTCAGGAATAGAGCGTGCTGTCCCGCGATCCATCCTGCCGTGAGGGCACAAAGGGCAATCGCTCCGATTCCTGGTATACGCCGGAAAAGAATTTGCTTTGTGAGCATGGTTTATCCAATCTTACAAAGCGGCGCGGAAACGGATAGACTTGAGCGATTATTCGTTAACAAAAGGCAAATAACCCCCGAGCGGGCACAGAGTCCTTGTCCTTCCAAGTGAAGGATCCTTCAAGGTGAAGGCCGGTCCCGCTGAGTTTCACCAATGCGGGATCAAGGCAAAGGGCTCTTTCTGGCCGCGCGTTTAATGTTTATGTCTTCGTTGTTGGGCGTTTCTCGCGCCTATTTTGGTAAGAAAGACCCGGAATTACGGCATCACTGGGGCAGATCACCGGAAGGGCAAAACTGTGGCAATGGGGAGACCGACGGCTTTCAAGGGTTCCATCACCGCCCTCGTCACGCCGTTTCTTGAGGGGCGGTTCGACGAGGCGCGGTTCCGTGCTCTCGTGGATTGGCAGATTGTCAATGGCACACACGGCCTCGTGCCGGCCGGAACGACAGGCGAGAGTCCGACCCTTTCGCATGAGGAGCATCGCAGAGTGATTGCGGCTTGCATCAGCGAGGCAAGGGGAAGAGTTCCCGTGATCGCCGGGGCGGGCTCGAACAACACGCAAGAAGCCGTTGAGCTTGCGCGCTTTGCGGAAGATGCTGGCGCCGATGGCCTCCTCGTTGTCACGCCCTATTACAACAAACCCTCGCAGGAGGGTCTTTATCACCATTTCAAGGCGGTCAATGATGCGGTCGGCATACCAATCATCATCTACAATATACCGCCGCGTTCGGTCGTTGATATGACGATCGACACGATGAAGCGGCTTTACGAATTGAAAAATATCGCGGGCGTCAAGGATGCGACGGGCAATATCGCGCGCACGGCTTTGCAGCGGCAAGCACTCGGCCCGGACTTCATCCAGCTCTCAGGGGAAGACATGACGGCCCTTGCGGTGATGGCGCATGGCGGCCGGGGCTGCATTTCAGTCACCTCGAATGTCGCGCCAAAGCTCTGCTCGCAAATGCAGGAGGCTTGCCTTGCTGGCGATTTTCCAGCGGCTCTGAAGCTGCATGACCAATTGGCACCGCTGCATGCGGCTTTGTTCATTGAACCCAATCCGGCGGGACCTAAATATGCGCTTTCTGTGCTCGGCAAGATTTCTGGCGAGATCAGGCTGCCGATGCTGCCCGCCTCGCAGACAGCGCAGGCCGCGATCAAATCGGCGATGATCCATGCCGGGCTCATTCATGGGTAAGAGAGCCAGTCTGCGTGTGGAGCATTAAGTGGCAGCCAAGCAGGAGCGGGCGCGCAAGATCGCCGCAGAAAACCGGCGGGCGCGCTACAATTACGATATCGGCGAGACCTTCGAAGCGGGCCTGATGCTCACCGGCACCGAGGTCAAATCCTTGCGCACCGGCAAGGCCACCATTGCCGAGAGCTATGTCGGCGTTGATCGCGCCGGCGAGGCTTTTCTCGTCAATGCGAATATCCCTGAATATCTGCAGGCCAACCGTTTTAACCATGAGCCGAAACGGCCGCGCAAGCTTTTGCTGAAATCACGCGAACTCGCCAGGCTTGCGCAAGGGACGGAACGCCAGGGCATGACCATCGTGCCGTTGAAGATTTACTTCAACGAAAAGGGCCGGGCGAAGATCGAGATTGCGCTCGCCCGCGGCAAGCAGCTGCACGACAAGCGCGAGACCGAGAAGGCGCGCGACTGGAGCCGCGAGAAGGGGCGCTTGCTGAGGGAGAAGGGGTGAGGCTTCCACAAAACACAAGCCATCACCCTGAAGAGGCTGCGCAGCGGCCGTCTCGAAGGGTGAGGGCACAGCGCATTTCTCGACATGCCGTTTCGCGCCTTCTTCAGAAGCCGAACCCGGCGCAAGTTCCCCAAACCATCTCGCAGCCAACGCATGTCCCACAACACTTTCGGCCATCTTTTCCGCGTCACGACCTTTGGCGAGAGCCACGGGCCTGCGATCGGCTGCGTCGTCGATGGCTGCCCCCCACGGGTCCCGCTCGAAGAATCAGACATCCAGCGCTTTCTCGATCAGCGCCGTCCCGGCACGTCGCGCTTCACCACGCAGCGGCAGGAGGCCGATCAGGTCAAAATTCTCTCCGGCGTCTTCCAGGATGAAAAGACGAAGATCCAGGTGACGACCGGGACTCCCATCGCGCTGTTGATCGAGAACACCGACCAGCGTTCCAAAGACTATGATGCGATCAAGAACAGCTACCGGCCGGGCCATGCCGATTTCACCTATGATGCGAAGTACGGCATCCGCGATTATCGCGGCGGCGGGCGCTCGTCGGCGCGCGAGACCGCCATGCGCGTGGCGGCAGGTGCCATCGCCCGGAAGATTATTGCGCCCGTGGTGATCCGCGGCGCTCTCGTGCAGATGGGCCCGCACAAGATCGATCGCGCCAATTGGGATTGGGAGGAGTGCGCCCGCAATCCGTTCTTCTGCCCCGACGCAAAAGCTGCGGCGTTTTTCGAAACCTACCTCGACTCCATCCGCAAGGCCGGATCATCGATTGGCGCCGTCATTGAGATCGTCGCCGAGCATGTGCCGCCGGGCTGGGGGGCACCCATCTATGGTAAGCTCGACGCCGAGCTTGCGGGCGCTCTCATGTCGATCAACGCGGTGAAGGGCGTTGAGATCGGCGATGGCTTTGCCGCTGCCGGACTCGCTGGCGAGGAGAATGCCGACGAAATGCGGCGCGGTGAGGATGGCGCGCCGCTGTTTCTTTCCAATCATGCTGGCGGCATTCTTGGCGGCATTTCGACCGGTCAGCCCATCGTCACGCGTTTCGCGGTCAAGCCTACCTCGTCGATTTTGCAGCCGCGCCGGACGGTCGACCGTTCCGGCGCCGAGACAGAAATCGCGACTAAAGGCCGCCATGACCCTTGTGTCGGCATCCGCGCGGTTCCGGTCGGCGAAGCCATGGTTGCTTGCGTGCTCGCCGATCAGTTTCTGCGCCATCGCGGTCAAACCGGCACGGGCACGAAATGGCCATTTACGCCGCCATGAAGGGAGCATGCCGGGGCGGTGTTTGACCTTGTAAAATAGTTACCGCGGCCATAGCTCATTAATACTCAACCAGCGCCTGCCCAAGCCGGACTATAGAACCACCCAGCTTATACCAAGTTCCGTTGTGAATGACGCTGGGAGAGCGGTCATTCTCATCGAGACTTGATATTAGCTTGCGTGAGACGGGCGGTGCGCCAGGCTGAATTGTTCTCTTGCCCCTCCACAGAAAAGGAGATTTCCGGAATGTCCCATTCGGTCACGGAGGCGATTGAATCGATCCGGCGCGGTGAAATCGTCATCGTCACCGACGACCACGACCGCGAAAACGAAGGCGATCTCATCTGCGCAGCAGCGCTCTGCACGCCCGAAAAAATGGCCTTCATCATCCGCAATTGCTGCGGCATCGTTTGCGCGCCGCTCACCGCTAGCGATGCGCGCCGCCTCAATCTTCAACCCATGGTAGCGGCCAATGAGGCACCGCTTGGCACGGCTTTCACGGTTTCAGTGGATGTCAGGCATGGCTTGACGACGGGGATTTCAGCCGAGCAACGCAGCAACACCGTTCGCGGCCTCGCCAATGGTAACATGGGCCCAGAGGATTTCGTCCGTCCCGGCCATGTATTTCCGCTCATCGCGAGGGAGGGCGGAGTGCTCATGCGCTCGGGTCACACCGAGGCGGCGGTCGATCTTTGCCGGCTCGCTGGCCTGCCGCCCGTTGGGGTGATTTGCGAGCTTGCCAATGATGACGGCTCTATCATGGCGGGTCCGCAAATCGAGGCTTTCGCGGTAAAACATGGCCTGAAGCGGATTTCAGTCGCTGATCTCATCGCCTACCGGCAGGCGCGCGAAAAAATCGTTGAGCGGGTCAAGACCTTCAAGGTTGAGGGGACGAGCGGTCCTCTTACCGGCTATGCCTATGTCACGCCCTACGATCCGGTCCAGCACTTTGCTTTCGTTCAAGGCGAAATTGGTGATGGCCGCGATATTCCAGCACGGCTGCATCGCGTCGATATCATCGGCGATGTAATCGCTGGCGGCGACAGCATCCGCAAGACCTTCGCGGCTTTCAAGGAATATGGGCGCGGGGTCTTCATCTTTCTGCGCGATGGCACAGCGGGCGTACCGGTCAATACATCGAGCATTGAGGCGCTCGGCTCGGAAACCAAGCGCATCATGGAATGGCGCGAGATCGGTCTTGGCGCCCAGATTCTGCGCGACCTTGGCATTTCCTCGATCAGACTGCACACCTCGCGGCCGATGACTTATGTCGGCCTCTCAGGCTTTGGCATAGAAATTACCGCGAGCGAGGCTGTTGAGTAACTGTAATTAATGCCGGACCGGCGGGCGATAGGGATGCCAGACCTTAAGCCCAGACAATCAAGATTCCGTGAAGACGGCATTTAGCGAAGCCCGCCCGCCCTCTGCTATCAATCCTTTTGATCCGTGAATCGAATCAATCGATTAGCCTATCGCTGTGCCGCCGCGTAGCTTTGTTGGACCGCGCGAGGACGGGAGTACATGCCAGTTTGCGATGACTCTCGCCGGTAGGCGGCAACTCTGAGAAAAAAGGCTAACGACATGAGCTTAGTAACTGGAACTGTGCGCACCGGCGAGGCAGCGGCCGCCGCCGAGGTGCCTCTTCTTGACGGAAGATTGCCCATTATCGGGACGCTCGGGATCTGCACCTTCTATGTTGGTGTGCG
>Ga0209062_1004829_pt1 | contig 13636 bp, 8 predicted proteins | sample Coa_R2_2_FD_187158 | JGI IMG/M metagenome (GOLD analysis project Ga0209062, IMG submission 187158) | Surface soil microbial communities from Centralia Pennsylvania, which are recovering from an underground coalmine fire - Coalmine... | ecosystem: Environmental > Terrestrial > Soil > Unclassified ... | reverse complement strand
TCGGGGCGGCGGCATATTCGTGGTGAACGCCAGCGTCACACTGACCAACGATACCCTCAGAAGCAACAACGCCTATGGAGGGCATGGCAGCGGCGGCGGCATCGGCCAAAAAACGTACGGCTTAAGCGGCGACGGCGGCGCGGGTTCGGGCGGCGGCTTATGCGTGGCCGGAGGCACCGTCACGCTGAGCAACGATACCCTCAGCAGCGATAGCGCCTATGGCGGCCACGGCGGCAGCGGTGTTTACGCCGCCAACGGCGGCGCGGGTACGGGCGGCGGCTTGGAAGTGGACGGAGGCACCGTCACGCTGAAGAATGATAGCGTTAGCAGCGATAACGTCGGTGGCGGTCACGGCGGCAGCGCCGACGCCACAATCAACTTCAGCGGCAGCGCCGGCGCCGGCGGCGCTGGCTGGGGCGGCGGCTTGTACGTGGCGGAAGGCACTGTCACCCTGACCAACGATATTCTCAGCGGCAATACCGCTTATGGCGGCCACGGCGGCAAAGGAGGGGACGGGGTCTTGCACGGCGGCAACGGCGGCAACGGCGGCGTTGGTTCGGGCGGCTGTTTGAACGTGGTGGGAGGCTCCGTCACGCTCACCAACGATACCCTTAGCGGTAATAACGCCTCCGGCGGCCAGGGTGGCAGCGGCGGCAGCGGCGACACTTCAGGCGGTAGCGGCGGGAAGGGCGGCACGGGTTCGGGCGGCGGCTTATACGTGCCGAAGGGCACCGTCACGCTGACCAACGATACCCTCAGTAGGAATGCCGCTGTTGCCGGCCTAGGAGGAACAGGAGGCAACGCCGGCGGCGGCGGCAGCGGCACCGACGGCGCTGGTTTTGGCGGCGGCATCGACGTCTCTTCCGTCGCCACGATGCTGTTGCACAACACCCTGATCGCCGGTGACCTGGTCGGCGGCAAACCCTCCGACATCGGCGGCAGCCTCGCCAGCGCCAGCAATTACAACCTCATCGGCGATGGCTCCGGCGGACTCAGCACGAGCAACCACAACCTGCTCGGCTCGTTCGCCCATCCGCTCAACCCGCTGTTGGCTCCCTTGGGCAACTACGGTGGGCCGACGCAGACGATGGCGCTGTTGCCCGGCAGCCCCGCCATCGATGCCGGCAGCAGTGCCTACGGCGGTAGCACCGATCAACGCGGCAAATCGCGGGTTGGAGCCACCGACATCGGCGCTTTCGAATCACAGGGGTTCAAGCTGACCATTAGCAGCGGCAACAACCAGAGCGCTGCCGTCAACACCGCCTTCGCCAAAGCGCTGGTGGTGACCGTCACCGCCAATAATGCCATCGAGCCGGTGGCCGGCGGCCGCATCAGCTTCACTGCTCCCGTTTCCGGTGCGTCGGTGGTACTCAAGAGTAATCCGGCCACCATCGGCTCCAATGGCCAAGCCAGCGTGACGGCGACCGCCAATGGCACTGCCGGAAGCTATACCGTCAGCGCTTCCGCTGCCGGCATCGCTAGCTCAGCCAAGTTCTCCTTGACAAACACCGCTCCCGCTCAGCCTGTGCTTGCTCCGTTCGTCACGAGCGAGCCGCTACTGACGTCCTTCCAGACAGCAGCCACGGACCCGACGAGCAGTACGTCGCCGCTGTCGTCGTCGCTCACACTTGTCGATGCCGCGCTTGCTTTGTTCCTCGAAGGCATTCAGCGGAACGACAATTGGATGGAAGGTAATACATTTTTAGGTGAGGCGTTTTGAGGTAATCCTCAGGGCATTGCGGGGATAGAGACGAGCATTGCTTTTAATTCGTCCCACGCGAGGCCGTTTACTCTTTTGATTTGATCGCGGATGAATAGTCTATCGCAAACTCTCAACGAAGCGCGGGAACACCACCAAGCCGGCCGGCTCGAGCAGGCCGAGCGAGGGTATCGTTCCATTCTCCAGGTCGATCCCAATCACGCCGAGGCGCTGCACCTGCTCGGTCTGATGGCCTATCAAGTCGGCAAACTCGATGCGGCCAACCAGTACATCGCCCGCGCCATTCAGCTCAAGAACAACGAGCCGACTTTTTTCAGCAATCTCGGTCTGGTCTATCAAGCGCAAGGTCGACTCGATGAGGCCGCCGCCAGCTTTCGCCATGCCATCCGTCTGGGGCCGCGCTTCGCCGGCGCCCATAGTAACCTCGGCACGGTCCTGAGCCAGGAAGGCCGGCTAAAGGAAGCCGCGGATGCGTTTCGGCAAGCGGTCCAATTGGAACCCGAAAACTCTCTTTTTCACTTCAATCTCGGCAATACCTTGCTCAAAATAGGACAGCACCGCGAAGCGGTCCAGTGTTATCGGTTGGCCCTGGAGCGCCGCCCTGATTACCCCGAAGCCCACAACAATCTCGGCTCGGCGTTCCTCTATCTCGATGAGCTGCCGGAGGCGGAGCGGTGCTTTCACGAGGCGCTGCGCCTGCGGCCGCGCTTCGCCGATGCCTGCAACAATTTGGGTTTGACCTGCATGCGCCAGGGCCGGTTGGACGAGGCGCGGCGAGCGTTCGAGCAAGCCGTGCTGGCCCAGCCGGATTTCGCCCAGGCGCATCACAACCTGGGCAAGACTTTCTTCGAGCTGCGCCGGTTGGAAGAGGCGCTGCACCACTATCAGCACGCCCTGCGTCTGCAACCGGATTTCGCCGAAGCGCACCAAAGCCTGGGCCATCTGTTTTGGAAAACCGGCCGTACCGATGAGGCGATCGCGGCCTACCGGGAGGCGCTGCGCCTCAAGCCGAATTTCGCCGACGGACATTGCGGACTGGGTTTGGCGCTTATGGAGCAGGGCCGATTGGCCGAGGCTCAGGAAGCGTTTCGCCAGGCCTTGCGAGTCCAGCCCGATTTTGCCGTGGCCCACAGCAATCTCCTCCTGGCCCTGACCTATGATCCCGCCGTCGAGCCGCGTGTTCGTTTCGCCGAGCACTGCCACTGGGGAGCGCGTCACGGCCATACATCCGCCGTTCTGCCGCCGCCGAGCAATGACCGCGACCCGAACCGCCGCATGCGCATCGGCTATGTCTCGCCGGATTTTCGTACTCATGTTGTCTCACGTTTCATCGCGCCGATTTTGCGCCATCACGATCGAGCGCGATTCGAGATTTACTGTTACTCCGAGGTTCGCGGCACTGACATCACGACGGAGCGGATGCGCGAATGGGCGGATGTGTGGCGTTCGACCTGCGGCTGCAATGATGCCCAGGTCGCCCAGATGATTCGCGGCGACGGCATCGATATCCTGGTCGATCTCGCCGGCCACACGGGCGGCAACCGGCTGGGCGCCTTTGCCTATCGACCTGCTCCCGTGCAGGCAACCTACCTCGGCTATCCCAACACCACCGGCTTGACGGCCATCCAATACCGTTTCACTGATGCCGTTGCCGACCCGCCCGGTGAGCCGGCTCTGCATACGGAAGAGCTGGTTCATCTGGTCGGCCCGTTCTGCTGCTGGGAAGCGCCCGACGATGCTCCCGAAGTCGCGTCTCGGCCGGCGGGCGGGGGGCCGCTGGTGTTCGGTTCCTTGCACAATCCCGCCAAGTTGAACGACCGAGTTCTTGAGCTGTGGGCGCGGGTGCTGCGGGCAATCCCCGACTCGCGTTTGCTTCTTTTCCGGCACAGCATGACCGGCAGCACGCGCGAGCGCATTCGTCGCAAACTAACGGAGCAGGGAATTGACGACAGCCGCATCGATTGCCGCAACGCGCTCTTAACCAGTGCTGGTTCGCACCTGGGCATTTATGACGAGATCGATGTCTTGCTGGATACGTTCCCCTGGGGAGGCCACGCGACGGCTTGCGAAGCCTTGTGGATGGGAGTGCCGGTGCTGACGATTCGCTGCCCGACGCATGCGGGACGTTTGGCAGCCAGCATTCTGACCGCCGTGGGGCTGACGGAGTGGATCAGCGCCACCGTCGAGGATTATGTATCGTTGGCCATCGAACGAACCAGGGGCCGCTCGCAACTGGCCGAGTTGCGTTCGGGTCTGCGTTCACGCATGAGCAACTCGCGGCTCTGTGACGGCAAAGCGTTTACTGCATCCCTGGAAGCAACATTTCGCCGGCTGTGGGGGGATTGGTGTGCGCGGGGGACACATTAGAGCGCATTTCGAGTAGGAGTATCGTCTTTTCTCGTGCCCACGCTCTGCGGGGACCGAGAACCAACCCCGCCCGCCCCTTCGGGTCGCGGCTAAACGAAATCGAGCCGCTCGTCATTTTTTGCTTGATTCACCGCCCGCGATTTTTAAGATTGAGTCAGTGCAATTTCTCTCCGCCCGCGTCTATTGTCCAAAGCGTTGCGAAGGTTTGTCCAACGGGCCGAAGACACAACGGCGTGTTTGATGGCGATGTCGCCCTGGGAGGATCCTCCTCATGCCGGCCTCTCTTTGCTGCCCTCAGTGCGGAACCACATTGGCGCAGGCCTCTTCTCGATCGAACACGGCCATGCTTTGTCCCGCTTGCTCATCCGGTCTGCCGGCGGAGACGGCAACGCCCTGGTGGGTCGAATCGGCCCCAACGGTACTTCCGCCGCCGAAACTTCCTCCTCCGCTGCCAGCCCATCGGTTGCCCCGGTTGCGCACACGGCACATCGCGGCCGCGGCGATTGTTCTGATGCTTGCAGGCTTGATAGCCAATGCTTGGCCACGAAAAAGCTCCAAGGAAACTCTGCTGCCGCAGGCGTCCTCCGTCGAGGGTAATAGGCTTGCCGAGGCGATCCTGGACCGATTGCCCGCTGTGGAAAATGCCCGAATCGACATCACGCCGTCCCCGGTTCCGCCCCCCGTTGCTCCGCCTGTTCCGACGGGAAAGCAGCCTGTCGAGCCGGCGCGCGATCGGATCGTCTCGTTCATGCCGCCGCCCTTGCCGCCGCCGGCCCGGGCGGTAGAAGCTGTCCCGGCGAATCCCGCCCCGCGCCGAGGACTTCACCAGCTCGACCTGGCCGATGAGGAAGAATTGCTACGGCAAGCCGCGACTGCTCCCGAGGTCGGCCTGGGATCGTCGGGCGTCGCGGTCATCAACTCCTACCTGACGCATATACCGGCCAACCAGGTCTCGCTTGCAACCACGAACCTCACGGAAGGCACGCCGCTACTCACTGTGCGGCCGGACCTCCGCATGCTCCCGATCCGCTTCGGAGAGCGCTGCAAGCTCGAAGGCAAACAGACCGTCGCTCTGGATCGACTGGCGCGCAAGCTGCACGAGTACCTGGATACCTTCCTGCCCGAGACGCTGGAAGGACGAAACGGTCCCACTGAGAAGCTGCGTCAGACCCTGCTATCCGAGATGTACGACAAAAAGCCGGAATGGCTGCGCCCCGAAGCGGTGCGTGCCTTGGTGCAAATCCTCATGGGCGAATATACTCCCATCCGCAAGATCCTGGTGGAGCTGCTGTCCAAGATCGACGCGATGGAATCTACAATAGCCCTGGCCCAGCGTGCCGTCTTTGATCTCAGTCCCGAAGTGCGGGAAGCGGCGGTCTCCGCGCTAAAAGGCCGGCCCGTCGCCGTTTATCGGCCCGTGTTCCTCAAGGCGCTGCGCTATCCCTGGGCGGTGCCGGCACAGCATGCCGCCGAGGCGCTGGTTGAGCTGCGCGACACCGGCTCGGTGCCGCTGCTGGTCGGTCTCCTCAACCTGCCCGATCCGGTCGGGCCGTTGACGGTCCAAAATAATCGGCGCATTTTGCAGGATGTCGTACGCCTCAATCACATCCACAATTGCTTGGTCTGTCATGCGCCGGCCGCGTCGTCGAGCGATCTGGTTCTCGGGGTCGATCCCTTCGTTCCTTTGCCTGCCCGCCTGCAAACCTCGTCGATGTCGGCCGCCAGTCAGCGTCTCGCGGGCGGATTCACGGACGGCGCGAGCAGCTATCGGGCAGGTGGTCGCGGAGGCGGTCAGCAAACCGTCCTGCTCCCTCTGTTGATCCGTGCTGACATTACCTTCATGCGCCAGGATTTCTCGGTGCGACAGCCGGTCCGTTTCGTGAGCGTGCCGTTTTGGGGTCCGATCGGCTCTCGACACCAGCGTTTCGACTACGTCCTGCGTACGCGTCTTGTCCCGCGCAAGGTGTACTCGCGCTTGGAGGAAATGGCCGGTGAGGGGAGTAGTTATCCGCAGCGCGAGGCTGTGCTCTTCGCTCTGCGCGAGCTGAGCGGCAAGGACGCCGGTCCAACGACGGAAGCCTGGATGCAGCTCTTTCCGTCCGCTCAGCAGGCGCTTCAGGCGGTCCGCCTCGGCAGACAGATCGTTCAATCGAGCGGTCTGGATCACGAGGCGGTGCTGGCGAAGTGTCGCGTGGGTGATGGCCCGCTCTATACGCAGGCGCTGGCCAATGCAATCCCCTATTTGAAGGGGGCCACGAAGGAGAGGGTGCGCGGCATCCTCACTGATCGACTGATGCGGATGCCCGTGAACAGCCTGCGCGATCATCTTCGGGACAACGATCCGGAGATTCGTCGGGCCGCGCTACTGTGCTGCGGCCGCAAGGACAAGAAGCAGGTTGTGCCGGAGTTGCTAGCGCTTCTGGATGATCCGGAGCCGATCACCGCGCGAATGGCCGAGGAAGGACTCGCAGCCATCACCGGCGAACATCTAAAAGATCCCGCGGAGTGGAGGGCTTGGTGGAAGAAACACGGCGAAGAGCCGCGACCGTAAGGGAGCGGGGAGAAGACCGCTCCTTTACGGTCGTGGCTCTACTTCATGATTTCGGTTTCCTGTCGTATTTTTCTCCTTTTTCTCCGGTATTGGCAACCTGCTAATCACCGCAAGTTGGGAATCTGGCAGCCCACCGCCTTGGTCTGGGGCATCTGCACTTGCTTGCCGGACAAGATGGCCGACAAGGCCGTGCGCACGTCGCGCTGGCTCGGCGATCGCCGCGGAGCGCCGATCCGAGCATACGAGTCGTCGATCCGTCCACGGTAGGCGACCTGGCCGTCCGCCGTCACCACGGCGACTTCCGGCGTGATTGACACGCCGGTGGCAGCCACCAGCCGATGCTCGGGGTCCAGCAGCACGGGACAGCGGTAGCCGAAGGAAGCGACGTGCTTGCGTGCTGTCTCCACGGTCAGGTCGGGATCGACGTAGACGATGTGAAAGCGCAGCGGCTTGTCGGCGTTTTCCCGGACGATGGCGTTGATCTCCGGAGCGTAGCTGTTGGAGATCGGACAATCGGGCGCGAGGAAGAACAATACGCTGGCTTTCGCCCCGTCCACGTCCAGCGGCCGCACCTTTTCGCCATGCAGATTTTGCACGCTCGGCTCTCGCGCCTCCGATTTCCTTGCCGGCGGCACGAGTTTCTTGGGATCGATGCCGATCTTTTTAAGGTCGATCTTGTCGCCGCGCCGGATGGAGGTGCGGACGGCGTCGCGCAAGTGGTCCCTGTACGCTTTCTCCAATACGGGCGCGTCCTTTTCGTTGACCGGCACCATCAAATAACGCAGGCTGCCCATCTCGTCATTCGTGCCTTCGCCCCACGTCATCCGCTTGGGCGGCTGATTGGGATTGCGTTCGTTGTCGGCCGAGTTGTCCCAGACCACCTTGGCATGCAGCATGGTCCCCTTGGGCAAACGCACGAATTGCTTGTAGAAATAGGCCCCCTGCCAGTTGAAGTCCCAATCCTTGATAAAAAACAAGCGCTCGGTCTTGCCGTCGGGCTGCACAGCCCAGCCCCGGAACGATTTGCCGATGTTGTGAGCATGCGCCGTGACGCCCACCAACTCGACATCTACGGGGAGGGTAAACGAGTCCGTGACGGTGAAGTCGGCCTTGCCGGGCGGGATGTCGATGCCGGCAAACAGTCCGAAGATCGGCGGCAACTGGAAGGAGAAGAAGGTGCGCGCCGGCGGCTTGTCGGCAAAGTAAAGCCCAAAAGTCAGTAGTTCCTTCTCGGCCTTACCAGAGGGGTGGAAATGAGTCTGCACGACCAGATCGGAGCCTTTGCGCAGCGGCAAGGCCAATCCGTCCGGCAGTTTTTCCGGCAGGGCGCCGACGGACCAGCCACCGAGCTGGCCCGAACCGCGGAAGTCCATGCCTGAAAAGCCCGGTTGGCCGTCCTTGCCGTCCCGTTTACGGGCCGAACCTCGATCGTCGCTGAAGTACTGCGTATGGTGCACTACCGACCGCACACTGGGCCGGATGTCGATGGCCGTCACCCATTTGTCTTCCGAGAGGTTGAGCGGCAGGACGAAATAACGATAGATGTCCGGCCCGTCGGCCGGCACGTCGAAGGGACGGTCCATCGTGACAATCAGGTCTGGCTTGCCGAGAGACCACCCTTGCGGGAACTCCGGCATCTTGGGCAGCTCTTGGGGATCGCCTTCGGCCATGCCGCTTTCCACCCAACGCTTGAGCAGGGCGATCTGTCGATCACTCAGACGCCGCTCGTCGCGGAATTCGCCGTGCCCAGGCTCCGGTTGCCACGGCGGCATGTAGCGGCGCTCAACCACGTCCAGGATGGTTCGTCCGCGTTTCTGGACATCGCGAAAGCTCATCAGCTTGAACGGGGCCGCCTCCCCTGGACGGTGACATCCGGTGCAGTTGTTGAAGATGATGGGGGCGATATGTTCCGAGAACGTGATAGTGTCGGGCAAATCTTGCGGAGCGCGATTCGGCTCCGCGGCTCGCGCCACGGTCGTCGTGCAGAGCGCGCACAGAAGCGCCGTCAGTGAGCGCAAAGAGTGTTGCTTCATCGTTGGGTTCCTTTCTTTCGGCGAGCTTATCCGAGCCTGAAGCGTAAGCGAAGAGCCTTCGCTTCAGGCTCGGATAATACTAGTCATGTTGGGCGGAGCGATCCGCCCCCACTGGAAGAGGAATCGGAGGAAGTGTTTCACGACTTTGGCGCGAGAGGAGATCGAATTAGTCGATCAGCTGCTCGGCCTCGGCGCGAAGCCGGGCGAGCACGCGGGATTTGGCTATGCGAACGGCGACGGGCGACATACCCAACTCCGCAGCGACGGCCGAGGTTTCCCGTCCCTCGACAGCGGACAGCCAGAAGGCCTGCCAGGTCCGCTCCTCGAACTCGCTTCGGATCAATTCCAGGGCACGGCGATACAGGCCGCTCACCTCGTCGGCGTCGTCACTGGAGCCGGGTTGCGGGTCGGGGATTTCCTGGAGCCGGTAGAGGGCCGTCGAGCCGCCCTCCGCCGGGGCCTGACGCTGAGCCTTGCGGTAATAGTCGAGGAGCTTGTGGCGTGTGATGCCGCGCAGCCAGCCGCGGAAGCTCCCCGGTCCGCGGTGCTCGAATCGCTCCAGATCCTCCGAAACGGCGAGAAAAACCTCCTGCGCCAAGTCGCTGGCGTCCGCCTCGACGCCGCCGCGCCGGCACCAGTATTCGACCAACGGGCCATAGAGCGCTAGCAGCCGAGTCCAGCTCGGTTCATCTCGGAGCCGCACCCGTCCCAGCAAGGACAGCGAGGTGACGTTTTGCTGGCTCATACTTACTCCCATTACGTCGGTGCTCCATCTCCGGCTACACTTCGAGGATCACCGTGCGAAACGTCAAGGACACCCGCCTACTTCGTGGAACCACTCGCGTGCCCAGCTTGTCCGTCTTACGGCCGGGAATGGCGTGTCGCCATTTGTACCGTGCCTCGCCAGCCAACACAAGCAAGCTACCGCGCTCCAGCGTTAGCGATTCCGTCCCGCTCCGATCCACCGCGGATAGCTCCATCATGCACTGCGACCCCAGCGTGAGCGAACAGACGACCGGGCCGAAGCACGGCACGCAATCGATGTGGGCCGTGATGCCCTGGCCTGGTTCATATTCATTGACGATCAGCTGGTCCGGGGCGGCCGCCATATGTCCGTCGGCCACCAGCCTTGCGGCCAACGGCTGAACCCATGCGGGCAGCGGCCCAAGGTACATGGATGGATCGACCTTCCGTGCCTTGTAATCGTAGCGGTAGCCGTAGTGCTGCACTCGTCGCTTTAGGTCGGAAAGCCACGGCTGGGCATCGACGACAGCGAGCAAAGCAGCCTCATCTGGCTCGGGGACGTATCCTGCAACGTATTTCAAACCGGGTACTGCCATAGGCTTCTCGCTCAGACGCCTTATTCGGCGAGTTGCGCGGACGGCGGCAGCTCCCAATTCTGGAACCGCGTCCGTGACCAATCGACCGAGATTTTCAATCGCCCACCAGGGAGATGCCACAAGCCGCTGCCGAACATCCCCGACATAAGCGACACGTCCGGGTGTTCGACGAGATATTCACGCCAATCGCTCTCCCATTCATAGAATTGCCAGGCATCGTCGTCGGGTAGAAACCGAGATCCGTGGACTACTGGTAAAGTATCATCATCCGGGACTGGCCCGAAGAAACATCGCTCCCAACGCTCATCATACGCAGCCACAAGCGTCCGTTGATCTATCGCCGAGAGCCCACGCCACCAATCCAGCACTGGCTCCCGATCTGAATCCGAGAGGTAGGAAAGTAACGAGGACGGTAGTTCTTCCAACGGTACCTCCTCTCGCCGAACACTTAGTTTAGCAGCGGTGACAGCGCCGAGAACCTTGAAACCCCGGGAAACCCATATCGTGGCCGCCCTCTGCGACAGCAGACAATTCGCCGGGTTTTGGGCTAGGCAGCTGGTTGGATACGTTGTTCGATGCACGTGCGCTCGTAGGTCGCTTCCAGTTCGACGGGCAGGCACAATCCGCCCCGCAGCCACAGAGGCAGTGTCGGCAACCGTTGGCCCACCGCAATCGGCTCATGCCATACGTCCAACCGACGTTTCTCATCGCGCTCCACAAGCCGAAAGGCCGACCCACTCAGGACCGGCCCCGGCCCCGGATCTGCCACCCCAACGCGTACAAGAAGTTCGCGATGGAGATCGGTCGGCCGCTCCGTCACCACATCAACCAGCACCAGGCCGACACCCGCCTGCAAGTACGACACGCATTTCGACACGAAGGCCTCTCGATTTACGGGCCGATCCTTGTTGGCTGGGCTGACCAGCTCGATCGCCCCAGCCAGCTGCGGGCCGCCCGATCGACTGAAGATCCCGACCTCGACCACAACCCCCGACATCTCGAAAGGATAACTAGCCAACGGTGGCGGCGCTATCCAACCCGGTGGTGCGGACGCGCCGCCGGACTCTTCAAACGTCGCGACATCGATCTCGATGCCGAATTGCACATTCGCTTCGGCGAAGTAGCCGGCAGGCAAAAGCGTGTTCAATTGGGAAGACAGATATGTGGCCCAGGAATTATGGAACGAGTGCCAATGGCGGCGTTCGCTCAGCGGCGGGTGGAAATGATCCAGAAGCGGCATCGCGCTATCCTCAGTGAGCCAACCAGTCCCGTTCAATACAACCCACTAGGAGATGATTGTACCCAAAGCATTTCCGAGCCTGAAGCGTAAGCGAAGATTGCTCTTCGCGAAGGATTGCTCTTCGCCTACGCTTCAGGCTCGGAGACACCTACGGGAAAAATGTCCGGGGTTGCTTTTCGTGAGCGCAATTCATGGCGAATGACCCGTGTGCGACGGATGCGGAACTGGCCGCCTTCCTGCGTGGTGAGGCGGTCGGCCGATCGCTGGAATGGCTGGCCGAGCATCTGACGGCCTGCTCCGTGTGCCAAGAGCGGCTGGAGCAAGTCGAGGAGCAGCCCGACACGGTCGTTCAGATGATCCGCCGCTCCTCGCACGCGACGTGGGTTGAGACCCGGCCCGTAGCCCGTGACCGGCCTGCCGGTTCACCTTCGCTTCATCGTTCGCAGAAGCTACTCCCCGACGTCCTGCCGAGGCGCGGGGATACCGATGTGCGACATCTCTATTACCGGCGGGCGCGCCTTGGCTCGCTCGTGGTCGCGATCGTGATCGCTGCCCTCTTGGCGCTTCGCCTCTGCGATGCCGATACGTTGATCGGCCAGGATTCGATCAAGACGCGGGGATTGTACCTGTTCGCGGCGGTTCCTCTCTACGCCGCGGGTCTGGCCGTTTACCTCTGGCTCCGTCCGGATGTCTCCCTGGCCCGGCTTCGGCTTCTGACAAGCATCCTGTTCGCTCTGTGCGTTCTGGCGGTCGGGCGGCGGCAGTATTCATATCTCGTCTCTCTCCCGCCGGAGGGGTTCGAAGGGCCGTTGCACGCCAATACCTACCTCACGGGTGCGAATATCCTATCGATTTGCTCGTGGTTCATCATTATGGTGAATTACGGCGTGCTGGTCCCCGAGACCTGGCCGCGCGTCCTGGCAGTCGTCGGCGGTATGGCCCTGGCCTCGCTGGGGATCATTCTGGCTGCGGGACTGGCCAATCCGGCAGTGCGGGCGGAGTGGCCCCACCTTCTGCGGTGGTCCGCGCTCCTGCTGGCTTTGGGAGCGGCCACGGCCACGTTTGCGTCGTTTCAAGTCACCGCTCTCCGCCGCGAGGCGTCCGAGGCCCGCCGCCTGGGGCCGTATCACCTCAAGCAGCGGCTCGGTTCGGGCGGAATGGGCGAGGTCTATCTCGCCGAGCACCGTTTGCTCAAACGACCCTGTGCCGTCAAGCTGATTCGCTCGGAGCACGCCGGCGATCCCGCGCTGCTCCGCCGCTTCGAGCGGGAGGTCCACGCCACGGCCGAGCTCACGCACCCCAACACGGTCGCAATCTACGATTATGGCCACGATGAGGACGGCACCTTCTACTACGTCATGGAATATCTGCAAGGCCCGAACCTTGACGATCTCGTGCAACAGCACGGACCGCTGCCGCTTGGCCGGGTGGTTCACTTCCTCCGCCAGTTGTGTGCGGCACTGCACGAGGCCCACTCGTCGGGCCTGGTCCACCGCGACATCAAACCGAGCAATGTCATCGTCTGCCGCTACGGTGGTGTGCATGATGTCGCCAAGCTGCTGGACTTTGGCCTGGTGCGGACGCCCGGCGGGGGTGGCCAGGAGGAAACCCGATTGACCGCGAAAGGGATCGTATTGGGAACGCCGGACTACATGGCGCCTGAGCAAATCCGAGCAGCCGGGCTGACCGACGCTCGCAGCGACTTGTACAGTCTCGGTGCGCTGGCTTACTTCCTGCTGACGGGGCGGCCGCCGTTCCAGCGCGAGACGGTCATGGAGACGCTCGTTGCCCACCTGGAAGAGGCGGTAGCGCCTCTCACGAACTGGCGGCGGGACATCCCCGCCGATCTGCAATCCATCGTGCTCCGCTGTTTAGAGAAGGATGCTGCGAATCGTTTTCCCGATGCCGCGACTCTGGAGAAGGCGCTGGCCTGTTGTGGATGCGCCACGGAATGGACCGAGGCTCAGGCTAGGGCTTGGTGGCAGGCGCATCACCCAGTGGACCGCCCTGACAGGGAATGCGGTGTTCGATGACTTCCCCATCGGAACGGCGAGTCATGTGCTCGGCGAAGCGCACCGAGCGTTCCGCAATGCCGCCATCCCGTAAACAACATGGGTAGTGCTACAGGCACAAATACATCAAGAATCGTGGATGTTAGTTGCCCGTCCGTTGTAAGAACCCCTGCAACGGAAAGAGCGAGGATGAGAGGAAATGAGCGAGAAGAGGAGGGGACTTCCGCTGCCGACTCTCCTCTTAAATCTTTAGTCCTCCAGTGACTTGAGATGAATTGCGATAATCGAGAGGCGAGGATTCAAGGGTGGGTGAGGGGACTCGAACCCCCGACATTCAGATCCACAGTCTGACAGCGGCGAACCCTAAACCCGT
>Ga0209062_1004826_pt1 | contig 13649 bp, 13 predicted proteins | sample Coa_R2_2_FD_187158 | JGI IMG/M metagenome (GOLD analysis project Ga0209062, IMG submission 187158) | Surface soil microbial communities from Centralia Pennsylvania, which are recovering from an underground coalmine fire - Coalmine... | ecosystem: Environmental > Terrestrial > Soil > Unclassified... | reverse complement strand
TCCTTGCGGTCGCCCGTGTATTCGCCGACCATCTCAGGTGGAATGTCGGTCTTGTCGAGAATTTCCTGAATCCACTGGCGCACCGCAATCGTATTGGGGGTAAGAATGAGCGTAGCGCGCTGGATATCGGCCATAGTGGCCAGGCCGACGATGGTTTTGCCCGCGCCGCAGGGCAGCACCACAACGCCGCTGCCCCCGCTCGGCGCGCCCCCCGCATAGAAGGCGGCTGAAGCTGCGTACTGATAGGCGCGTGGCTGGAAAGGAACATTCTGGCTCGTGATCGCGCGCAGCGTCAGCGGTAGCGGCGAGCCGTCGGTGTAGCCAGCCAGGTCTTCGGCGGGAAAGCCAATGTGAATCAGCGCCTGCTTGATATGCCCGCGCCGCGAAGCATCGACCTGGATGGTGTTCCTGTTCAGTTGACGCAGCAGAAAGGGCTGCGTGCGCCTGTGATGTAGAATTTCGGTGATTAAAGTCGTGTCGGTTGAAGTCAGCAGCAGCGCGTCTCCCTCGCGAATCAGCTTGACGCGCCCGTAACGGCTCATATATTCACGAATATCCACGGAGATATTCGAGGGAATATCGTATTTACTGTACTTTTCGAGCAACTCCAGCACCATCTGCGCGCTCATACCACCGGCAGCCGCGTTCCAGAGCGAAAGCGGGGAGAGGCGGTAGGTGTGAATATGCTCCGGCGATTTTTCCAGTTCCGCAAACTGGGCAAGCGCGTCCCTGGCTTCAGCATGTAACGGGTGGTCGACTTCCAGCAGAATCGTGCGATCGCTCTGAACGATCAGGGGGTTTTCTGGATTCATTCCTATACTCCGGGCATCTCGGCCCATCTTTTGAGATACTTCATCACGGCGCTTACGGCGGCCTCTTCGTAGCCGCGCATCAGGTGGCGCGCGCCGGTAATCACGTTCAGCCCCCTGGGGCCTTTTTGCTGCTCAACGAACGGCTCAAGTTTGTAGCGCGGGCAGACCTCGTCAAACTCGCCTGTAACGAACAATTTCGGGCGTTCAAAAAGGCGAGGAAAGCCGCCGGCAGCGCGGTACAGGGGCAGGCTGATGGCGACGAGCGTGCGGATATACGGGTCGAAGGGAGCGTACTGCAGCGCGATGTAGGCCCCGAAGGCGTGTCCCACCACGCAGATTTTCTCTGTGTTCACTCCTGGCTGCTTCAGCCCGAAGGCGATGGCCCCGGCCAGGTCAAGGGCTTCCAGTCGCCCGTCCGTTTGCTGCCCCTGGCTCTTGCCCACGCCGCGAAAATTGAAACGCAGGCCCATCATGCCCGCCTCCGCCACCGCGCGCGCCAATGCCACCGTCAGACTATCGTGCATATCGCTGCTGGCCGGCTGCGGGTGACAGAAGACGACGAGGGGAACTACCCCCTCTCTTCGTGCTGGTTCGTGCATAATCCCTTCTAACTGGAATGCGGGTTGCCCCCGGTTCGTAAATGTAACGGCTCGTTCCGTCCCTGCTGAAGCCATCATCTCTCTTTCCCTGTATACCTGTATCCTGAATATGCTCGTTTCATCTTATCTCAGTTACCTTCATCCGTCAACAGTCTCTTCCGAAAGTCTCACTCCCCTCATTGCAATTCAGCCATGCTCTTGTTATGGCAACTGATATGCTTGAGCGAACAATCTTCGCTTTTCCCGAAAAACACAACTTGTTCTAGCATGTTACAACATGTCAGAACATTAGAAGCAATAAGAAAACATACATTTTTCAGGCAATATCGGAATCTGTGCTATAAAACCCTATGAAAATGAGCAGGAGGATGTTATACTGAATAGTAAGATGGGTATATATTTTGGCTGTGGTCACAATAGAATATGGCGTTACTCTCTTTTTGCTAGCTCTGCCTGATTGCGGAGGGTTTCTGTTCGAGAAGATATCCTTCGACAGGACAGGTGAGCGACCGGGGCGGCAACATTCCGGCAGGTTCTGTGTATTTTTGGCATCCCTTCCTGCCTGCGCTGGAGCATGCATCAGCCCCTCCTAGCAGTATTCTTCGTCTGACGAGGTCTCAGGGGGTGTTCTCGACAGACCCATATGACAGCAGACGGCACAAAGATTGTGCGATACACCTGCCAGGCGGCAACGAGGCGTTGCCTGATGGAGTGTTGTTTGTTGCTGCCGTTTCCCTGCCAGTCTGGTCTGTCGACCGGACTGAGCGGGCCGGTGAATCGGGTGTGGAAATGGTTGGAGCGAAACTGGTAGTGTGTTGTGAAGTTTCCTGGTGAAGATTATAGAGGTAGGAATGCATATGGCCAACATTTTAGTCGTAGAGGACGAATTACAGATCGCCAGAATGCTCAAAGAGACACTGGAGATCGAAGGCTATCAGGTGATAAGTACCCGAAGCGGCGAAGATGCTGTACAGATTGCGCTACGAGAGCCTCCTCACCTTATTCTCCTTGATATTATGCTTCCCGGTATCGATGGCTATGAAGTTATTCGCAGGCTGCGCAATCATCCCAAAACGATGCACATTCCCATCATCGTTTTGAGCGCCCTCGGTGATACCGACAATAAGGTGCGCGCTTTCGAGCGAGACGCGGACGATTTTATCACCAAGCCCTTTGATACCGATGAGCTACTCTCGCGCATGCGCCGCCAGTTGCGCCGTGTGCAACAAAGCTTTCTTTCTCCCCTCACCGGTCTCCCCGGCGGCTTGCAGGTCGTGCGGGCCATCAACTACAAGCTCAACAGTCAGGAACCCTGGAGCATCCTCTATCTCGATCTCGACAATTTCAAAGCCTTTAATGATGTCTACGGCTTCCTGGCGGGCAACGATATGATCCTGCTCGTCGGTCAGATTTGCCAGCGCCTTGTGCATCAACTGGGGGGAACCGAAGATTTTGTCGGCCATATCGGCGGCGACGACTTCGTCATTGTCACTTCACCCGCGCGCGCAAAGACCCTTTGCACAAGAATTATGGATTGCTACAAAGAGGAAAGCGCGGCGCTCTATCTGCCGGAAGACCTGGAGCGCGGCTCCATCAGCGGGCTGGATCGCAAGGGCAGGCCCTTCCAGTTCCCGCTCGTCTCCCTTTCGATAGGCGTCGTGAACAACCAGTTACGGCGTCCTCACAGCATTCAGGAAATCAGCTACCTGGCGGCAGAGGCCAAACGCAACGCCAAACAATCGACCGATAATATTTTTTATCTCTCTCCCTATCTTGATCGCAGCGTGCAGGGACGCGAACGCCATACACCGATGCCACCTTCCATCTCGAACACAGCTTCTCGTACCTCAGCATCCCTGTTGCCCTACACCTGCGCATCGCCCAACACCGATCATCTGTACTCTGGCGACGACGAGATGATTGCAGAGTACGAATCGCACATTTATGGTTGAACAGTACCGGGGCGCAATGATACAATGTCATACACAGGATCAGGAATTTTCCATGAAAGGCTGAAATGACAACAAATCAGGACGAACCCTTTAACGAAATTGCGCAGGAGAATGAAACAGACGCTGTGAGCGACGAGGAAAGAGAGGCCAGGCGACAGGCGGTGCGTGAAAATGCGAAGCGCGTGCTGCGCGAAAGCGGTCTGGCGGAAATGCTCATTGCCATCAATAAAAATCTGCTCAAGGGACGGGGAACCTTTGAGGAATATGATTCGATGGTGTTGTTCAAGTGGGGAACCTTTACCACGAGACGGCATCTCTGGATCGAGGTCAGCGGCAACACTATTCGTTTCCGACTGGCTCCCCATCTCAAATGCGGCGCGCCTGCCCCGCTCTGCGATGGCGAATATCATACCTTCACCGCCCCCATGTGGGCCAATCACGATTTTCTCTCCGCACAACTCCGAAAATACTACGAAAAACCCGTCGCCGAAAGCTCAGACGACTGACAATCAGGCATCATCCTCATCAAGCGGTTCGAGCGCCAGCGTTTGCATGGTGCCGATGCCGCTGAGGAAGCGGCGAATGGTTTTATAGTTCGGGTGCGCGTAAAAATCTTCTCTATCGGCCTCGCCGGCCCAGCTCAGCAGATTCAGAAAGATCGATCCGTGCCTGTAGGGGCTTTCGGTGGGCGGATCAGGTGAGGCAGGGGAGCCAACGCCCATGGAGAGTGGAGGGTGTGCCAGGTTTGGATTGGGCTGGACGGCAGGTTCCTTTGTCCCACGCGCGAGAAAGGCAAAGGCCAGTGTGGGCTGCATTGCCTGCCGCCGCAGGCTCTCGATCCAGCCGCGCTGTGCCAGTTCGGCCTGCTCTGGCCGGATGGTTGCCAGGTGCGCCTCCGCCAGCAGCGGCTTTGCCCCCGGACGGCTATAGCCCCAGGCATAGTGCATGAACCACTGCTCCGGCGGGGCTGTCAACAACTCGGTTGGCGAGGCCAGCAGCAACTGGCGCGGCCCGTGCCGCTCCTGCGCCTGCCACCAGAAAGCTTCATTTTCCCACGTCGTCAGCATCAAATAGTAGCCATCGTCCCCCCGGCTGCGATAAAAGAGGGATGTCACCAGCCCCGGCGCCACCCGCACGGTGTTTGAAATCAATTTTATGCGCGCCAGTCCATCCGCCTCTTTGCCGGGCAATATCTGCGCCAGCGTGATTACCAGCAATTCCATCGCTACAACCCTCTATCTTCTCCTGTGTCCTGCCTTGTGCTTGTTCCAGTTCTTAAGTATACTTGTATTGGAGCCTGTTGCCTATCTTTAAGCCTTTTTGTACCAGCCCTTGTATTTTTTGCAAGCAGCATAAGCCAGGAGGAGTTTCGATGCTTGACCCTGAAACCAACCGGAATACGGTCGAGTGGCGGCTGGCCGGGCCGGAGGACGCGGCGATCTGGGTGGCTGTAACTCGCCGCAGCGCCGATCAGATACCCTTTGAGAGCGAAGACGCACAACTTGAGCGATATAAAGAAGAGTCCCCCGAACAGCAGGCGCAACGCTACCTGCTCTGGCGCGACGATGCCCCCGTCGGGCGGCTACGTTTCTTCACGCAGGGTGATACAGCGCAGCTCGATGGGTTGGTACTCTTGCCGGAGGCGGGCGGCAGTGTCGCGGCGCAGGTCGTCACCGAGGCGCTGGCCCGTGCCGCCGCGCTCAACATGCGCCACATCGAAGCCACCTATCCCGCCGCCTATATCGCCTCGTTTGCCTCTGCCGGCTTCGAGCAGGTGCGCAGCCGCACGGGGATGATGGCCTCGACCAACGTCTCGCTGCCCCCGCCGCCCATCCCCGCCTCGCTGCGCGTGCGCCAGATGACGGAGGATGACCTTGACCAGATAGCAAATTTACTGCAACGTGCTTATATGGGTGGCCCGGACAATCGCCATCCCGACCTCGCTGGATGGCGAGCGGAGGTGCGCGCCATTTACGATGGCTCTTGCGGCCCCTTCCTGCCCGAAAGCTGCTTTGTGGTGGAACACGCCCTTGACCGCTTCAACCTGGCGGGCGCGCTGCTGACCCACATCGAGCGCGGCATCCCGCGTATCCGTCACACGGCGGTCGCGCCCACCTTTCGCCATGTTGGCCTCGGTCAGTTGCTGGTCGTCAAAGCCATGCAGCGCCTGCACGAACAGGGCTACGCCTCCGCCATTCTCTACGTGACGCTTGGCATCCCCGCCGTCAACCTCTACCGTCGCCTGGGCTTCGTTGAGGTCGGCCCCACCTACATCGAAGCCGAACGCAAACTCTCATCGACAGGCACGCTGGTCTGAGGGAGGTGAATGTCATTTCTATTTCAGGCGAAGGCGAGAATCGGAATGAATTTGCCCTGATTGCCCGACTGACAGAGGGTCTGGCTTCGCGGGCCGGTGTCGTGCTGGGCGTGGGTGACGATACCGCCATTCTCGATATCGGCGGCGAGCAACTTTTGCTGGCGACTGTCGATAGCCAGGTAGAGGGAGTGCATTTCACGTTTCAGGGCTGCGGCGCAGAGCAGGTTGGACGCAAGGCGCTGGCCGTCAACCTGAGCGATATTGCCGCAATGGGCGGGGAGCCGCGCTATGCTCTGGTCTCGCTCGTCATCCCGCCTCATCTCCCGCTTGACCTGTTGGAGCAGGTCTATGCCGGTATGCGCCTGGAAGCCGAAGCGTTCGCTACAGCCATCGTGGGCGGCAACGTCGCGGGTATGGGGGCAGACAAGGGCGAGCAACTCATCCTCGATATCACCCTGCTTGGTACCGTTGAGCGCGGCCACGCCATCACGCGCGGCGGCGCGCACGTGGGCGATACGCTCTGCGTCACCGGCTCCCTCGGCGCACCCGCCGCCGGTCTCTATGCCCAATCTCATCCCGGCCTGCCCTATCCCGCGCAGGCCCTCGAGGCTGTGCTACTGCGACAGTGTATGCCGCACCCCCGTGTGCGCGAAGGGCGCGTACTCGCCGGGTTCGGGCCAGATGTCATCACCGCCATGCTCGATATCAGCGATGGCCTGAGCGGTGACCTCTCCCACCTCTGCCAGCGCAGCCACGTCGGCGCTCGCGTTGAGGTTGCCCGGCTCCCCATTTCCTCCGCCGCCCGCGCCATCGCCGACACCGCCTCACGCGATCCCCTGCCATGGGCGCTGCACGGCGGCGAAGACTACGAACTGCTCTTCACCGCCCCCCCCAACCATGTCGAGGCAGTCACGCAGGCCGTACAATCCGCGACCGGCACGTCCGTCACCCCCATCGGTACCATCACAGAATCGCAGGATGGCATGCAACTTCTCTATCCTGATGGCCGCGTCGAAGCGTTGCAGGTGCGAAGCTGGAATCATCTGGCGGCTGGCTATGGAAAATAGCCTCAGACATGTCATGCCATTTATGGAAAATAGCCTCAGACGTGTCATGCTATGAGAATCATCCCCGCCCGTGTCATGCTGAGCGGCAGCGAAGCATCTGGTGCCACCCTGACGGCGGTGCTACTTCTGCGGGAAGTGGATGAGTGTCATGCTGAGCGGCAGCGAAGCATCTGGTGCCACCCCATGCTGAGTATAGCGAGATCAGATGCTTCGCTGCGCTCAGCATGACGCGGGCGGGCAGGATGGTTTTTGACAGCCGGTGGTTATTGACCGGACAGGAGTTTTTGATGGCAGCAAAAGTATATTCGCAGCGGCTGGGGCTGATCTCTGATGAGCAGTTTCAAGCTGCACTTGACCATTTCAACCTGGGACGCTTCGTTCGTGCGCAGCCGATTCCTTTTGGCCTTTTCGGGCAAAACGTTTTTGTGAGCAGTACCGAAGGCGAATATGTGCTGCGCGGCGATCCCCATTTCTGGTGGCAGTTCCCTACCGAACAATTCTACACGCGGCTGCTCCACGAGCGCACGCATGCCCCTGTTCCCTGGCCGTATCTGATTGATGTTTCTACGGAAATCTTCGGCTGGAGCTACGCACTCATGCCCCGTATGCCCGGCTTGCAACTGGCCGATCCACAGATCAAAGCGCAACTGGAACCGGAGGCAAGCAAGGGTATTGCTCGCGCGCTGGGAGAAAATCTGGCCGCTATGCAGCAGGCAATATGGCCTTTCTCCGGTCGCTACGATGCCGGTTCCGGGGCTGTCCTGCCGTTTGATCTGGCGCACGAAATAGCGTGGCCTTTTCCTGTAAACTCCGACCCGCAACTTGCGAGCATACCGCCAGCGACCATCTCATATAGCGAACGAGTGCAGGCATGCCTCAGACATAATATTGCTCGTGCGCGCGAACACAATGAAGCTGCCACAACGCTTGATGATATCGCCTGGGTAGAAAGCATCATCGCGGCAGCACACGATGCCCTCGCTGAGCCGTTTGAACCATGCTTCGTGATGGAGGACTACAAAGAAGGCAACCTTGTCGTCCAGAACGAAGATGGCTGGCGAGTCAGCGGCGTCTTTGATCTGATGGAAGGCCATTTTGGCGATGGTGAAGCCGATCTCGCGCGCCCCCTTGCCGAATATCTCTACGAGGATACACAACTGGCTCGTGAGTTTTTGCGCGGCTTTCTGAATCAGAAACCGCTGCGTCCTGGTTTTGCCGAACGTTTCCCCGTCTACCTGCTTCTCGACCGCTCCATCATCTGGGCATACTTCCAAAGCATCGATCAACGCTGGTGGCCCGAAAGCTGGACGTTTCGTGACTGGGCCGGGCAGTATCTCTCCCTTGAGCAACTGCTCTGAATGCCCGGTGAACATCTGTTATGAACTTTGCCAGACAAAACCGGCTCCCATGTCATGCTGAGCGCGAGCGAAGCATCTGAAGCCTGTAGTGCGCGTGACGAGTTGCCTCAGATGCTTCGCTCGCGCTCAGCATGACATGGGGGCTGCTTCAATCCACGATCTGAATGCTCCCATCCTGCTGCATGGAGAGGATGACCGGGCGCGCGGCGGCGCTGGTAACGATGACGCTGTTGTAGGAGTGCAGGGCAATGGTGCCGCTGACACCCGCCAGCTTCTCTTTGCTGATGCGCTGCACCAGCTGGCCCGAAGTCGGCATTTTATTGATGTCGCTGATCGGCCCGATGGCGTTAAGGACGACCTCTATACCGTCGGCGAAGAGCAGCGCCCCCTGATCGAGTGCGGCTGCCCCACTGCAATAGCTGCCGGGCGTGGCGAAGGAGGTGCAGAAGCTGGCGTAGAACTGCTTCTGCCACGTGTTGCCGCTGGTCGGTGAGCGCGCCGCCGAGGCGGCGGAGACGAAGATGTGCGGCAGCGTCAATTGCTGCTGGCGCGCCCAGGGAACCAGTGCCTGCAGAGCGGAGGGCTGCACGAATTCACCGGCAATCATCAGCACCGGCTGCTGGTTGGCGGGCAGTTGCGCGATCGCCTGCGCCAGCGTAATCACGTCGTTGGTGAGCAGCGGGGCAAAAATGAGATCGGGGCGCGGTTTCGCCTGCAGCGCGTCATGTAGCCCCGCCAGCAGATCATCGCGTGACCCCTGCGGGCTTCCATTGTCATCCAGCAGGCCGGTGGAGATGATGGTCTCCTGAGCGACGATCCGCGCCCCCCGGTTGCGCGGGAAGTTTGCCAGGAACGCCTGCGCCGAGCCGGACGATGCCGGGTTGCTCGGATCGTAGAAGATGGCGGCGTTGCGCGCGTGCAGGCTGCGATAGGCATAGAACGCATCAAGCTGCGCCTGCGCCGCATCGTCCGGCGAGAAACGGATGAAGGAGAAGCCGGGCGCGCAATGGCGATAGAGCGATGTCTGTTGCAAAAGCGGGAGAATGAAGAGGCCAGTAGCCGTCGGCGCGATCAACGGCACCCCGGCCTGACAGAGCGTGGGCAAGGCAACCTCCGTCAGATTGCTCGGCCCCAGCCCAAGCGCCGCCAGCATGGGATGGCTGCCGCTTGCCACTAAGCCCGCCTGCCGCAGGTCAGACCCGTCGTCCATTGAGGCGATGGCGCTGGCAATCTGGAGCGCGCCCTGCTCGGTTCCTGTAGTGTTCGCCAGCACCAGATAAAGCAGCGGGGCGTCCGGCGTTTCCATCTGCGCGCTGTTATAGAGATGTTGCGCAATGTACGCGCCGACCAGTTCCTGGGTGTAGGCGGCGTAGAGCGCGTGGCGGTCGGTGCCGCCCTGCGGGTCTGCGCTGCCGGGGCCGCTATCGAAGCTCACCACGATCACGCCGAAGGGCCGACCCGATTGCCGCACGTGCAAATCTTCATCATAGATGGCGGCCTCGGCCCCGCTGCAGCCGGTTGTATCGGAAAGCGGCACGTTCATCGCGGAGGAGAACAGCGCATCGGCCTGTGAGACGTGGTTTTGCCGCAATGCCTGCGCCGCCTCGCGTTTGTACTGGTAGCTGCTGGCATTACAGGCATCGAACACCTGCAACCCATCGCTCAGACCAACGCCATCGGGTGTTGGGATGGTGCGAGCATGCACGGGCGGGTGATAGTAGCGCGCATCGTCCCAGCGAATCGCCAGGTAGGAACTCAGCGATGCCACGAGCAGCAGCAGGAGCAGCGTGCCATACGAGAGCGCCATTGGGGATATTGGAACGTGTCCGCCGCGAAAGAAGCCGGTCAACTCCCACCAGATGGCGCTGAAGGGGTTGCGCACCGGGCGGCGGCGATACTTGCGCGTGGCCTTCGCCTCCTGTCGGTAGATATCCAGCAGCACCAGGCAGCCGCTTTCACATGTGAGCAGGTGTTCCTGCACCTCCGGGTAGAGCGAGGCCACACTCCCGTTATCGTCCATCGCCTCCGCATACTCTGGCAGCAACTGGCGGCATTGCTGGCAATCGATCGGCCCTCCATCCAGCGCAAGACCTGACTTGTGAGCGGCGGGCGCGGATGTAGTTGATGGAGTTGGTATGGTTTGTGCTGAAGACTGCCGGGCAATGATTGGCGTTTGCGGCTCTTGCTCCCTCACTTGCGCGGGCGAACTGGCGATTGCCTGCGTGGGTTCTTTCGAGGGCGACACCGGAGTGGGTTGTGTGGGTGGCGCAGATGGCGCGGATTCAGCGACAAGCGTTTGTGTTGTGCCTTTTGTTTGTTCGGAGGACTCGGACGAGCCTGCGCCGGTTTTGCGACGTGTCTTTCTCTTCTTCGCTGATGATGTGCCGTTCGCGCTGGCTTCCTGCCCCTGGCAGCGGGCGCAGGTGGCGATATGCAGTTGGGCCGCCTCTACGGCTTCTTCGGGTACGGCTTCCGGGTCCTGGGCATACTCTACCAGGATAGACTGCGCAAAAGCGCACGCGGGTGGCAGCAATTGGTCCGTTGCCATCGCATCCTCCAGTTACGAGAATAGTTATTCCCGGGCAAAGGAGCGGAGGGCGTAGGTAATTTGCTGCTCCAGCGTCATCTCCTGATCTTGCGGAATTTTCGCCAGCGCCTTTTGCGCCTCTGTTGCTGAGAAACCCAGACCCATCAACGCTTCCAGTACCTCGGATTGCATTTTGCTTGATGAGTATACACCAGCAGGGCTTATCTGGGCAAGCGCGGGCAGTTTTCGCTTCAACTCCAGTACTAATCGCTCAGCAGTACGCTTGCCGACGCCTGGCACCAGGGCCAGTCGCTTCTCATCTCCCTCGGCGATGGCGCGAAAGAGCGTGCGCGCGTCCATGACCGAAAGTAATGCCAGCGCCACCTTTGGCCCGACGCCACTGACACCGATCAACTGCTCAAAAGCGTCGCGTTCCTCTTCGTTGGCGAAGCCATAGAGGGCGATGCCGTCTTCGCGCATGTGAAAATGCGTGTGCAGCGAGACCTCCGCGCCCGCCTCGCCCAGCGTATTCAGCGTCAGCGCAGGGGCGAAGACGCGCAGGCTGAAACCGCCAACGCGAATAATAGCCGAGTCGGCTTTGCGTGCCTCAAGAATTCCATGAATGTTTGTAATCATTTTCAAAACCAGTAATCTTTATGTATGTATCTGTAAAAAGTCTTCGTGGCTATAATTTGCCGTGTTCAGGTGGCAGATGGCGATGGCGGCGGCATCTGCGGCATCGTCCGGTTTCGGAACGGCGGCGAGGCCGAGCAGGATGCGTACCATCTCGCCTACCTGGTGTTTGTCCGCGCCTCCATAGCCGGTGACGGCCAGCTTGACCTGTTTGGGCGTGTATTCGGCAATCGAGAGGCCGTTGTTTGCCAGCGCCAGCATGGCCACGCCGCGCGCCTGCCCGACCGTCATGGCGGTGCGCGCGTTCTTCGCGAAAAATAGCTCCTCCATCGCCGCCTCCTGCGGGCGATAGGTGGCGATGACCTCACTCAAACCCTGATAAATAAGCTGAAGACGCTGTGAAAGCGGCGTGCGCGCCGGGGTGGTGATGACATCGCAGGCCAGCATGCGCAGCGTACTGCCCTGTGCCTCGATCACCGCATAGCCCACAATGGCCGTGCCGGGGTCGATGCCCAGGGTGATGCGCGGGCTGTGCGAAGCGTGCGGGATCATGGTCATCTTCCTCCTTGCTCAATCGCTGCCAGCCCGCGCCTGCCACTACGGCTGCCCCGGCGCATCGTCGGCTGCTTACTCATAGGACGCGGCGAACGCTTCGGAGAAGTCCGCGTTGGTATACACGTTCTGCACGTCATCCAGGTCTTCAAGCTTCTCCACCAGGCGCATCAGCTGGTGGGCCGTCTTCTCATCCGTCAGCTCGACCTTTGTCTTGGGCAGCATCGTACTCTCTGCCTTCACCACGTTATACTTTTTCGCCTCCAGCGCCTGCCGGATGCGCTCAAGGTCCGTCGGCTCCGTGTAGATGGTGAGAACCTCATCATCGGCGCTGACCGTCTCCACATCGGTTGCGCCCAGATCAATGGCTTCGAGCGTCAACTCGTCAACATCTTTGCCTGCCAGTTCCACCTCGATGATACCGGTGGCCTCGAACAGCCAGTCAACGCAGCCATTCTCACCCAGGTTCCCGCCGTTGCGGCTAAAGGCATTGCGCACCTCGGCCACCGTGCGGTTGCGGTTCTCCGTCATCGTCTGCACCAGCATGGCTGTGCCGCCGGGGCCGTAGCCCTCATATGTGATCTCCTCCAGTGAGGACCCTTCGCCGCCGCCCAGCGCGCGCTTGATGGTGCGCTCAATATTATCCATCGGCATATTCGCGTCGCGCGCGCGCTGCACCGCCATACGCAGACGGTAATTCGCATTGATATCGCCGCTGCCGCCCTCGCGCACGGCCACCACAATTTCGCGGCCCAGCCGCGTGAACAGCTGTCCCCTGCGCGCATCGTTCACGCCCTTCGAGCGCCTGATCTGCGCCCACTTTGAATGTCCTGACATATTTCCTTCTCCCTACCTTACTTCAAAGATATATCTGATAAAATGCATCCTCTGCCCTTGAGAACCCATCTCGCCCATGTCATCCTGAGTGGAACGAAGCGTCTGGGGCAGCCAACCGGTCAGGATAACTCGCTCGCATGCTTCGCTCACTCGATCCTTCGCTCCACTCAGGATGACATGGGCATGCCGCATTCAATTAAGTCCATGCAAAGCATCTGCTGGCTGTATTTTAACATGAGCAGGCCCTCTCAGTCGAGAGGGGGAGCATTCACCGCTCACCCATCCATGCCTCGATAGCGGCATTGACCGCTCCCGGCTGCTCTCTCATCACATAATGCCCTGCGTCCGGCACAATATATAGCGTCGAACCCGGCAGGCGGTCATGCATATACTGGCTATATTTCACCGGCGTCAGGCGGTCCTCAGCCCCGCAAATAATCAGCGCCGGTAAACTAATTTCCCCCAGACGCGCCATCACATCAAACACATTGCAGGCGGCAAGGTCACGATAGAGCATACCGGGCTGTGTTGACCCCCGCTCGCCATCAATCGCGGGCGGCAGCGTATTGACATTTGCCGGGGCTACCGACAGCGCCGCCAGTTGCGCTCTGCCCTCCGGCGTCTCGTTCTTTGCCGCCTCCAGCAGCGCCGGAAGCACGCGCAGCCTCGCCCCCGTGCCGATCAACATAATCCCACGCAGTTCCTGCCCGTATTCCAGCGCCATCATCAACGCAATGGCCCCACCCAGCGAATGCCCGGCAATGACAGGCCGCTCGAGCCCCAGCTCATCAAAGACAATATCATGCACTGCCCGCGCATAGTCCAGTACCGACACCTCTGCACCCGGCGCGAACACATCCGCTCGCTGTCCATGCCCCGGCAAATCAATCGCAAAGGCGCTGCCCGGACGCCTCCCATTCAGCGCCTCAAGCTGCAAACGCCAGATGCGCGCGCTATCGCCCGACCCATGAATAAAGATAATGGGATTATTCACT
>Ga0209062_1004825_pt1 | contig 13651 bp, 11 predicted proteins | sample Coa_R2_2_FD_187158 | JGI IMG/M metagenome (GOLD analysis project Ga0209062, IMG submission 187158) | Surface soil microbial communities from Centralia Pennsylvania, which are recovering from an underground coalmine fire - Coalmine... | ecosystem: Environmental > Terrestrial > Soil > Unclassified... | reverse complement strand
GAACGGCGACAACAGCTATATGAAGGTAGACCCCGGCATCCTGGCGGGAGCGGTCGAAGATGCGTTTCTGCTTGGCCCCCTCTATTTCATCACCGGCATTGGTCTCTGGCAAAGACGCTCCTGGGTGATTCCCGTCGGCTTGATGACGGGCGCAATGATCTTCTACGCCATCATCGGTTTTTTCCTGGGCGATATCTTTGCCGGTCTGCCGAGCGTCACAAATGGCATTTCCTACTGGGCCTCCAACCTGCCCTACCTGCTCTACCCGCTCTGGCTCATCCCGATCTTGCTCTTCCAGCGCGAGCTATTTGTGAAGGAAAAGCAGCCTGAGCGGAGCGAAGAATCTCTAGCCGCCAACCGACCAACGTAGCTCACAAGAGATTCTTCGCTCCGCTCAGAATGACATGCCCACGATGGTTTGAAACAGCATACCCCTGAAAAACATGGGGCAGGACGATGTATTTGAACGATATACCCAAACATCCTGTTCGCTCTTTGGGCAAACTATCCATATCAAAGCATGCCGACCGCGCATATACTATCTCTATGAGCAAGACACTTGAACAACCAGCGGCAACCAGTGCTGTCGGCCCGCGTTTTTTCATCTATGCTGGCATCTGGTTCGCCGTCTTTAACTGGGGCGCGTCCTTTGTGGCGGCGCGTTTTTTGCTGCACCCGGCCTCGGCGGGGCTGGTTGCGCTCAGCCCGACGCTGCTGGCGGCGCTGCGCTTCAGCATTGCTTCGCTCTTTTTCCTGGTGCCGCTGGTACGAGCCATCGTGCGGCGGCAACTCTCCCTGCGCGATATCGTGCTGATGCTGCTGCTCGGTCAACTGGCTTTTTCGATCTATTTCTGGATGCAATATACCGGCGTGCAACAGACAAACGCCAGCGTTGCCTCGATTCTGGTGGTGGGCCTCATTCCGACCTTTACCGCATTGCTGGAGCCTGTTTTCGGCAAGACGCGGCTGGCCCTCTCGCTCTTTGCCGCGCTGCTACTCGGGTTTATCGGCGTCGTGCTGATCGCCTTTCAGCAACCGGTGACGCTCACGCTGCACTCTGGCTTTCTCTTCGGCGTTCTCTGCCTGCTGGGCAACGCCCTCTGCTTCGCTCTCTACTCCCACCTGAGCAAACGCTGGCTGCGCGTCATGTCGCCCGTTGTGCTGACCGGAGGCACCATGTTCGGCGGCGCCTGCGGGCTGATCTTGCTCACACTGCTTGACCCGATGCAGAATCGCTGGCAAGATGTCATGCTGCTCAATCCGGTGCAGTGGCTGGCGCTGCTCTTCCTCGCGCTTGTCTGCTCCGTTCTCTGCTATTTCGCCTACAACACCGCCCTGAGCAAGCTGGATGCCTCGCGTGTGGCCGTCTATATCTACTTCGAGCCGGTCGTGACCGTTGTGTTGAGCATTTTCCTGCTCGGCGAGCAACTGAGCTGGCAGATTGTGCTGGGCGCGCTCTCCATCGCCTGCTCAATCGTTCTTGTGACGTGGCTGAAACGCAGGGGATATCAAGAAACTTCTACAGGTGTCCAGCCGCAAACAGATTGAGCAGCGAGCCGATAAGGATGCACATGCCAGCGAGGGAAAATCGGCGAAATAGAGCAGCCTGACCGTATATTTCTAACAATGCAATTATGGCATATAATGACAACTATAGCGACGTTTCAGGAACGCTCCCTATCTCCTATCTGCTGAGAGGAAGCGACAATTTCGCGGCTTGAATGTGAGGGATATCTATGCAGGATTTTCGCTATACAGGCTTTGCGCAAGAAATTCTCTCCGGGGCCGGGATGCTGGCGCAACTGGGGCAGGCGATTGACCGCTTCGGCTGGCAGCGGGTGATGCTCTGCTCGACGCAATCGCAGCGGCGCAACGGGCATATTCCATCCGTTGAACAGGCGCTGGGGGAACGGCTGGTAGCTGTGTATGAGCATGTGCAGCCACACGTGCAGGATTTCCAGGTTGAGGAGGCGCTGATGCTGGCGCGCGAACGCCGGGTTGATGCCATTCTCGGCCTGGGCGGCGGCAGCCCGATCGGCATGGCAAAGACGGTGAGCTTCGCGCTGGAGAAACGGGGCGAAAAACAGGCCAGTTCGCCCATCACACAGCCGCTCGTACCGGTCATCGCCATCCCCACAACCTATGCTGGATCGGAGTTGACGCCGGTCTATGGCGTTACCGAGCATGTCGACGAGCAGGCGCGTAAGGTGACGGTCAGCGATGTTCGCATCGTCCCTAAGCTGATTATCTACGACCCCCTGCTCACGCTCGATCTGCCGCCGGAGCTAACCGCTTCTACCGGCATCAACGCGCTGGCCCACTGCATCGAGGCGCTGTACTCGATTACCCGCAACCCGCCCTCTACGGCGGTCGCGTTGAGCGGTGTACGCGCCATCACCTCTGCGCTGCCGCGCTGCTATGAGACAGGGGATGATCTGGAGGCGCGCACGGAGATGCTCAACGGGGCCTTGCTGGCCGGGATGGCGCTGGCCCACGTCTCAATGGCGCTACATCACGGCCTGTGCCACGTACTGGGTGGCAGCGCCGGGGTGCCACATGGCATTGCCAATGGCATCATCCTGCCCCACGCCATGCGCTTCAACCTGGATGCCACCGCCGCTCTGCTCGCGCCCGCCGCCGAGGCAATGGGCATCGCAACAACAGGGCGCAGTACGGAAGAGGCCGTTGAAGAGGCGATCCAGGCCATTTACAGTCTGATCGGTGGCATGCATCTCCCGCAGCGCCTGCGCGACGTTGGCGTGCAAGAAAGTGACCTGCCCCACCTCGCACAGCTTGCGCTTGCAAACCGCAGCGTACAGAACAATCCCAGGCCGATAAGCAACGCGGCTCAGCTTGAAGCAATTTTGCGCGCGGCATGGTAAACACAGGGAAGCTACTTTCTAAAATATAGCGTATAATAGAAGGATAGAGCGGCATTGCGACCGGGCGCGAATTGAACCCACCAGGCCCCGTGCAGGCCACCATCGGCAGGCAGGCCACCGCCGACAGCCCACGCGCCGACAGGCCACCCGCAGCAGGCAGGCCACCCGCAAGAGGCAGGCCACCCGCAAGAGGCAGGCCACCCGCAGCAGGCAGGCCACCCGCAAGGGGTGGCCCTACTATAGACGGGTGCATCGTGGGGCTGGTGAAACCATCGCGTATAGTAGGGCCACCTCTTGCGGGTGGCCTGTCGGCGCATGGCCTGTCGGCGCATGGTCTGTCGGCGCATGGCCTGTCGGCGCGTGGCCTGTCGGCGCGTGGTCTGTCGGCGCATGGTCTGTCGGCGCATGGTCTGTCGGCGCATGGTCTGTCGGTGGCCTCTTGCGCGTGGCCGGTCGGCGCGTGGTCCTGGCTTGTCGACCGATGGCCTGTCGACGGAGGGCTGTTGACGCATGGCTGCCTGCGGGTAGCCTGTATGGAATCGCATCGTATACCATCAAAGAGGGAGGCAGTAATGACTGTTATTCAAACGCAGGGAGTGCATCACATCACGTTCGTTGGCTCTAATCGGGAGGCGACCATCGATTTCTATGAGGGCGTGCTGGGCATGCCGCTGGTCTTCGAGCAGCCCAATCTGGACGTGCCGAATGAAACCCACCTGTACTTCGATCCGGGCGATGGGCGGCTCATCACCTTTTTCGTGCGGCCTGAGCGCACCAACGATCCTACACCCAATCCTGAAGGCATCGGCAACCTGCACCACCTGGCGCTGACGGTCTCACGCGCCACGTATACCCAGGTCGCGGAGAGGCTCAACGCGCGCGGCATCTGGAACACCGGCAACATTGATCGCGGCTTTATGGACTCGATTTACTTCCGCGACCCCAACGGGCAGTTGCTCGAAATGGCCTGCTTCAAGTTCGTGCCGCCAGAGGGCTACACCGTCTCCGACGTACTGGCAACGGCTCACCGGTTGCGCGTCGCCGCCGGAGACTACGCCATCGCCGACAGGCACATTGCCGACGCTATCGCTGAATTGACGCAGCGCAAAGCGCGTTCGCTCACGGCGGCGCCGACCACACCATCAACGGAGGCGTCTGCGGTATGACTATGCCTTCCGACCTTGAGGCGCAGCATGTGGGTACATTCTGGCTGCTCAATCTCACGGAGGCCGCGCCGCCAGCGGTCGCGGCCCGTGTACCGGTCATGTTCCAGCGCGCCGGGTCGGAGGATAGAGCCGAACTGGCGCAGGCAATGGGATTGAATGACACGACGGAAATGCTGCGTCGCTTCGCCGCTGGCAAGTGGTGCTTTATCGGCAGAGTCGATGGCCGGCTTGCCACCTATGGCTGGGTTACATTCGATCAGGAGGAGATTGGCGAACTGGGGCTGAGCATCCGTTTGCAGCCGGGCGAGGCATACATCTGGGACTGTGGCACGCCCCCGGCTTATCGCGGGCAGCGGCTCTACCCGGCCCTGCTCTCCTACATCCTCGCTGAACTGCGCAGGCTGGGTCTGCGCCGCGTCTGGATCGGGGCAGATGCCGGCAACGTGGCCTCACAACGCGGCATGGAACTCGCCGGCTTCCGTCCCATCGCCGATTTCCTGCTGGCCGACGCCCCGGATACGCGCCGGGCATGGTTGCGCGGCCGCACGGACGCAACGCCACAGGAGGTACAGGATGTTCACGTGGCGATTTTTGGAGAAAAGAGAGAGGTATGACTGAAATTTCCTCTTCCATCCCCGGCCCACACCGGGGCCAACCGGTACTGGCGGCTGGCGCGCCGCTGGAGCAGGCACGAGCTGCCATGATTATGCTACACGGACGCGGAGCAACGGCGGAAGACATTCTTGAGCTAACCGACCTGCTCAAACAGCCTGATTTCGCCTATCTCGCGCCGCAGGCCATCCACAATGCATGGTATCCGAACAGCTTTCTCGCTCCCCTCGCCAGCAACGAACCCTATCTCACATCCGCGCTGGCCTTCATCTCGGCTTTGCTCGAACACGTGCAGCAGGGGGGGATACCGCTTGAACGCACCATGCTGCTCGGCTTCTCACAGGGCGCGTGCCTGGCAAGCGAGTTCGTTGCGCGCAACGCCCGCCGCTACGGCGGTCTTGCCGTCCTGAGCGGCGGGCTGATCGGCCCGGAGGGAACGCCGCGCGATTATGCCGGTTCGCTGGCCGCCACGCCCGTCTTCCTCGGTTGCAGCGATGTCGATGTTCACATCCCGAAAGAGCGCGTCGAGCTTTCGGCTGAAGTCTTGCAGCGCCTGGGCGGCAACGTCACCCTGCGCCTCTACCCGAACATGGAGCATACCGTCAACATCGACGAGATGCGCTTCGTGCGCGAGATGATGGCGGCAATTCCACCGAGATGATAGTTTAACTCCACTTATTCACGAATACAGGGTCATTCCAGTACATTGCTATGGGATGATCCTGCTTCCCTTTCTGCATCAGAAGAGTGATATCTACAACCGTCTATACTCGCAATTCTGGTAATATTTCACATTCTGGAGAAAAAAAACCCTGCTATTGTATTGACAGGATGCTCGTTAGCGGATATAAATATGTCAGTAAGCAAGGTGCCTTTCACGAGTAAAGGGGATGTTTATTGCTCTGAGCGAATAGCTTTTTCACATTCGCTACAAGAAAGGTGATCTCATGAAGAGCCACAGGCCATCACTTCCTCCGAGGCTGTTACAGGGGGGCCGAAAGGGCATTACCATTACCGGTGTGCTGCTCGTGCTGCTCGTTGCCGGCCTCACCATCGGCGCGTTTACCCTCGCTCATCCAGGGAAGAGCGCATCGGCAACTATCGTTCTGAACACCTATGTCAGCGCCGGTGACGGCACACTCTACAAGCTGGCAGGCAACAGCGGTACAGCTTCCTGGCATGTCCAGGTGACCGATCGCAACCTCCCTGCGCCTCCCGCCATTGCTAACGGCATGGTCTACCTCAGTACGCTCAGTGGAAGCGCCTACGCACTGGATGCCGCGACAGGCCAGACCAAATGGTCGGTCAAGCTCGACGGCAACATCATCTCCTCACCTGTCGTTGTTAACAACGTTGTCTATGTTGGCTCCGATAATAACTACATCTACGCGCTCAACGCCAGTACGGGTAGCACGATCTGGCGTTTCGATGCGGGTGTGGGCAACGAAACCGTTGTGACCCGCAGCGTTGCCGTCGCCAACGGCATCGTCTACGGCAGTTCCTCCGATCTGACCGACCACAGCTACCTCTTCGCCATTAATGCCAGCAGCGGTCAGCAAGTCTGGCGCGTCAAAGTGTACGACCAGTTGTTCACCGATGTGCAGGTCGTCAACGGCGTGGTCTACTTCGCTTCCTCCGCTATTACGAAAGAGGGCGGGCCGCGCACAACCGATAGCTACGTCTATGCTTACGATGCAAGCAGCGGGAAGCGGCTCTGGATCTCCGGGAAAATTGGCAACATGATTCTCTCCGCCCCAACCATTGCTAACGGCGTGGTCTATGTCGGCTCGGAAGATACCTATGTGTACGCCCTCAATGCCAGCACGGGCGCGCGCCTCTGGCGTCACCAGTTCGGGGGGCCAATCTATGCCAGCCCGGTCGTCGCCAATGGGACGGTCTATGCCGGTATTGCCAGCAATCCGAGTACGGCAGCGCCAACCACGACAAGCGATGCCACCACCACTTCCGGCTCGATTGCCGCCCTGAATGCCTCAACCGGCAATCTCATCTGGCAGCAGCCGATCAATAACTATACCGGTACATCCCTGGCATACGCAAACAATCTGATCTACTTTGGGACAAACGCGAATGTTGTCTATGCGCTCAATGCCGCTAGCGGCCAGCAAGTATGGAGTTTCCAGATGAGCAGCGCCGTGCCATTCGACAATGCCCCTGTCAGCGTCGGGTCATAGGCCCACGCACAGATCAGATTGCGCAGGCTCTATTGTCAATCGCGTCTTCCATGGGGATTGTAGAAACTCGCTTTGACAGGCAGGCTTTTCCTGTGCCTGCAAAAGCCAGGAGCATTCAGTTCTTCCGGCTCCTCACATAAGGAAAGTGATACGAACATGAAGGAAGCAAAAAAGGTACCGGTCGGAAACACGCTCATAGAAAAAATCTGGCGACTGAGGCTGCGTGTGGCTGGCATAGCGTTTGTTGCGCTCCTCTTCGTCTTGCTGGCGCCAACGCTGGCCTACGCCGGCAGCGGGCCGGACTGGCCCACCTACCAGAACGAAAATGCCCGCAGTGGCGATAACAGCGCGGAAACAGTTATCAGCCCGACGACGGCCCCCAATCTCAAGCTCCACTGGAGCCATAGCGCCGCCGGGTCCATCTCGACGCAGCCGGTTGTGGCCAATAACCTGGTCTACTGGGGTTCCTGGGATAACGGCACCGAACACACCACCAATTTCAGTAACGCTCGCATCTGGACCTACAATACCGGCGTCACCACCGATAATAGCTGCATCCCGACGACCGCCGGGGTAGCCAGCACGACAACTGTCGCCACCGTTCCCATCAATGGCACCTCTACCTCGGTCGCCTTCTTTGGGGGCGGCACCGCCACCATGTACGCGCTCAACGCGCTGACCGGTAAGCTGATCTGGAATACCAACCTGGGTTCCTCGCCCAGCCACTTCATCTGGAGTTCGCCCGCCGTCTATAACGGCAGCGTCTACATCGGCGTCTCCTCTTTTGGCGACTGCCCGCTGGTCGCGGGACAGGTAGTGCAGTTAAATGCCTCGACCGGAGCCATCCAGCACATCTTCAATACCGTTCCCTCCGGCTGCGTAGGGGCCGGTGTCTGGGGTTCGCCCACCATTGACCCGGCGGGGAATGGCGGGCAGGGAGCTGTCTACGTCACCACCGGCAACAACGGCAGTTGCTCCAGTTCTGAACCGTATGCTTACGCGATCGTCGAACTGAGCGCCGCCAATGTCTCTACCGTCATCGGCTCCTGGTCGGTGCCGTCCTCACAGCAGGTGAGCGATAGCGACTTCGGGGCGACGCCAACGCTGTTCACCGCCAACGGGCAAAACATGGTTGGCGGCGTCAACAAAAACGGCATCTTCTACGCATTCAAACGAGACGCTCTGGGCGGCGGCCCCGTCTGGCAAACGAGAATCGGCAACGGAGGTGATTGCCCGCAATGTGGCACCGGCAACATTTCCCCCGCCGCATGGGATGGCACCACGCTCTACGAGGGCGGCGGCAATACCACCATCAACGGCAAAGCCTGCAAAGGAAGTGTTGATGCCATCAACCCGGCCAACGGCAGCTTCATCTGGCGGCATTGCATGAACGATGGGCCGGTGCTTGGCCCCATCGCCGTTGCCAACGGCGTCGTAGCCGCCGGGCAGGGACGCTACTTGATGGTTCTTGCCGCCTCGAATGGTAATACCCTCTTTCGCTTCGAGGATACCAATAGCGGCTCCATGTTCTACGGCGGCCCGTCGATCTCGCACGGTGTCATCTACATCGGCAATATGGATGGCCGCCTCTACGCCATCGGCACCTGATCGCGTGCGATGCCTCTATAGAGCAACGGAACCAGAGCAGGGCCGCGAAAAACGTTTTTCGCGGCCCTGCTCTTTCTGGCGGTACTTTGCCATCTCCGGCCAAAGTTATACTTGACTATATTTGATCAGAGTGAGATACTTGGCCCGTAACATTTCGTGACATGAGAAGGATCGCTCGCGCGCGTCATGCTTCTCTGCGTTCAGCATAACTTGCGTGGGCCAGAAAAGGCTTTCTTTTCTTTTTCCTCCCATTTTTTTACAATATATGTTGTATGAAGCGCCGAGAGAAGCGAAATCGTGCAAGCTGAAGGCGATCAATAAAACAGGTGCGTTCAGCACAACAAAAACTTTCTGGAGGCTATTTGCATGGGACACATACGCGGCGTGATTCTCGACGTCGATGGCACGCTGATCGACAGCAACGATGCCCAGGCACGATCCTGGCTTGAAGCAATGGCACAGTACGGCCATTTCGTTCCTTATGAAAAGCTACGCTGGTCAATCGGTGAGGGCGGCGACCAGTTGATGCCACGATTGATCGGTCTATCCGCGCAGAGCAGCGAGGGGAAAAAGATTTCCGTCCGCCGCAAGGCCGTCTTTAACCAGCTCTACCTGCCGACGCTGCAACCCTTCCCTGAAACACGCGCGCTGGTGCAGCGCATGCGCGAGAGCGGGCTGAAAGTGGCTATTGGTAGCTCCGCGCCGGAGGAGGAACTGATGGCGGAACTGCGCATCGCCAGTGTCGAAGACCTGGTCGATGTGATTGTCTCGGCCAGCGATGTCGCGCATTCCAAACCCAACCCTTCCATCGTAGATGTAGCTTTGAAGAGGATGGAGCTTCCCCCCGACGAGGTAGTGATGATCGGCGACACCCCTTACGACATTGAGGCAGCGGCAAAAGCGCATATCGGTACCATCGCCATGCGTACCGGCGGCTGGACGGATAAAGAACTCGCCAGAGCCATCGCCATCTACAACGACCCGGCTGACCTGCTGGCGCATTACGCCACCTCGCCGCTCGCGTCGTGAGCCTCGTTCTAACCCTATGCTTCTCTCATTTCAGGGCAGAGAGAAGGAAAGAAGGTCATTTCCTCTTCCCTCTGCCTGTTCATCGATCTATATATTTCTCTGTCTCTTCACTAGAGTTTGCGCAGGGAAAGCCATTTCCGGCAGGGTGAGATGTGATGAGTACACAACATGAAAACGAAATCAGTACAGCGCACATCCAGGTGAGCAAGCCTCAATCCGTGCAGCAGTTCTCGCCGGTTGATAAGAAACGGGATGAGCAGCCGGGGCATACGACGAGCAAGCAAACTGGCCTGCCCGGTATCTGGCATTTCCTGCGCGACTGGTTTGTGATAAACACCTTCGTTCCTGCCTGGCTTCCCACGACGCTGCGCCATCCAGCCCTGGGCTATCTTGCCGCCCTTCTGCTCCAGGCTGCGGCAGTCATCATCACCGTCGTCATTACACAGTTCTTTCCCACCTACTCTTTTGTCGGCTTGCCGGAGACGCTGGCGCTGGTACTGGTGGCTCTGAGCTGGGGAGGCGGTCCCGCATTCTTCGCCACTCTGGTCGGCGCTGTGCTTTTAGAGTTTGCGACGCTGCCCCCGGTTTTTAGTCTGAAACTGGATACAAGTTCTGAAGGCGTAGGGATGCTTGTCTTTCTGCTGGTTGGCTGCGCCATCAGTATCGGGGCCAGCCAGACCGAGCGCGCGCGCCGCCAGAGCGAGCAACTGGCCCAATCCCTGGCGGCAGAGCGAACGCGGCTGGCAACCATTATCGATACCGTTCCTGATGCCGTCTCCATCCATGACGCGGCAGGTACGATTGTCCAGCTCAACCGGGCGGGCCAGCAAAACTCAGGGCCGCAGGGCGGCGATGAGACGTTGGATGCCGCTCACCACAAATACCAGGTACGCAGTGTAACGGGAAAGCTCATGTCAACCGACGAGTTGCCGGTGGCGCGGGCGCTTCGCGGCGAGACGGTCACGAACAGCGAGATTATCTTTCTCGATACCGACGGCCATGACCGGCAGGCGTTGCTCAGCGCGGCCCCGCTGCTCAATGAGCAAGGGAACATTGATGGCGTTGTCCTCATCACGCGCGATATCACCGCCCTGCGCCAGACAGAACGCGAACAACAGAACCGGGCCAACGAACTCATTGCAACCTTTGAAGCGATGGCCGATGCCATTTTCGTTTTCGACCGGCAAGGCGGCGTGCGCCAGATGAATGCGACCGCGCGTCAGTTTTTTGCCCTCGACCCCGATTTCGATTACTCGCGTCCGCAGGCCGAGCGCGGCTATCATACCGTCGTCCTGGATGAAAATGGACAACCTCTGCCGGAAGAAGCGTGGCCCTTCGCGCGTGTCCTGCGCGGAGAGACGCTCACCAGCGCCAACGCAGTGGACATGCGCCTGCGCACCGTCGATGGCCGCGACCTCGAATTGAGCGTGAGCGGCTCTCCCGTCCTCGGCCCGGATGGCAGTATCGTCGGGGCCGTCTGCATCTGCCGCGACGTTACCGAACGCCGCAAACTGGAGCGGCGCACCTCCGAGGCGCTCCAGGCCCTGCTCACGATGGCCGAGACACTGGTCTCAACCTCCGGCAGCGCAAAAAGCGGCGAGCTTCTCCCCAGCCCGGGCGGCAGCGTCTCGCATCGCCTGGCTGAATTGACCTGTAGCATCCTCAACTGTCGGCGGGCCGGTATCATCGCCATTGATGAAAGCAACCGGCTCGTACCCGTTGCCGTCGTCGGCCTTGCCCCGGAACTTGAGCAACACTGGTGGCAAGATACAGCGCAGGCGCGCCTGGAGGATGTATTCGATACCTCAGACCTCGAACGCTTGCAGCGCGGGGAAGTTTTCTTGCTGGATACCAGCCTCCCATCTCTGGCGACGGCGCAACAGGTTTACAGGCTCTCTTCGCTCCTCTGTGTGCCTATGAACCTCGGCGATCAACTGCCTGGCTTTATCGCCCTCGACTATGGCGGTACAGATCACGAATACACAGAAAACGAAAAATCCATCGCAAAGGCGATTGCCAGGCTCACAACGCTGGTGATTGAGCGCGAGCGACTGCTGCGCGAGCGCGAGGAGGCCCGTGCCAGCGAACTGGCCCTGCGCGAAGCCAACCGCCGTATGGAAGAGTTTCTCAGCATAGCCAGTCACGAACTGCGCACCCCTCTGACAACCATCAAGGGCAACACGCAGCTGGCCATCCGGCAAATGCGCGCTACCTCCGAGGCATTTGACCGCATCCTCAAACTCTTTGAAGGCACCGACCGCCAGACCCGGCGGCTGAATCGACTGGTTGATGACCTGCTCGATGTCTCACGCACGCAGGCAGACCGGCTGGAACTCTTCCCCGTCCCCTGCGATCTCGCCGATATTGTGCGCGAAGTTGTCGAAGAACAACGCTCCTCCTGGCCCCGACGCACCATCACACTCAATCTCGCCGATGACGTGAAAACGCCCATCTTCGCCGATCCACAACGTGTCGCTCAGGTCATCAGCAACTATCTCAATAATGCGCTCAAATACTCTGAAGAGGAAAAACCTGTCTCCGTTCGCCTGCAGATGGAAGGGGAGCAGGCGCGTGTCTCCGTGCAAGATGAAGGGCCGGGGCTTTCTACTGAAGCCCAGACACACATCTGGGAACGCTTCTACCGGGTTCCGGGCATCGACGTGCAAAGCGGCTCCGGCGTGGGTCTGGGCCTGGGCCTGCACATCACGCGAGCCATCATCGAACAGCATCACGGGCAGGTGGGTGTCGAATCAACGCCGGGGCAGGGGTCGACCTTCTGGTTCTCATTGCCTGTTGCTCCATCCCCCTGATGTCACAGGCTCGTTACCCTTCCTTCCCCGTGCCGTCTCAAGAAACAGAGAACATCATCGATTATCTTACGTGAGACGAAGAGATTACCTGGATGGAAGGAAAGGGGAAGCGTATGCCACAGGAGACGCCATTGCTACCGCCCACAACACCTGAAGAGGAAGAGTTGCGCCAGCAGCGGCGCGAGGCCCGCATGCAGCGCAAACGCCAGCGCCGGAGAGCGCGCATCCTGCTTGCTTCAACCGTCACGACCTGTGTGGTTCTCGTGGCCCTGCTGGGTTACTTTCTCCTGCGCCTCCAGGCCGCGCTCACTCCCACCTACCCGCCCATCAACGGCATTACCTGCGACCCCAATATGAGTATCACCTACCACATCCATGTGCATCTTACCATCTATATCAACGGCAACCCGGTCACCATCCCCCAGGGTATCGGCATCCCATCCGGCGGCAACTGCTTCTACTGGCTCCATACGCACACCCCCGACGGCATCATCCACGTCGAGGCCCCCAGCAAAAGCGATACCTGGCTGGCCCTCGACGATTTCATCGCCATCTGGCACAACGGCTTCGCCAGCCTCAACTTTCCGCCGCAACTTGAGCAGCCCGGCTGGAAGCTCTACCTCAACGGCCAGCCCTTCACCGCCACCACCACCCCGGCCAGAGCAGAGATTCGTTTCCGCTCGCACAACGTTATCACCCTTGAATACGGCGCCCCCTACTACCCACCCGACCGTCCCGATACCTACCACTTCCCCGCCAACCTGCCAACATAAACAATCAGGCCACCCGCAAAAGTGGCCTGATTCTCTACAGTCATTCAGCGTATTGCCAGCATGCTATGACAAACGCCCCGTCGCGTGTCATGCTTCGCTCCCGCTCAGCATGACACGCCCCACGATGGTTCATAGCGCGCTGAATGATGTGGGAAATCAGCAGTTTGGCTATTGACAGCAGACCCCTGCTATGGTAGGATACTCTCGTACAAGGAGAGGTCGCATAGTGGCCTAGTGCGAGCGATTGCTAATCGCTTGAGGTTAATCGCCTCCGAGGGTTCGAATCCCTCCCTCTCCGCCAATACTAAAGCTCATAGTCCTCGGCCCAATGGAACCGGGGATCTTTTATTTCCTCATGCAGTAGCGCGGTACAGGTCAATGCCAGCGCCCACACAAACATCTGAAAATGAACATATTTTGTGAATCCAGCCGCGAAAAACCCCGTCGATGGGCCGTGTCAACTCAAATGAAAATGTTACCGAAGCAGCCTTTTTGAGGATAGTTCACTCAAATGAAAATGTTACCAGCCGGGGGAGAGTGGGTGGGCAGCCAGTGCCGGGCGCGCCCGGCACTGGCTGC
>Ga0209062_1004824_pt1 | contig 13652 bp, 6 predicted proteins | sample Coa_R2_2_FD_187158 | JGI IMG/M metagenome (GOLD analysis project Ga0209062, IMG submission 187158) | Surface soil microbial communities from Centralia Pennsylvania, which are recovering from an underground coalmine fire - Coalmine... | ecosystem: Environmental > Terrestrial > Soil > Unclassified ... | reverse complement strand
GATGACCAGCAGGCCGTCCTGCTCGAAGATGTCGGTCCTGGGGGTGAAGTCGGCCAACAGGGCGCGAGCGACCTCGCGCCGGCGCCGGAGGCGCTCGAGGGGGCCGCCGTCGAAGAGCTCGGAGAGCAGACGCCGGCGCAGGCGCCGCTGCACGATGCGATCGATGGCATCCTCATGTTGGTCGTCCATGAGGCGGGAGAGGGCGCGGCGTCCGAGGGCCAGGCGCAGTAGCCGCCCGCTGGGCTCCCAGTCCTCGTCCTCCATGAGCCGGTGCATGGCCCGCCGACCAACGGCGAAGCGCAGCAGGCGCCCGATCGAGTCCTCGTCCTCGACATCTTCCATGAGGCGGGAGAGGGCGCGGCGCCCCATCGCCAGGCGGAGCAGCCGCTCGCCCGGCTCCTCGTCTTCATCCTCGTCGAACATCTCGGCCAGGATGTGACGGCGCAGCCGCCGCTTCATGACTTCCTCCCCGAGCCCTCCTTCACGACCGGTCCGTCTGCCCCGGCCGATCCCTTCGCCCTGGCCGAGGATGCCGCCGCCCTTTCCCCGCTCCGCCTTGGCGTCCGCACCCCTTTCTGTACTCGTGGCAGCGGTCTTGTTTGTATTAGTGGCAGCGGGATTGTCCCTATTCGTGGCCTTGTCTGCAAGGGTCATTGGTGATCTCCTCCATCTGTTTACGCTGGATCTGCGAACGCTGGTCATCGTCGTCGATGTCAGGTCCTACCGGATATGCGTGATCCGCACGCGCCACCATGTCGACAATCCGCCTCCCTCCTTCCCGGCCGGCCGGGCTGGCGCGCCACTGAGCGGGACGGCGCGTGGACGGCGCCCCGGGAGCAGCTGAGGCACGGGCACCATCACAGCATCCGGTGTAACACCCGGGCGTCTCACAAGCGTCTCAAGGCGTGCGGCGATCAGTGGGTTCATGCAGTCGAGAACGCTTTCGTCGAGAACCTATTCCCGGACGGAGTCATAGGAGGGGCGGCCACTCCACCCCCGTCCGGTCGTCCCGCTCCTTTTGGCCGGTTGCCGCGGCGCGAAGAGCGCAGCCCTTTTTGCGGAGGATCGGGCGCAGCCTTTGACCACTGCGCCGTGGCTACCGGCCACCTACAGTGAAACGTAGGATGAGGGCTCGATTGCCGCAATGCCAACGCAAGACAAAAGCCCAGCGATCGTTCGGATGCGGGCGATTGGGGGATTGAAGCGGAACCCACGAGAAGACACTAGCCGGAGCGTACGGGGAGGTACTACATGTCGGCGGCGGCTGGCCCACTGATGGTGGCGAGACAAGAAGTCGTGACGATTCCCGGACGGGGCGAAGTTGATCCCGGCCGCCTCTTGCTGCCATTGGTCCTGATCGTAACGTTTGCAAGCCATGCCACCAACATGTTCGCCTATCCGCTCTACCTGGGCGACGAGGGCATCTACTTGGAGCAGGCCTGGGCCGTGCTCAAAGGCATCGGCCTCGCGCCCTACACCTACACCTACGACCACGCGCCGGCCGGCTGGCTCTTGATCGCCCTCTGGCTGCGCCTGCTGCCGCACGGCATCACCCAGTGGGGCATGGCCGAGAACAGCGGGCGCGTCCTCATGCTGCTGATGTCCCTTGGCTCGACGGCCCTGCTCTACCGCCTGGCGCGCCGCTTCACCGGGAGCGATGCCGCGGCGGTCCTGGCGTCTCTGACCTTTGTGCTCTCGCCGCTCTCGCTGTACTACGGGCGCTTGGTGCTGCTCGACAACATCATGGTCTTCTGGCTGCTGGTGTCGCTCGATCTGTTGACGGCGGATGGCGGTCTGTTTGCGCTGATGGGGAGCGGTGCGGCCTTCAGCTTGGCCGTGCTGACGAAGGAGAACGCCATCTTCTTCCTACCGCTGCTGGCCTATGGACTCTATATCGCCAGCCGAGAACGGCACTTCTATCGCTTCGGCGTATCGGGCTGGCTCTACATGTGCTTCGTCATCCTCTCCTTTTACCCACTCTTCGCCGTCCTCAAGGGTGAGTTGTTGCCACCGCCACCGCACGGCCCCCAACACGTCAGTCTGCTGGCCATGGTGCGCCAGCAACTCGGGCGCGGTGTGCAGAACGGCTCCATCCTGAACATTCCGAACGCGCACACATTTCCGGGCACCCCATATGGCTTCTGGTACTACTACTTCACGCAGTGGGCAATCAAGGATCAGATTATCCTGGTGGCCGGGGGCGCTGGGACGCTCGTCACCATCTGGGCCGGGTTGTTGCGCCGCGAACTGCGCCATACCTACCTTCTCTCCGCCGGGTTAGCGATCATGTACGGGCTCTACATCGTGCGTGGCGCGCAGCTCATCGACTTCTATATCGCGCCGCTCTTGCCCTTCCTGGCGCTGAATATTGGGTTGGCCGCGCACGCCTTGGCGCGCCCCCTGCCGCGCCTCGTCAAGCCGATAGTACTCCTTGGTGCTGCGCTGGCGTTGAGCAACACCTTCTGGCACGAGCACATCACACACGATGCTCTCCAAGTGCGGCTGACCTTCCTGCAACAGGATCAGGTGGCCTACATACAACAGCACATCCCCACGGACACCGTCCTCATGGTTGACGATGACATCTGGGTCAGTCTGCACGACGGCGACAACGGGCGTTACCCGGTCTACCCCAACGCCTTCCCCTACCACAAGATCACGGGTGACCCGGCCGTCCAGGCACGCCTCCACTATGACTGGCGCAACATCAAGTACATTGTCGCCTCCAACCAGATGTACGCGGTCTTGCAGAAGGAGGCTGTTGCCAACGATATGTCGCTGATCGCGTACCAGCATTCGCGCGTGATCGCGAGTTGGCCCCCTGGGGTGGTGCCCTCGGCCAACAATGTCACGGTGCAGTTGCGCCAGGTCGATCCCACCATGCCCGCCATACCGTTGCCGCTGAAGCCCACAGACTAGACTATGCCCTTCACGCGAACGTGGCCCTCATCTCCCATCTGGTCCTATGTCCGCCGGCACGTAGCCCTCAGTCTTATCCTCAATGCCGCCGGTCCGCTCGTCGTCTATATGCTACTGCGCCCTCACATGACCGAGTTGGCGGCCTTGAGCGCCGCGCTCTTGCTGCCGGCCGGCGAAGGCGTGGTCACAGTCGTGCGCCATCGCAAGCTCAATATCTTTGGCCTGATGGTCGGCATCTCGATCGTCTGCAGCATCGCGGTGGTGGTCCTCGGCGGCAGCCCACGCATGCTCCTGCTGCGTGAGTCGCTGCTGTCGGGTGTCTTCGGCGTGGTCATGCTGCTCTCCCTGCTCAGCCGGCAACCGCTTGTCTACTACATCGCGCGGCATTTTGCTGTCGGGCCGATATTGACGCTGGCGGACACCTTCCACCACAAAGCGTCGGTCCCGTGGTTCCGGTCGTTTCTCCGATTGCTCACGCTTGTCTGGGGGCTGCTGACGACCGGCGATGCCCTGATCAATGCCTATCTTGCCACCAGCCTGCCGATCCCGACGTACCTGCTGGTCACGCCAATCGTCCGCTACGGAACCATGGGAACGGCGCTTGTCTGGACGCTGGTGCATGCGTATCGGGGCCGCTATCTGACGTATTTGTTCGCCGACGAACCCCATGGCGCGGCCACGGCAACGCGCCGGCATCGGCTGAAGCGCCATCCTCGCGCGGCGCCGGGGCGGCCTGTACGAAGGCGGCATCGCGCCGCGAGATGGGCGAGAAAGCCGGCCACGGCCCCGGGCGCGTGCGACCAGGCGGAATAAGGCGCGACCAAGCGGCGTTGCTCCATTGGGCGCGTTGTCGCCCCCTAGCGAATTCCTGAAAGACGGGGCTTCCAGGAGGTTCTCTCGTGAAGCGACTGCTGCTGATACTCCTGGCCGCCATCGGCCTGATCCTGCTCGGCAGCTTCCTGGCGAACAATTCGACGGCCCCACGGCTGAACCAGGTAGGCCCGCCGCCCGTGACGCTATTCAATCTTCATCCACGCTCCACACCCGCGGCGCGCAAGGCAGTGCGTCGCGTCAACCCCTGTCTGGCTATCGAGGCCACGTCGGGCAAGGCGCACCTACTGGCCGCGATGCCCGGCCAATATGTGCTGGTCGATCCGCCCAGCGCCGCGCCGGGTGGCGAGGTGGCCGTGCACGGCGCCGGCTTCGCCTCCGGCACGGCGCTGCGCCTGAGCATGGCCGCGCCGGGGCAGACTCCGCTGAAGCTGAGAGCGGTCAAGCCCAGGCCGGATGGCTCGTTCTGCACGGTCATCACCGTGCCGGTAGCGCAGACGGCGCCCTCGGTCCAGGTCGTGGCACAGGATGCGCGCGGGCATCACGCGGCGGCGACATTCGTGGTGAGTAACGCGCTGCCGCAGGCCGGTCTCGCGCCGAAAGTCGTGACGCCGGGCCAGCGCGTGGCCGCCTGGGCCGTGAACTTCCGGCCGGGCGAAACCGTGCGCGTCTATTCCGAACGCCTGGCTGGCCGCCCGATCCTCACAGGGACGGTCGACCAGAACGGTCACGGCTACTGGCCGATGTCCGTGCCGTATGGACCCGCCGGCATTAACCAGATAGTGGTGATCGGCAACCGTGGCCAGGCCCCCGTGGTGGCATCGTATCTCCTGCTCAGCCTCTATCCCCACGCCAGCGTGAGCAACTATGCTCCACAGCCGGGCAAACAGATCACGTTCTATGGCGGCGGCTTCGGCCCGCATGAGCCGGTCACGTTACACCTGGACCGCCTGGGTGCTCCGGTGGTCGCGGTGGCGCGGGCCAACAGGGGAGGAGGACTGCCGCGCCTGGGTCCCTACCGGGTGCCCTACGGCCTCTCCGGCGTGCATACTTTTGTCCTGCACGGCCTGGATAGCCACGTCACCACGACCGTGGATGTGCTGATCGAGCCCTTCTTCGCCAGTGCCCGGCCCAGTACGTGGGCAGCGGGTCCCGGTACGACGCTGACCTTCTATGGTGGGGGCTTCGCGCCGCACGAGATTGTACGCGTCTACCTGGGCCGCTCAGGACAGGGTTTGGGCACCGAGGTGGCGGCGTTGCGCACCACGGCCAAGGGCCAGCTGATCGCTTCCAGCGGCTCCTACGCCCTGGCGTCCACGGTCCAGGGACCCACGATCACCTTCGTGCTGGTCGGCGACATCAGCGGCGCGGTGGCCACGGTCTCGGTGCACTACATGGCACCGAGCTCCGGCGTTATCATCGGCGGCGGCGGGGATACCTATCGCCCGCCACCGCGCCAACGCGTCACGACGCCCAGCACCCGCGTGCCGGTGTTGGTTGCGACACCGCCACTGGTAGAACCGGGTGGACGCGTCGCGCTGTCGGGCACGGGATTCCCGCCCTATCAGCGCGTGCGTCTGATGCTGGACAACGGTAGCCCGAAAGGATTACAGATGGGCAGTGTGGTGGTCGGCGCCGACGGTACGCTGAAGACGACCGTGACGATTCCCGCGGGGGTCGCGCGGTCCGGCGCGATTCGCGCATACGCCGTCTCCGGCGACCCGCCGGCCGCGGCGCAAGCCGAATTGACGGTCTGGCCGCCCGCGCCAACACTCACGGCGTCGGCGCCAAGCGGCCCGGCGGGAGCCGCGTACAGCGTCTCCGGTGATGGCTTCACGCCGGGCCAGCAGCTCTCCCTGTATCTCGACAGCATCGGGACGGCACCCCTGGCCACCATAACGAGCACCGGCCGCGTGTCCTTCAGCGGCCGTGTCCCTGTCGCCGCCACGGGCAACCACACCTTCATCGTGAAAGGGACCTACGGGGACATCGCCGCGGTGTCGTTCGTGGAGTGGGCGATGACGCCGTACCTGTTGCTGAGCACCTACAGCTCGCTGCCGGAGCGCCCGGTCTCAGTCAAAGGGCAGGGTTTCGTCCCCGGCGAATCGGTGCACCTGTTCCTTAACGGAGCGCTGGTGGGCCGCGCCACCGCCGATGACCGAGGTGGGCTGAACGCCACCAGGGTCTTCACGATCCCCTCCAACGCGAGGGGTGCGCTGCAAGTGTCCGCCGTGGGCACCCTGAGCGGACGCCCGGCCCGCACTACGCTGGGCGTGCTGTCGTTCGAGCCTTCGCTGTGGCTCTCCAGTTACGCCGGCCATCCCGGCACCACCGTCGCCTTCACCGGCACCGGCTTTGCCCGCGACGAAATGATTAGCGTCTACGTGGGCGCGTCGACCACGCCGGCTGCCCGGTTCAGGGAGCATGGCGGTAAGTTCGCGGGCGCGGGCGCAGTCCACATCCCCTTTGGCACACCGGCCGGCATGCTCCAGATCAGGGTGCACGGCGAACTGAGCGATGTTGGGATGACCATGCGCTACCACGTCGTGCCCTTTGCGCCGGGCGCAGGCTACGAGGTACGGCACCGCGGAAAGTATACGGTGCTGCGACTGGGCGCCGGCGGATTTGCGCCGTACGAACTCGTGCGGATCTATCGGGGGACGCGACCGCGGGGCATACCTGTACGGGTGCTGCGCGCCGATGCGACGGGCAACACGCCCCCGTTGAAGGTGCTGGACGTGCCCGGGACACCCAGGGTCCATCTCGCGTATACGCTGGTTGGCGTGCAGAGCAAGGCGCGGGCCACGGCGTTATACCCGCCGCCCACGGCCGGAGGGGGCCCGCAACACGACCGGCACGGGGGCGGCGGGCCGCCGCCCGCGGCAAGGCACGCCTAACGGAAAGGGATCTCGTCATGCCGTCCTCGCTCGTCATCCTCGCCACGGCCGTGGTGGCCGTCCTGACCTTGCGCTACCTGCAGTTGCTCAAGGTGGGGCCACACGACAGGCCGCGCCACCGGATACAGACAGTATTGATCATCGTCGTCTTGCTGTGCACGGCCCTGGTCATCGCGGGCCTTGACACCGCGGCCGGGAGGGTGCCTTCCAGCTTCCGCGCCACCGTGGTGCGCAACTTAGGCTCCATCGACGAGATCATTGCCAGCAAGACAGCGGCGGCGGGCGACATACCGCACTCCTACTTCCCGGCCTCCGTGGCAGACCGGCTCCGCGGTGGCCTTCCCACCGTCGCCGGCGTGGTCGGGGCGATCGTCGAGCCCGCGGCTTTCCCGAATCGAGTCTCGGGCCACCCCACCGCGCACGGCGCGATTCTGGGTCTGCCGGCGGACTATCCCCCGGCTTTCGGTCCACTGACGACCGTCCAGGGCAAGCTGGTCACGCTGGGCCAGCTCGACGCCAATCAGGTGTATATCAACCAGGCGGCGGCCCGGGCCCTGGGTGTGAACGCCGGAGACCAGCTCGAACCGCTGGTTGGTGGGCAGTCTCTGTCTCCTGGACCGACGATGCTGTATTTCGCGGCCGGTAATACCGGCCGCATCCAGGCCAACGGCGGCCCCAGGTTCGCCGAGACGCTGATCTTGCGCAACAATAGCCCCTTCCCGACGACGGCGACGTTGACCTATCTGATCCAGGATGCGCATCCGGTGGTGGTCTTCCGCAAAATCCCGCGCCATGGGACGCTGCGCGAGTCCGTCGAGAGCGATGTCGGGCCGAATCGAGCCGTCGCGACGATCATTTCCTCGCCGGCGCAGCTGACGGCCCAGCGCATCGTCTACATCCTGGATGCAGGCGGGTCTGTCATCGAGTCCATGAGGTCGCCGGCTATGACCGCGCGGGGCACGCGCCTCTCCTTCGCGGCAGATGGCACAACAGATTCCGACCAGGTATCGGTGGTGCTCGCCAATCCGGGCGCCGCGGCCGCGCAGGCAAGTGTGACGCTCCTATCCCACCTGGGCACATTCACGCAATCGGTGACCGTGCCGGCCCGCGGTCGCACCGCGGTGGGCTTCGACCACCCGTCGGGTACGCTGAGCGTGACGAGCAACCTGCCGATCGTCGCCGAGAAGGTGCGCCACGTCCCGCCATCCGGAATCGGCTGGGGCATAACGCCGGGTGTCGCCGCCAACGGGTCGACCGGTGTCGCCCTGTACGCCCCAATAGTGCGCGCCGTCCTCCTCGACCAGGGACTGGCAGCGGGTGGGCTGCTCTCGGGCGGTACCCAGAGCACGCCCCTGGTGCTGGTACCGTTGCGGCGCCTGCAAGGGGTGATCGGCCAACCGGGCCAGATTACCACGGTATTGATCTCGAACCGGGGCGATCCCCTGGCCGGCGTGCCGCTAACCGGCCAGGTTGCCGGCATAGCCCAGAGCCAGCTGGCCAGCACCGCCGCGGCCATCGCCATCAAGCTGACGCTCATCATGCCGCACGGCCTGGCCGCCATGCATGCGCTGGAGCAGGATCCCAGATTTGACGTAAACACACAGAATAAGCTGGCCGGCGTGATGAACGAACTCGGCGTGCCCGGCACCAGCAATCGCCTCAAGGGCCTGCTCAACGACCGCTCCGTGATCGCCGCGCTGCGGACGATCACCGATCCGGCCGTCACTCAGACGCTGGACCCGGCCCTCTCCGCTCTCAGCCCCTACACCCTGCAGCCCATCAAACAGGACGCGCTGGCGCAGGCTGATCAAGGAAGCTTGGCCGTGTTGGCCCGGTATCAAGATTGGAGCCAGACCGCATTCCTGGCCGGTATCCTGCTCAGCGTCCTGCTCGTGCTGTTGCTGCCGATACAGCGGCGGGCGGGCGTTGCCAGGCGCTACGTCTTCGACCTGGGCGTCATCGTGCTGTGCCTGATTCTGGGTACTGCCGTCGGCCGCGGCGTGTCACCGCTCGTCGCGGCCCGGGTCAACGCCAACCCCGCGTCGCAATTGCAGACCAACGCGCTGGATGTGGGGGCGGGCGCCACCGAAGTTGTTATCACCGTGCTACGCCATCCGATCCGCACTCTTGCACCCACCAGCACTCCTACCGAGACGTCCACCAGTACGTCTACGCCCACCGCCACGCCCACCAGCACGTCTACGGCTACTGACACGCCGACCAGCACCGACACGCCCACTCACACGCCCACCAAGCCACCGACCAGAACACCCAAGCCTGAGAAATCCCCTGTAAGAACGCCGACCAGCACCGCCGTGGCCACGACGGCGCCAACCACCGCTCCGCCGGCAGCGGCTACCCTGACCGCCACCGTGCCGGCCACGGTCACGCCGGGCACGACCATCGAGGCGTCGACCACACCAACCGGCACCGCGTCGACTCCGGCTAGTGCCACCCCACTGACATCGACCACGCCAATCACCACTGCGCCGGCGACGGCTACCGTGGCCGTTATTGTGCCGGCCAGGGCCACAGCAACCAGCACCGCACTCCCCACCAAAGCCCCGACCGCCACGGCGCGGCCTACTCGCGCTCCGACCAAAACGGCGCGACCCACCAAAGCCCCGACCCACACGCCTGTGCCGACGCGCGTATCCGCGCATGCCGGCGCTATAGCCATCAATGCCGGTGGGTGGGCCGTCGGCGGTTTCAAGGCCGACATGGACGCCAATGGAGGCACGACTGGTTTCCACCCCCATCCCATTAATACGAGCGGTGTGACCGATCCCGCGCCGCCGGCGGTCTACCAAACCCTGCGCTATGGTGACTTCACGTACACCGTGCCCAATCTGACGCCGGGCGCCCGCTACCTGGTGCGGCTGCACTTCGCCGAGACCTACTGGCAAGCGGCCGGCAAGCGCGTCTTCAACGTGGCCATCAATAACGTCCCGGTGCTCCACCATTTCGACATCTACGCCGCGTCGGGTGGCGCTGATACAGCCATCGTCAAGTCGTTCACGGCCACCTCCAGCAGCGACGGCGTCATCAGCATTGCCTTTATCTCCGTGGTCGATAATGCCTCGGTCAGCGGCATCGAGATCATCCCTGAGCCGCGGGATTATCCCTGAGCAGCAGGCTATGAGTACAGCCGCCTTGTGCGCTATCGGGCCTACAGGTCGGGGCCCCGCGTGGAATGAGACGGCACGCCGCGGCGTTGCCCGACACAGACGGTATACACATGCACGGTTAGGGGTGGCATCGTGAAGCGGATGCTACTGATCCTCCTGGGTATCATCGCTCTGATCATCGCCGGTAGCGCCGTGGCGAGCATCCCCTTTAGCTCGCCGCCGAATCAGGCGGCGCCATCCCGCCGCGCCCCGGCGCACGGGACGACCGAAGCCCCTGAGGTGGCAACTCCGACCAGGACGCCGACCCCCACCGCCACGGCGACTCCGACCAGGACGCCGCCACCGGCGCCCCAGATATTGGGATCGGCCAGGCTACTGGCCGCCGCCCCCGATCGCTATCTTCTGCTCAACCCGACAACCGCGGCGCCCGGCGCGGCCGTGCAGGTGTCCGGCGGCGGCTTCGCCGCGGGCGTCGCGCTGCATCTGGGCGTGCAGATGCCCGGCCAGGCCCCGTCGCGGCAGGCAGAGGTCACGACAGGAGCGAACGGCTCGTTCCGTGCGACCATCACCATGCCCGCGACACAGACGGCGCCGGCGTCCGAGGTGGTAGCGCAGGATGCGCAGGGGCACAGCGCCGCGGCGACGCTCCTGTTGCGGGTGGGGCAGCCCCTCGCCGCTCTCTCTCCCAACATAGTGACGCCCGGCGCGAAGGTGGCGGTAACGGCGGCTGGCTTCCGGGCCGGCGAGACGGTGCGCGTCTATTTCCAACGCATGGCAGGCCGGCCCATTCTCACAGGCACCGCGGACGCCAACGGCGCCGGATCATGGCCGATAACCGTTCCTTACGGGCCCGGTGGCGTCAACCAGTTGGTGGTCGTCGGAGATGTGGGACGCAATCCGGTGGTGGCGCAGTATCTCCTGCTTAACCTCTATCCCCGCGCCAGCGTGAGCGACTACGCCCCACTGCCGGGCATGCGCGTGACCTTCAACGGGGCCGGCTTCGGGCCAAACGAGCCGGTTGAGCTGCGCATGGATCGACCGGACGGGCCGGTGCTCGCCGTGGCCCAAACCAACGCACGCGGCGGCCTGGCGGGCCTGGGCCCCTATCGATTGCCCTACGGCCTGTCGGGCGTGCATACGTTCATCCTGCGCGGGGTGGACAGCCGCGTCGTCACGACGGTGACTCTGACCGTCATGCCCTTCTGGGCCAGCGTTCAGCCGAGCACCTACGCCGCGGGACCCGGCACCACGCTCACGTTCTACGGTAAAGGTTTCGCGCCCGACGAGATCGTGCGCGTCTTTCTCGGCCGCACGGCCACCCGTCCGGGCACGGAGGTGGCGGCTTTACGCACGACGCCCACCGGCCGCCTGATCGGTTCCAGCGGTTCATATACCCTGCCGGGCAATATCCGAGGCTCCACGGTGGCCTTCGCGCTGATTGGCGACATTAGCGGGGCGCAGGCCTGGACCTCGGTGCACTACATGCGGTCGTCGGGCCCCCCCGTGATCTTCGACCCCGGCCCTCCCTACCACCCGCCGCCACACCAGCAACCCGCCTCCGCCATCAAGCCGGGTCCCCGGCCACCGCTGCTGGCCGCGACGCCGCCGCGGGTGGTAGCGGGCGGCCTTGTCTCCCTATTGGGCACGGGCTTCGCGCCCCGCACCACCGTGCGCCTCGTGCTGATGAGCCGGGATAATCCGCAGGGCTGGGCCTTGCGCACGGCGCGCGTGGCGCGCACGGACGTCCACGGCGTGCTCAATATCACCGCGACTATACCATCGTGGATCACCCGGGCAGATATGGTGCGCGCGTACCCCGACGCCAAGGGGGCGGCCGCCCCGGCACAGGCTGAGTTGGACGTCTGGCCTGCCCTTCCCGGCCTCACGCCCAGCACATATAGTGGCACTCCGGGCAGCCCCTACGGGCTCACCTCCTATGGTTTCACACCGGGTGAAAAGGTATCGCTGTACTTCGATAGCGTCGGTACGCCCGCCCTGGCGACAACGATCAGCAGCGGCGGCCGCATCACTTTCAGCCGCGTGCCCGTCCCCGTTGCCACGGCCGGCAACCATACGTTCGTCGTGAAGGGGGACCGCGGGGAAGTCGCCTCCATTCCGTTCACCGAACTGCCCTGTACGCCGTTCCTGTTGCTCAGCACGTACAGCACGCAACCGGAGCAGCCCGTCTCGGTCGGCGGGCAGGGCTTCGCCCCACACGAAACCGTGCATGTATGGATAGGCTCGGGCACTCGTCGGTTCGTGGGAGGCGGGGTCGTCGACGGCCGGGGCACGCTGCACGCGGCGGCGCCTTTCATGATCCCTACCGACGCGCACGGAAAGCTCCAGGTGGTTGCCGTGAGCACGACGAGCGCTCGAACGCTGCGTGCCACGCTCACCGTGCTGCCGTTCGGGCCGGCGCTATGGCTGACCAGCTACGCGGGCCATCCCGGGGCCACCGTCGCCTTCACCGGCAAGGGTTGGGCACACCACGAGATACTACAGGTCTATCTCGGCGAGGCCGCCACGCCCGTGGCCACGTTCCGGGCTCAAAACGGCGCATTCCGCGGCGCGGGCACGATTCGGATCCCGTTTGGCACGCCCGGCGGCATGATACCGATTACGGTGCGGGGTGCTCTCAGTCACACCAAGGTGACCATGAAGTATATGGTCATCGCCTACACGCCGGGCGCGGGCTATCAGATCCTGCACCGGCACGGCTACACGATAGTGCGGCTGGGCGCGGGCGGCTTCGCGCCGCACGAAGCCGTGCGGCTGTACCTGGGGACACAGAACCAAGGCACGCCCCTGCGTGTACTGCACGCCGATGCCGCGGGCAGGGTGCCGCTGCTGCAGGTCCTGTCGGTGCGCGGTAAGCCCCAGGTGTCACTGACCTACACGCTGGTCGGGGCGCAGAGCGGGGCGCAGGCCACGGCGGTCTACCCGCCGCCCCCGGGCCGGTAGTTGGTGCCCTGCAAGTCCCACCGCGCCAGCTCCATGAAGCCGGCCTCGATGGCCGACTCGGCGCCGCAATGGGTCGATATCCGGCGCCCCGCCACGCCGTCGGCGCAGCGGCCGGTTTCGCGATGGTACAGGGCGCGGCCGGCGGCATTGGCTCCGTCCAGCCAGGCGATGCAGCGCAGGGCGAGGGCGCGATAGTGCCCCACCCCCGTGGCATGGTAGAGTTCAGCCAGCCCCAGGGCGAGCGCCGAGACGTCATAGGCGCACTGCGGCTCGCGCTGCGTCGGGTAAACGTGGTAGAATCCGCCGGCGATGACCGGCTCGACCAGTTCTGTGACGGTCATAGCGCAGGCCGCGAGGTAGTCGGCACGCCCGAGGAGGCGGCCGGCCCGGGCCAGTGCTTGCAGTTGGTGGTAGCCCCACAGGGCCACGATACCCTGTCCGGCGCGGTCGCGGAGATAGCCGGGTCCGCCGGCCACGATGGCATCACAGCGCCGCAGGATGCGCCCGGCCAGCCGCGCGTCTGGTTGTGGCTCGTACAGCTCCAGCAGGGCCAGCACCTGCACCGCGAGAACCTTGAGATCGCCGGTCCAGGCGAATCCGCCGCGCGTCGCGCGCCGGCGATAGGTTTCTTCCCGCGTGCAGCGCCAGGCGCGCCCGAGCGCCCAGCGCGCCCGCGCCGTCCACCACCGCCCGCCCGCGTAGGAGGTCCGTCCGTCCCGGTTCTTGGTTCCCGCCGCGTCGAGGATGAAGTTGACGAAGCTGCCATCGGGCTCTTGCATGTAGGCGACGAAGCCCAGCCAGGCGCGTGCGAGGTGTAGGGCAGCGGCCGAGCCGGTCTCCTCGTGCACCCACAGGGCCAGGAGGGCCGCGCGGGCCGCGTCGTCGACACAGCCAACACCTTCAGGTCCGCTCTGTC
>Ga0209062_1004818_pt1 | contig 13666 bp, 9 predicted proteins | sample Coa_R2_2_FD_187158 | JGI IMG/M metagenome (GOLD analysis project Ga0209062, IMG submission 187158) | Surface soil microbial communities from Centralia Pennsylvania, which are recovering from an underground coalmine fire - Coalmine... | ecosystem: Environmental > Terrestrial > Soil > Unclassified ... | reverse complement strand
TCTTCAGCATGGTTCCCAGCTTCGCCTCGCGCGCCGCTTTGACACGCGCTCCCTCCGCGAACCACCGCCGGCTCTCCTCGACTTCCCCCTTCTGACGCAGCAGTTGCCCCAGCGTGTTGTACGGCCCCGGATTGTCTGGATCCAGCCGGATCGCCATCCGCAGCGCCTCCTCGGCGCCCTCCAGGTCGCCCGCCTGCTTCGATGCCGTCCCCAGCATGAAATAGGCCTCGGCGTAATCCGGCCGCAGCCCGATCGCAGCGCGCATCTCCTTCGCCACCTGTTCGAAATCGCCGGTTTGCCAGCAGGCGATCCCGATCATGTAGTGCGCCTCGGCCATTCGCGGATCGAGCTCCAGCGCGCGAGCCAGTTCCTTCTTCGCGGCGTCGATCTCGTCCTTGTTCTTCAAGGCCACGCCGAGGTTGTAATGCGCCGCGGCATGGTTCGGATCGAGCGCAATGGCGGTGCGGAACTCCGCGATCGCGCGGTCCAGTTCGTCCTTTTTCAGGAACGCGTACCCCATATTGAAGCGTGCCGTAACATTCTGCGGAGCTGCCGCCAGCACCTTCTGGAACTCGGCGATGCCCTCGTCGGCGCGCCGCGCCTTTACCAGCGCCAGGCCCAGCATATTCCGCAGTTCGAGATTCGCCGGCTGGAGCTCCGCCGCGTGCCGGTACGCCGCCGCGGCGCCTTCCGGGTCGCCGGAATTTTCCAGCGCCGCACCCAGGTTCTGCCATGTGACGCCATCGGCCGGTTGCCGCGCCAGCGCCGCCTTCAGGTGCGCCGCGGCGGTCGCATGCTGTCCCGCCGCTTCGAGCGCCTGCCCGAACTTGGATTGATATGCCGCATTCTCCGGATCCAGCGCCGCCGCGCTCTGCAGGTGCGGAATGCTATTCGCGATGTCGTGCTCCAGGAAGTAGGCGGCTCCCAGATGAAACTGCGCGGGCGCATAGTGCGCGTCCAGGCCGATGGCGTGCTCGAAATGCGTGATCGCTTCCTGGCGGCGGCCCAGCACGGCCAGCAGAAACCCGATCTCGTCTTCGTACCGCGGCGAGCGCGGATTGAGCCGCGCGGCCTCCTGGAAGAGCCCGAGCGCGCCCGCCGCGTCTCCCTTCGCTTTCAGCGCGTTCGCGCGAGCCTCAATTTCCGCAAGGCTCGCCGCGGCGCACGCCGCTACCGAAAGCGCGACCACGGGGACCCAGGACCGATGCACGGCGCTATTCTACTGCAATATACTCTCGCTATGTGGCCTGCTCTGGGATTGCTGCTGCAACTCGCAGCCACACATCAATCGGCGCTCGACGCCTATCGCCAGCATCGTCTAGCCGATGCCGCCGCGCAGTTCGAGGCCGTGCTGAAGACGGAGCGTCCCGGCACGCCTGAGTATGGCGAGTCCGTCCTGCTGTTGGGCCAGAGCCTCTATCTTCAGGGCAAGTACGGCGAATCGATCCCCTGGCTGGAAAAAGCGGCCGCGGTCAAAGGCGCTCCGGTCGAGGCCGCTTATATGCTCGGCAATGCCTGCCTGCTCACCCGGCGCGCGGACCGCGCGCTAGCGGCATACGCCCAGCTTTTCCAGGTGGACCCCAAGTCCGCGGCCGCCCATCTTGCCACGGCGCGCATGATGATGCGCCAGGAAATGGATGACGACGCCGCCGCGCAGGCGCGCGCCGCCCTGGAACTGGATTCTCGTATCCCGGAGGCCCATTTCCTCCTCGGCGAAGTGGCCCTCTTCCACGGCGATTTTGACGTCGCGGCGGCCGAACTGCAAAAGGAGATTGCCCTCAATCCCGGCTATGCCATGGCCTACTACCGCCTGGGCGATGCCTACGGGCGCAAGGAACAGTGGCAGGAGGCCATTGCGCCGCTCGAGCGTTCCGTCTGGCTCAATCCGAACTACAGCGGGCCGTACATTCTGCTCGGCAAAGCATATCTCAAGCAAAAGGAATTCGCCAACGCGGAAGGCGTGCTCCGCCACGCGCTCCGCCTCGATCCCCAGAACCTCTCGGCGCACTACCTCCTCGCACAGGCCTTGCAGCAGGAGGGCAAATCGGAAGAGGCGGGCAGGGAATTCGCGCGCTGGAAGGAACTCAAGGGCGAGCCGTAGGGGAAGGCTCCGCTTGCCCGGCAGCTCGCCGATTTTCCACCGGCTTCCGGTATTGCATTGCTTTACCCGGAGCGATAGACTGCTTTGGCAATGAGTGCCCGAGGGTTGAGCGCGGCCTACGTTGATCCGCGCCTGCTGGAGATCGATAGAATTGTAGAAAGCCCCGCATTCCACAGCTCCGAATCGCTGTGCCGCCTGTTGCGGTATCTGGCGAACCGGACGGTGGCCGATCCGGGCGCCACAATTCGCGAGCACGAGATCGCCGCTGAAGTCTTCGGCCGCTCCGATGGCTTCGACCCACGGATCGATTCCACGGTGCGCGTCAATGTGGCCCGGCTCCGCGCACGGCTCATCGATTACTACAGCGGTCCGGGTTCGGGCGATCCGATGGTGGTCGAACTCCCGAAGGGAACCTACGGCGTAGCGTTCCACCCTCCCGCGAGTAAACCGCCCCGCGCGGTCTGGGAACCCGCCGGTTTGCAAGAGCCGCACGTTTCGCCGTCCACCCGGCGCCGTTTTCCCGGGGTCACAACTACGCGCCTGCTCGCGGTGGGGTTCACCGCCATGACCGTAGTGGCGATGCTCCTCGCCGCCGCCCTGCTGCTGGAGCACGCCGGACGACGCAGCGCTCCTGCGGCGCCCGTGATCGAGAATCGTTACCTCAGGCAATTCTGGGGTATGTTGCTCGAGGGATCCAGCGAGCCTTGGGTTGTGTTCAGCAACGCTACCTTCGTCGGCCGCCCCTCTACCGGCATGCGGTACCTCGTGCCTTCGCGTGATTCGGGCCGCGAAGTCCTGGACCTTTACACCGGAATCGGCGAAGTCCTCGGAATCCATGCTCTCGATCATGCCTTCGTGCGCCTCAACCGCTCCATGCGGGTGAAGCGCGGCGGCCTGCTCTCGCTCGATGATGTTCAGAACAACGATGTGGTGTACGTCGGCTCACCTTTGGAGAACCTCACGCTGCGCGATGTTCCGGGCCTTCAGGACTTCGAGTTCAAAATCATGGAGGATGGCGTCCGGCGTGGCGAGGGGGTGTTGGTCAACCGGCAGCCACGCCCCGGCGAGCCGCCGCAATATGTACCCAGCGGCTTCCCGCTGACCGAGGACTTCGCCGTCATCGCGCTCGTCCCCGGACTCAATCCTGCGCGCTGGGCGCTGATCCTGGCCGGAACCTCCACTCTCGGCACCCAGGGAGCCGCGGAATTCGTTTGCCGCGAAGATACCGTCCGGGAACTCCTCCATCGGATGGGCGCCACCAACGGCGGAGTCCGTCCCTTCTTCGAGGCCGTGCTGGATGTCCAGATCAAGGGCGGCGTCCCCGTCCACTCCAATCTGGTCGCGTTTCACAAGCGGCGTTCTTCGTAATTTCTACGTTCGTTTGCGGCTATCCTGAGGAGAGATGTACTTTTCTCGACCGCAACCGTCTGTTACATCGCCCTTAACACACGCCTTAGTGCTATCGCCGGCTGCTTCTATCTAGTTGAAAACGGGCTAGCTGGCCGTGCGTAGGCGTTGTTAACGCGGCCGTGCCCTGCCTGCCTCGGTTTTTCACTACCATTCCGCCACCGGGACACATACAATCCCTCAAAGATCCACGGCGCCGGACTGCCGGCGGCCGCAAATGCCAGTAGCGGAGGAGAGGGATGCACTACAAAACTCGCGCAATGCGCTTCGGCGCGGCCATCATGCCCGCACTCTTTGGTCTGTTGCTCCTCGGAGGCCCGGTCTACGCGCAGCAGGTGTTCGGCAGTATCTTTGGCACCGTAACCGACCCTTCAGGATCGGCGGTGGCGAACGCGCGCGTCACCGTCACGGATGTGAATAAAGGCACAACATTTCAAGTCTCGACCAACGAAGCCGGCGCCTACAGCAAGGGCCAGTTGATCCCGGATACTTACACCGTAGAAATCGAGGCTAAGGGGTTCCAGCGTGTCAAGTCGGACGAGATTCGGGTCCATGTCGACGAAGCCGCGCGCTACGATGTCACCCTTAAAGTCGGAGATGTCGCCACCGAAGTCGAGGTCACCGCGGCCGCGCCGTTGCTCCAGTCCGACCGTTCCGATGTCGCTCAGACCTTCAGCGCTCACGAGGTGAACAACCTGCCGAACCTCGGGCGGAACTTGCAATCGATGGAGCTGCTCAATCCCGGCACCGCCAAGATTGGCTGGCAGCATGCCTCGGACGAAAACCCGCAAGGCAGCATCCAGATGGTCGTCAACGGCCAGCTCTTCGACTCCATGGGCTATGAGTTGGACGGCACGACCAACCAGGATCCCATCCTCGGCATTATCGTAATCAACCCAACCTTCGATTCGGTCAACGAGCTCAAGCAGGCCAACCAGAATTTCGACGCCGAGTTCTCGTACGTCGGCGGCGGCATCGCATCGTATTCCACCAAGTCCGGGACCAACCAGATCCACGGCGATGCCTTCGAGTACCTGCTGCTCAATACCCCGGGTTTCACGACCTTCGCCGCCAACCCGTTCGTCGGCATCCCGGCCGCCACCTACCGCCAGAATCAGTTCGGCGGCTCCATCGCCGGCCCGATCAAAAAGGACAAGCTCTTCTACTTTGCAGACGTCCAATTGAATCGCCAATCCCAAGGCGGCTCGCTCGTGACCAGCGTCCCCACCGCCCAGAACCGGGCCGGCAATTTCAGCGATTGGGCTGCCTATAACCCCAACTTTGTGATTTACGATCCCACCACCGGCAATCCGCAGACCGGCGTCGGCCGCACGCCGTATCCCGGTAACACGATCCCGGCCAGCCAGATCAGTCCGCAGGCCAAAGCCATTGCCTCCTACTTCCCGCTGCCCAATTACCAGCAGATCGCCAACGCGCCGTTCGTCAACAATTACGCTATCAACGGAGCCGTCGCCATCCACGGCAATCAGTGGAATACGCGCGAAGATTACTACCTGAACCAGCACAACACCATCTTCGGCCGCTACAGCTACGCCGGATTCACCGAAACCGCGCCCGGCGCCTTCGGCCTGGAGGCCGGAGGACCGACGTTCGTCAATTACGCCGGCAACTCGCAGGCGCTGAATCAGAGCCTGGCCCTCGGCTGGACGCGCACCATCAGCACCACTCTGATCAACGAGTTCCGCTTCGGCTACATGCGTTACCACGTTTTCGATGTTCCCAACGGCTATGGCACCAGCCCCGCCAAGGACGCCGGCATCCCCGGACTGAACCTGGACAACACCTATACCTCCGGCATGCCCTTCTTCAATGTCCCGTCCCCCAACGATTCCTACCAGCTCGGCTATGCGCTCGGCGTTAATCAATGCAACTGTCCGCTAACCCAGACGGAGCGCCAGTATCAGTTTGTGGATAACGTCAGCAAGATCGTCGGGAAGCACAATCTCAAGTTTGGAGCGGACCTGCGCTATGCGCAGAACCTGCGCGTTCCCAGCGACAGCCACCGCGCCGGCGAGTTGACGTTCAATCCCGGCGTGACCGGGAATGTACCGGCCGTCGGCCAGAATGAAATCGGCGGCATCGGTCTTGCCACGTTCCTGCTCGGCGACGTCACCAATTTCAATCGTTATGTCAGTACCAGCACCAATGCCCAGGAGAGCCAGCCGCGCTACTTCTGGTACGGACAGGATGAGTGGCGCGCCACCCCGAGGCTGACCTTGAACCTCGGCATGCGCTGGGAAATGACGTTCCCGGAGTCCGTCAACGGGGCGGGGAATGGCGCGACCCTCAATTTGAGCAACGGCCTGATGTACGTGTTCGGCGTGGGTGGCGTCTCCAGACATGGCATCCAGACCATGAACTGGCATCACTTTGCGCCACGGGTAGGGGTAGCGTATCAGATCGATCCGAAGACAGTGGTCCGCGCCGGTTACGGGTGGTCTTACGACCTCGGCGTCTTCGGTTCCAACTTCGGCCACAACGTCACTCAGAATCCCCCGGTGCTCTCCAATCAAAGCGTGCAGCCGCCGAACGGCTTCACCGACGTCTTTACGCTCGCACAGGGCCCTCCCACCCTCGCGCCGGTCACAGTCAGCCCGCAGGGTACCTTCCCGCTGCCGCCCGATATCAACCCCAAGTTCCGGCCGGCGACCATCACCTTCCCGACCGTCTACCAGTACAATGTCGCGCTCCAGCACCAGTTGACGAGTAAGGTCGCGTTCACCGCTTCCTATGTGGGCAATGCCAACCGCCATGGCTTCATGGGCACCAGCAACACCATCAACCCCAATGAGGCGATCTTCTTCCCTGGCGTCTCCAACACCAACATCGACCGCCCGTTCTACCCCAAATTCGGCTGGACGAACGATCTCTCCTATTACTGCGATTGCGCCAACGAGCGCTACAACTCGTTCCAGGGCACGGTCAAAGTGAACGCCTGGAGCGGCTGGACGCTACAGGGCAGTTACACCTATCAGCGCCAATGGGGCGACGGCTGGGGTTACGACTCCAACTATTACTTCCTGTAGGACCGTGCAGCCGGAGCAGGCTATAGCGGCCTGCTGCCGCGAAGTCAGGTGACCATCACGCAGATTTACGAGATCCCCTACGGGCACGGCCGCAAGTACGGCGCGAATGTGAGTAGAGCCATGGATTACGCTCTCGGCGGCTGGACCATCAGCGGCATCACCACGATTTACAGTGGTTTCGGCTTCTCCCCCAGCCTCGAAAACTACGGTTCGCAAGGCGGCCAGCCGAATCAGGGCCCGAACAACCGGCCCAATCTCGGCAGCGGTGACCCGTTCGCCGGCGCGCAGGGCAACCGCAGCCAATGGTTTGTGGGCGGCATCGGCAGTGCCTTCCTGATTCCTGCTCCCAACACCTTCGGCAACTACCCGATCAACACGCTGTTCGGTCCGGGATTCTTCCAGCAGGACCTCACCATGGAGAAGACCTTCCACATCACCGAGCGGGTTGGACTCCAGTTGAGGACGGACGCCATCAACGTCTTCAACCATACGAACCTCGGCCTGCCGAACAGCGACGTGCAAAGCCCCAGCGCGGGCCAGATCACCGGGCTCGCCGCCGGAGCCATCATGCGCAGGCTCCAGTTCTCCGCGACCATGCGCTTCTAAGCTGCTGCGGCGCGCTCCAGCGTCCGTCCGGGTGCGCCTGAGACCGCTTGCCGCTGCCGCGACTTTCCAGCGCTGCTTTCGCCCCCGGCCGCCTTCCCGAGGACGATCGCGCACGGGAATAAAATGACGGGTGACGGAGTCCGGTTCTATGGACGTCACTTCGTGAGATCGCAAGACAGGCTGATCCGCTTCGAACAGCAGATTTCGCCGCATCTGCGGGCGGCGTACAATCTCGCCCGATGGCTCACCGGCAGCCATGAAGATGCCGAAGACGTTGTGCAGGAAGCCTTTCTGCGGGCGTTTTCGGCGTTTGACAACCTTCGCAACGACGACGGGAAAGCGTGGCTGCTCGCGATTGTCCGCAACACTGCTCTGACGTGGATCAAGCGGAACCGGGCTGTCCTCCCGATATCCGCGTTGAACCAGGAAATCGATGATCGGAGGGAGCCCTCGCCGGACCCGGAGCAGATGCTGCTGATCTTAGCCGACGGTCAGGAGATCCGGAGAGCCTTGCAACAATTGCCGTTGGAATTCCGCGAAGTAATCGTCTTGCGGGAGATCGAAGGGCTTGCTTATAAGGAGATCGCCGCGGCCGTCGGTGTCCCGCTAGGGACAGTCATGTCGCGCCTGGCGCGCGGTCGCGAATGGTTGCGGCGAATCGTGTCAGGCCCTCGGGAAGGAGCGAATCAGACGAGGAGCAAATCCGGATGAATTGCGAACACCTGAAAATGTATCTGGCGGCTTATCTGGACGACGAGTTGGACATCGCGGAGAGTCTTCGCCTGGACCAGCACCTCACCGAATGCGCAGAATGCCGGCGGCTTCAGGAAGAGCATCTCGCCTTGCGATCGGCCCTTCGCGATCCCGGCCTGCGATACGAGCCCAGCGCCGCGCTCGCCAATCGCGTCGCATCCGCCGTGCGCAGGAGGGCGAAGGAGTTATCCCGGGAGGAGTCGAGCCGGTTGGACTGGTTGCGGATGCCCTCCTTGCGGTGGGCTTCAGCCGCCACCGTGCTGGTGATGTTGAGCGCAGCCGTAACGGCGCTGATCCTCCAGAACGTGCGCTCCTCGCACGAGCAGCTCCTGGCTAGCGCGGTTCTCACGGGCCACATTCGATCGCTGCAGCCAGGGCACCTCGTCGATGTGCCGTCGTCCGATCGCCATACCGTCAAGCCTTGGTTTCAGGGCAAGCTGGATTTCGCACCGCCCGTCCCCGACCTGTCGGAATTGGGCTGGGTTCTAGTCGGCGGCCGCCTCGACTACCTTGATGGCCGGCCCGTTGCGGCCCTGGTCTACCAGCGCCGGATGCATAACATCAACGTCTTCACGTGGCCTCGTCAGGGAGCGGCCGACAAGAGCATCCAGCAGGACGACAGGCACGGCTATCAGATCCTGCACTGGAACGGCGCGGATATGACGTACTGGGTCGTCTCCGATCTGAACAGGGATGAGCTCATGGATTTCGCGCGCGCCCTGCGTGGACACTGATCGGGAATAGAGCCTCTGCCTTGCCAGTCTTGCAAGGCATGAGAATCATCGATCAGCGGCGGGGCCGCGCCGCTTACCCGGCAAGCCGCAAACGCGCCGTGATTGCGGATCGCGTCCGCCGCGCTAAGCCTGTGGATTCTGGTCTCCGTGTGGGTACACCGCCTCCCCCACGGTCTCGCCGGCGGCTCCGGCGCACCGCTTCTGCGCGGCGCGGAGATTCCGGGTTCGGTATTGGCAGTATTCAACCATTCCTGCATCGACTGTCACTCCGAAAAGACCCGCTGGCCCTGGTACAGCAATGTGGCGCCGGCATCGTGGCTGATCGAGCGCGACGTTCAGCGGGCGCGTAGCCATATGAATCTTTCCCGCTGGGACAGCCTCGACAGCGCCGCACAGCGAACGCTCCTCACCGCCATCGCAACGGTGATCGAGAATCGCGAAATGCCGCCGTCCCAGTACGTGATGGCGCACCCGCAGGCGAGACTGTCCGCGGCGGATTCCCTTCGCGTAATTGAATGGACGCATGCCGAGCGCCGCCGCCTGCGCGCATTTGCCTCGGCTCGCAACTCAAAATGAGCGGCCGCGCGGGCTTCGCGGGAATAATCGAACGCGCCCGGAAGTCCATCACATGTCTACACACCCGAAAGGAGAACGGCTTTGAACCAATTGATCGAGCATAACCATCACCTGGACAACATCGACCGCCGCGGGTTCCTGCGGTGCATGGCGTGGGCAGGAACGGGCGTCATCTGGACATTGGCGGGCGGCGTCCCAACATCCAGGCTGCTGGGCGCGGATACCAAGCCCTCGAAGGATGACTTCAGCTTTGTCCAGATCAGCGATAGCCATATCGGCTTCAACCGTCCGGCCAATACGGACGTGATCGGCACGATGAAGGCTGCGGTCGACAGGATCAACGCGCTCTCGCGCCAACCCGATTTCCTGATTCATACCGGCGACCTCACCCATCAGTCCAAGCCCGAGGAATTCGATGGCATGGACCAAATCCTGAAATCCGCCCGCACCAGGGACGTGTTCTACGTTCCCGGCGAACACGATACCGCCGCCGACGACGGCAAGGCCTACCTGGAGCGCTACGGCCGGAATACGAAGGGCAAAGGCTGGTACAGCTTCGATCACAAGGGCGTCCATTTTGTCGGCCTCGTGAACGTCATGCAACTGGAGGGCATGGGCAAGCTCGGGGCGGATCAACTCGAGTGGCTCGAAGGAGATTTGAAGGCCCGGGCGGCCAGCACACCCATCGTGCTCTTCGCGCATATCCCGTTATGGACGGTCTATCCCGAGTGGGGCTGGGGCACCCAGGACAGCGCCCAGGCGCTTGCGCTGCTCAGGCGCTTCGGCTCCGTCACCGTGCTGAATGGCCACATTCACCAAGTAATGCAGAAAGTCGAGGGCAACGTGACCTTTCACACCGCCATGTCGACGGCGTTTCCCCAGCCCGCGCCCGGCGCTGCGCCGGCGCCTGGTCCAATGAAGGTACCGGCCGATCAACTCCGCAGCGTCCTCGGAATCTCGAACGTGACTTTCGTGCGCCGCAACCACAGCCTGGCCGTTGTCAACTCGACGCTCGCGGAGGCGGCGGCGAAATGATACGGAACCGCCCGCTGACGTTCCTGATCGTGCTGGGGTTTTCCGCGTGGCTGGCTTATGTGGGATCCGGCTCGCGGCCATTATTGGCTCAGAACGATCCAGGAAGGCAGAGTTTTGAAAAGCGCTGCACGGGATGCCACGCTCTCGATACCGAAAAAGCAGGTCCCCGCCTGCGCGGAGTATATGGGCGGCGCGCCGGGAGCATCCCCTCCTTTCCGTACTCCGAGGCGCTTCGAAAATCAGCGATCACGTGGAGCGGCGATGCCCTGGACAAATGGCTCACCGATCCTGACGCCTTCATACCCGATAACGATATGGCGTTCCGGGTCACGAATCCGGAAGAGAGGGCGGCCATTATCGGCTATCTTAAGGAGCTGTCTGGCAAATGATCGATGAGCCTTTGCCGCGGATTGCCTGCGACCGCGTCAGTCGCGGAGGCCCGCCGGCTCTCAAAAAGTGACCCGCGCCGAGACCTGCACCAGCCGGGGAAAGTTCTGCTGCGCAATCGGCAGCTTTCCGAACCGTGCGTCGGTGTACGTCGTATCGGGCCCTCCGAACATCGGCGTGTTCGTCGTATTGAACGACTCGCCGCGAAGCTGAAGGGCGTACCGCTCGGTGACATGGAACGTCCGCGCGATCGTCATGTTGACGTTGCTCCGCCCGGGATTGCGTATCCAGGCAAAGCGGTCGCCGGTATCGCGCAGTGTGTAGCTTGCGCGGCCTTTCCAGCAGCCCGGCGTATTGTTGAACCACTGATCATGCGTCTGGTCGGCGACGAAGTAGCTCGCACACGTAAAAACGGCGTTGGGCCAATTCGTCGGATACCCCGCGTTGTAGGTGAACACGAAGTTGTAGTTCCAATCGCTCACCAGCGCCCGCACCGCGCGATTGCCGCCGCTCAGAAGCGCGCGCCGGTTGCCGAAAGGCAGGTCCCACACGCCGCTCACGGCCAGATTCTGCGGCTTATCGTAGTTCGAGAGCTCGTGCACCGGCCGCTCCGCAAGGTTCCAGTTGTTCAGGCGATGGTTCGCTTCGAATGTCTTCTGGTTGGTGTAGGAGAGGGTGGTCAGGAGGCCGCCCATGCGGCGATCGCCGAAAAATCGCCGTTCCATGCGCACTTGCAGAGAATCGTAGCGGTACTTCGACCACGGCTGCGTGGAAATCGTGATGCCGTTGAATAGCGGATACGGATAAAGCAGGCTTTCGGCGTTGAACGCCGGAGCCTTGCCGAAATCCGTGGTCGGCGGCAGGATGCCGTAAAAGGGATTCGGCACTTTACGGTTCAGATAGCTGTTGTCCTGATGCGCGATCAGAAAGTCCGCCATACTCACGTAGTCCATGTTTTCCGACATGGAATCGTGCACGGTCTGGCTGCCCACGTACGAGGCGTCCAGCTTCACGCCCCACGGAAACATGTGCTGGAGTCCAAGGGAGTACTGATACGTTCGCGGAATCGGCCTCTGGTGGCCATCGAAGCTGATCCCCAGCCCGGCGTTGGTCAGGAGTCCCAGCGATTCGCCGGTAGGCTGTACCAGCCCGTCCGGATAGGGATTCTGCAGCGAGTTCGGCCCCGTCAGACCGCCATTCGCCGGCGTGATGCTGCCGTCGAACGACGGCGCATAGTGTGTCTGCTGGCTGAAGCCGTCCGTGTAATTGCTTTGGGTCGCGGTCCGGTAGTAGATCCCGAAGCCCGTACGCAGCACCGTGTTCTTTTCGAACGCCCAGGCAAGTCCGGCGCGCGGCTGAAAGTCCGTGAAATCGGTGTTGTACACGCGGCGCGGGCCATTCCCGATGAACATCTTTCCGCCCAGCAGCGCCGCGGGCGGATTCGGGTATGGGTACTTCGGGTTGGTCGCGTCGTACTGCTGCTTGTCAGCGGCCCAGGCCGCGAGCACCTGACTGCTGAGGGGATTCACGCTGTTGAAGTCGAATCCCGAGTTGACGCGGTTCCATCGCTCGACGAATGGAATCTGGATGTCGTACCGCAGGCCGAGGTTCAGGGTCAGCTTATGGCCCGCGCGCCAATCGTCCTGGACGTAACCCGCCACATAGGGCCAGGTCCGGTAATAGGTGTCGTTGTAGTCGATATAGCCGCTGTTCGGCAGCCCCAGCAGCAGGCTGGCGATGCCGCTGCCGTCCGAGGAATTGCGGTTGCGGTCGGCATATTGCTGGGTCCAGCCATTCGTGAACGCGAATAGCCCGTTCGCGCGGCCGATATCGCCTGTCCCGATCGCCGCGTACACATACTCGAAGCCGTACCGCCGCGTGTGCGTGCCGCTGGTGTGGGTGATGCTCGGAGAGAAATCCCACTGATTATTCGTGCTCCAGGTGTACAGGTTGCCGATGATGTCGCTGTAACTGCTCAGCTGAATGCGCGGAGCAATATCGGTGTGGGTGGTCGGAGGGTGCGGCATCGTCATTCCCAGCGCCGTGGCGGTGATGTTGGACGATTCGGGCGGTCCGTCGGGGAAGTAGCTCGTGAAACGCCCGAACGAGAGGCGGAGGTCCAGCACGGAGGCCGGCGAGAGAATGTGAGTCCAATCGGCAATGTAGGTCTGCTGCGTCCGCTGGCTGTAGATGTTGCCTTGCATCGCGGGAGCGGGAAAACCGTTCTGGTTGCGGAATTCATGGCCATGCTGAAACGTGAACATCGCATACCAGCGATCCTTGTCGCCCGCCGCATGATCCCAGCGGCCCATCGGCTGATTGTACGCGTATTGACCGTCATTGCCCGTGGCGAAGAAGTTCTGCTGTAGGCCCGGCTGGTTGGGCAGCGGGTAAAGATCCAGAATCTTCTTGCCGATCGGACTGATGCGGCTGGCCGGAATGGCGTCGCCTGGAAACGGGTCGCGGATATAGGTTCCGAAGCAGCTTGTGCCTTTGGGCGTATCCACGCCGGATACGCATTTTCGCACCGTCAGCGGATCGAAGACGTTAATGTTGTACGCCGGGAAGTTCTGACCGTCCCGCAGCAGAGCCGGCGGCGTGTCCGTGACGAGCGGAAAGGGCACGCGCTCGCGGAAGCCTTCGAAGCTGAAAAAATAGAAATCTTTATCCTTCCGGATCGGGCCGCCCGCCGTGCCGCCGAACTGGTTGGTGATGTGCTTGCCGCGCGGAGCGCCCACCTGGTTGTTTTGTGTGGTGTTGGCATCCAGCATGGAATTGCGCAGGTAGTCGAATACCGAGCCGTGCAGGTGATTGGTTCCCGACTTGATCGTCGTATTGACGGTCCCGCCGCCCGTTCGCCCGTACTGCGCATCGTAAGTGTTGGTCATTACCTTGAATTCCTGGATGGCCTCCATGTTCGGCGAGATTTGCCAGGTGCCGGTCAGGCTGATGGGCGCGCCGTTCAGCAGAAACATATTCGTGCCCTGCACGCCGCCGTTCATGACGTAGGCGCCCGATAC
>Ga0209062_1004817_pt1 | contig 13667 bp, 13 predicted proteins | sample Coa_R2_2_FD_187158 | JGI IMG/M metagenome (GOLD analysis project Ga0209062, IMG submission 187158) | Surface soil microbial communities from Centralia Pennsylvania, which are recovering from an underground coalmine fire - Coalmine... | ecosystem: Environmental > Terrestrial > Soil > Unclassified... | reverse complement strand
GCTGGGCGCCGGTGGCGCTGCCGCAGGCCGATGACGACACCGCCATGCGGCTGATCGAGCTCTACAAGCATCGCGATGTCGCGCTTGCGACCTCGCTCACCCAGGGCATTTCGCTGGAGAAGCAGGCACGGGGTGACGACATGAAGGCCAAGCCAGGCGGCGGCGCGCCGGCGCAGATGCGCCAGGTCGCGCGCGGCGCGGCCAAGCTGATGGCCGCCGATGATGGTCCACGCATCGCGGCGCTCGCCTTCGATGGCTGGGACACGCATGCGAACGAAGGCGGCCCGGTCGGCCGGCTCGCGAACCTGCTCTCGGGACTCGATGGCGCGCTGGCCGAATTCGAAAGCGGGCTCGGGCCGCACTGGCGCGACACCGTGATCGTGGTCGCGACCGAGTTCGGCCGCACCGCGCGCATCAACGGCACCGAGGGCACCGACCACGGCACCGGCACTATCGCGCTGCTCGCCGGCGGTGCGGTGAAAGGCGGCCGCGTGATCGCGGATTGGCCGTCGCTGAAACCTGCAAGCCTCTATGAAGGCCGCGACCTCGCGCCGACCACGGACCTGCGCGCGGTGATCAAGGGCGTGCTCGCCGACCATCTTGGGATCAGCGAGCGCGCGCTGGCGGACGCCGTCTTTCCGGACAGCGCCGCCGCAAGGCCGATGAAGGGCTTGATTGCGTGACGGCCCCGAAAAGGCCTGGCGAACTCAGTTCGGGAAGACGATCCGATGCCCGGGCTCAGGCCTTGATATCGAGCAGCGTTTTGGTCATGCGGTTGTCCGCCGCCATCACCTTCGCATTGGCGGCAAAGCTGTAGCTTGCGATCATCTGGCCGACCAGCTCGCGGGAGAGGTCGACATTGGGCGCGGCGACGAGGCCGTTCTGGTTGGCGAACGGGGCTTGCGGATCGGATACCGCTGTGGTCGACGGCTTGACCGTCGTGACCGCCGTCTCGGTGCCTCCGCCGGCGCTCGCGGTCTGGATGACCTCGAGCGGCGCATAGGCCGTTGGCGCCCCGGCGGGGACGGTGCCGTCCGCGTTCGGGAGCGCGCCCGTGCTTGCGGCATTGGCGATATTCGAGGCGGAGACCTCAAGCCGGCGGGCCGCCGCGTTCATGCCGGACAGTGCGATGGTCGAGATGCTGCTCATCAAGGGCTCGCGGAAGAGGTCGTCACGCCGCCACTTAACGCACGTGCCTCATAAGCAAGCCTCAATGTTGGACACCGGATTTCGGCGCTGCGGACAACACCGCGTTTACCATCAGGTTCTGCCGCTCGCTCAAGAATGCGAATGAGGTCTCATCGCTTCATAGGTGAGCCATTTGCCGGATGTCGGCACACATGATCTGATGAATGAGAATTTCGGTCGTTCCGCTTGATCCGAAACGAGCTTTCGCTCGCAAGATTTCAGTTGAATGACCTCGAACCAAGAATGTGATTGAACTCTCACTTCTTGGTTCCTGCAACCGCGCAGCAAAGGCGGAAGCCAGCTCGCAGGTGCCCGACGTGATGGATGAAGTCGTTATCGTGCTTTCGAATCCCGGGTCGCATCGTGCGGGGTATGGCGCCAATCTGCCGGGCAAGGCTTAAGATTTCGTGTGCGGCGGTGCAGCCCCACCTCGCATCGCGCCTTCGGCGGAATGCAGAGCGGGCAAAGGAAGGGCCGCACCTACTTCGTGATCTCGTCGATTTCCGCGATCTCCTGCGCGGTCAGGCTCCAGGCGATCGCCTTCACGTTCTGCTCGACCTGTTCCACGCGCGTCGCACCCGCGATCACGCTTGCGACCTGCGGCCGTGCCGCGAGCCAGGAGAAGGCGAGTTCCAGCAGGGTCCGGCCTCGGGTTTCCGCGAAGGCCTTGAGCCTGTCGACGATCTCCTCGTTGCGCGACGTGACATAGCGGTCGCGCAGCGCCGGCGCCTTGGCGAAGCGGGTGTCGGCGGGCGCAGCGGCGCCGCGCTGGTATTTGCCGGTGAGCAGACCGCTAGCGAGCGGAAAGAACGGCAACAGGCCGAGCTTGTATTCCTGCGCGGCCGGCAACAGGTCCTTTTCGATGCCGCGCACGACGAGGCTGTATTCATCCTGGCAGGAGATGAAGCGGCTCACATTCATCGCGCGCGCGGTGAACTCGGCTTCCGCGATGCGCCAGGCCGGGAAATTGGAGTTGCCGATGTAGCGCACCTTGCCCTGCCGGATCAGGTCATCGAGCGCGCGAAGGGTTTCCTCGATCGGCGTCAGCGGGTCGTAATCGTGCTGCTGATAGAGATCGATATAGTCGGTCTTCAGTCGCTTCAGGCTCGCTTCCACGGCATCCATGATGTAGCGCCGCGAGGCGCCCTGTTTGGTGCCGTCGGCTGCCATCGGTTTGGAGAATTTGGTGGCGAGCACGATGTCCTTGCGGCGGTCGCCGAGCACTGTGCCCAGCACCGTCTCCGAGCCGCCCATCCCCGCATAGATATCGGCGGTGTCGAACAGCGTGATGCCGAGGTCGAGCGCCCGATGGATGACCTTTCGCGACGTCTCGAGATCGGTGCGCTGGCCGAAATTGTTGCAGCCAAGCCCGACCGCGGAAACGCGCAGGCCCGAGCCGCCGAGATTTCGAATTTGCATGGAACAGCCTTGTCACAAGAGGAAGCGGCCATTGTGGCGCGCGCGAAGGCCCGCAGCAAGCCGCGGTTCTCGCATGCAAATCATGTGATTGCGAGGGGAGGGCGCTGCGACCAGCCGAAACGCGCACCCCTCAAAAAGGTGCGGCCCCGGTCAGACGCGGCGACTGACGGGGACCGCTGGGGCGCATGATCTGTGACGGGGGGCCTGATCAGACGCAGGCATAGCGTAGCCATGCATTGTAACGTCGCAGTGACAGTTGGACTTATCCACAGGCGGCCGATTCGCGTCAGACCAGCTTGCGGTAGACGATGAAGCCGGAGCGTTCGGCGACACGGTCGTACAGCTGTTGCGCGGTGAGGTTGGTTTCGTGCGTCTGCCAATAGACGCGCGGGGCGCCTGCAAGCCTGGCCTGTTCATAGACGCCTTCGATCAGCGCGCGCCCGACGCCCTTGCCGCGTGCCGCCTGTGCCGTGAAGAGATCCCGCAGATAGCAGTCGGGCGCGATCGCAATGGTCGAGCGGTGGTAGAGGTAATGCACCAGCCCGAGCAGTTCGCCATCGCTCTCGGCGACCAGCGCATGCATCGGCTCATAGGCATCGAAGAAGCGCACCCAGGTGATGTCGGTGATCTCGCGCGGGAGCGCAGTCGCACCGGAGCGGCCGTAGAAGGCGTTGTACCCGTCCCACAACGGCAGCCATTGGTCGAAGTCGTCGCGGCGGACGGCGCGGATGGAGAGAGAGGACATGTGTCTATTTCCAAATTGCGCGCGCCAGCCAAGCATGATCATCCGCGCAAGTCGAGTACGAGCTGCACGTTGATGCGCCCTCGCCCCTTGTGGGAGAGGGCAGCTCCGCTGGTGCACCTAGACGCGTTTGGGTGAGGGGTTTGTCTCCACGAATGAAGCTCGTCGAGAAAGGCGAGTTCGCGGAAACAAACCCCTCACCCGGAATCGCATCTATCGATGCGATTTCCGGCCTCTCCCACAAGGGGAGAGGCGATCCTTCGCTGCTGCGCTAGCTTGGATTGAATGGGCGGAGCGGTGTAGCAGCGGTTAGCGCGTGTCGTGAAAAAAGCTACTCCGCCGCCCGCAAATGCCTTGCCAGCGCGCGGTCGCTGCCGCTGCGGAGTGCGCGGAAATAGTCCGCGCTGCCGGGATCGTCGGCGTGGCGGACGAGGTCCGTGACCGGGGTGTAGCTCAGCATCCGCCCGCCGCCTGCGAGCGCCGTGCAGGAGAAGCGCAGCACGGTGCCGTCCTTGAGGCGGATGTTGATCGGCGTGGAGTCGCCAATCCGCATCATCTCCATCCGCCGCGCGATGAAGGCGTTCAACTCCTCGGCCGGCAGCTCGAAGGCGCCGGTGTCGCGGCCGTGATACATCAGTGCGACAAAGGCGGGCTTGGAATCGGCTTTCGCATCGGAAGGCGCGGTTGATGAACTCGGCGCGGGTGTCTTGATCAAGCAGCACGATGCCGATGTCGACCTCGTCCAGCGCGGCCGCCAGCCGTGCCGCGAGCGCGTGCTCGGCGCGCTCATGCGCAAAGGAGTCCATCAGTTGCCGGCGGACGAGCCCGGTGATCGCGGCCGTGCCGCCCGCCGTCATCGCGAGCATGGCCAGCCGGACCAGGTCGGAGATCTGGTAGCCGGGCGTTGCGCGGTGGTTGAAGAAGAACAGCGCCAATCCGACAATCGCGACCGCGGCGCTGGCCAGCGCCGAGCGGAAGCCGCTCCATGAGCCGGCGAGCGCCACGATAAGCACCAGCAGCGGCGCCGGGTTGGGAACACCGATCAGGGTACGATCGATCGCGGTCGCGGCCAGCATGATCGCTGCCGCCAGCACCGGACCGGAGATTGCGCGCCCGTCGAATTGCATGCCAGTTCTCGCCCGCAGGCGGAAGCTTAAGCGGGAGACGCGATGGATGGCCGCTCGCGGGAAGCTTTCTTTGCTGCGATGATGAAGCGCGGCTTGCGCCAATGGCGCGAGTTTTAGCAATCTGTTGGACCAAATCGCAGGGAATGGCGCTTGCCGCGCGGGTCAGCCCAGCACCGGCATCGCCGTGCCGGCTTTGCTCGCCAGCACGGTCATCAGGCACAGCGAGAGTGCACCAAGCGCAAGCGCTGCTGCGACCGCGTCAGTGAGGCGCGACGATGCGACCTGGGTGTTCTGGCCGCTAAAGCCTCTGGCGCCGGACAACCGTTTCATGGCCCAATAAATCCTCATGCGCGCCAAGCGAATCACTTGCGCGATGCGGGAATCTGGCAGGATGCGCCGGCAAGATTGCGGCGCGGGAGCCGAGGAAAATGACGAGATCGCCGCAAAGGTTAACGATTTGGGCGTCGTTGTTAACCTTTAGCGTGATTTTAAACCCGTCATTCTGAGAGCGTGTGAAGTTTTAGATCCGTCACCCTGAGGCGCCCGTCGCGACGCGGCGGGCCTCGAAGGGCGACGGCCCCGCTGTGGCAGCGGGGCCGTTCATCCTTCGAGGCTCGCTAGCGCGAGCGCCTCAGGATGACGGGTCGAGATCGCGCCTGTAGTACGGCGATTAAGCTCCCTACATGCTCGCTGCGATGCTCGGGGGCTCGTCGACGACTTCCTCGGGCTTCCACTCCATCGAGACGAAGCCCGGAGTGTGCTCGACGCGCTTCAGCCAGGCGCGGATGGAGGGGAAGGTCGAGAGGTCGAAGTCGCAGCGGTCGGCGACATGAGTGTAGCCGTAGAGCGCGATGTCGGCGACCGTCAGCTGGCCGGCGGCGAAGTACTCATGGTGCTTCAGGTGATTCTCCATCACCTGCAGCGCGCCATAGCCGCGTTCCATCCAGTCCTCCAGCGCATGCGTCTGCAGGTCGCGGCCGCCCTTCACCAGTGCGAGCCAGAAATAGGCGGCGCCGATATTCGGCTCCAGCGCATGCTGCTCGAAGAACATCCATTGCAGCGCCTCGGCCCGCTCGATGCGCGATTCCGGCGCCAGCGGCGTGCCGCCGCAGACATACCAGAGGATGGCGTTGGATTCGGCGAGGTAGCGTCCCTCCGCGACCTCGAGCAGCGGCACCTGTCCGCTCGGATTTTTGGCAAGGAAATCCGGCGTGCGGCTCTCGCCGCGAAGGATGTCGATTTCGATGGCGTCATAGGGGGCGTTCAGAAGCGCCAGCGCAAGGCGGACCTTGTAGCTGTTGCCTGAACGCTGCATCGAATAGAGCTTGTACATTCTGGCGGATCGACCTGATGATGCGAGGGAAGCGACGCGAGCTTTCGTACTTGCGCCGCAACGCGGCTAAACAATGATGCTCTTGTTAAAATGCCGCAAGGGCCAATCCTTGGAAAAAGTCGAAAAGCTCTGCCGCACTGCAAACGCAGACAAAAAGTTTCCAACACACATCAACAATTCGCATCACACTTTCGCTACGCGAAAAACCGCACTCCAATTTCGCTGCACATGCGCATGCCTCGCACGCTCACGCGAAAAGAAGTCGCGCGAATCGGACAGTGAGCGGACAAGGGACAGCGGGTTTGTCGCATCGACCGGCGTGCGCCAGCGTCTACAGTTTTCAAACCGTCACCTGAGGTGCCCGCCTCAGCAGGCCGCAGGGCGACGGCCCGGCTGCAACAGCGGGGTCGTTCATCCTTCGAGTCTCGGTCAGCTCGCGCCTCCAGCGACAAACGGCTTTGCCGTTGGCGCGCGCGGATGACGGGTCGGCGTATGTGCCGCTCGGAGCAATGCATCCGTCGCTCGGAGCAATGCTGGCCCCCGATTACCAGATATAAGCTGTTTGCCCGCCCCGATTGGCAGATGTTGCGCGATGCGTCCGGACCCGCTCAGGCCTTCGTGAAAATCGGGCCGTTTTCGCCAAAGTTTCTTGCAGCGCAACGCGTCGCGGCCTAGGGTAAGGGCGTTCCCCCATCATGACGAGTCGTGGACGCGAAGATGCCGTTCCACGCCTGCAAGGAGGCCATAATGCCGTTTCTGTCCGCTGCGCTCGACCGTGTGAAGCCGTCCGCCACGATTGCGGTCACGGATAAAGCACGCGCGCTGAAAGCGGCGGGCCGCAATGTCATCGGTCTCGGCGCCGGCGAGCCGGATTTCGACACCCCGGCCAATATCAAGCTGGCGGCGATCCATGCCATCGAAGCCGGCAAGACCAAGTACACCGACGTCACCGGCATCCCGGAGCTGAAGGAGGCGATCATCGCCAAGTTCCAGCGCGAGAACGGGCTCGCCTACAAGCCGAACCAGGTGATCGTCTCTACCGGCGGCAAGCAGGTGCTCTACAACGCGCTGGTGGCCACCCTCAATCCGGGCGATGAGGTGATCATCCCCGCCCCCTATTGGGTCAGCTATCCTGAGATGGTGGCGCTCGCCGGCGGCGAGTCCGTGCCGGTGGTTTGTCCCGCGGAGACCGGCTTCAAGCTGAAGGCGGCGGATCTCGAGAAGGCGATCACGCCGCGGACAAAATGGCTGATCCTCAACTCGCCGTCGAACCCGACGGGCGCGGCCTACACCCGTGCCGAGTTGAAGGCGCTCACCGACGTGCTGGTCAGGCATCCGCACGTCTGGGTGATGACCGACGACATGTATGAGCATCTGGTCTATGACGACTTCCAGTTCACCACGCCGGCGCAGATCGAGCCGAGCCTGCTCGATCGCACGCTGACGGTGAACGGCGTCTCCAAGGCCTACTGCATGACGGGCTGGCGCATCGGCTATGCCGGCGGCCCGGCGCAGCTGATCAAGGCGATGGCGACCATCCAGTCGCAGTCGACCTCGAACCCCTGCTCGATCGCGCAATGGGCCTCGGTGGAAGCATTGAACGGTCCGCAGGATTTCATCCCGGCGAACAACAAGGCGTTCAAGGAGCGGCGCGACCTCGTGGTTTCCATGCTCAACCAGGCCAAGGGCATCGATTGCCCGCGGCCCGAGGGCGCGTTCTACGTCTATCCGTCCTGCGCCGGGACCATCGGCAAGACCGCGCCGTCGGGCAAGCTGCTCGGCAACGACGAGGACTTTGTCACGGAACTCCTGGAGAGCGAGGGCGTCGCTGTGGTGCAAGGCTCGGCGTTCGGGCTCGGGCCGGCGTTCCGGATTTCCTACGCGACCAAGAACTCCGATCTGGAAGAGGCGTGCAAGCGCATCCAGCGCTTCTGCGGCAACCTGCGCTAGAGCCAGTCTGAACGAGTGCTGAATAATCGAAGGGCCCGCGAAAGCGGGCCCTTTCTTTATGTTTGCGCGGGAATCTGGAACAGGCATTCGTCCTGTGCCATAGAGAAGGGACCGGGATCACCGGTCATCATTGGTCTTGGCTCGCATCACATTCTTCAGCCGGAGTTTACTTCATGCGCCGCTTAACGTCCGCCGTCGCGATCGCCGCGACCATGCTCACCACAGCTGTCGGGGTTGCAGATGCGCAAGCGCCTGCGCGTGTGCGCATCGGTGTGCTCGAATGTCGCGGCGGCGCCAGCATCGGCTTCATCGTTGGCTCGGTGACCAATCTCGGCTGCGTGTTCCGCGTCGAGGGCGTGCCGGAAGACCGCTATGTCGCCACCATCCGTAAAGTGGGCGTTGATCTCGGCATCACCGAGGAGACGGCGCTGGGCTGGGCGGTCTATGCGCCGGTGGAGCGGCTTGGGCCGGGTGACCTCTCCGGCAACTATGCCGGCGCGCAGGGCAGCGCCTCCGTCGGCGTCGGCCTCGGCGGCAATGTGCTGGTCGGGGGTTCCAACAACTCGATCGCGCTGCAGCCCTTGAGCCTGCAAGGCCAGGTCGGCCTCAATGTCGCCGCAGGGCTGGAAAGCCTGGAACTGCGGCCGGGGCGGTAAGGCTTTTCGTTCTCATCGTGCTGATTTCTTGCGCCGTCATTCCGGGGCGATGCGTCAGCATCGAACCCGGAATCTCGAGATTCCGGGTTCACGCTTCGCGTGCCCCGGAATGACCGGAGAGAGCAGTGCTTCTTGCTTGCGCATCGCGCTAAGTAGCCTGGATAAACTCATCCCTTCTCCGCAGCGCAGCGAAGTTTTTTCATGCTTGCCAAACCTCCGAGGCAGGCAGAGCATGGCCGATTGCCGACCCAATCACGGGCCGAGCTCCACATGAAGGAGACGGCGAATGGGACAAGACGTCAGAAGTCCCCGAGGTCCACGGTGCATTGCACTGGTGGGCCCTTTCCAAAGCGGTAAAACCACGCTTCTTGAAGCAATCCTGGCGCGCACCGGCGCGATCGCGCGCGCAGGCAGTGTCGACGCCGGCACGTCCGTGGGCGATGCCAGCGCCGAGGCGCGCCATCACAAGATGAGCGTGTCACTCACGGCTGCGACCACCACTTTCATGGGGGACAGCTACACCTTCATCGACTGCCCGGGATCGGTCGAGTTTTCGCATGACATGCGCGCGGCGCTGCCCGCGGTCGACGCCGCCGTCGTGGTGTGCGAGGCCGACGAGAAGAAGCTGCCCCAGCTGCAGATCATCCTGCGCGAGCTCGAAGATCTGAAAATTCCTCGATTTCTGTTTTTGAACAAGATCGACCGCGCCAACAAGCGCATCCGCGAGACGCTCGCAACGCTGCAGCCCGCCTCCCGCGTGCCGCTGGTGCTGCGCCAGATCCCGATCTGGAACGGCGAGCTGATCGAGGGCTTTGTCGATCTCGCGCTGGAGCGCGCCTTTGTCTATCGCGAGCACAAGGCCTCCGAGGTGATCGAACTCAACGGCGGCAATCTCGACCGCGAGAAGGAAGCGCGCTTCTCCATGCTGGAAAAGCTCGCCGACCATGACGACGCGCTGATGGAGCAGCTGCTCGAGGACATCCAGCCGCCGCGCGATGCCGTGTTCGACGATCTCGCCCGCGAGCTGCGCGAGGGCCAGATCTGTCCGGTGCTGCTGGGATCGGCGAGCCGCGAGAACGGCGTGCTGCGGCTGATGAAGGCCTTGCGTCATGAGGCGCCCGACGTGGCCGCGACCGCGGCGCGGCTTGGCGTTCCCGCATCAAAGGACGCGCTCGGTTATGTCTTCAAGACCCTGCATCTGCAGCACGGCGGCAAGCTGTCGCTGACGCGGCTGTTCGCCGGCCATCTCGAGGACGGCGCCACGTTGCAGGCCTCGTCGGGCCAGAGCGCGCGCGTCTCCGGCATCTTTGCGGCCGGCGCGAGCCAGGACGGCAAGCGCAGCTCAGCGGAGGCCGGCGACACGGTCGCGCTCGGCAAGCTCGACACCATCAAGACCGGGGACACTGTCGGGAGCGGCAAGACCGCACCTGCCGCGCTTCTCACCATCGAGCCGCTGCCGCCGGTGCTGGCGATCTCGATTGCCGCCACCGACCGCAAGGATGACGTCAAGCTCGGCCAGGCGCTGGTGCGGCTGAACGAGGAGGATCCCTCGCTGACCATGGTGCAGAACCCGCGCACCCACGACACCGTGCTGTGGGGGCACGGCGAGATGCATCTGCGCGTCGCGCTGGAGCGCCTGCACGAACGCTTCGGCGTCAATGTCAAATCGCATCCGCCGGCGATCGGCTATCAGGAGACCATCAGGAAATCCATCACCCAGCGCGGCCGGCACAAGAAGCAGTCCGGCGGTCACGGTCAGTTCGGCGATGTGGTGCTCGACATCAAGCCGCTGCCGCGCGGCGAGGGCTTTCAATTTGCGGAGAAGGTGGTCGGCGGCGCCGTGCCGCGCAACTACATCCCCGCGGTCGAGGAAGGCGTGATCGATGGGCTGACGCGCGGGCCGCTCGGTTTCCCCGTCACCGATCTTGCGGTGACGCTGACCGATGGCTCCTATCACAGCGTCGACTCCTCCGACCTCGCGTTCCGGACCGCGGCGCGTGTGGGCCTGAGCGAGGGCCTGCCGCAATGCCAGCCGGTGCTCCTGGAGCCGATCCACAGCGTGGAGATCGTCTGCCCGACCGACGCCACGGCCAAGATCAACGCCATCCTGTCGGCGCGGCGCGGGCAGATCCTCTCCTTTGACACCCGCGATGGCTGGCAAGGGTGGGACTGCGTCCGGGCGCTGATGCCGGAATCCGAGATCGGCGAATTGATCGTGGAACTGCGCTCGGCGACCGCCGGCGCCGGCAGCTTCACGCGCCAGTTCGACCACATGGCCGAGGTCACCGGCCGTGCCGCTGACCAGATCATCGCCGCGCATCGGGATGCGGCATGATTTGATGTCGTTCTGGGGCGTGTGCGAGGAACGCACGCGCCCCGCGGCGATAGAGGCTTGATGCTCGACAGCTCCCGCAATGTCATGCTCGCCTGCGCGCTCAGCGCGCTGGCGGGCTATGTCGATGCGATCGGCTATCTGCATCTCGGCGGACTGTTCGTCTCCTTCATGAGCGGCAACTCGACCCGGCTTGGCGTCAGCCTCGCCGACGGCGACTGGCGCAACGCGGGCGCCGCGCTCGGGCTTGTCGTGCTGTTTGTGATTGGCGCGGCCGGCGGAAGCCTGGTCGTGCACAGTCGCAGCCGGCATCGCCAGCCTTGGCTGCTGTTGATCGAAACCGTGCTGCTCACGCTGTCCGCGCTGAGCTACATGTTCGGCTGGCCGGTGATCGCAGTCGCGGCCATCGTGCTGGCGATGGGCCTGGAGAATGCGATGTTCCAGATCGAGGGCGGCGGGCTGGGGCTCACCTACATCACCGGCGCGCTGGTGAAGGCCGGCCAGCTCATCGCCGCCGCGCTCACCGGCGGGGCGCCGCTGGCCTGGGTCCCGAACGTGCTGTTGTGGGCGGCGCTGGTGGTCGGGGCCGTGCTGGGCGCTCTGGCCTATCACTGGATCAACCTCGCCGCGATCTGGTTCGCCGCTGGCTTTGCGCTCGCCTTGAGCGCCGTCGTCGCAGTCACGGTGCATCGATGATATTGATGGTCATATTGACGATCATATTGACTCGGGCCCTTGCTTGGCGGATTGGACGGGCATGACCGCCGCCGACCAAAGACTGCCCGCCGCCTGCCTGATCGGATGGCCCGCCGCGCATTCGCGCTCCCCGCTGATCCACCATTACTGGCTGCGCAAGCTCGGCATTGCCGGCGGCTATACGATCGAGGCGGTGCCGCCCGAAGGCTTTGCCGATTTCGTCATCCGGCTGAAGCTTCGCGGCTTCGTCGGCGCCAATGTCACCATTCCGCACAAGGAACGGGCGCTGGCGCTGTCCGCTCCGGACGCCCGCGCGCAAGCCGTCGGTGCGGCCAACACCTTGTGGTATGCGGACGGCGAACTGCGCTCGACCAACACCGACGTCGAGGGCTTTCTCAATAATCTCGACGCATCCGCGCCCGGCTGGGACCAGGCGGAAGATGCGGTGGTGATCGGCGCGGGCGGAGCGTCGCGTGCGGTCGTGTTCGGTCTGATCGAGCGCGGCCTTGCGCGGATCCATCTCGCCAACCGCACCTTCGAACGGGCGCAGGCGATGGCCGATCAGTTTGGCGAGAAGGTGCGCCCGATTGCCTGGGGCGAGATCGGCGCGGTGCTGCCGAAGGCGGGGCTGCTTGTCAACACCACCTCGCTTGGCATGTATCGCCAGCCGGCCTTGAAGATCGACGTCGGGCGGTTGCCGCCGCAGGCGGTCGTCTCTGACCTCGTCTATCTGCCGCTCGAAACTCCGCTGCTCGCCAATGCCAAGCAGCGAAATTTGCGCACCGCGGACGGGCTTGGCATGCTGCTGCACCAGGCGGTGCGCGGCTTTGAGCTGTGGTTCGGCAAGCGCCCTGAGGTGACGCCCGAACTCCGTGCGCTGGTGGAAGCTGATCTCGCGGGCACGTGAGCAGGGACATCATCGATTTCACATCACCGCTCGCGCGGTTGTGAGGCGGAATATCATGAAAGCTTGGGTGTCTGGCGCTAGAGCAGGCCAACCAACCACCTGCTCACCCCCCTGGAGACTTTCATGCCGATCCGATCCCCGATTCCCGCACGCCTGCTGATCGCGCTTGCGATGCTGGCCGCCTCCACGCTTCATGCCGCAGCCCAAAAGTCGCCGACGCCGACGCGCGTGCGCGGCACCCTCGAGGCCGTCGATGGCGACGTGCTCAGTGTGAAGTCGCGCAGCGGCGAGTACGTCAAGCTGCACATGACCGGCAACGTCCTGATCCTCGGCATCACGAAGATTGCACTCGCCGACGTCAAGGTCGGATCCTTCATCGGCACCACCACGGTGCCGGGACCGGACGGCGCGCCAAAGGCGGTCGAGGTCCACGTCTTCCCGGAAAACATGCGCGGGACAGGCGAAGGATCATACCCCTGGGATTCGCGCCCGAACTCGACCATGACCAATGCCACCGTGTCGGACAGCGTCGCCGGTGTCGACGGCCAGACAGTCATGGTGAAGTACAAGGACGGTGAGAAGAAGGTCGTGGTCACCCAGGATACACCTGTTGTCATCTACGTTCCCGGCGACAAGGGTGATCTCAAGCCCGGCGCCAAGATCATCGCCTTTGTGAAGCAGCTTCCCGACGGCTCGTTCGAGACCAGCCGCATCAGCGTCGGCCGCGACGGCCTCACCCCGCCGATGTGAGATTGCTGCTGGCGCTGGCGAAGGCTCTCTCCACGAGTCGTTCCGGCTTTCGCCGGGACGACAGGGAATAGCCGTGCCACCCCGGGGTTTGCAAGTCGACCATCACAACTGCTCCGGAAAGGACAGTCATGCCGAAAATCCTATCCACCCTGCCGCGCGTGCTTGCCGGCGTCGTCCTTTTCTCCACTGTCGCGCTCGCCCAGCAGGCGCCGACGGTGCGCATTCGCGGCACCATCGAGGCCGTCGACGGGCCGGTGCTGAGCATCAAGACCCGCGAGGGCAATGACGTGAAGGTGAAGACCACAGACAATGTCGCGGTGTTCGCGGTCGTGAAGACCTCGCTCGCCGAGATCAAGCAGGGGTCCTATATCGGCGTCACCGCCATGCCCGAGCCCGACGGCACGCAGAAGGCGGTCGCCGTGCATATCTTCCCGGAAAACCAGCGCGGGGCCGCCGAAGGCTTCCGGCCCTGGGATCTCCGCGCCAATTCGACAATGACCAACGCCACCGTCGCAGAGACGGTCGCCAGCACCGACGGCCAGCACATCCTGGTCAAGTACAAGGACG
>Ga0209062_1004814_pt1 | contig 13685 bp, 10 predicted proteins | sample Coa_R2_2_FD_187158 | JGI IMG/M metagenome (GOLD analysis project Ga0209062, IMG submission 187158) | Surface soil microbial communities from Centralia Pennsylvania, which are recovering from an underground coalmine fire - Coalmine... | ecosystem: Environmental > Terrestrial > Soil > Unclassified... | reverse complement strand
GCAGGCGGTTCAGCTGAAGAAGCGCAGGCGGTGAACCTGCTGATTGCCAAGCAGCGCAACGGGCCTACAGGCGACGTAAACCTGACTTTTTTGAAATCATATACCCGATTTGAGAGCGCGGCCAAGGTGAGCGACGAAGACGTGCCAAACTGACCGAGCAACGATGAAAGTACTGCACCGCCTATGCGGGCTGTTCCTGTTATTGGCCTGGCCCCAGTTGGCGTTGGCTGCTTCGACAGTAGCCAAAATCGAAATCCAACACGTCGGTCCTGCTTCCGTTGGGGATGAGTTGATCCGGGCCAACATCCGCATCAAGCCCGGCGATCCCAATCTTCCCACTGCCATCGACGACGATGTGCGAACCTTGTACGCCACAGGTTTGTTTTACAACGTCCGCGTCGCCCAGAGAAACGGCCCCGATGGCATTATCCTGACCTATATTGTCCAGGGAAACCCGCGCCTCACCGAAATCAAGTTCCAGGGCAACAAGCGCTTCAAGGACGCGAAGCTGCGTAAGATAGCCACGGCAAAAGTCGGAGAGCCCTTCAATGAGCGCAAGCTCTTTACCGACGCGCAGGAAATGCAAAAGCTCTACCAGAAAAAGGGATATCCCCGTACCGAGGTGAAGTACACCTTCACCATCGACGAAAACGCGGGCCGCGCCTCCGCCACTTTTAATATTCAGGAGAGCCCCAAGGTCAAAATCGTCCAGGTCGAATTTGTCGGCGCGCAGGCATTTCCGCAAAAGCGATTGCGCAAGATTATCAAGACTCGCCGGCACTGGATGTTTTCCTGGATTACCGGCAGCGGCGTTCTGAAAGACGAACAGTTTGACGAGGATAAAGAAAAACTTGCGGATTTCTATCGCAACGGCAGCGGCAAGGCCGGTGAGGGCGGTTACCTGGATTTTGAAATCAAAAACATCGAATTCCTCAATCCCACACCGCGCACGATGGTGATCCGGTTCATCATTTACGAGGGAACCCAGTACAAGGTGGGTGCCGTGAAGTTCAGCGGCAACAAGATCTTCAGCACTGCGGATATCACCAACGGCCTGCGCATGGTCCATGCCATGAAAAGTCAAAAGGGCAAAATTGGACCGAACGGACTGTTGATGGACGTCGGCGATGTGTTCACTCCCAAAGGGCTCAAGACGGACACGGAGGACGTGGAGGATTTTTACGGGTCCAAAGGCTATATCGACGTCGGAGCTTCAAGCAGGAACCTCAACGTGGTGCGAATTCCCAACACGGAGACCGGGACCATGGACCTGGACTTCCAGTTGGATGAGGGCCAAAAATCGTATATTGAGAAGATCGATATCCGCGGCAACACCAAGACCAAGGATAAAGTGATCCGGCGCGAGTTGGCGGTGTCCCCGGGCGAAGTGTTCGACATGGTCCGAGTAAAACGCAGCAAGCAGCGCCTCGAAGGGCTTCAATATTTCGAAAAGGTGGACACTCGGCCCGAACCGACCGATGTGCCGAGTCACCGCGACTTGATTATCGGCGTGGACGAAAAGAACACCGGCAATCTGACCCTGGGCGCGGGTTTCAGCTCCGTGGATTCGCTGGTGGGTTTCGCAGAAATGACCCAGGGCAATTTCGACCTGTTTCATCCGCCGACATTTACCGGCGGCGGCCAGCGATTCCGTTTGCGCGTGGCCCTGGGCACATTGCAACAGGACTACCTGGCGTCCTTCGTGGAGCCGTGGTTCCTGGGTCATAAACTGGCCCTGGGCGTGGATTTGTATTACCGCGACCTAGCCTACTTCAGCTTGAATAACATTTACGACGTGGTGCGCGGAGGCGCGCGCGTAAGCCTGACCAAGACGCTGGGAAGCGATTTTCTAATCGGCAGCATTAGTTACACACTGGAAGACGTGAATATTCGGCTGAACCCCGGATTTTATGGTCCGTCGCTCTCGACTCTTCCGGGACAAGGCCCGCCGGGATTTGGGACGCCATCGGGACCGGTTGGGCCAGGCGGCGCGGCCGGGCCGCCCTACGTCGTTCCGGCAAACGTCCCTGACGCGATTCTTGCCGAGCGCGGATGGAATCTGTTCTCGAGGGTAGGCGCATCCCTTGCCTATGATACCCGCAACAGCGTCACTCTGCCCAACAAGGGACAGCGCACCGAAATTGACGGCGAATTTGTCGGCGGACCTCTCGGCGGGGACCGCAACTTTGCCAAAATCGAGTTCAAAACCGGCTGGTACTTCAAAGGCTTTGCCAAGGGCCATGTCTTGGAACTGGTCGGCAGAACGGGCGTGGCCAAGAATTTGCAGTCAGGAGACGTTCCGTTCGAGGAACGGTATTACCTTGGCGGCTTGTATTCGATGCGCGGGTTCAAATTCTACAGCATCAGCCCGCGTCAGCCTGGATTCACTGAACCGATCGGCGGTGACAGCTACTGGTTTGGTTCGGCCGAATACAGCATTCCTATTATCGAGCAGGAGCGCGGAATCGGGGTTCGGTTCGCGGTATTCTATGACATTGGCAACGTAGCGGCGCGTCCGTGGACATGGAACCTGACCAATTTCGACGACAACTGGGGCGTTGGTTTGCGGTTGAACCTGCCGATTGGCCCCATTCGCCTCGATTACGGCATTCCGATCCATCACGATCAATACAATAGCAGCAGCGGGCAGTTCCAATTCGGTGTCGGTTACACGCGCGGCTTCTGATATGATACCTGGAATGCGAAACATCCGTTGCACGGTTCCGAAAAGCATTGCTTCCCTCGCAAGTGCGCTGGCGATTGTTACCCTGTCCGGAACCTATGCCCTTGCGGAGGCTGTCCCGGCGGTCCACGGGCCGGCAGTCGTTTCCCGCGCGGGTTGGCCTTTGTTTTTCGAACCCGGAGCCGGCTCGGCGGACTCCTCCAATTACATTGCCCGCGGCCTGAACTATCAGTTGCGTATCAGCGGCTCGGGAGTGGAGTTCATGTTGCGAAAAGCGTCAGCCGGCCTGATGCCCCACTCGGTGCGGCGTGAAGAAAACATCCAGGCGCGCGCCGCGGACTTCCGGAGCATGAGAATGAATTTCGACTCGGCGCAAGCGGCAGGCGCGGTTGCGGGCGTCGGGCAGTTGGAGGGCAAAGTCAATTACCTGCTCGGCAATAATCCGGAATGGTGGCGGACTGAAGTCCCGGTTTTTGCGCAAGTCAGAGTAAGCTCCCTCTACCCCGGAATTGACCTGGTCTACTACGGGAATCATCAGCAATTGGAATACGACTTCACGATTGCCCCACAGGCTGACGCTCATGCCATCAAAATGCGCTTCGAGGGCGTGGACAAACTCACGATCGCGCCCACAGGTGAATTGGTCATCAAGCTGGGGGATTTGGAATTGCGCCAGCACACCCCCGTCATTTACCAGGTGATTCGAGGGGTGCGACACGAGGTTAGTGGCGGGTATTCGCTGGTGGATTCCCGGACGGCCGGTTTCAAACTTGGACCGTACGATCGCGAATGGCCCCTGGTGATTGATCCCGTTTTTTCCTATTCGACGTACTTTGGAGGAAATGCGGGCGACACGGGGCTGGCGATCAAAGTGGACAAGAATGGCGCGGTGTATCTTGCTGGCGAAACGCTCTCGACTCAATTCCTTCCCGCCGCAACGGGGAGCCCGGTTCAATCCCAAATGCACGGTGGCTTTAACACGGGAGACGCGTTTGTTGCAAAACTTGATAACACAGGATCGAAGCTGATTTATTTCACATATCTCGGAGGCGCGGGAGATGATGGCGCTTATGACCTGGCGATCGATGGCCTCGGCAATGCGTTCGTGACGGGCTTCACGGTTTCGCCCGATTTCCCGATGCGCAACGCGATATACCCCCGAATCAGCGGCCAGCCTGACAACACGTTCAATCTTTATCCGGTGGACGCATTCGTCGCTGAACTGAATACCAATGGGACAGCGCTGGTGTATTCCACATACCTTGGGGGAAGCGATCGGGACGTCGGCAGTGCGATTGCCTTGGACTCCGCCGGAAACACTTACGTCACCGGGTATACGTTTTCGACGAATTTTCCGGTATACAACGCTCTGCAAGGGACGCTGGCGGGCAACGACGACGTGTTCGTCACCAAAATCGCGGCGGGCGGCAGCAACCTTGTCTATTCGACTTACTTCGGCGGGGTGTTCATCGACGAAGGCGAGGGCATCGCTGTGGATTCCGCCGGCTACGCTTGCATCTCGGGTTACACAGCCTCAACCAACTTCCCCATCACGCTTGGAGCTGCCCAAACGAATTTGAACGGTTCCGGTGCGGCGATCAGCGTCTATGACGCGTTTGCAGCCAAGTTTTCACCTAACGGCCAGGGCCTGGTTTATTCGACGTACCTTGGCGGTTCTCAAAATGACTACGGCTACCGGGTCGCCGTCGACGCTTCCGGCAATGCTTATTTGACCGGCGCAACGCAGTCGTCGGATATGCCGCACCAGGACGTGTTTGGATTGACCCTCGGCGAGAACGGCACGAACGCGGTGAACTTTGACGCGTTCATGACCAAACTCAGCCCAGCCGGCGTGCCGCTGTACACAGCACAGTTTGGCGGGACTGCAAACGATTCCGGGTGGGACCTGGCGGTGGACCCGTCCGGCCGGGTCTTTGTTGTTGGGATTACACTGTCGACGAACTTTCCCGTGGCGAACGCGTTTGATTTGTTCAGGGCAACAAATTCCGGCGCCAATGACATTTTTGTGGTCGCCTTCAACACCAATGCCGGGCCTGTTCTGTATTCGGCATACCTGGGAGGCGAAGGGAACGACTACGGCTATGCCATTGCGGTTGATTCCGAGGCAAACGCGTACATTAGCGGCATGACTCTGTCGACCCGGTTCCCGGTCACAGCGGGACCGCTGAACGGTGCGCTAACGGGGTCCAGCGACGCCTTTGTGGCCAAAGCGCGGCTTTTCGATCCCATGTTAACGGTTCGGCAATCCGGCACGGGCTTTGAATTGACCTGGCCTGCAACCGCACCGGATTATCAACTCCAATCCACAACCAATCTCGCCCCACCGCAGGTCTGGACCGCGGTGAGCCAACCGGCAGTCCTGGCCAACGGTCAATACCTGGTCGACCTCGCCACCACGAACAGCTTGACCGTATTCAGGCTTTTCAGGCCGTAGACTCGAATCCTGGCGCTCGGTTATTCGCCAGGTTTGAGCCTTTCGCAGCCCCGGCGGATTCCGCGACTGCAGCAACTCCCAGTTTTGAGTTGGCGTCAACGGGCATTTCTGATTGTCTGTGCGCTTATGATGAATTTATTAAGGCGATGGGTTGTGGGGTTATTCCTCGCAGGTCTTTTAGGCACGCCTGTCATGGCGCAAAACAGGATCGCCACCGTCGACCTGCGGAAGGTATTCGATGGCTATTGGAAGAAGAAGCAGGCTGAGGCCGCGCTCAAGGATCGGCAAACCGACATGGAAAAAGAAGACCGAAACATGGTCGATGATTACAAGAAGGTGAAGGAGGAATACCAAACGCTGTTGACCAGCGCCAACGACCAGGCCGTCTCCAGCGAGGAACGCGAAAAGCGCAAGACTTCAGCCGAAGAAAAGCTCAGGCGGCTCAAGGAAATGGAAGATAACATTGCCCAATACGAGCGCCAGGCCCGGACCACGATCGGGGAACAGAGCCAGCGCATGCGCTCAAACATTTTGACCGAGATCAGGAACGTCGTGAACTCGAAAGCCAAGGCCGCCGGGTATTTGCTGGTGATCGACACGGCCGCCGAAAGTCTCAATAGCACGCCGGTTTTCCTCTACACGAGTAACGAGAACGACATCACCGATTCGGTGCTGCAGCAGTTGAACTCGACGGCTCCCGCCGACGCCTTGAAAACCGACGACAAGACGGCGGCGGACAACGAAAAGAAGAGCGGGAAAAAGTAGGTTGTGCGGCTTTGCCTGTCCCCGCCGTTCAGGCGCAAGGGTGCGGGTTTCGTCAGCTTTGGCTCAATCGTTGGACTGGTTTCTCGTACAAGAGTTGATGAGCCTCCGCCAGTATGGCCGGCAACCGGGCTGAGAACGGACTTTTTTCCAAACAACTGTGCCCCGTAAGCATCGCGGCTTTTGCCGCGTTCTCACCGGGGAACCAGTGATCGCCCTGCCCGAGGAGATTGTAGCGCATCTTTCCCCAAGCCACCAAATCGAGCGATGTTGCGTAGGTCCAGAGCCGAAGGATTTCCAGGAGGTTGATTTCGCCGGGAACATCGACGTACTGCGGTAATCCCTGGAACCAACGCTGGCACCAATCACTGCCCAGGACCCGACGCATTTCGGCTTCGAGTCGGGCTATGATGGGCGCGATCGTTTCAGGGATGCGATCGTAATAAGCCAACGCTTTGATGTGTTCATCGAAATCAGACGGGCGAGCGGCGCCGCAGCTGAGCGTGTGCACCTGGGAGCGGTTGAGGCAGAATAGATCGTTGAAAACCATCGGGCTGAGCGGCTGGCACAACTCGGTGAGTTTTACCGGAGGCTCATACAGCTTCCCGCCTTTGTCATTCGGGCTGATGATAAATACCCCCATGTCGCGCGCGGCGGCCGCCTCGATCGCAGGCCAATTCAAGTCGTTCACGAAATACCAGTGGAGATTGACGTAGTCGAACTCGCCGCTCTCAATGGCTTCGAGAATAATGTCGGTCGTCGCGTGTGTGGAAAATCCGAGGAACCGCACGCGTCCGTCGCGCTGGAGTTTCCGGGCTGCTGCCACGCACCCGTCTTTCCGGAGCGAGTATTCGAGGAGTTGACGGTTGTTGATGCCGTGCAGGGCCAGCAGGTCGACATGCTCCAGGCCCAGATAGCCCATGGAGGTCTCGAACGTGCGGAGAAAGGCGCCCGCGGTGCTGGCGGGGGCCACTTTCGTTTGGACGAGGATTTTATCGCGAGGCAGCTTTGGCAACACCCGGCCGAGCTGCATTTCGGAGGTTCCATAGCCACGCGCCGTTTCGATGTGGTTAATTCCCAATTCGAGGGCGCGGTAAATACAGGCCTCGAGATTAGCCTGGTTATCGGCTGGAATCTCGCCCGGTTTAACATCCTGCCATTTGAATTGGTATCGCATGCCGCCGCATGAGATGACCGGCATAGGCAGGTTCGTGCGTCCAAATCTTCGGTAGTGCATCAGGCGCAAGATAGGCACGGCATCCAGCGGCGCAAGGCATGATTCGCCACGCGCGTTTTCGCTCGTAAATCTGGCGCGGGGAGCGTGAGAATCAGCGCGCGTCACTGTCCAAACTGCCGTTGACACCTGAACTGAAAGTGTCTATTTTGTTGATTAGCAATTTAACTTGATAAGGGTACCATGTTGATCCGAATTAGCTTGATCGTGGCTATCATCGCCGGTTTGGCGGTCAGCGCCTTAAACTTCCTAAAGGTAAAAGAAAAAATCACCACCATTCAACAGCAACGCGAGGACGAGAAGACCGCAAAGGTCCAGGCTCAAACCGAGTTGGCGAGCACCAAACGAGATTTGGAAAAGACGACCACCGACTTGAAGACGACCAAAGCCTCGCTGGAGGCCACAACCGCCGAACGCGACAAGGCCGTTGCCGACCTGGCCACACAGACGAAGCGAAATGAGCAATTGATAGCCGAGCGCGATAAACTGACAAAAGAGCGCAATGATGCCCAGGCCGACCTCGAGGCCTATAAAGGGACGGGCCTCAAGCCCGAGCAGATCCTGGCCATGAACAAACAATTCAAAGGCCTGCAGGCGGCGTTGGATGCGTCCCAGGACGAAAAGAAACTGCTCGGCCAGAAGATTACGCGGCTGCAAACGGAACTTGACCGGTACGTCAACCCCGAGAAGCCCGTTTACCTGCCTGCCTCGTTGATCGGCAAAGTCCTCGTAACCGACCCGAAGTGGAATTTCGTAGTTCTGAACATCGGTTTGGATCAGGGCGTCAAGGAATACGGCGAACTGTTGGTGAATCGAAACGGAAAGTTGGTTGCCAAGGTTATTATCCGCAGCGCCCAAAAGGACCGCTGCATTGCCAATGTCATGCCCGGCTGGCAATTGGGTGAGGTTATGGAAGGCGACCAGGTGACCCCCGCGCATCCTGAATCATGAAGAAGCTGAGCGCGACCCTGTTTCTCGGCTTGCTCGGGTTGGGTGTGTTCGGCTTTTGCGGCTGTGCCAGCACCCAAGACTCCGAAAACGCCTCGGTAAGGCCCTGGAACGCTCCAATGGGTTGGGAGAACGGTTTGCCAAGCACGATGCGCGAAGGGCGATAATCTCTCGATTATTTTGCCACTTCCACGCAGCGAGTCTCCCGGATCACAGTAATTCTTATTTGGCCCGGGTACTGGAGTTCATTTTCCACTTTTGAAGCAAGGTTCCGGGCAAGCGCGTAAGCCTTCTCATCGTCAATTTGGTCCGGTTGGACAAAGACTCTAAGTTCCCGTCCGGCCTGCACCGCAAAAGCCTTATCGACTCCCGCAAAAGAGGCCGCAATTTTCTCCAGTGTTTCCATCCGCTTGAGGTACGTGGACATGTTCTCCGAGCGGGCGCCGGGACGAGACGCGCTGATAGCATCCGCGGCACTGACCAGGATTCCCAAGGGACCGACCGGTGGAACGTCATTGTGATGTGAGGCAACGCCGTTGACGACGGCATCCGACTCGCCGTGTTGCCTGACGATATCTGCGCCGACAATCGCGTGAGGACCCTCGATCTCATGATTAACGGCCTTGCCGATGTCATGGAGCAGGCCGGCTCGTTTTGCGGATAAGACATCGAGGCCGAGCTCCGATGCCATAAGGCCCATGAGGTGAGCCACCTCGACGGAGTGATCCAGGATGTTTTGGGAAAAGCTATGCCGGAAGTGTAACCGCCCCAAGAGCTTCACCAGTTCCGGCGCGATGGGAGGAAGGCCGGCCTTTTGGACAGCGTCTTCGCCCAACCGCAGGATCATATCGTTCATTTCCCGGGTCACCTCCGCAACGACCTCCTCGATGCGAGTGGGGTGAATCCGACCATCGATAATCAGCCGTTGCATCGCTTCGCGAGCAATCTCACGCCGCACCGGGTCGAATCCGGAAAGCAGGACTGAACCGGGCGTGTCGTCGATGAGAACGGTCACTCCCGTAGCAGCCTCGAAAGCGCGGATGTTGCGGCCTTCGCGGCCGATGATCCGGCCCTTGATATCCTCGCCGCCGTTCAGGGCGATGCTGGCGGTCGTGCTCTCGAAAGTGTGCTCACCCGCATAGCGTTGTATGGCAATGCTGATGATGCGCTTGGCTTTTTCCTCAGCCTTAGAACGGGCCTCCTCAACGATGTGGCGCGACACCGTGTTGGCGTCTTTCAGCGCTTCCTGTTCGATTTTCTTGAGCAGCGTTTCCCGGGCTTCGGATTGGCTGATCCCCGCAACCCGCTGCAACTCCTCACGAAGGTTCGCTTGCAGACCGGCCAACTCATTCTCCCGAGATCGAACCTTGGCAAACTCACCTTCCAGCTCGGCTTGTTGGCGTTTAAGCCCCTGCTCTGCTTCGACGACGCGCTGCAATTGGGAATTAATGAGGCCCTCACGTTCGGTGAGCCGCCGTTCCAATTCCAGCCGCTCAGAGCGCCTGGCGGTTATCGCCTGCTCAATTTGTTCGTGGGCCTTGAGGGATTCCTGGGTCGCAACGAGACGCGCCTCGCGAACGATGGACTCGGCCTCCTGTTTGGCTTTGTTGATAACTTCTTGGGCTTGAGATTCTTGTGAGTGATCGACCTGGTGCTTTCTCCACTTGATCAGGAAATAGCAAGCCGCCGCGCCGCTCAGCAATAAGCCGGCATGTTCCAGAGTATCAACTAACGAGCTCATTCCAAAACCGCGCGCCGGTTAAAGCTGGATCCAGCGCGTCGGCGTCAAGATGCAATTCAAGCCAGAGTCATGCGGTTCGACAGGCACCCGTTCAATGATTTGTTCATCGAAACCAACCCCGCATGTCATCCCGCCCACAGCCCTCAGCAGCCGGTCATAGAAACCCTTCCCGCGGCCAAGCCGTCGGCCATGTAAATCAAAGGCTACTCCAGGCACCAATACCAAGTCCAGCTGGTTTAGCGGGTATCCCGGGCAGCTCGAGATCGGCTCGCGAATTCCGAAACGGCCGAGCCCTATTTCACCGGCCAAATTACGGATCCGGCACGCGTGATAGCTATCGTGCAAAGGTTCATACCGAGGCAGGCAGACGATTTTGCCACCTTGCAGCGCCAGGTCGAGAATTGGCCAAACGTCCAGCTCAAGCTTCAACGGCGCATAGAACAAAACCGCTCGCGCCTGTTCCCACGCCTTCTGCCGGACAATCAACGAGCAAGCACGGATCGATGCCGTGTTTCGTTCCTCTTCCGAAAGAGATTCCACTCGCCGCCGGATTTCTTTTCTCAAGCGCGCTTTTTCTGGAGCCGGATCAGGTTCCATCCGCTTCAGGTAATCAGCCCGCCCCGGTTGAGTGGCTTTGCCTCGAGAGTTCGCGCCACTTGTCGAGCCGCTCCTTAATCTTCTTCTCCACACCCTGGTCGGTGGGCTCGTAATAACGCTTTTCGGCCCCGAGGTAATCCTGGGGAACAAAGTGGCCCGCGTAATCGTGGGCGTACTTGTAGCCCTCGCCATGCCCGAGGCGTTTGGCTCCAGGATAACTGGCATCCCGCAAATATTCGGGAACGGGCAGCGTTCGGCCGGACTCGACGTCCTTCATTGCCGCATCGATCGCCGCAACAGTGCTGTTGCTTTTAATGGCGGTCGCGATGTAGATCGCCGCCTCGGCAATCGGGATTCGGGCCTCCGGCCAGCCAATGAATTCGGCGGCCTGGAACGCCGCGTTGGCCAGCACCAACGCCATCGGGTCCGCCAAACCAACGTCTTCAGCGGCATGAATGACAATTCGCCGGGCAATAAACCGCGGGTCTTCGCCGGCCTGGATCATTTTTGCCAGCCAATAAAGAGCCGCATCCGGATCACTGCCCCGCATCGATTTGATGAAAGCCGATATGGTGTCGTAGTGGGCATCCTCGTCGTCATACACGATGGCTTTCTTTTGAATGCTCTGTTCCGCGGCTTCAAGCGTGATTCGCACGATCCCGTCAGGCGAAGGAGGCGTTGTCAGAGCGGCAATCTCCAGCGCATTCAGGGCTTTGCGGGCGTCCCCATCCGAAAGCCTGGCCAGGTGCCTGAGGGCGGCCTCGGCGGCATCCGTTTTCATGTAGCCCAGGCCGCGTTCGGCATCGGCAAGGGCGCGCTTCAGAAGGGAATAAAGATCGTCCTCGCTGAGCGGGCGCAGTTCGAAAATTTGCGACCGCGAAACCAGGGGTGAGTTTACGAAGAAGAATGGATTGTGAGTTGTCGCACCAATCAGGCGCACCACCCCGGCTTCGACATCCGGTAGCAGGACGTCCTGTTGCGCCTTGTTGAACCGGTGGATCTCATCGACGAATAAAATCGTGGCCTGGCCGGTATTCTCCGCCCGGTTCGCAGCCGAGGCAAGCACACGGCGCATGTCTCCCACGTTGGATTCCACGCCGCTGAGCTTTTCGAATTTGCTGCGGGTCTGCCGGGCGATGATTTTAGCCAGAGAAGTTTTTCCGGTTCCAGGGGGCCCGTAAAAGATAAGGGACTGGATTCGGTCCGCTTCAATGGCGCGCCGCAGCAATTGGCCGGGCGCCAAAATATGGTTTTGCCCGACGAATTCACCCAGGTTTCGAGGCCGCATTCGCGCGGCCAGCGGCTGATGGTTTTGAACATCGGCCGGAGGCGGCTCCGCACCGGCTTCGCCGGGAAGCCCGGAAAAAAGATCATCCCGCGCCATGGCCTTAAGATATCAGCGCCAAGTGGTTCTCCCAAATAAAATGGGGAAAGGCGCGTGTACAAAAAAAGCCCCGCCATTGCCGTGTGTAACAGTTCCTTTGAACTTCTTAGAAACAGGTGGAACCCGCTGAGCTGCTTTCGACTTCCAATTAAGGCCTGTCGGCTACAACCGCAACTAAAGTTCCGTGGATTATTTACTACGGTTCAAGGACATAGTTTCTAATCACGTGCATAGGCAGGGTAAATTCCAATCTCAATATCGGAACACCTCAGTTTTTCCAAAGAGCTTCGCGCTTTTTCCAGGACCGCTCACGGCCTGCGCGTTTCGTGATCAGACCATGCTCGATCCACGACAAGTTCTCAAGCCAAAAAATTTTACCGAGGACAAAAATTCAACTTGCGAATTTCCGAACCGCCGTTTGCGGAAAAGAAAACCTCAAGTGCGCCCCGGTTTTGCCGGTTCAGGCAATCGAGCCGCCGCCTTGGCCCGCGGCTGCTTGAGCCAATACTTAATGCGCGGCAGTAACTGCTGCACCGTGGCGGGTTTCATTACGTATTCATCGGCACCGGAATCCATGCCGGCGTAGCGAGTCATCTCGCTCGTCAGGCCGGTCAGCATGATGATGGGGATGCCGCTGGTGTCATCACTCCGCCGCAACGTCTCGCAAACAGCAAAACCATCCAACTCAGGCAGGACCAGATCCAGCAGAATCAAATCGGGCGACGCCGAGCGAGCTTTCTTCACAGCGTCGAGACCATTATCAGCGGTGCTCACGGAGAAGCCGGCTTCTTTGAATCCCAGCCGCAGCAACTCGAGCAACTCTGTGTTGTCTTCGACAATTAAAAGCTTTTTTCGCATAACTCCCCCGCTGGCCGGCTTTCGCCAATACAGCAGGTCACTGGCAAACGGTAGCGAAACCTTTTGAGCAGGATTGATGCCGAGCTAAGGGCATCTGGTGGAAACATCGTTCATGCCGCAATCTAACTGCTGATTCTAAAGGATTTGTGAAAATGACCACCCGCTTGGTCCCTGGCTTTTGTCCTTGTTCGACTCATTTGTTCTTGTGGCCTGCTCAGCTCTGCGACACTGTGGCAGACGCATGAAGCGCCGGCATTTTCTGGAGATTGTCGCGTCGGGCCTGGTGGCCGCTCCAGTCATGGGAGCCATCCAATCCTCGCGGATTCCAACTCGGATATTGGGGCGCACCGGTTTGCGGGTGCCCATCCTCGGATTCGGTTCCGGCAGCCGTTTCCTGATGTACGAAGATGAAGACAAGGCTCTTGAGGCATTGAACCGGGCGATCGACGCAGGGATCACTTACATCGACACGGCGCACGCGTATGGCAACGGCCGCAGCGAAGAACGGATCGGCAAAATCATGAGCGCTCGCCGAAGCCAGGTTACGCTGGCAACCAAGATTCCCGGCCGCACGGCCGATGAGGCGCGGCGGCAGATCGAGTTGAGTTTGCAGCGACTGCGAACGGATCATTTGGAGGTGCTCCATATTCACGCGCTGAAGGATATGGACGACCTTAAACGGATCGAAGCTCCGGGCGGGGTGCTCGAGGCAATGTATGAAGCGCGCGAGAAAAAAATCACGCGCGCGATCGGAATCACCTGCCACGCGGATCCGGCTGCGCTGCAGGCAGCGCTGGAGCGGCATGATTTTGACTGCACACAAATGGCGCTCAATGCCGGCATGGCAAGCATGGCCGATACAAACAAAGGCATGAAAGCGCGTGGCGCCGGCGCAAACAGCTTCGAAACACTTGCCCTGCCGGTGGCGGTACACAAACAAATGGGCGTTATCGCCATGAAGGTGTTCGCACAGGAGCAACTCCTCGAAGCGGCTCCGGTGGAATCCCTGTTGCGATACGCCTT
>Ga0209062_1004813_pt1 | contig 13685 bp, 11 predicted proteins | sample Coa_R2_2_FD_187158 | JGI IMG/M metagenome (GOLD analysis project Ga0209062, IMG submission 187158) | Surface soil microbial communities from Centralia Pennsylvania, which are recovering from an underground coalmine fire - Coalmine... | ecosystem: Environmental > Terrestrial > Soil > Unclassified... | reverse complement strand
AATCGCGCCCACCCCGGCGTCGATGAGGTGCTGAAACAGTTCGTGCGCTAAAAAATGTAACGATATTACAATCCGTAGGCGCGCGATTGAGCGCGCGCTGCGCCGAGAAATTGGCGCAGCGCGCGCGCTCAATCGCGCGCCTACGGATTCAAGGAAGTTTTTGCATACATTTAAGGAGTTTTTTTCAATGGATGAATCTCGCATAGCGTTTTTTCGTCGGATGATCGCGGCGCCCGGCCCATCCGGCTTCGAGCAGCCGGTGCAGCAGGTGATCCGTGAGGAGATACGGCACTATACAGATGAAGCGCGCACAGATGTGCATGGCAACGTGATCGCGGCCCTCAACGCCAGCGGCGGCCCGCGTGTGATGCTTGAGGCCCACTGCGACGAGCTGGGCTTCCTGGTGCGCTACATCGATGAACACGGGTTTATCTACTTCGCGCCCATCGGCGGCTTTGACCCCTCAACGCTGCCGGGCGAGCGCGTGCAGATTCACACGGCAAACGGGCCGGTTCTCGGTGTGATTGGTCGCAAACCGGCTCACCTGCTGCGCGGCGAGGAGCGCGAAAAGACGCCGAAACTCTCCGAACTGTGGATTGACATCGGCGTCGCCGATAAGGAAGAGGCGCAAAAACTGGTTGCCCTCGGCGATGTGGCAACACGCGCGGCACAGTTGGAGCCGATGCGCGACGATCTGGTCGTTTCTCGCGCGCTGGATGACAGGTCGGGCGTCTTCGCCATCACCGAGGCAATGCGGCGCATTCACGAGCAGCGCGACAAACTCAAGGCCGCCGTCTACTTCGTTTCTGCCGTGCAGGAAGAGGTTGGTTTGCGCGGCGCGCGCACAGCAGCCTACGAGGTCAACCCGCGTATCGCCATCGCTGTCGATGTCACTTTCACCTCCGACCATCCCGGCGTTTCGGCGAAGGAGATCGGCGAGGTGAAGCTGAACGGCGGGCCAGTTCTCTCGCTTGGCGGCAATATCAACCCCCGCGTCTACCAGTTGCTGCGCAAAGCCGCCGACGAAGCCGGAATCTCCTGCCAGATCAGCCCGGAGCCGAGCGGCACCGGCACCGATACCGACGTGATTCAGGTTGTGCGCGGCGGCGTCGCCACCGGATTGGTCTGCATCCCCTGCCGCTACCTGCACACCGGCTCCGAAATGGCTTCGCTCAAGGACATCGACCAGGTGGCAGAGGTCATTGCCCGTTTCGTTCTCGCCCTCAACGAGAACACCAACGTCATCCCGTAGTTTCAATCCCGGACGGGGAGTCGGGAGCAGGAGAAAGCGCCTGTTCCACCTCGGCGACTGTCTTCAGGTGGCTGACCCGTTCGGCGAGGGCGGCCAGTTCGGAGCCGGGCCGCTGTGTAAGGGCAGCGCGCACAGCCGGAAGCGCGGTGGGCGTCATGCTGAGTTCGTCCACGCCGAGGCCGACGAGGAGCGGGGCAAGGCGGGGATCGCTGGCAATTTCGCCGCAGACGGCCACCGGCTTCCCGGCGGCGCGCCCCGCCTGCGCGACCTGGCGGATGAGCCGCAGCAGCGCAGGCTGCGTGGGCTGGTAGAGATGAGAGACAGCAGGATTGACGCGGTCGCTTGCCAGCGTATATTGCAGCAGGTCGTTGGCGCCGATGCTGAAGAAATCGACCAGCGCGGCCAGCTCCTGGGCCAGCAGCGCCGCGGACGGCACCTCAATCATGATGCCCAGCGGCACATGCGACGGCAGCGGCACAGCCTGCTCACGCAGCCGCTCGTAGACACGCTTGAAAATGGCGCGCACGCTATGCACCTCTTCAACGGTGCCAATCATGGGAAACATGATGTGCAGTTCGATGCCTGTGACGGCGGCTGCCCGCAGCAGCGCGCTTAATTGCTGTTCCAGCAATTGCGGATAGGCAAGGTGGATGCGCACGCCGCGCAGGCCCAGAGCGGGATTGGCTTCATTGAGCGGGCCGATCACCGCTTCCAGCGCGGGCATGGGCTTATCCGCGCCGACATCGAGGGTGCGCACCACAATTGGCCCGACGCTGGCCGGCTCCCTATCACCGACGAAGGCGCGAAAAACACGCGCAAAGCTCTGAAATTGCTGCTCTTCGTCCGGCAAGGCAGGCGCGGCAGCGAAGAGAAACTCTGAGCGCAGCAGGCCAATGCCCTCGGCCCCCCACTGGCGCGCCGCTTCCGCCTCCGCCTCACTCCCCACATTTGCCAGCAGGGCGATACGCCGCCCGTCGATAAGTAATGGGGCCTGCGCCTGCCGCGCCTCTGCCTGCCGGGCCGCTCGCTGCGCCTGCTGCTCGCCCACGCGAGCCGCGAGTTGCGCGCGTATCTCCTGCGGCGGATGGACATAGAGCAGGCCCGCGTCCGCGTCCAGCCCCAGTTCATCCCCCGTGCGGATAATTTGCAAAGCCGTTTCGTTGAGACCGGCCATTGAGGGAATGCCGAGGGCGCGGGCCAGGATGGCGGCGTGCGCCGTTGGCCCGCCGGAAACGGTGCAGATGCCCAGTACCAGAGCGGGGCGCAGTTGTGCCGTGTCAGAAGGAGTGAGATCGTGGGCCAGTAGGATGACAGGGACAGTCAGCGAGCCGAGGTCAAGCGCGGACCGAGCGGTCTGGCCGCGCAGATGGCGCAGCGCCCGGCTCACAGCGTCGCGCACATCGACGGCGCGAGCGGCCAGCAATGCGTTATCCAGTCCCTCCAGCAGCAACGCCTGTTGCTCACCGGCAAGGGCCAGCGCGCTGGCGGCATCAATCTGCCGCGCGGCGATCGTCTCCAGCGCCTCACCCAGCAAAGTCTCATCGCTGAGCATGAGCGCCTGGGCCTCAAAAATAGCGGCCTGCTCCGCCCCGATGCTGCTTTGCAGGTCGCGGGCCAGCGCCTGTAATTCCTGTTCGGCGGCAGAGAGGGCGTCACGCAAACGCTGCTGCTCCGCCGCCACCTGCCCCGGCGCGATACTTTGCTGCTCGACATCTTTCAGCGCAAGGCGATTCTCACTCACCACCAGCGCGGGGCCAAGCGCGACGCCGGGCGAGGTAGGCACGCCGCGCCAGACCTCTTCAGATAAACCTGCTGGCGGCTGTCCCTGCCCCTGCGTTTGCGCTTGAGCAGGGGGAGCAGGCGCCGGGGCTGAGACAGCCGACGGCTCTGCTTCATGAAAGCTGGCATGCACCAGTTCGCTGATGGCGTTCAGCGCAGCTTCGGCCTGCGGGCCGCGCGCGCGCAAGGTAATGATATCCCCCTGGCGCACACCAAGCGAGAGGACGCCATTGATGCTGGTGGCCGATACCTGCTTGCCATGAGCGGAGACTTCGATCTGTGCATTGTACTGCCCTGCCGTCTGCACAAAAAGAGCAGCCGGACGCGCATGCAGGCCGGTCGGATTGGTGATGGGCAGCGCGATCTCAAGGGCTGGTTCGGTCGTTTCGGGGGATGGCATGGGTGAGGGCGGGGTAATCTCAGGGATGGCTTCGGCTTCGGGCTGATTGATCGGCTTCAGCATCTGGAGTTGCTCTTTCGTCGCCATACGTTCCGCCGCCTGCCGGACTTCTACCAGCGAGCGGCCAAGCGAGGCTTCTAAGGCCGCCGCCACCGCTCCTTCCACGAGCGGGGCGGCGGTAAGCTGCACATGCCCGCCCGGCTCCTCGCCGAGAAATTCCAGTGCCGTCTCGGTAGAGAGAATGGCGCTGCCCAGATCAAGCAGCACCAGCACGCCCATTGGATTGTCAACCGACTGAATAGCCGCGAGAATGGTATCGGCAGAGGTACCAATGACATTCTCGCCCGCGCCACCGGCATGAGCAATCGGCACCTTTCCCTGCGCCATCTGCCCGGCCAGTTCGGCAACGCCAGCCGCAAGTTGCGCACTATGCGAGACAATTACCAGTCCTACTGGCATAGACAGGGACTCCTTGAAAAATGGGGTCAATAGCAAGCGCCTCTCCCCACCCCAGGGTACCCGCAAGGGGTACCCCTACTACTATATACGGCAGTTCGCCGACCGATTCGCGTATAGTAGGGGTACCCCTTGCGGGTACCCTGGGGTGGGGTAATATCACATTTTCGAGCACACTTCAGCCAGGCAGCGCAGCATGAGCCAGCTGGAGGTAGCGCCGGGGTCTTGATGACCAATACTGCGCTCGCCCAGGTAGCTGGCGCGGCCTTTGGTGGCAAGCATGGGAATGGTGGCCTTCATCCCCTCCTCGGCGGCGGCTGCCGCGCGGGCTGTGATCTCGGCAAGGCTCGCGTTCTCGGCCAGGGCCTGCTTCGCGGCGGCGAGGGCGGGCGTGAGCGCGTCGACCATCGTCTTTTCACCCGGCTGCGCTTTGCCGCGCGCCACGATGCCGCCCAGGAAGGCTTCGAGCATGGCAACGACATCGGCAGACGTAAGCTCTGCCTTGTTTGCCGCCGCGCCTCCCGCGCGCAGGAAGGCGGTGCCGTAAAGCGGGCCGCTGGCCCCGCCAACCGTCGAGACAAGCGTCGAGCCGACGGTGCGCATTTGCGCCGCGATATCTGTCGCCGCCATCGCAGGAAATTTGTCGCGCACGGCGCTAAAGCCGCGATCCATGTTGATGCCGTGATCGGCGTCGCCAATCGCCGAATCGAGTTGCGTCAAATAGTCGCGATTCTCGTGCAGCACTTCCGCTACGCGCCCTAACCAGCGCATGGTATCTTCATTGGTCATCATGTGAATACATCCCCTCATCGTTAAATTTGCGGTATGGCGACCTACCTGTCTACCCATTTATCTATCGCCATACCGCAAATTGTACTACATTCCCCAGCGCAATGCAGGGGTATGGACGGGTGCATCCCAGTATTTCGTCAATTCATCATCCAGGCGCACGAGGGTGATGGAACAGCCGGCCATTTCCAGTGAGGTGATGTAGTTGCCAACCAGATTGCGAGCGATGGTGATGTTCTTGCCCTTCAGAATCTTGAAGAGCGCGTTGTAGACGACATAGAGTTCAATGAGCGGGGTGCCGCCCATGCCGTTGACCATCGCCAGCACCTGATCGCCTGCTTTGAGGCCCAGGTCTTCCACGATGGGGCCGGTCAGCATCTCCGTGATTTCGTCGGCGCTCGCCAGTTTAACGCGTCGCCGCCCCGGCTCGCCGTGGATGCCGATGCCGATCTCCATTTCGTCCTCGCCCAGTTCAAAGGTCGGTTTGCCCGCCGCCGGAACGGTGCAGGAGGTAAGGGCCATGCCCATGCTGCGCCCCTGATCGTTCACTTTTCTGGCAAGCGCGGCCACCTGCTCCAGCGGGGCTTTTGTCTCGGCCAGGCCGCCGACGATCTTTTCCAGCAGCACGGTTACGCCGACGCCGCGCCGTCCAGCCGTGTAGAGGCTATCTTGCACGGCCACGTCATCGTTGGTGACGACGGATGCCACCTTGATACCTTCGGCCTCCGCCAGTTCAGCCGCCATCTCAAAGTTGAGTACGTCGCCGGTATAGTTCTTGACGATGTGCAGCACGCCCGCGCCGCCGTTGACCGCTTTGGTCGCCGCCAGCATCTGGTCGGGAACGGGCGAGGTGAAGACGGCGCCAGGGCAGGCCGCATCGAGCATGCCCACGCCGACATAGCCGCCGTGCATTGGCTCGTGGCCGCTGCCGCCGCCGGAAATCACGCCTACCTTCCCCTGGATCGGCGCGTCCTTGCGAATCACAATCTGCTGCTCCAGATCGACGCGAATCAGGTCAGGGTGGGCCTCCTGCATGCCCGCCAGCTCCTCGGTGACAACATTCTCCGGCTTGTTAATCAGTTTCTTCATGTGACCTCCTGAAATATGGGTTCTACGTTACTGTTTCTGCTGCTGCATCGGAATATGTAGCCCTTCAGCAGCCACTTGCCGTTCTACTACGCTGCGGTAGGAATCCACCAGTTGCCGTTGCTGCTCCGGCGTCCAACCTTCCTCTTTCGCCATCATCGTGGCTACCTCGTCGAGGATGCCGAGGCCGCGCTGGCGGTCTTCCAGCATGATCGAGGTGCGGCGGGCCAGCACATCAAAGGGTGTCATCGCCATCTCGTCGCAGCAGGCATAAATGACTTCGGCACGAATGTAGGGCAGGTCTTCGATGAGCAGGTTGCCCAGCGAGGCGTCCTTCTCTACGAGATCCAGCACTTCGTTGGCCAGCGAGCCATAGCTCCTTTCCAGGTGCGCCAGCGTGTCAGGCAGAATGGCGAGCTGCCCGGCGCGTTCCTCCAGGTCGGTTTTCACGTTCGGCCAGCCTGCGCTACCTGCCAGCGGCAGATTTTCGGTCGGGTGCAGCGGCTTCTTCACGCCACTACGCTTGCTGATGACATCCAGTGTATCTTGCGCCATACGCCGGTAGGTTGTCAACTTTCCACCGACAATCGTGATGAGGCCGGAGGAGTCTTCCAGCACGGCATGCGTGCGCGAGAGCCTCGCCGTTGAGCGATTCTTCGCGCTGCGCGGGCGAATCAGAGGACGATAGCCCGCGTAGGTGCTGATGATATTCTCTTCGGTCAGGTGGACGGAAAGATAGCGGTTCAGGTATTTGAGCAGGTATTCGATCTCTTCGTGCTTCGTGACGGGGTGGTCGAGATCGCCGGTGCCGGTGTCGGTCGTGCCGTAGACTGCCCGTGATTGCCAGGGGACGATGAAGAGGATGCGTTTATCTTCGGTTTCAGGCAGCACAATCGCCGAACTGCCCAGTTCCAGGTCTTTACACGACAGGACGAGGTGGACGCCTTTGCTCGGCTGCACCTCGATCTGCGATTCGTGGCCGGTCAGTCCCTCGATCTGCTCTGCGTAGATGCCCGTCGCATTGACCACATAGCGGGCGCGGACGGTCAATTGCTGGTCGCCCAGGCGGTCAAGGACGTGCGCGCCGACAATTCTGTCCTTTTCCATCAGAAAGCCGGTAACTTCGGTGTAGTTCGTGATGGTCGCGCCGAATCCGGCAGCGGTGCGCAGAACGGCCATGGTGAGGCGGGCATCGTTGGTTTGCGCGTCGTAGTAGAGGTAGCCTTCTTCCAGATCCTCGGTCTTGAGCGCGGGAGCCAGCCTCATTACATCCTTGCGGCTCAAATGGCGGTGCCGACCCACGTTGCGCCGCCCGGCCAGCGCATCGTACATGTAGAGGCCGATATTGAGGATGAAGCTGAGTCCAATACCATTGGGCGTGGTAAAGGGCATGCCGACGGGGTGAAGGTCTCCTTTGTACATGGGCAGAACAAACGGAACAGGATGCACCAGAAATGGAGCTGTATGCACGAGAATACCACGCTCAACCAGGGCCTCATGCACGAGCGCGAAATCGAAGTTCGGCAGGTAACGAATGCCCCCGTGAACCAGCTTCGTCGATTTACTGCTGGTGCCGCTGGCGAAGTCATTCTTCTCGACAAGCGCCACCTTAAAGCCGCGAGCAACGGCGTCCAGCGCCACACCCGCGCCCGTGATGCCCCCGCCGATGACCAGCACGTCAAACGGCTCGCTATCCAGCAAAGAGAGATTGTGCATGCGCACGGTTGGTGATAGTGGTTGCATGGTAGGTGCCACGAACGGGTAAGGTACCGGCGTCGGCAGAACAGACCCCACACCTCACCCGTTCGCAGTTTCATCCTTTCATGTCTTGCGAGTCAGACGTGAACCTATTCGACCGCAGGCTCTCGAACAGCTTCACCCTTTTCTACAGCGGCGCCGGATTTCATCAGCCCCTTTGCGATCAGCACCTTCGCGACGGTGTATTGCCAGATCAGGCCGCCGACAACGCCTCCTAATAGAGGTGCGACAATGGGAATCCAGAAGTAGTAGTTATCGGCGCTGAAGCTGGCGCCACCACTGACAATGGCGATCCAGAGGCGAGGGCCAAAGTCACGGGCAGGGTTGATGGCATATCCCGTGTTCGCCCCGAAAGACGCGCCAATGGCGACGATCAAGAGGCCAATGATCAGCGGATTAATGTTTCCCTGCACCGGCTGGTTGCGCACATCCACAATCGCGAAGATCAGACCTACCAGGAGAGCGGTACCTACAAACTCATCAGCGAAGGCGCCAAAGGTTCCGACAAACGTCCTGTGGCCGGTGTAAAAAACCCACCCGAAACCCTTACCACCATAGGTCAACGGCTGGGCAATATCGCTCATGTTATGCAGACCATTGGCCGCCAGAGCATTGGCGAGCGCCCCCTGATAGACGAAGTACAGAATCAGAGCGGCCACAAATGCGCCGAGTACCTGAGCGAGCCAGTAAGGAAGCACCTTACTCCAGGGAAGGTCTCCCTTTACCGCAAAGGCCAGCGTCACCGCCGGGTTGAGATGCGCGCCGCTGACCGCTCCAGCGACGTAGATGCCCAGCATTACGGCGAGACCCCATCCGAAGATGATGACTACCCAGCTATTGGCACCTATATTGAAGAGCCCATAGACTGCCACACATCCATCACCGAAGAGGATCAGGATCATCGTGCCGAAAAACTCTGCGATTGCCTCGCCCCAGACGCCAGACAGGGCAGAGGGCCTGGGAGCGGCCGGATTTGCAGTTGCCATAGATGCTCACTCCATTTCCGCAATGCGGGAACAGCGTCAAGAAAGCTGTCCCGCTGCATTACCGTAAGTATGAGGACAAACTCACAAAAGAAAACGCACTACAGGGACGACATGCCAGTACAACCTCTCCAGGGCCGACGCTATGAACTCGAACAAACAAAACCAGTAAGGAGCCTCCCCGTTTCCTGTAGGGACAGGCACAAGGCCCTGTCCCTACAGCATCAAATCACTCCTCATTGCCGGTTTTGATTGGAAATGTTCATCTACTCGGCCTGCGCCCAGCCCTCGGCGCGCTTGACAGCCCGTTTCCAGCCTGCATAGAGCTTATCGCGGTCGGCTGCGGACATGGAAGGCTCGAAGGTACGGTCGATGGCCCAGTGTTCAGCCACCTCTTGCTCGCTCTGCCAGAAGCCGACGGCGAGGCCGGCCAGATAGGCTGCTCCGAGCGCCGTTGTCTCCGCGACCTTCGGGCGCTGCACGGGAACGCCCAGCACATCGGACTGGAACTGCATGAGCAGATTATCAGAGACTGCGCCGCCATCGACGCGCAGGGTGGTCAGATTGACGCCGCTGTCGGCAGTCATGGCCTCCAGCACGTCACGTGTCTGATAGGCCATCGACTCAAGCGTGGCGCGAGCGATATTGCCGGCGTTGGAGCCACGTGTCAGGCCGATGATAGTGCCGCGAGCATAGGGATCCCAGTAGGGGGCGCCGAGGCCAACGAAGGCCGGGACAAAGTAGACGCCGCCGCTATCAGGCACCGATGCAGCCAGAGTCTCCACGTCGCTACTGTTCTTGATAATGCCCAGTTCGTCACGCAGCCACTGCACAGCCGCGCCGGTGATGAAGATACTGCCTTCCAGCGCGTAGGTGACCTGCGGGTGATTCGGGTCGCCCAGGCCCCAGGCGATGGTGGTGAGCAGACCATTTTGCGAGGGAACGGCCTTGCTGCCGGTGTTCATGAGCATGAAGTTGCCGGTGCCATAGGTGTTCTTCGACATGCCAACCTGGAAACAGGCCTGGCCGAATGTCGCCGCCTGCTGGTCGCCCGCGTCACCGGCCATCTGGATAGGGCCGCCGAAGAATTCGGGATCCGTCTCACCATAGACACAGCTCGAAGGCATCACCTTCGGCAGCATGGAATGCGGGATGCCCAGTTCGTTGAGGATGACATCATCCCACTTCAGGTCGTAAATGTTGAAGAGCAGCGTGCGCGAGGCATTGGAGTAGTCGGTGACATGCACCCTGCCTTTGGAGAGACGCCACATCAGGAAGGTGTCGACGTTGCCGAAGAGGAGATCGCCGTTGTTGGCCTTCTCACGCGCCCCCGGCACGTTGTCAAGGATCCACTTCACCTTGGTGCCGGAGAAATAGGCGTCGGTCACCAGGCCGGTGCGGTCGCGGATCTCTTTGTCGAAGCCTTTGGCCTTCAGTGCATCGCAGATGGGAACGGTCAGGCGGCTCTGCCAGACGATGGCATTGAAGACGGGTTTGCCGGTGTGCCTGTCCCAGACAATGGCCGTCTCACGCTGGTTGGTGATGCCAAGCGCCGCGACATCCGAGGCCGAAGCGCCGGCCTGACGCAGCGCCTCCTGAGCAACGGTGAGCTGGCTGGTCCAGATCGCCTCCGGGTCGTGTTCGACCAGACCGGGGGATGGATAAATCTGGGGAAACTCCTGCTGCGCCACGCTCACAATCGACCCCTCGTGGTCGAACACAATGGCTCGCGAACTGGTCGTGCCCTGATCCAGGGCCAGCACGTACTTTGCCATAGATAGCCCTCTTTCTGCTGTTACTTACTATTTGTTACCAGAAACAACGCTGTACGCAACGAACACAGACAACAATGCCTGTGCGGGTACACAAAACGACGTGTGAGTAAAGGCCAGGCTAGGTCCACAATTCGGGGCGTGAAACAGCCACGCCCAGCGCGCCGCACTTCAGCGCCGCCTGCACCTGCTTCGCCGTAGAAATCAGGCCAGAGGCGACAAACGGCAGCGGCAAAGGTGTTGCAAGATTGGGAATCACATGGGGAATGACGAGGGCCGGTGAGATATCCAGCACATCGATGTACTGCTGATCCACCGAGTCGATGGCCATTTCTAATCCGGTGGAATCGACGGCAAAAATACGCTGGAGCGTTTCCAGGCCATAATCTTTCCCCTGGGCCAGAATACGTGGATGATTGGAAATAATGCCCGTAACTCGCAGTTGCTCCGCCAGGTAACGTAGACCGGCAGCATCGGGGTGAACACCGTCTATATGGTCGACGTTCACATAGATAGCCAGGCCGCGCTGCTGCGCTCGCTCCATCAAGGAAGCGATTTCAAACAGGCTGCAATGGCGCAGGAAGAGCGCGCCAATGTTCGCCCCGTCGAACACACGCAAGAACTGCACGCGATTCTCCACCACCGGAATGAGCCTGCATTTCGCCGGAAGCGAGAGTAGCGATCGGTAAGATTGTACGAGCATGCTGCACCCCTTGCTATCCAGATAAAAAACAACAAAGTCCCAAGCCTCTTAATAATGTGGCTCAGGACTTTTCATTTCACTGTCCCTACGCATGTATGCAGTTTTCTCAACATAACGGCCCCTCTCAAGGTGGGTCGGATGTTAGCGGTGATTCCATGTCATCAGGAATCGAGATTCGCGATAATCTGCTCCTTCCGCGCAGTTCTTTACCAAAGGATGATGCGCAAAAGCCAGCGGCCTCACACAACCGGCAACCGCCTGTGAACCAGAGGCCGGGACGGGTTTTGAAATACAAGCTATACAACTATGCAAGGTTCGCTTATAATGATATTACCCGGCACGGGGTCATTTGTCAAGGGCTGTTGTCAGGGAAACGTCATCAATTCTGCTGAGAGATACAATTGTGATGAAACTGGATTGAACTGAACTGAAAGGAGAGCAAAGGGAAGGCCACGATGACAAAACAGGAATTCCTGCGTTTAGCCCGTCTCCACGCGGTGGCGGCGGCCATCAAATCGGCTGAAGATATGCAGGTGGCGCTGGAAGCGGACGCCATGCTGCTCTTCCTGCTCAAAGGCGATGCCTTCCAGCTGGCTCCTTTCGTCGGCCAGGCGCACCGGCATGGCAAGGGTGTGGTGGTGCATGTTGATCTGGTAAGCGGGGTTGGTAAAGACCGGGCCGGCATCCAGTACCTGCGCCAGATCGGCGTCGATGCGATTATTACCAGCCGCTCGCAACTGGTAACAGCCGGTAAAGCGGAAGGGCTGGTGACCATCCAGCGCCTGCTGCTGGTGGACGATTCGGCGTTGGAGACCGGCGCGCGCACCATTGCCCGCGCCGCTCCTGATATCGTAGAAATCCTGCCCGGCATCATTTTTCCCGAAGTCGCCCCCACCCTGAAACAATTGCTGCCCGGCCCCTTTATCGCCGGTGGCTTCATCCGTACTACCGCTGATGTGGCGCGCATTCATGCCGCCGGCGCCATCTTAAGTAGCAGCAGCACCTACGCCCTCTGGCGCGCTATGCCAGAAAAATAACAGAAGCATCGTCATTGCTACGAGGAGTTTTTTATGCAAAACGTTCCTAATTTGCTCAGCGCCAGCAGGATGGTTGGAACCGTCCTGGTGTTTATACTCGTCCTTATCAACCAGCCCGTCGCTTTTCTCTTCGCCACGCTCGTCTTTTTGCTCGCCTCCATCACCGACTTTTTCGACGGCTACCTGGCACGCCGCCACAAGGTGGTTTCCCAGATCGGCATCTTCCTGGACCTGACCGCCGACAAGGTCTTCGTCACCGCTATTCTGGTCGCGCTGGTGCAGATCGGTCTCGTGCCGGGATGGATCGTCTTCATCATCATCACGCGCGAATTTCTGGTCATGGGCCTGCGTTCGATGGCAGCCGCGAAAGGCAAAGTGATCCCGGCAGGCATCTGGGGCAAGCAGAAAACCTTCATCACGCTGGTGGCCATGGGCGGCATCCTGCTCGCCAAAGGGCTGGGCGCAGCCGGGCTTTCGCTCTTCCCGCTCATGCTGACTTTCAACAGCCAGACCGTCACGCTTCCCAATATCCTGCTGCTGATCTCCGATGCCCTGCTGATCGTCGCCACCATCTGGACCATCTTCTCAGGAGTGGAGTACATGATCGGGGCCGCGCCCATCTTCCAGAAAGAGCAAACGAACCCGTCGCAGGCATAGTATTTATGCCTGCGACGTTGAGCCGGTTGTGGAAGACGAACCTTCGTCGAGCTTCACTTTCTGCCCGATCTTGCGCTCCTTGCCGGTCAGCAGGCGGACAATATTATCGTAGTGGAAAATGATGACAAGGGCCGGGCCAACGATCAGGTAGACCAGCTGCGGCAGGTGAACGAAGGCGATCTGGCCGACGAAGAAAAAGATGAGGCCGCAGATAATCGAGGTCAGACCGCCAACGATGGAGCCAAGGGAGACATAGCGCGAGATGGCAATGGTGCTGAGCGTGGTAATCGCACAGATCAGGAAGACGAGCGGGGAGATGACCAGGATGGCACCGGCGCCGGTGGCGACGCCGCGCCCGCCCTTAAAGCCAATAAATACCGGATAACAGTGTCCGATGAGCGCGGCAAGAGCGGCGATGGTCAGGCCCCAGCCGGAGAGGTAGAAAATCGGCAGCTTCGCCAGCAGGGTCGGGCCGACGCCTTTTGAGATATCAAATAAGAAGACAATGATCGCGGGAACCCGGCCAAGCGTGCGTAAGACGTTGGTCGCCCCTATCTTATGGCTACCGTAGTCGCGGATATCGAAATCTTTCCCACGCAGCAGCTTCCCCATCCAGTAGCCGGCGGGGACTGACCCCCAGAGATAGCCAATCAAGGCAATGATAATGCCACCAGCGATGCCAGGCATAGCAGCCTCCTTCAGAGAAATTTGGACTCTGCTCTTTTGACCTAATTATAGTTGCATTCCAGGCAAAAATCTAGCATATCGCGGAAAATCACGAGTTTAAACATATATCAAGCTCTCTCTCGAACGTGTCATGCGCAGCGGCGTCAGCCGTTAGCCCTGAGCAGAGCAAAGGGGAAGCATCCGCTCTCGCCACACCGAACCAATGGGTTGCCCGGATGCTTCACTGCCGCTGCGCATGACACGGCTGGGAAGGTTTGTCAGAGCATGATATACTGATACGGATGAGGAGGTATGTATGAAAAAATTCGGAAATCGTCTCCTGAGAA
>Ga0209062_1004810_pt1 | contig 13687 bp, 11 predicted proteins | sample Coa_R2_2_FD_187158 | JGI IMG/M metagenome (GOLD analysis project Ga0209062, IMG submission 187158) | Surface soil microbial communities from Centralia Pennsylvania, which are recovering from an underground coalmine fire - Coalmine... | ecosystem: Environmental > Terrestrial > Soil > Unclassified... | reverse complement strand
AAGGGATAGTACCGCTGTCCCGGGGGAGACTATCTATCCACCGCGGCCCGGCCCATAATTAAGACTCACCGGACCGGAAGCGCAGATGTCGGATCCTATATTCTCCGCCACATTACTCGCGCGTCAGCAGATGGAGGACTCCTGGCGCCAGCGCCTCGAGGAAAGCCATGCCCGTTACAAAGCGGCCAGCCAGGAGTACCGCAGATTGCTTCAGCAGGAGCCGGATGGCACTGCTCCGGGAGCCGGCAGCCCCCTGGCCCTCGCTCGGCAGGCGGAATCCGTGGCGCTCGCTGAGTACTCGCGCATTCTGCGCATCTTCGCGGATCTGACGATCCACGGCAAGCTGCCCCCGCCTGACGGCCAGCCGGTGCAGTTCGCCGAGGCGGCCGTTGCGATGCGGATCTCCGTGGTCGATGACGACGAATCCATCCGCGATTCCATGCGAGCGCTCCTCCGGTCGGCCGGTTATTCGGTTACCACGTTCGCCTCCGCCGGGGCCTTTCTGGATTCCGCCACCCTGCAAGAGATCGATTGCCTCATCCTGGACGTCCGCATGCCCGGCATGGATGGGTTGGAGCTCCAGCGGCGCGTCCATCGAATGCGCCCCGGCTTGCCCGTTATTTTCCTGACCGCGCACGACGATGCCAGAAGCCGCCGCCTCGCCATCGAGGGCGGCGCCTTCGATTTCCTCTGCAAGCCTTGCGACGCGAATGCCCTCGTTGCCGCCATCGAAACCGCCCCGATGCGCCGCGCCGCCATTCGCCAGTCCGCAGCCCGTAGCGGGGCCCGGTAGCGCAGGCCCTACCGCACGATATTGGGCCCCAGATTGAACGCCGGCCCGACAGAGAACCTCACCGTCCACCGCCCGTCTCGCAGAATGTCGTTGAACAGGTGGTCATACACCAGATCGCTCTGCACGCGCAGGGACAGGCGCTTCGACACAATCACGTCCGCGCCGCCGCCGAATCCATAGAATCCGGTCCAGTCTGTTTTCTTCCCCGCCGGCGCCAGCACCTGCACCACGAGGGTGGTGATTGGATCGCGCGGCTTCGGCGTGGCGGTCTCCCGCACGGCGCCGAGCGACGGCCGTGCGAAGATCGTGAGGCGGCGGAAGTGCCGGTACGCCAGTTGTGGTCCGGCCGCGAAGGTCTGCGTGAGCGAATGCGTGGGTACCGCGATCGTGAAGCCCGGAGGCAGCAGTCCGGCCGCGGCCAGTTGCGCCAGAAACGCGCCGAGTTCCTGCTGCAAGCGGGTTGGCAGCAGATCGGGCGTGAGCGTCGTATCTCCCCGTGTATTCGTGTAGTCGAAGCCCAGCGAATACCAGGTGCGCGGCCGCACGCCGGCCTGCGCGTAGAACCCGTTTTCAAAAAGCCCGATGTGCGGGCTGTCCAAGAACGTGTACCCCGCCGACACGTCGTAACGAGAGACGTACGTCTGCTGACTGAACGCGGGGATCAGCAGCGCGAAGATTCCCCCTAATAGACGAGCCCTCATGAGTCCCCCGCCAGATTATTCCCACGATTCGGCGCGCGCCGCTGTCCGCTTCCGCACCCCGCGGTTGGTTCCGTTAAGCTAAGCGCCGCCGGGCAGCCGCACCACACCGAGCGCCGCCGCTGTCATGAGCAGCCCGGCGCCCGTAATCACCGCGGCCGAAGCGACCGGGAGATAGCGTACGATCGGACTCTGCGCCGCCCGAGCGCTATCCGGCAGCAGGTGCTTGGCATACAGCACGATCAGGCCGATCGCCATCAGCACCACCGCCAGCCCTGCGCTGAACGCCACCAGCAGCGTGAGCCACAGCGCGACCCGCCCGAGGGCGATCGAGCTGAGCAGCAGCACCAGCGCGGAAGGGCAGGGGACCAGGCCGCCCGAAGCGCCGAGCGCGATCAGGCTGCCCAGCGTCACCTCACCTTCCGGCACATGGCGATGCGGATGACCGGCGTGGTCGTGATGGCCGCCGTGCTCATGACGATGATGGTGATGATGACCGTGCCCGCCACGATGGTGACGGGCGATATGCAGCCTGCGGAAAAACAGCATCACGCCGATCCACACAATCGTCAGGCCGGAAATCACGCCCAGCACCGGAAAGATGCTTTCCGGCAGAACATAGCGCGAAAGGAACAGCGTCGCAAATCCAAGCAGGAACACGCTGATCGTATGGGTGAAAGTAACCATGCCGCCGAGAAAGATCGCATGCTTCGGCCTGCCGCGGCTCCCCACCAGATAAGCCGCCACAATGGTCTTTCCATGTCCCGGCGACATCGCGTGAATCGCCCCGAGCCCGAAGGCCACCGCCAGCCCCGCCGCCAGCATTCCCGCGCCCACGTTGCCCTGATGAAGCAGTCCCGAAAGAAAATCGCCTCGCATGACCCGTCGCTGACCCCCGAACCCCGGCCCTGCTACCCTATACCTGACCGCATTCTACATGAAACGTGTAATCACAGCCGCCGACCTGCCCTCCTCCGGCGACCTCCGCGTGCCGGTGGGCAGCATTATTACCGCTGCCGCGCGGGAAACCGCCGCGGCGCGCGGCATCCGTATCGTGGAACTGCCGGAGGACGAAGTCGCGGTCCTTGCGCCGCCGGAACGCACCGTCGCCCTCGGCGCCGATCATGGCGGCTTCCGCCTCAAGGAACGGCTCAAGCCCGTGCTCGAAGAGCTCGGGCTCGCCGTGCGCGACGTCGGCGTGTGGGATGAGAAACCGGCCGATTATCCCGATATCGCGCTGGGCGTCGCGGAGTTGGTCGCCGCGGGAACGGTGGGCCGCGGCATTGCCATCGACGGCGCCGGGATCGGCTCCGCGATGGCCGCCAACAAAGTCCCGGGAATCCGCGCCGCGGCATGTTATGATAAGGCGTCCGCCCGTAACAGCCGTGAACACAATGATTCCAATGTCCTTACTCTAGGTGCGCGGCTGCTTACCGAAAGCCAGGCGGAAGAGGTGCTGCGCACGTGGCTCGCCACGCCATTTGCCGGCGGCCGGCACCAGGCAAGGGTGCAGAAGATCGTCGCGATCGAGCAGCGTTTCGCAATAAGACAGGCCGGCCTGCCCCGCCCAAAGGAAGATCAGTGACCGGAATCGACTTAGACACCCTGGTAGCTCAGATCGGCGAAGAGTTATTGGCGCGCGTGGGCGGCCGTAGCGTGACGCCGGAGCATGGCCGCGGCGCCGAAGGCCTCAACCTCCCGGATCAAGTCTGCCCCGGCTGCCAGCAGCGGTGTGTGCAAACTTGTGCGAAAAATGCCAGGTCGATCGTGGCGGCCGGCGCGGACCGTGTCTCGGCGAGCGAGCGCCTCACCAAAGTAGATCCCGCGATCGCCTCGCTGATCGACCACACGATCCTCAAAGCGGACGCCACGCGCGCCGATGTCGTCAAGGTGTGCCGCGAAGCGCGCCAGTACAACTTTGCCAGCGTGTGCGTCAACCCCTACTGGGTGGCACTCGTCAAATCCGAGCTCGCGGGCTCGCCCGTGAAAGTCTGCACCGTAGTCGGCTTTCCGCTCGGCGCGACAACGACCGGTGCGAAAGTCGCCGAAACCGCCGAGGCCCTGCGCGCCGGAGCGCAGGAGATCGACATGGTGATCAATGTCGGCGCGCTCCGCTCGGGCGATCACGAGGCCGTCAAGGCCGATATTCAGGAAGTCGTGCGCGTTTCCCACGCCGCCGGCGCGATTGTCAAGGTCATCCTCGAGACCGCGCTGCTCGATGATTCCCAGAAAGCCGTCGCGTGCACGCTCGCCAAGCTCGCCGGCGCCGATTTCGTCAAAACATCCACGGGTTTCGGCCCTGCGGGCGCGACCGCCCATGATGTCGCCCTGATGCGGGCGGTAGTCGGCCCCGCCATGGGCGTCAAAGCCTCGGGCGGGATCCGCACGCTCCAGGACCTGCAAGCCATGACCGCCGCGGGCGCCACCCGCATCGGAGCCAGCGCCAGCGTCAAAATCGTGGAGGCAGCGGTGTAGGCCGAAGCCGGAATGCGCCTCGCCATTCTGACTTCTGACTTCTGTCTATGCAAGCCACGCGCAGAGCTTCGGTGCGGTTCAAAGAGCGATCCGACCTCCTCGACTTTCTGCTCGAAGTCTCGGCGAACACCGCCCAAACGCTCGATCTCGATCAACTGCTGGCCAACCTAGCCGAGATCGTGCAGCGGGTGCTGCCTTACGACCTGTTTGCCATCCTGCTCTTTCACGAGCGCTCCCAGGATTTGCGCATCCGTTATGCGGTCGGCCATCGCGAGGATGTCGTCCGCAACCTCTCGATCGCGCTCGGCGAAGGGGTGACGGGCGCGGCCGCGCTACGCCGCGAGCCCGTGCTCGTTGGTGACGTGCGCGCCGACCCGCGCTATCTCAGTTCGGTCGACGCCGTGCGCACGGAGCTGGCCGTGCCCATGACCGCGCGGGGCAAACTCGTCGGCGTGATCGACCTGCAATCCACGCGCGTCAACGCCTACACCGATTATGACCGCACGCTCCTGCGCCTGATCGCGAGCCGCGCCGGCATCGCCATCGATAACGCCCGCCTGTACCGCCGCGCCGAACGCCAGAACCGGACGCTGAAGACGCTGGCGAATATCTCGCGCGAGTTTTCGTCGATTCTGGACTTGAACGAACTGCTCGGTAAAATCGCGAGCACCATGCGCCAGCTCATCAGCTACGACGCGTTCAGCATCCTCTCGATCGATACCGAGGCGCGGGCGTTGCGCCACCTGTTCAGTCTCCGGTACGACCAGCGCGTCAATATCGATAACGTGCCGCTCGGCAAAGGCATCACGGGCGCGGCGGCGGAATCGCGCGAAGTGGTGCGCGTGCACGATACCGCGAAGGACCCACGCTACATCGCCTCGCACCCCGGCATCCGCTCGGAGGTCGCGGTGCCGCTGCTGGTCCGCGACCGCGTGGTCGGCGTCATGGATCTCGAGAGCAGCCGCATCGGCCACTTCACCGATGATCACTTGCGCACGCTGGCTCTGCTGGCGCCGCAGATCGCATCGAGCGTCGAGAACGCGCGGCTCTACCAGGAAGTCGCGGAGCGCGAGAAGCGCCTGGAACAGGATCTCGAGGCGGCGCGCGAGCTCCAGCGCGTGCTGCTGCCGGACGGAGCGCCCGAGATCGCCGGTCTCGATGCCATGGTGCGGCTGCGCCCGGCGCGCGAAATCTCGGGCGATATCTATGACGTGGTGGAGCGGCAGGACGGCTCGTACGTCATCGCCTTCGGCGACGTGAGCGGCAAAGGCGCCGCCGCGGCGCTCTACGGCGGCCTCGTCAGCGGCCTCCTTCGTACGCTCGCGCCCCGCGGCCGGCGTCCCGCGGAGCTGCTTAAAGCGCTCAATGATGCGCTCGTCGAGCGCAAGGTGGAAGCTCGCTACGTTACGCTCTGCGTGCTGTTGTGGACCCCCGGAAAGCGCGCCCTCACGATGGCGAATGCCGGCGCGCTCCCGCCGATGATCTGCCGCGAGGGTGAAATCCTGAACGTGCGCATCGAAGGCGTGCCGCTCGGCCTGCTCGACGCGCGCGAGTACGAGGAAGTCCATTTCGATGCCCGCCCCGGCGACGCGATGGTGCTCTACTCGGACGGCATCACGGATCATTTGAACTCCGCCGGCCACGAGTTCGGCCGCGGCCGCCTCGCCGACATCGTCCGGCGCAATTGCCATCTCCCCGCCGCCGCCCTGACCACCGCGATTTTCGCCGCGCTCGACCAGTTCTCTGTGACGGCCTTCGACGACCAGACGGTGATGGCGCTCAAGGTGAAGTGAGTCATAAACCGTCCGGCGGCCGGCCGTCCACCGCGTCAAAAAAATAGACCGGTTTTCCGTCGGCGGCGTCGAACACCCGCATGAAGCAGATGCGATTGGCCGTGCGCGTTTCCGTCACGCTGGGGGTCTGCGTAGCTCTGCAAGCTCAAATTGGCGATCTGGGCATTCACGCACCGGCAGTCCGTTCGAACGAGCCGCCGGCGGCAGAAGGCGCGACACTGTTTGTGAATGTCCGTGTTTTCGACGGCAGGAATCTTACGTTGTCCCCTCCGTCCAGCGTATGGATTCAAGGCAATACGATCACGCGCGTTTCGACGCCGCCGATCGACGCCGGCTCGATCGGAAATGCCAGGATAATCGACGGTCACGGCAGAGTGTTGATGCCGGGACTGATCGACGCGCATTGGCATGCATTCATGGCGGCGACGCCCCAGACGGTCCTGATGACCGCCGACGCCTCCTATCTGAATCTGCTGGCAGCCCGGCAGGCGGAAGCAACGCTGATGCGGGGGTTCACCACGGTGCGGGATATGGGCGGACCGGTGTTTGGTTTGAAGCGCGCGATCGACGAAGGCGTCATACCCGGCCCGCGAATCTATCCTTCGGGCGCATTTATTTCGCAAACTTCGGGACACGGAGATTTCCGGTTCCCCTTCGAAGTCCCGCGCACACTCGGCGGACCCCTGAGCCACTCCGAAGCCGAGGGGGTTGCGGCCATTGCCGACAGCCCCGATGAAGTCCGGCTGCGAGCCAGGGAGCAGTTGCGTCATGGCGCCAGCCAGATCAAGCTCATGGCCGGCGGAGGTGTGGCCTCTCCTTACAATCCCATCGAGTCGACGCAATTCACCGAACCGGAGATCCGCGCGGCGGTCGAGGCGGCGGAAAACTGGGGCACCTATGTGACCGTCCACGCCTATATTCCCCGCGCGATCCGGCAAGCCGTAGCCGCCGGCGTCAAATGCATCGAGCACGGTCACCTGATCGATGAACCCACCGCCAGGCTGCTGGCTGAGAAGGGCATCTGGTGGAGCTTGCAGCCCTTTCTCGACGACCAGGATGCCAGTCCGCTGGTCAATCCCGTGTCCCGCCAAAAGGCGCTCCAGGTCTTTGCGGGAACCGACAACGCCTACAAGCTGGCCAGGAAGTACGGAGTCAAGACCGCGTTCGGCACCGACATACTGTTCGACGCGAAGCTTACCAATCGGCAAGGCGCCCAACTCGCGAAGCTGATCCGGTGGTACACGCCCGCCGAGGCGCTGAAGATGGCCACTGGAGACAACGGCGAGCTGCTGGCCCTCTCCGGGTACATCAATCCGTATCCCGGCAGGCTCGGCGTCATCGAACCCGGAGCGCTTGCCGATCTCCTTCTGGTCAATGGCAACCCGCTGGAGGACATGAAGCTCATCGAGGATCCAGCTACCAACTTCCTCGTGATCATGAAGGATGGCAGGATCTACAAGAACCTCCTGGCGCACAAGGCACAGTGACAGATCGGCGGCCGCATCGGGCTCTCGGCGTTGCGTCCATCCCGGCAGCTCCCCGCTTCAGTTCTCCGTTGGCGTGCGCTCGATGTGGTCGATCACCAGCACGGGCGCCGGCCGCTTCTGCAGCTCCAGTTTCAGCCCGAGCTGATGCGTCAGCGCATCGAACAGCGACATCGCCCCGGTCGGCTCGGAGGCCTCCGGAACTGCGCCGCTGTCCGGCGCCGGGGCATCCCCGCGCGGTCCGCCGCGGCCGAAGTTCAACGCGCCGGCGGGGCTGAAGCTGAAGGTGAAATCCCAGCCCCCTTCCAGTCCGGTCGCATCGACCACGTTCGTCCGCAGATACCCCGGCGCGATGTTGGGCAGCATTGCGGCAAACTCCGCCATCGTCACGTTCTGGCAGGTCACCAGACGTCCGAGCGACGGGTTGGCATTCTTGCCGTCCGCCGTCGAGGTCGCGGTCCCTTCCTTCCACCTCGTGCGCGACGCCGGGTCAGCCCTCTTGAGCTTCGGCTTCACCGCCACCAGGTTATAGGCGTTCATCGGCCGGCCTTCCATGTGGACCTTCAATTGGAAACGTTCGGTCACCAGCGACCGCAGCATCGGCCGCAGCGCCTCGATGTTCACGCTGATGCCCCCGCGCTGCGGCGTGAGGTCGCCAATGGCGACGCCTTCCGGAGCCTTGGCGAGAAGGTCGTACCGGTCGTCGTCCAGCCACTTCGGCGCGTTCACCAGGAATTCGTCGCCATTGATATCCCAGGCGATCGCAATGAGATTTTTCACGGTGATGCGGGGCAGATAAAGCCGGCCATTCCGGATGTTCGGCATGGACGGGCCCCCGCGGCCGCCGCCCGAATCGGGGGGACTCGGCTTGAGCGAAGCCACCTCGAATTCCGTGGGCAGTGGCGGAAAGCTCTTCATCGCTTCGGGCGAATTTGCGGTGGGCTTGCGGTTGACGCGATCGACCACGATCACCGGCGCCGGGGCGGTGGAAAGCTCCAGCTTCAACCCAAGCTGCTTCTCCACCGCATCGGGCAGCGGCATGCTCTCGTCCATGGTCTGTATGCCGGCCGGCACCTTCGGGGTGTAACGGAACGAAAAATCCCACGAGCCCTGGATCCCGGTCCGGTCCACGACCATTTTGTTGTTCAGATACTGGCCGCCTCCGGGAACCGCGCCCAGCGCCGCGGCGAACGCCTCCATGGTGGTGTTCTTACAGGTGTAGACGATCACCGGTAGCTTCAGCGGAGCGCCGGGAGGCGGCGGACCGGAAGGAGCGTTCTGCACGATGAAACTGCAGCCGCCCGGCCCCTCTTCGGCCGACGGTTTCAGCTCCGAGTGTTTGCCCGCTGTGAGGGCAAATGCTTCCACTGGCTTGCTGTCGCGATGCACGACCAGATCGAAGCGCTCGGCGAGCAGCGACTGAAGCATGACCCGTCGGGCTTCCGCGCTCGCGGCTCTTGTTTTGGCGAACACGTCGAAGCGGTCCAGTTCCAGCCAGCTCGGCCCGCCGAAGACGCTCTCGGTATCGACATTGTACGCCTTGGCGATCAGGTCCAGCATGGAGGCGAACCGCAGCTCATAGCGACCGCTCGTATAAAACGGCCCCATCGCAACCGGAACAGACCTGTGGGGGCTGCTATGGACATCGGCCACCTCGAATCTTAGGGCCGTTTCGGACGTTTGGCCGAAGACCGTCAGGCAAAGCAGAGCCGCAAGGCTCAAACGGGCGCGGAGTCGCATCGTCCCTCCTCGCGCGGTTAGAGTTTGGACACCGCGCCATGGATCGCGGTTCCCCTGATGGGACGCGCCCGCTTTGCGTAAATTAGCAGGCAGTGTAACCCGGCTTGCGGTAGCCCGGAGGCGAAGCGCAGTACAATACGGGCGGGAGGGCTCCGTAATGGCGAGGCGGATGGCGGCCGCGATTCTTCCAGTGTTCTCGCTGGCGGGATTGGCGCTGTTCGGGCAGGTCTCAATCCAAAACCGCCAGCGCGCGGCGGCGACGGAACCCCCACCGCCCAAGGCCACGTTGCGCATCGACTCCAACCTCGTGCTGGTGCCGGTTTCCGTCAGCGATCCCAACAACCGGCCGGTCACCGGACTGGAACCCGAGCACTTCCGCATCTTCGACGACCACGTGGAGCAGAAAGTCACACACTTCTCCATGGACGATGAGCCCGTGGCTGTGGGCCTGGTGTTCGATATCAGCGGCAGCATGGGGGAGAAATTGCGCGTCTCGCGGCAGGCCGCGGCGCAGTTCTTCGCGACGGCCAACCCCGAGGATGAGTTCTTTCTCGTCGAATTCAATGATCAGCCGAAACTGGTCACCCCGCTCACGCGCGACTACGAGACGATCCAGAACCAGCTTACGTTCGCCCAGTCGAAGGGTCGCACCGCGCTGCTCGACGCGCTGGTGCTCGCGATGCACGAAATGAAGCGCTCGGGCAAAAACCGTAAAGCGCTGCTGATCATCTCCGATGGCGGCGACAACTGCAGCCGCTATACCGAAGCCGAAGTGCGGAACCTGGTGCGGGAGAGTGATGTGCTCATCTACGCCATCGGCATCTTCGAGCCGTACGCTTCGCGCGGGCGAACGCCGGAGGAGTCGTCGGGGCCGGGATTGCTCTCCGATATCGCCGAGCAGACCGGCGGCCGGCATTATCCGGCGGACGCCAATGAGCTGCCCGATATCGCGGCGAAGATCGGCCTCGAGCTGCGCAACCGTTACGTGCTGGGCTACACGCCGACCAAGGCGATGCGCGACGGCCGCTATCACCGCGTGGAAGTGAAACTCGTTCCGCCGCGCGGCCTGCCTAAGCTTAGCGCGCACTGGCGCCAGGGATATTACGCGCCTGCGGAGTAGCCGAGGACTCCGGTGATCGCCGCCAGCAGCCCGTCGATCGTGAACTCGCGGGCTTCCGCCGTCACTTCGATGCCGAGGCTGCGCGCGGTCGCGCTGGTGATCGGGCCGATCGAAAACACCTTCACACCGGCAAGCGATTCCGCTCCGGCAATGGCCACGAAATTCTGCACAGTCGAGGAGCTGGTGAACGTGATCGCGTCGGGCCTGCCCGCCAAAACCTCGCGGGCCCGGTCGGCAGCGTCTTCCGGGATCACCGTGCGGTAGGCCTCGACCACATCGACCACCGCGCCGCGCCGGGCGAGCTCAGCCGGCACGAGGTCGCGGGCAACCGCGGCGCGCGGCAGGAGGATGCGCCTGCCGGCGAGGTCGTGCGCGGCGAAGGCTTCGAGCAGCCCTTCCGCAACGTACTCCCTGCCCATCAGGTCGCACTTCAGGTGCAGCGCTTCGACGGCGGCGCGCGTCGCCGGGCCGATGGCGCAGATGCGCGCGCGCAGCGAGCGCAGGTCTGCGGCGGAACGGTCCAGGCGCTCCGTGAAATAGCGGACGCCGTTGGCGCTCGTGAACAGCAGCCAGTCGTAGCAGGCGAGGTTCGCGATGGCGCGATCGAGCGGCGCGTAGTCGGCGGCAGGAGCGATCTCGATGGTAGGGAGCTCGATGGCCTCCGCGCCCAGCTCGCGGAGACGGCCGGCGAGCGTGCCGGCCTGCTCGCGGGCGCGCGTCACGATGATGCGGCGGCCGAATAACGGCAGCCGCTCGTACCAGTCGAGCTTCTCGCGCAGGCGGACCACTTCGCCGATCACGATCGTCGCCGGCGGCTTGAGGCCGCGGCGCACGATCAGTTCCGGCAGCGTCGCGAGCGTGCCGGTGACGGTCTCCTGGTCCGGGCGGGTGGCCCAGCGGACGGCCATCGCGGGCGTCTCGGGCGAGCGCCCGCGGGCGATCAGCTCGCGCGCGATCGCCGGGAACTGCGTGAGCCCCATGAAGAGCACGACCGTATCGACGTGCCCGACGCGATCCCAGTCGATCGCCTCGACCGAGTGGCCCGTGACGAACGTCACGGCGGACGTGTGGTCGCGATGGGTGAGCGGAACGCCGGTATAGGCGGCCACGCCGAGCGGCGTGGTGACGCCCGGGACGACCTCGAAGGGAATGCCGGCGTCCGCGAGGGCTTCGGCTTCCTCGCCGCCGCGGCCGAAGATGAATGGGTCGCCGCCCTTGAGCCGGACCACTCTGCGGCCGGCGCGAGCGTGGGCGACGAGCAGCGCGCAGATCTCCTCCTGGCTGGCGGCGTGCTCGGAGCGCTTCTTTCCCACGTAGATGCGCTCGGCATCCGGCGGCGCGTGCGAAAGCAGGGCTTCAGGAGCAAGATGGTCATAAAGCACCACCTCGGCTTGTTCCAGAATGCGGCGGCCCTTCAGTGTGAGGAGTTCCGGATCGCCAGGCCCCGCGCCGATCAGGTAGACCTTGCTCATGGGTGATTGGCAGGCGCGACCGCCTGTGCCGCCACCGCCTCCAGGATCCGCCGTGCGCCGCGTGCGAGCAATTCCTCGCCGAGCGCTTGACCGAGCGATTCCGCATCGGCGGCGGAGCCCTCGGAGCCCGCGCGGATCAGTTCGCCGCCGTCGGGAGATGCCACGATCGCGGTCAGGCGCAAATGCCCGTCCGTGACCGCCGCATAGGCGCCGATCGGCACTTGGCAGCCGCCGCCCAGCGTGCGCAGGACGGCGCGCTCGGCAGTGACCGCAGTGCGGGCGGCCTCGTCATTCAAAGCGGCGGACGCTTCGCGGCCTGGCCCCTCCGGCCGCGTTTCGACCGCGAGCGCTCCCTGGCCCACGGCGGAGCACATGACCGACGGGTCGAGTACCTCTGCAATGCGGTCCGCCCATCCGAGGCGCTTCAGCCCTGCGGCCGCAAGCAGGATCGCATCGAATTGGCCCTCGTCCAGTTTGCGCAGCCGTGTGTCGAGATTGCCGCGGACCGATTCGACGGTGAGATCCGGCCGCAGCAGCCGCAACTGCGCCGCACGCCGCAGCGAACTGGTGCCGACGCGAGCGCCCGGCTGCAGCTCATCGAGCCGCTTGCCGACCAGCGCATCGCGCGGATCTTCGCGCGGCGGCACGGCGGCAAGTACGAGGCCGTCGGGAAGATCGGTCGGCAGGTCCTTGAGCGAATGCACCGCAAGATCGGCGCGGCCATCGAGCAGTGCCTCTTCGATCTCCTTCGTGAACAGGCCTTTCGTGCCCACCTTCGCGAGCGGGACATCGGTGATCTTATCGCCGGTCGTCCTGATGATCTCGATGCGGCTGTCGCGGCCGAGCGCGGCGAGCCGGGATTGCACCCACTGTGCCTGCCATAAAGCCAGTTGCGAACCGCGCGATGCAATGACCAGCATGTCAGTCCTGAAGATGAAATGCCTTTCGGATGGCAGCGACCACGTGCACCCCCTCGGGATGGCCCGCGTGGCTGCGCAGCTCGGAGATCGGGCCGTGGGCGATCTTGTTGATGATCCCGCGGCTCAGGGCTTCCATTGCAGCCTCCTGCTCCGGCGTGAAGGGGCCGTACTTGCGGCGGGCCTTCTCCATTTCCGTGGCGCGGATGGCCTCGAGCTGCTCCTGCAAGCCCACGATCAGTGGCGTCACCTCGGCCACCTGCAGCCGCGCCAGCATGCGGTCCACCTCTTCGGCCACCAGCGTTTCGGCGCGGTCGGCCTCCTTCATGCGCTCGCGCAGATTGGCATTGACCACTTCCTGCAGGTCGTCGATATCGTAGAGAAAGATATTTTCGAGATCGTTGACCGCGGGCTCGATGTTCCGTGGCACCGCGATATCGATGAGGAACATCGGCCGGTTGCGGCGCGCGGTGCGTACGCGCTGCATGTCCTGTTTCGTCAGGATGTAGTGCGGCGCGCCCGAGGAGGCAATCAGGATATCGACCTCCGGCAGCATGCTCACGAAGCGCGGGTACTCGACCGGCGTGCCCTGGAAAAGCTGCGCCATTTCTACGGCGCGCTCGTGCGTTCGGTTCGTGACGAAAACGTGGGACGCTCCGGAGCGGCGGAGGTGACGCGCGGCGAGCTCGCTCATCTTGCCCGCGCCCACGATCATGACGGTGCGGCTGGCGAGCGAGCCGAAAATCTTGCGTGCCAGCTCGACCGCGGCATAGCTGATCGAGACGGCCATCTGCCCGATGCCGGTCTCCGAGCGCACGCGCTTCGCTACGCCGAACGCGCGCGCGAGCAGGCCGTCCAGCCAGCCGCACACCGCGCCCTCATGCTTGGCGACCGAGTACGCTGTCTTGAGCTGCCCGAGGATCTGCGGCTCGCCGACAACCATCGAATCCAGGCTGGCGGCCACGCGGAAAAGGTGATGAATCGCATCGCGGCCCTCACGCCGGTAGAGGTGCGGGGCGATGGCGGCGGCATCGATCGCCTTGCGCTCGGCCAGGAACGCGTCGACCACGGACTCGGGCTCGAAGCGGTCGTCCGTGGTGACCACGATCTCGACGCGATTGCAGGTCGAGAGAATCAGGGCTTCGGCCACCCCTTCGCGCTTCTTGAGATCGGCCAGCGCGGAGGGCAGTTGCTC
>Ga0209062_1004802_pt1 | contig 13710 bp, 9 predicted proteins | sample Coa_R2_2_FD_187158 | JGI IMG/M metagenome (GOLD analysis project Ga0209062, IMG submission 187158) | Surface soil microbial communities from Centralia Pennsylvania, which are recovering from an underground coalmine fire - Coalmine... | ecosystem: Environmental > Terrestrial > Soil > Unclassified ... | reverse complement strand
TGACTTCGAGGCGGCAGGCGCGGTATCGTGCGAATAGCCCCACCCCGGTATGGCGCGGTAGCCAAGTGGTAAGGCCAAGGTCTGCAAAACCTTTATTCGTCGGTTCGATTCCGACCCGCGCCTCCATTGAAAGCCATCCTTATTCCTGCAGGAACGTGATCGACGCGACTCGACGCTGAGTGTTGCTATCGTCATTAGATCCATGTTGTCGCGACGTATTGGTATTCAGTGCCGCTCCCAGGCTCGCCGAACGGGCAATTGGGCGATATGAGGACACCTACCGAGCTGTAGTGAAGAAGATAAGTCCGTGGTCTATGTATGCGCTGTTTCGGGGCATGAGGACAATGCACCGCAGTGTACGGTCCGGATTGACACGTCCAAGAGCCAAGTGCTAGAGTGTAGGGCATTCACCGTAGACAGCGTGTGTACAGGCGAACGCTGCCGTTGTGAGCAGCGACGGTGAACTCCATGCCAGGATTGCGTGCGGGCCAACGCAAAGGTGCTATAACGACGATCTATGGGGGGCGCCCAATCTGAATCCGCCGCTCTGCTGATGAGCGAGAATGCTCGGGGCAGCAAAATTCACGGACGATTCGCGGTCATCAAGCTATGGCCCAACCTGAAAACGGCGGAGGACGAATGCATCGCACGACTGAAGAATACAGCGAAGTGCCTGGGTCTGGAGTGCCTGGAGGTGGATTCATTTGCTCGCCTGCTAGCCTACCCCCACACGCAGCTTACGCAAGCGGACGTCGACTTTGTCCTAAACCTGCATTTCGAAACACCCAAACGGTACGATATCTTCTCTTTTGTTGCCTTGTGGAATCCACTCCAGTTCTTCCATGACTGGGGATATCGGAGATTCACGCGACATCTGTTGACGCACGACGATTTCCTCAGTTGCGGATCCCGGTGGGCCGACGACCACATCCGGCGTCACCTGGCAACAGATCCCATGCGCGAGCCGCCGCAACTGCATCTGTACCACAGCCTCTCGGAACCGATCCTGCCTCCGACGACGGGTGAAAGCAAGCTTTTTTACGCTGGAATCAACTGGGAGCGCATCAGCAATAAGCCACAGCGGAACGGCAAGCTCCTATCGCTGCTGGATAAGACCGGCGACCTCCAAATCTATGGTCCGAAGTTGTTCCAGGGTGTTGAAGTGTGGGCGGGATATAAGAGTTATCATGGGCCCGTTCCGTTTGATGGCGCCTCCATGGTGCGGCTGATCCATAAGGCCGGTGTTTCTCTGGTGTTATCATCCGAGGCACACCGGGAATCCGAGCTGATGTCCAGCCGTCTGTTCGAGAGTCTTGCCGCCGGCGCTGTGATCATCTGCGACGACAACCCCTTCGCGCGCCGGCATTTTGGAAAGACGCTGTTGTACATCGATACCACTCTGGAGCCGGAGCAAACATTCGAAGAGATCCAGTCGCACCTGATTTGGATTCGTTCGGAGCCTGAGAAGGCGAGGGAACTCGCGAGACAGGCCCAGGAGATCTTCCGCAATGAGTTCTCGCTGGACCATTGTTTGCAGAGCATTTACCGCGAACTGCCGGCGCGCAAGAAGAGGCTGGAATCGCTGCGCGTGCCCATCGTTCCTGAAGAGAAAATTTCGGTAATCTTTCTCATGCCGAGGTTTCAGCCCGAGATACTGGAGCGGCACATCACGAGCTATCTTGCGCAGCGGAACGTGTGCACTCGCGCCATAATCGCAATGGATGAGCGCGACTTCGAGATTTTCGGCGCACGCGTCCGGGCGCGGATCGAGGATTCCGGGCTCCCGCTGACGTTGGAAGCGCTAAAGTTCATGGACCGATATCCGAACGGAACGCCAAAATCCTATCGGCGGCTGGGCGCGCTGATTCAAGAGGCTATCCAGGATTTCGCAGCCGATGATTACTTCTGCCTGGTCGGCCCACATGAACGGCTGTTCTCTGACCACCTTGCCTCTCTATTGCGTGTCCTGCAGGAGAATCCTCAGGCGGGTTCCGCGTGGTCGGACAGTCTGTGGTCCCACGTCGCCGATGGCGCAAACCACGCGGATCTGGCGGACGAGCCAAGCCTGGATTCACTCAGGCCCGACAAGCCGATATCGCTTGCGCGTTTTCTGTTTCGAAAATCCGCGTTGCCGGAGGACCTCGCAGCGGCGCTGCCATATTTGAATTCGCTATCGATGGTTTTGCTTTTTGGCATCACCGCGAGTGTGCCCACGAAACGCTGCTCCGTCGTAGCGGACATTCAGAATCGCTTCTGCTCTCAGATCATCACTGACTCCAAGCCCGCACAGGAAATCGAAATCCTGATCGATTACGCGCCCGCTGTTTTTCGGAGCCCGGTGAGGGCGTTTACGAGCCCTTCGATCGATTCTCTGACGCAGGAGCAGAAGGTGAAGTTGGCAGTCGAACTGGCGCACAGCGTGCCGGTTCCGGGGATTTTCAAGAGGATGGCATTTGGCCTGTACCGCTTCTGGCTGCGGCGGTACAATGCGAGGAAGAATTCCACAAACTTATGAAACGTGCAGTGATCACCGGGTGTACCGGCCAGGATGGATCTTATTTGGCCGAGTTTTTGCTGGCAAAGGGCTACGAAGTACACGCCTTTAAGCGCCGGTCCTCCAGTTTGAATACGGAGCGAATCGATCATCTGTATCGCGATCTGCACGAACCGGCTCCGCGATTTATTCCGCATTTCGCCGATCTGGCCGATGGCAGTTCGTTAGCCACTCTTCTGCATGACATCCGGCCGGATGAGATTTACAATCTGGCAGCGCAGAGTCACGTCAAGGTGAGCTTCGAAATCCCCGAATATACGGCGGATGTCGTCGGAACAGGCACGCTGCGCTTGCTGGAGGCGGTTCGGCGCAGCGGCGTGAAGTGCCGCTTCTATCAGGCCTCGTCCAGCGAGATGTTCGGGAGCACTCCACCCCCTCAAAATGAGTTCTCGCCATTCCATCCTCGCAGTCCCTATGCCTGCAGTAAGGTGTTCGCGCACGGAATCACCGTCAATTACCGGGAGAGCTACGGCCTGCACGCGTCCTGCGGCATCCTGTTCAATCACGAATCACCGCGGCGGGGCGAAACGTTTGTTACCCGAAAGATTACCCGGGCTGTGGCTCGCATCAAGCACGGCGTGCAACCTAAGCTCTACCTGGGCAATCTGGACGCGCAGCGCGATTGGGGCTATGCTCCGGATTACGTGAATGCGATGTGGCTGATGCTGCAGCAGGACTCGCCGGATGACTACGTGATCGGAACCGGCGAGTCCCATACGGTCCGGGAATTCGTGGAGCTGGCTTTTGAGAGGGCCGATTTAGACTGGCGGGAATATGTCGCCATCGATCCTCATTATTTTCGTCCGGCGGAGGTGAATGCGCTTCGGGCCGATCCCGCGAAGGCGCGTCGCGTGCTTGGCTGGGAGCCAACGGTAACATTCAGCAAGCTAGTTCAGATTATGGTAGACGCGGACCTGAAAGACATTGGACAGAGGGTCGCCGGCGGCCTCGAATCCAGGACTTTGGCTGCCCGGGTATGATCGACCTCTCAAGCAAGAGGGTTCTGGTGACCGGCGGTCACGGGTTCCTAGGAGGCCACATCGTCGACCGGCTCAAGGCAGCGGGTGCTCGCGAGATCCTCGCTCCCTCCCGCTCCGAATGCGATCTGACGCAGGCCGGCGCAGCAGAGCGGCTGTTTGCCGCCTACCGGCCGGAGGTCGTGATTCATGCGGCCGCCGCGGTGGGCGGGATTGGAGCGAACCAGAAGAATCCCGGTTATTTCTTTTACGCGAATATGCTGATGGGCCTCGAGTTGATTGAGGCGACACGCCGCCACAAGGTCGAAAAGGTGGTGGTGCTCGGTACGATCTGTTCATATCCCCGGCTTACTCCCGTACCGTTCCAGGAAGTGGATCTGTGGAATGGCTATCCGGAAGAGGTTACAGCGCCGTATGGTATCGCGAAGAAGGCCTTGCTGGTGCAATGCCAGGCATATCGCCAACAATACGGTCTAAATGCGATTTTTCTGCTGCCGGTCAATCTTTATGGACCGCGGGACCACTTCGATCCGGAGGATTCCCACGTAGTGCCAGCGATGATTCGAAAATTTGTCGAAGCAAGAGCGCGCCGCAGCGATACCGTGGTTCTGTGGGGCGACGGTACGGCAACTCGGGAATTCCTTTACGTCGAGGATGCCGCCGAGGGCATAATCCGGGCCACGGCATGCTACAACAAGCCGGAACCCGTTAATCTCGGAACCGGGGTGGAGACATCCATCCGGGAACTGGCGGAGACCATTGCGCAGCTGACCGGTTTTCAGGGCGGGATCGCGTGGGATAACCGCCGGCCCAACGGGCAGCCCCGGCGGTGCCTGGATGTATCACGCGCCGAGAGGGAGTTCGGGTTTCGGGCGACTACGCCCCTTTATGAGGGCTTGCGGTCGACCGTTGAGTGGTATCACGCGCACCGTGCCTCGTAAATTTGTATGGCATTTCAGCATGACTGGCGTTTGCAAGTGCCTTTGCGGTCCAGCGCGAAACCGGGAGTTGAAATCGGCCCGCAACCCTGGAGATGCTAAGGAGTTCGAAATCGAACAGAATCGTAGCGTGGCAAGAAGAACGGAACAAAATGATTGTAGAGCGAAACCTCACATCTAAGGATTTAGCTTACGAGTCGATTGCAGGCGAATGGGCTGAATTTATATCGGACTTCGACACATCACGGCGCGTAAGGGTTCTGGTACACGACCTTCTCGGGGCGGCGTCGATTCGCGGCATGCGCGTACTCGAGGTGGGATGCGGGTTGGGCTACTTTACCCGAGAGTTGCTGCGTTGGAATCCCGCCAGCATGACTTCAGTCGATATTTCCCCGAGTCTGGTCGCCAAGCTGTCCGAAACGAGCCCGTCCGCAGAATGCCTAGTGGCCGACGCTCTGGATCTGAGCGCCGCACTCGGCGACCGCCAGTTTGATATTATCTTATCGAGCGAGGTGATCGAACATACGCCGGATCCGGGCCGCGCATTTGCTCAAATGGCAATGCACTTAGCACCTGGGGGGCGCCTGGTCCTTTCTGTCCCGAACCGCCGATGGAAATGGTTATTGTTGGCGGTCCAAGCGATGGGGATGCGCAAGGGATATCAAGGGTTTGAAAACTGGGTTGCTCCGGATGAGTTACGTCAGTGGACGCGAGAAGCAGGTCTGGCAATTCTCAGGACGTCCGGGGTTCATACGCTTCCTTGGCATATCTCCCACCGGCTGGTTCGGGCGTTGGATGCTTGGATCGGACCGCGGAATTACCCCTATGCTGTCAATCTCGCGATCCTCGCGCGGAAGCCACTGGGCAGCGGCGGGGCATCCGAATGATCATTCTGTGAATCCGCAATGCGCCACTTATCCGCAGATCTGAATAGTAATCGGCGTGCGATATCTCCGCCTTCGACCGCGTGCTCTTTGGGGCGTTTCCGCCGTCGCTTTTTGCCCGGAGTTCTCGTGCTTGCGGGCCTCGGACTTGCCGGCTGCCACACTGCTGGCCGAGGTGATGTCCGGGAGAACCACAAAGACAACCTGCTATATGTGTTCATTCCGTCCGGCACATTTGAGATGGGCTGCTCCAAGCTGGATGAGGACTGCAAACCCGATGAGAAGCCGGCTCACACTGTCACGATATCGAAAGGCTTCTGGATCGGCCAGACCGAGGTGACGGTGGAAGCTTACCGACGCTTTGCGACCACAACCCACCGTCCTATGCCTCCGGAGCCGGAATTTGGAAGTCGCAGCCTCAATCCCGGCTGGTCGGATCCCCGGCAGCCTATCGTCAATGTCGACTGGGATGATGCCCGTTCCTACTGCGAATGGATTGGAGGCCACCTGCCGACCGAAGCGCAATGGGAGTACGCCGCGCGCGGAGGCGCGACAACGTCGCGCTATGGGGATCTGCCAGCGATTGCCTGGTTCGGCGATAATGCCGGTAAGCAACGTATCGACGCTGCCAAGCTATTCCAGGAGGATGGGCCGGGTTACCTTGGGCATTTGTCGATGAATGGCAATACGCCCCACCGGGTCGGATTACTGACGCCGAACCCATACGGCCTCTACGACGTTCTAGGAAATGAATGGGAGTGGACTAGTGATTGGTATGGCGCCAGCTATTATCAGGGATCGCAACGCTTCGACCCGACCGGTCAACCGTCCGGCGATGCCCGCGTCCTCCGCGGCGGTTCCTGGGTGGATCTTCCGGCCGGCATCCGCGTATCCGTCCGCGGCCACAGGCCTCCCTCGGCGCGCAGCGTCGATACCGGCTTCCGGTGTGAACAGTAAGTCATGAAAGAAGTGGCCCGATCCGACGCGCCTTTGCAACATTCCGCAACGCCTGGCTCTTCTCCCGAGACAATGGATTGCGGTTCCGGATCCGGAGTCGCCAACTCGCTGGCCGGATCTGCCCGCCGCACTCGATATCTCAGGATCACCGGGGGCCACCAGACGTGGGCGATCTACGCCACCACCGTCATCCTGTGGCTCCTTCTGTTGCTGCCCGCAGCGTTCCTAAACCGGCTGTTCAGCCTGGATCTCGGCAGCATCTTCGATATCGCCGCCCATTTCCCGCAGAATATACACTGGATGCTGTCGCCGTACAATGGCTCGGGCCGGTATTTTCCTGCGTACTGGCTCTACCACATGTTATTGTCCAGATTGTTCTCCTGTGACGTCGTTCCTTATTACTGCATTCAAAGCATCCTGTTTTTGGCGTCTGCTTTGATTGGCTGTTGGCTTTTTACCAAGGTCGCCGGGGCAGGAAGAATTGCGATACTTTTTGCGGTTTCCATTTTCGTCAGCACTCCGAATGTGGAGACTCTATATACATTGGGAAAGGCTGAGCCGCAGCTATACCTGTGTTTAAGTTTGATATTGCTTCTTTTTTACTCGCTTCCGGCAGATAAGCCCCTTGACATCCCCAAACTCGGGGTGATCTCGATTTTGTTCGCGTGCGCCATTTGGTTTAAGGAAACCGCGCAGGTGATGTTTGTCTTTGGCGCCGCCGGAGTTGCAGTGGCTTTCGCCGCCGGTCCGTTGAGACGCGCTTCTTTTCCGCCTCAGTTCGCTGCTCTCTTCCGCCGCTACTCGGCTTTTATTTTGGCTCTCGCTCTAGGCTTAGGTGCGGCCAAGCTCCCTTACTTATTGTTTCGCGCTGATGGAAAAAGCGCTGCCTCAACGTATACCACTTATTCGGTGACCGCCGGTCTGGTTCTGAAGAATACTCTTTTCTATCTTATCCAGCAGCCCGATGTAGTCTTTTTCGGATTGCTTGCTGCTGCAGGTCTGTTGATCATCTGGCGGCGCCGCCGCCCGTTGTCAAGGGAGGCCGATCCGAAAACTCAATCAGACTTCGTCTTCGTCGCAAGTCTGCTTGCGATGGCTTGGGCATACTTGGGCGCGCTCCTGATCTGGCGCTGGTCGATGGCCTATTATCTGTTCGTGCCGTCAATCATTTTCAGATTTTGTCTGGGTTATGCAATGTATACGATTTGGCGTGAACGCTATTGGACGGCCCGGCCATGGGTTGCCGTGACGCTCGGAAGTGCCTTGCTACTCTTGTATGCAGCAGTTTACTTGTTCTACACAGGTGCGGCCCAGGTTGGGTACTCTCAGGTCTATGATGCCGCGCTAAGGAGCTACTTGGCGGCATCGCATCAAAACGACCGTTTGATCCTGGAATCTTATCCCTTTTATGCGGAACAGGTTGCCAACTCCGAGGAGTTGCTCAGCGCTGTATTTCACGCGGGCCGGAACGTGACCGGCATTGCCGACATCGTCAACCCCGCTGTTGTTACTAACGAGATGAGAGAACTGCGTCTCGTGACCGATGCCGACCTCAGAAAGAACGAAGGAAACTGGCCCAAGAAGGGCGAGTATGTCTTGGATTTCACCGGTGACTTGCTGGCCAACTGGCAGGTCAGAGGTGTTGCGCCTTGGTTTAGCGATGGATCCGACCTGCGTCGCGACGGCGGCTACGATATGACAGTGGTAGCCCATGAGCGGCTCTACTTCCCGGCACTATTTCGCAATGTTTGGACTGGCTGGCCCAACTTCGCCGAAGTTTCCGTAGGATATGAACTTTACCGGGTTACGGAGGGCCCACGCTTCACTTGGCTCGGAAGATACCCTGATGGCTGGATGGGACACAGCGCGCGCCTGACAATTTACCCTGAGTACGTTACTCGCGCGAAGGTGTACGTAAGCACGTCCCAGTACAATCCGCAAAATTCTGTATCGGTCTACCGAGATGACGTGCTCCTCGGCCGTTCCGATCTATCGCCGGGGAAAGAATGGCTATTACCTCTGAGCGCTGCTGCAAAGGACCGGCCCACCATTTTTCGCTTCGAGGTAGCTCGCACCTTCGTCCCCAGAAACATTCACGTTTACGAGGGCGACACGCGGCAGTTGGGAGCCCGCATTCGGATCGAGTCGCTCGGCCGGGACTAAGTCTCTAGCGGTCGCCGGAGGATGCTCGTTTCATCGGCCCCGAGGCTGATTCGTCGAGCTCGACGATTACTGACCTTGGAACTCCCCGGGATTGTTCGTAAATCCGGCTAATATATTCGCCCAGAATGCCTATGGACATCAGTTGCACGGCACCCAAAAAGGTGACGACGGCCACAACTGAGGTCCAACCAGGGACCGTCACGCCCGCAAGTCCCTCGGCCATCGCAAACAACCCATACCCGATACTGAGCCCTGCCACAAGGAAACCGAAATAGAACGAGAACCGGAGCGGTTTCGAGGAGAGGGCAGTGATTGCATGAACCGACAATCGGACCATCTTCCTGAGACTGTAGGCGCTTACTCCGGCCCGCCTCGGATCCGCGATGTATTGGAGCTGCGTGGAAGGAAACCCCAGCCAGCTTACCAGGCCCCGCAAAAACGGCCTCCGGTCCCTGAAGGTTAGAATCGCCTCGACAACACGCCGATCCAGGAGCTGGAAGTCGGCCGCCGAGGCGGGCACGGGCGTCTCGCTCAACAAATTGACAAACTTGTAGAACGCCTTTGAGGAGAGGCGCTTAAAGAATGTCGCATCAGCAGTATCGACGCGCACCATCTGAACTACCTTGGCGCCGTCACGCCAAGCGCGGATCATGTTGGGCAGGAGCTTGGGCGGATGTTGCAGATCGCAATCCATCGTGATGACAGCGTCGCCCCGCGCGTTCTCCAGACCGGCAAACAGAGCTGCCTGATGGCCGAAATTCCGGCCGAAGCGGACTAAACGAACCGGCGCGCCTTCATCGCGAAGCCGCCTGACGGCGTCCGCTGTACCGTCCGAGGAGCCGTCATCAATGAAGAGGATCTCGATCGCATCCGGACCATACAAAACGGATTGAAGCGCTTCGTAAATAGGTCTAATGTTGGCTTCCTCGTTGTAGGCGGGGAGCACGATGCTGATCAAGCATTGCGGCGGGCCGGCGGGTGGTGGGTGCTCCATAGTCACTGGGCTACTGACCCTTGAAGGTAACGATCAGTATAACAGCGAAGACCGCGGCTGATGCTCGCCGGCAGAGGGATGCGCCCTGTGAAAGGACGTGGGTAAACCAGAGATCATTCGGGCTGCCGCGATTCTGAATCGCTGGATCTCCGTCTCATGTTCGCGGCGAGTTCAGCCTCGATGCGGGAGAGCCGCACCTCCAATAATTGATTTTGGTGCCGTTGGTCCTCGAGTTGCTCTTGCAACTTCCCAATGTCCGCTTGAAGGCGTTGCACTTCATTTATCAACATCGAGTCGAGTTCCTGATATTTCACGGTCTCTATCTGCCCGTCTGCGGAACGCGCCACGAGGTCCGGGTATACCTCTGCCACTTCCTCGGCAATCAGTCCGTACTGTAGGGGCTTGAGGCCGTCGGCGAACGGCTTCTTATACCGAAAAGTCACGGGTCGCAGGCGCATCAGGCCGAGGCTGGCATCGCCCATATCGTGAATGTCTTCCTTGAAGCGCCGCGAGGAACTCACTGTGCCCAACTGGCCATTCGAATCGATATAAACCGAAATGGCGTCGCTCATTCCGGTCGTGACTCCCCTGATGCCTGCCGCGAAAAAGGCGGTTTGGGTTCCGGGCGTGCCGATTCGGATGGTCGCATTGTCGGTGGAAGAGCCTTGGCTGCCCACGTGGATGTTGTAACTTCCGCCTGATACCACATATCCAGCCTGGTAGCCGACTGCGATATTGTTATTGCCTGTCGTGGAATACAGGGCATTGAAGCCGATGGCTGTGTTATTGAATCCGGCAGAGTTTGAATAGAGGGCGTAATAGCCGTCGGCAGTGTTCTGGCCGCCTATGGTATTGGTGTACATTGCATAATAACCGCTGGCGGTATTGTCCTGGCCGCTCGAATTCGAAAAGAGGGAGTAGGCGCCGGTTGCGGTGTTGTAATACGCACCCGCGTTGTACGCCAAGGCGCTGTAGCCGGTTGCCGTGTTGTAGCTCCCGGTTATGTTGCTCTCCAGGGCGTTGTAGCCGTGGGCTGTATTATGGCTTCCGGAGGTATTGGCAGACAGAGCATAGCCGCCTCCGGCTGTATTCTGGCTGCCGGTGGTGTTCAGAGCGAGGGCGTTGTGCCCCGTCGCCGTGTTGTTGGTCCCGGACGCATTGACGCTCAGTGCGCCGAAGCCAGCCGCAGTAACCCCATTGGTAAGCCCCACCAGCAGCGCTGAGCTGCCTTGTACGCGGAGCATGCCGCTCAGGTTGATGTCCCCGCCTACATCCAGTCTTGATGCGGGGTTGCTTGTTCCTATGCCTACATTGCCGCCGTTGTAAAGAATTCCCGTGCCGTTGCTCGTCCATTGCGAGCTACCGCCGCCCCCGGGTGTGGCGGCAGACGATTGGACGCTGCCGTCCGGAAACACGAACCCGCCTGACATGGAGTGGACAGTTCCCGCCACATCGAGCTTGTATGCCGGCGTCGTCGTGCCGATGCCGACATTGCCGGCAGACGGGTTCAATAAGAGATTGTTGTACCCCGTTTGGGTGCCTTGTATCGATAATGCGCCGGTGGCTGCATTCCTCGAAAATTGCCAATATGGTGCGCCGCCATTGCCCAGTCCCAGGATCACGCCGCTGTCATTCGCCGTTCTCGAAAGGTCCAACGTCGCGCCAGGGCTCGATGTCCCGATCCCGACGTTGCCGGTGGCATTCTGTAACGTCATCATTGGGCCGACGCCCCCGAGAGCCCAGAACGTGAAGTCTCTTGATCCGTTGTTCGTTGCGATATCCGTGCCGATTGCCCAGAGCTCGCCGCTCTTGCCGCCAGCGAATCGTAATTGTGTGTTGTTCGAGCTTGGGTTTCCTGAGGTCCCGTTTAGGCGCAGCACCGTGATTCCCTTGCCGGACAGATCGAGAGGATAGACAGGAGTAGTCGTCCCGAGTCCTACATTGCCTGCCGATTGCCACATAGCCGAACACCCGAGGTCCGTCTGGTCTGTGAACAACCCGATGCAGTTCGTCTGGCCGCTGTTGGCCCTTGGCTGGACCCCCTTCGGCTCCGCGGCAGGGTCCTGTCCTCTGCTGGAGCCTGAGGCTGGAGCGGCAGCAACCTCAGTTGCAGCGGGTCCGGATGCAGGCGCCAGCATATACGCCGATGCCGGTCTACCCCCCAGCATCTCGGTGTCCGCCGCCTTCAGGGCATAGGGCACGCTCACCGTGAGCGTGCGCGGTTGCTCCACCTCGCCAATGCGGTTGAACCGCACGCCTAACCAACGTGCTTCGCCTGTGCCGAACAGATCCGCTGGAATACCCTCCGCCCGCGTCGAGCCAATCAGCACGCTATAGTGGCCTTCCGGATCGACGTTGACGTTTTGCGTTTCGCTCCAGAGTGGCACCTCCGCGTGCTCCTCGGAGTAAATGGACATCGTGACGCTTTCCACCGGCGATGCCGGCCCGAAGACCGGGTGGAATGTATTGTTGACTCGCAGGAGTCGAGGGACGGCCTTTACTGTGGGCTGCTCCTGCTGGCCCTTTAACTGGCCGGCTAGTAAAATCGAGGTGGCGAAAATGGCGACTCGAACATGCTGCATCGTGTGCTCCTGAAGTATTCGTGACAGGGATTGCCCCGGGCGCGGCAGAGTAACCGGCACGGCGCCGAAATAAGAGGAGCTCGAAAGCCAAGTTCCTCAGCCTTCACGCGAGGCGTCCCTCCGGGAAGGAATTGGGTCGGACGTGAATTGCGACAACCAACGCAATCGTAAGACCAGATCTTATCGCATGGTTCTAAAACGCACAACTGGAGGTAGAGTGGGCCATTGTGGGCCGACCCGCGGCTTGCACTCGGAAGTGCGCTCCGCCTCTCAATCCGCAACGGCAGGCTTGGAGCCGTTGCGGCGTTGCCCGAGTGCAGTTCGCGCGAGACGATCGAGTTCCACCGTTCGTTCGGCGAGCAACTGACGCGTGGTTACGAGTTCTGCGGTCCTGCCCTGGAGATCCACTGCAGTCCGATCCAGTTCGGCCGTCCTCTCGGCCAATAGCCGATTCAATTCCTCGAGCCTCTCCGTCCGATACAACAGTTCCTGGCGCAAGTACTGAAGCATCGTCTCATCCGGCGGCGACATGAGGGCTGTCCACTGGGTACTGGCGGGACCGGAGGGCAGGCTGGCACATAAACCTTCGTAGTCGTATCCCAGTGCGCCGACGATATCAGGACCGAGAGCTTGGAGATATCCGTGCGCCCAGGCAGCCCAGGTGGGCGACGATGCCAGGACCTCCCGCCAGCGCTCGGCACGGTGTGGCACCGGGGATTCGTACTCGTAAACAGTACCCTGGTCACCGTAGACCCAGCGCTCGGGCTTGCCTTGTCCGCAACCGTAGGCCAGCATGCCGGTGTCAAATGCGATCCCGAGATCGCTGCATAGTCGTGTCACAGTAGGTCCCGGCGCCACAACGAGATCCTCGTAACGGACGACGGTTGCCCCGGCTCCGGCCTGCGAGATCCCATCCAGGATCAGTTGCGGAGCGGTCATCAGGTCGTCCCGGGACCAGCAAAGTTCCAGGGCAGGATTCAGCTTGCACCACGTTTCCAGGATGGAAGTCACCACGGCTACCGGGTTGCGCAGCAGGAATACCAGGCGAGCGCGCGGGAAAACCCGGCGAAGCTCCGAGATGATGAAGTAATACCGCGGCGTTTTGTCGAGAAAAATCCGTTTCCCGGACTGGCTTAGCGCCCGCTCGTAAAGATAGCTGAGCATCCGGCGGAGCGCCTCACAGTACGCTTCTTCGCCCTCGGGCAGGTTTCGCAGAAATTCTGCGACTGCATTCCTGGCTACACATAAGTCGAAATGCCGAGTTCTCACTTCGCGCCGCAGTGCAAAAAGCGGGTGCAGCGCGATCCAGGGTTCTGAAACGGTATGGATCTCGGGATGAGCTCCGAGGATTTTCTGTAGCAGCGTCGAACCAGCGCGCGGCTGGGAGATGACGAATATCAGGTTGTCGCCGAGGCTGTGGTCAGCCATGTGATTCTGTCCAGCTTGACATTTCCGCCGCTTGGCAACGCATTCGGACACGCGGCGGAGCGAGGCCCGCGGATGGGCGCGCCTGCTGGAGCCTGTCACTTTCTCCTGCGCCTGCCCCGTTTCGTGAGACAACCAGTTAAGACACTGTTGGCCGTTCGCTGCCATTTCATTGTGCTCCATCCCGGAACGGTTTTAGGATGGAGCTGCCGGTGAAGCGGAGACGGGCTCTGCTG
>Ga0209062_1004801_pt1 | contig 13712 bp, 15 predicted proteins | sample Coa_R2_2_FD_187158 | JGI IMG/M metagenome (GOLD analysis project Ga0209062, IMG submission 187158) | Surface soil microbial communities from Centralia Pennsylvania, which are recovering from an underground coalmine fire - Coalmine... | ecosystem: Environmental > Terrestrial > Soil > Unclassified... | reverse complement strand
AACTGCTCGATGCCGCGCCGCCTGCCGCGGTGCGCCTGTTACACTCGTAGTTTCGAGTGACCGACCTCCACGCAGCCCTGAAACGCTACTGGGGCTACGATTCCTTCCGCCCCATGCAGGAGCGCATCATTCAGAGCCTGCTGGCGGGGCGCGATATCGCCGTCGTCATGCCGACCGGCGGCGGCAAATCGCTCTGCTATCAGCTTCCCGCGCTCGTGCTTGGCCGCACGGTGGTGGTCGTCTCGCCGCTCATCGCGCTCATGCAGGATCAGGTGGCGCAGCTTGCCGATATGGGCATCCCCGCCGCGCTGCTCAACAGCACGCAGCCGCCGGACGAGCAGCGGACCGTGATGCGCGCGGCCATCCAGGGCGCTTACCGGCTGCTCTACCTTTCGCCCGAGCGCCTCGCGCGGCAGGACACGATCGCGTGGCTGGCGCGCGTGCCGCTGGCGTTTTTCGCCATCGACGAGGCGCATTGCATTTCCGAATGGGGCCACGAATTCCGCCCCGAATACCGCCAGCTCAGCGGCCTGCGCCAGAATTTTCCCGACCGCCCCATCGCCGCCTTCACCGCCAGCGCCACGCGCCGGGTGCGCCACGATATTCTGCAGCAGCTCCAGCTTCGCGAGCCCGATAAGTACATTGCGAGCTTCCATCGCGCCAATCTCCGCTACGTCGTGCATCAGTGCGAAAAGGGAGCGCTGCGCCGGCTGTTAGTGGCCGCGCTGCGCGCGTATGCGGGGGAAAGCGTGATCGTTTACGCGGGCAAGGTCGCGGACGTAGAGGACCTGGTGGATTACCTCGGCGACCGCGGCATCCCGGCGATTCCGTATCACGGCCAGATGGAGAACGCCACGCGCCGCCGCAACCAGGAGCGCTGGATGAATGACGAGGTGCGCGTGCTGGTAGGCACCATCGCGTTCGGACTTGGCATCAACAAACCGGCGGTGCGCGCCGTGATCCACACGTCGCTGCCGAAATCGATCGAGCAGTATTACCAGGAAGCCGGGCGCGCGGGCCGCGACGGGCTGCCCTCGGACTGTGTGCTCCTCTGGCAGCGCAAGGATCTCGGCCTGCTGAATTTCTTCATCAACCAGATCCGGGACCCGGACGAGAGAGAGCGCGCCTGGCAGCGCTACCACGAGGTGAACCGTTTCGCCGCCAGCGCGCGTTGCCGGCACCACCAGATCTGCACGCACTTCGGCCAGATCCCCAAGTGGCAGCGCTGCGAGATGTGCGACGTTTGCGGCAACGTGCCGGAGTGGCTGAAGGCAGCGCCCGCCGCCGAGGCGCCGGCGCGCAGGAAGCGGAAAGCCAAAGCCGCCGCCGCGCAATCGGAGCCGCCCGCAACCCCAGAGCCGCCGGCGCGAACGGAGCCGCGGCCTTCAGGGAGCGGCGCGCCTCCTCCCGAACGCGCGGTCGAACGCCGCCCCGCCGCGGCCGGCGTCGACGGCGTCGATCTCGATCTTCTCGCCTTCTTCAAGGAATGGCGCAGCCGCACCGCGCAGCGCGCCGGCGTGCCGGCCTACATCGTGCTGAGCGATGCCTCGCTTGCCGATCTCTGCCGTAAGCGGCCCACCAATTTGCGCGAATTGCTGGCGGTGAACGGCTTTGGCGAGCGAAAGGCGGAACTCTACGGGGCCGACATCTTCGCCGCGTTCGAGGCCTACCGCAAGGGAGCGCGCGCCGCGGCGCGGCAGATGCCGCAGGCATCGCCGGCCGAGGAGACGATACGGCTGCTGGCGGAGGGCAAGACTTTCGCGGAGATCGCGGAGATCCGCGTGCGCCAGCCCTCCACGGTCGTCAACATGGTCGCGGACCTGATCGAAAAAGGCCGCGTGGAGTACCGGACCGAGTGGGTCGGCGAGGCCGCCGAACGGCAGATCGTGGAAGCGGCCGGGCGGCTCGGCTCGCAGTGGCTGAAACCGCTACGCGAGGCGCTGCCGCCTGAGATCAGCTACGAACAGATCCGGCTGGTGGTGGCAAAGATCCGCGCGCAGGCCGCCGGACCCGCCGGGCCGTAATGGCCAGCACCGCCGCGCCAATCCCGAGCAGGCCCCAAGTTCCCGGCTCCGGCGCTGCCTGCACGTTCACCGTAAACGGGGTTTGCGCCGTACCGCCGGTGCTGCCGCTGTTATCGAAGATCAGATAATCGATCGCCAGATTGCCCGCGTCGCTGTCACCCGCCGAGGCGGAGGGATCGATGGTGTACGAGCCGGCGCCCGTGCCCGGCCCTCCGGCTTCGCTCCACGTCACCGGGGTTGCTGAAGGCCCGAGGATGTGGAGGTAGCCGTTCTGGCCCATGGTATCGGTGTACTGGCCGAGTGCGGGATCGGATTCATCCGTCAGATACGAGTTCGTCACGATCAGGGACTCGGTGTCGGATTGCCACGTCAGGGTGAATCCGAAATAGACCGTTCCGCCGGGAGTGGCGCCCAGGATTGCCGGGCTGAGGCTGAACGTGAGCACGTCGGCGCGGGCCTGCGGCATAGCGGCCGCGGCCAGCGCACGCATGGTGAGCAGAGTCAGCTTGCGAGTGTTTTTCGCCGCACCGGTGTGCGGAATCAGAAGGAATTAGCGCAACTGGCGGCACGGCTGGGAGCGCCGTAGCCCGCGCTCAGATGAACAGCTCTTCGTCCTGCGTGGCCGCATCCAGGCCGCGGCGGCCTTTGACGAGTGCCGCCACGGCGGCGGCAACGCCGGCGGCGATTCCATTGACTTCGCGCACCGGGCGCGTCACCGTGCGCTTCACGTTTTCGCCGACGTGCTCCACCTTGCCCACGGTGCTTTCGACCATTTGATCGATCTGCTCCAGGCGCGAGCGGGCGCGGCCGCTCGCATCGTTCAGCAGATCGCCGAGGCGGTCCACCTGCATTTTTCCGGCGCGCGCGATTTCGACCGCTTCGCCGGAGATTTCCGCCACCTTCGGCCGCGTCTCTTCGACGACATCCTTGCTCAGAGCGATGAATTCTTCGAGCCGCTGCGCCACCGGACCGAAACGCTCCACCATGGCGCCGACCTTCTCGATCGACGGCCCGGCTTTCTCTATAACCGGACCGAGTTTCGCCAGCGTCGGGCCGATCTGATCCGCGCCAGGTCCCGCCTTGTCGATCAGCAGCGCCAGTTTGTCCATGGTAGGCCCGGCTTTGTCGAGCGCCGGGCCCGCCTTCTCGATCAGCGGCCCGAAGCGGCCGGCCAGCGCCGTGACCTGGTCTTTGATGGCGCGCGCCGCGCGCGCCGCCGCCAGGCCGGCAAACATCTGCACCAGAAATGCCAGTGCGATGACGCTAACCCCGACCGCTATGATCAGACGAAAGATATCGTCGCTCATCGAGAGTCATGTTCTCCGGTAATTACGAGTGCGCCGGCCCTTCCGCCGGAGGCGCTTCCCGGTTGATGGTTTCGCGGTAGGCCTGCCGTCCCGCTTCCATCGCATCGGAAAGGTTGTCGCGCTGCCGGTTGAGCGCTTCCTTTCCCTTATCGACCCATTCGGCGGCGCTCTGCCGGAATTCCGCGCTGCGCTGCTTCAGGAAATCGGAACCCTCGTTGGCCTTGTTCTTCAGCATTTCCCGGGTCTCTTCCCCGGATTTGGGCGCGAAAAGCATGCCGATCCCAACCCCCACGCCCAATCCCAATAAGAAGCTCGAAAGTCCGTTCTTGTCCATCCAGGTACTCCTTTTCGGATATCTTCAGGGGCCGGAAACTCCACGGCCTGAGTCATTTCCAGTATACTCCGCGAAGGGAACGTATTCATGCAGGAAGAGAAACGCCGGCTCTTAGACGCTGACGCGCTGTGGTCCTACGCACTCAAGGCGCTGGCCGCCCGCGCCCATTCCGCCGGCGAGCTGCGCGAGAAGCTGCGCCGCCGCGCCGCGCGCGCCGGGGATATCGACGACGTGCTGGCGCGGCTGAAGCAAGACGGATACCTCGATGACCGCCGCTTCGCCGAAAGCTTCGCCGCGGCCCGGCTCGCCAATGACCGCTTCGGCCGCGTTCGCGTTCTGCGCGACCTGCGGCAGCGCAGGGTCGCGCCCGCGCTGGCCGAAAAGACGGTGCGCGAGGTATATACGGACGTCGATGAGCCGGGCCTGATCGACGAATGGATCCGCCGCAAATACCGCCTCGCCGGCCGCGACACCCTGTTCCAGGACGAGAAGGACCTCGCCTCTGCGTACCGCCGCCTGGTCCGCGCCGGATTTCGCAGCGGCGAAATCCTGCGTGCGCTCAAGCGGTTCGCGAAAAACCCGGATCTCCTCGATGGGTTCGAACCGCCGGAGGAAGAGGAGACGGCGTGAAATGGCGGGGCTGAATTTTTCACCGCAGAGACGCAGAGGACACGGAGAATGCGCAGAGAAATCCTTTTATTCTCTCTGCGGAATCTCTGTGTGCTCTGCGTCTCCGCGGTGGATCGAATGCCGGCTTACGATGCCATCTCGATGATGCCGTGATCGTCGCAGTGGTCCCCGTGCGGATGGTGCAGGCGGCCGCGGACCAGATAATCCACGTGGTCGGAGTGGGGAACGGCTTCGTGCCCGCAGCCGGGGCCGTGAACGTGGCTGCCCTGGCCGTCGCCGCACTTCTGCTGCGGGGTGCACTGAACGGGATTGCGCGCGTTGGCCTCGAAGCGGTGCTCGTCCACGTGATCGCCGTGAACGTTGTGCATGTGGCCTTCGTGCAGGTAATCGGTGTGGCCGTCGTGCTTCACTGCGGTGTGGCCGCAGTTACTGCCGTGGGAATGGCTGTGTCCGGAGTGGGTATTACAGGTCATGCAACCCATCATCCCGCCCCCGGCCCTGGAAGGTCTGTGCTCGAATCGCCGTCCGGACGGGTTGTCCGGCGGCCCGTGCGAAATCGCCCGGCTCAACCGAGACAGGAATCTGAACGCGCCGGGCCTTCCGACTCCTGTCTCCTGAACCGGTTTTACTTACAACCGGATTACGTTCTCGGCCTGCAGGCCCTTGGGACCTTGCTTCACCTCGAACTCCACCTCGGCGCCTTCATCGAGGCTGCGGTACCCGTTCGCCTGGATGGCCGAGAAATGAACGAAGACGTCGTCGCCGCCCGAGCGCTGAATGAATCCATAGCCTTTGGCGGCGTTAAACCACTTCACTACACCCTTTTCTTTCACGAAGACTTCTCTCCTGAATCATTGTTCGACGTGCTCTTGGGGTCCCAGACAAGGAAAGCGGAAGGACTTTCGAGGCTTGCTCAGAACTTCGGAGGCGCGCAAACAACCGTTTCAACTGCGTAGGGTATTCTCTCAGATAGCCATTGTATGGTCAAGCACGCACAATCGGTGGGCGGGGAAACGGAATGGATCGAGCGCATCCGCCGCCGGGCGGGTCTTGCCGCCGGCTCCGGGGTGGTCCTCGGCATCGGCGACGATTGCGCCATCTTCCGCCCGCGCGGCTCGCGCGAGGACCTGCTCTTCACCACGGATCTGCTGGTGGAAAACGTCCACTTCCGGCGCGAAACCCACAGCGCCGCCGATTGCGGCTGGAAGGCGCTGGCCCGCGGCCTGAGCGATATCGCCGCGATGGGCGGCGTGCCGCGGTTTTGCCTGCTCTCCCTGGCCCTGGCGCCCTGGACGGATGAGCGCTGGACTCGCCGGTTTTACCATGGCCTGCTGGCGCTCGCGAACCGCGAAGGCGTGGCGCTTGCCGGTGGCGATCTCGGGCACGCGGCGAAGCTGGTCTGCGATGTCGTAGTGTGCGGCGCGGCCCCGCGTGGGGTGGCCCTGCGCCGCGATGGCGCGCGCGCGGGCGACGCCATTTACGTTTCGGGCGCGCTCGGCGGATCGGCCGCCGGACTGGCGGGGCGCAGCGCTGCCTCCCGCCGGCGGCATCTCCGTCCCGAGCCGCGGCTCGCGCTTGGCCGCTGGGTGCGCGAGCGGCTGCGGGCCACCGCCGCCATGGACCTCAGCGACGGCCTCTCGCTCGATTTGTGCCGGCTCGCGCTCGCTTCCGGGCTTGCCGCCGCAATCGGGCCGCCGCCGGTGTTCCCCGGCGCCACGATCGAGCAGGCGCTCGACGGCGGCGAAGACTACGAGCTGCTCTTTACGGTTCCGGCGTCGCGGCGCGTCCCGGCGTCCTTCGAGGGATTGCCGCTCACGCGCATTGGTACCATGCGGAAAGGACGCCCCGGCCAGGTGCTCCTCGATGGGGCGCCGCTCGCGCCGCGCGGCTACGACCATCTGCGAATCCGAAACCCATGAGCCTTCCCGACCCTTCGCCCGTTCTCGACCTCATCGAAGCCTTCCGCCGGTCGAAAACGATGTTTGCCGCTGTTTCGCTCGGCGTTTTCGACCGCCTCCGCGATGCTCCCTCGGCCGCCGCGGATTTGGCCGCGGCGCTGGACGTAAACGCCGATGCGCTCGCGCGGCTGCTCGACGGCTGCGCCGCGCTCGGGCTGCTGCGCCAAGCGGACGGCATTTACGCCAACGAGCCGGTGGCCGATGTGTATCTGTGCTCTGCGAGCCCGCACACGATGTCCGGCTACATTCGCTATTCCGATGAAGCGCTCTACCCGATGTGGGGCCACCTGGCCGAGGCGGTCCGCGATGGCACCAACCGCTGGAGCCAGACGTTCGGCGGGCACGGGAGCCTGTTTTCGCATTTCTTCCGCACGGACGCCGCCATGCGCGACTTCCTGCAGGGCATGCACGGCTTCGGCATGCTGACTTCGCCCAATATTGTGGCCGCCTTCGACCTCTCGCGCTTCCGGCGCCTGGCCGATCTCGGCGGCGCCACCGGGCATCTCGCCATTGCGGCCTGCGAGCGGTATCCCGAGCTTCGCGCGGTCGTCTTCGATCTGCCGCGCGTGGCCGAATTCGCGCGCGAGCGGATCGCTGCCTCGCCCGCGCGCGATCGCATCGAAGCCATGGCCGGCGATTTCTTCACGGACGAGCTGCCCGAGGCCGATCTCTATTACATGGGACGCATCCTGCACGACTGGTCCGAGGAGAAGATTGCGCGGCTGCTGGCGCGGATCGCCGGGCGGCTTCCGGCGGGCGGCGGCCTCCTAATCGGCGAGAAGCTGCTGCACGAAGATGGCGTCGGCCCGCTCGCAGCCAATATGCAGTCGCTGAACATGCTGATCTGCACCGAGGGAAAGGAGCGCCCGCTCAGCGATTACGCGCGGCTGCTGCGGGCGGCGGGGTTCCGCGAAGTCGACGGCCGGCGCACGGGGTCGGCGCTGGACGCGATTCTCGCGCTAAAGTAGCCGTGGTTTGCTTACCCCGCCCGCCCTGGTTCCTGGTCCGCGAATGCGAGTTTGACGGCGTAATCGCGGACGTCCTCCGGCCAGTTCGCAATGCGTTCGGTGAAGCTGCGCCGATCGTACGCGAAGAGCGCGCGCGTGGCCTCTTCGAACCCTGGCAGGTTCCCGGCGATCGCGGACATGAAGCGGTATGCCGCTTCCTGCGCGGCGCGCACGCGGTCACGATCGCCACTGGTTTTGCGGGCTTCATCGACGAGCCTCCGCAGTGCAACCGAGGCGCCGCCGGGCTGCACATTCAGCCAGTCCCAATGCCGCGGCAAGAGAGTCACCTCTTTCGCGATCACACCCAAGCGCGGGCGTCCGCGTCCCCGCGGGCCCGCGGGTGCGCTGACTTGACCGTTCGCGAACTCTGGAGATTTGTCCCGGAAGTCGAGGTCCGTCTGCGAGCCGGTCGAGTCATCGAAGACGATGACCTCGCCCTGTGGCTGGTCTCTCAGCAGGTTCAGGAGATCGTTGGCGGCCCCCGCCGCGATTCTTTGCAGTCCACGGAAAGCCGTATAAGACATGCGTTAAATATACCCGGATAAAATTGGTGTGTCAATATCATCCGGGTAAAAATGTTAGGACGAGACGTGTCGCAGTTTTCGGCCAGCCTCATGTAGTATCGAGGCATGTGAGTTTCGGTTGTGCTGCCGCTTGCCGCCGTGATGCTATCGCTCGGCCTAACTAACTAATTAGCGGAACGGCTCAAGAAATGAAGAGAATGCGACGGAACGTGCCCGGAACGAGCAAGCCGGAGTGTGCTCCCGGCTCGATCTGTTTTTCCGGGGAGGTTCACGACGGTCAGACGTTTCGGAAGGATCTCAACCCCGACCTGGAGTTTGTCATCGGCCTACCCGGAGGTTTTGCGGTGGGATCAAGCACGCCGATTCGTCGATGCCCTCCAAAGACTGGCGGACGGGGAAGGTCGTCTTTGGATCACCGATGGGCGAGCGACGCACTCGCATGGGATCAACGGCAAAGAGCAAGGCGCCGTCGAGTGGATCCAATTCAGCGTCGAGATCAAGCTGCCGAAACCCGTTAGACTGACCCGAGCCCGCTAGTCCCCCACGCCCGCCGGCGAACCCGCCCGCGCGAGGCCGAACAGCTTCTCGTCGAAGTCGAAGCCGTTGCTCCGCACCTTGTGATTGCGCGCGTACCAGCGGTAGGTTTCTTTGAGCCCGGCGTCGAACGGCGTGAGCTTCATCTTGAGCATGCGGGTGACCTTGCCGATGTTTTCCGTGATCGGCGGCAGGTCGAAATATTGGCCGAAGTAGTAGGGCTCCTCCATGGCGTTGCCGCCGGCCTGCGCGATCACGTCCCTCGGAATCCGCACAGCCTGCGCTTCGACGTTGGCCGCCTTCGCCAGCCGTTCAATCACCTCTGCCTGCGTCAGCGGCTTGGGATCTCCGATGTTGAAGGCTTCCCCGACGGCCCGCGGCTCCTCCATTGACCGCACCATGGCTTGGACCAGGTCGTGGACGTAGACGAACTGCATCAGGCGGTGGCCGTCGCCCGGAATTACGACCGGCCGTCCGGCGCGCATGCGGTCCCAGAAGAACTGCTCGCGGTAAAACGGATTGTTCGGGCCATAGACAAACGGCGGCCGGAACGTCACCACGGGCAGGCCGCGCTGCGTGTGCATGCGGAACAGCAGGCGCTCGGTATTCGCCTTATTGCGGACGTACGGGTCGGGGTGGTAGCCGGAGGCCAGCGGATCGCTTTCCTTGTGGTTCAACCCGTCGCCATAGGCGGCCACGCTTGAAAGAAAGATGTAGCGGCTCAGGCGGTCTCCGCAGGCGCGCACGGCCGCCTCGACCTGCTCGGCGGTGGTGCCGCGCTCCCAGTCGTATACGTTATCGAAGACCACTTCGAAGCGGCGGCCGGCGATGGCTTGGCGCACCGCGTCCACATCGTTCCGGTCCGCCATGATGTTCTCGACCCTGCGCCCGAATTCGTGCTTCGGACGGCGGTGCAGAATCGAAACGTCATGGCCGCCCTTCACCAGTTCCTCCACCAACTGGCGGCCGATGAACAGCGTGCCCCCAATGACCAGTACTTTCATAGTCTCCCAGAGAGTGGCGCAGGCCCGTGGCCTGCACGGTTCGCAGGCGATGGGCCTGCGCTACCAAAGATACTGCGATCAGTCGTAATATTCCAGGCCCAGGTGCGTGATCAGGTCCTCACCCCGCATCCAGCGCAGGGTGTTTTTCAGCTTCATGAGCTGGATGAAGATGTCGTGCTCGGGATAAACTTCCGGCGCGTGCATCGGCGCCTTGAAGTAGAACGAAAGCCACTCCTGCACGCCGCGCATCCCGGCGCGCTGCGCCAGGTCGAGGAACAGGACGATGTCGAGCACCAGCGGCGCCGCCAGGATCGAATCGCGGCACAGGAAGTTGATCTTGATCTGCATCGGGTAGCCCAGCCACCCGAAAATATCGATATTGTCCCAGCCCTCCTTGGCGTCCCCGCGCGGCGGATAATATTCGATCCGCACCTTGTGGTAGAACTCGCGGTAGAGGTCCGGGTAGAGGTCCTTCTGCAGGATGTATTCGAGCGCCGAGGACTTGCTGACTTCCTTTGAGCGGAACGAGCCGGGCTCGTCCAGCACTTCGCCGTCGCGGTTGCCCAGGATGTTCGTCGAAAACCAGCCGTTCAGCCCCAGCAGGCGCGACTTCAGCCCCGGCGCGATCAGCGTCTTCATGAACGTCTGGCCGCTCTTATAATCCTTGCCGCAGACCGGCACGTTGCGCTCGCGCGCGAGCTCGAGCAGCGCCGGCATGTCCGTGGTCAGATGGGGCGCGCCGTTGGCGTAGGGGATCCCCATTTTCAGCGCGGCGTACGCATAGATCTGGCTCGGCGAAATCTCGGGATCGTTCTTTTGCAGGCCGCACTCGAAATCCTTCAGCGTGGCGTGCACCGGCGCGGCCTCGTGGAAGACCTCGGTCGAGCCGCACCAGATCATCGCCATGCGCGAAACGCCCGTGCGCGCCTGGAACTGGCGGATGTCTTCCATGACCATCTCGGCCTGATCCATCTTCGAGCCGCCGGTTTTGACGTTCGGGCCGTCGAGGCGTTTGACGAAATTGCGGTCGAAGACCGCCTTCATGGGCCGGACCGCCGAGAGCGGCTCTTTCAATGTTTCGAGCAGCGGCATATCGAGCACGCCGGCTTTGACCGCCGCTTCGTACGCGTTGTCCTCGAAGATATCCCAGCAGGCGACTTCGAGATCTTCCACCTTCGCCAGCGGAACGAAATCGCGGATCGCCGGGCTGCGCCCCTCCGTGCGCTTGCCCAGCCGGATGGTGCCGAGCTGCGTCAACGAGCCGATCGGCTTGCCGATGCCGCGCTTGATCGCCTCCAGGCCGGCGATGAACGTCGTCGTCACCGCCCCCATGCCGGGCACCAGTATCCCCAGTTTGCCGTCAGCGGGCGCAATCTGGACGTTCTCGTGATTAGGCAAAACGAATCTCCTCTCCGGTAATACGGCCGGACCGTACCCCGGCTACCGCAGGCGCGGAGCTACCGCGAGAGCGCCGCGCTGCACAGGGCTATTGGGCCGAAATGCTATAATACCAACTCCATGCGCGAACGCGCGACGGCTACCCTTACTACTGTTGTCATCGACGATGAGCAGCTCGCCTGCGACGAGCTGGTCTACCTTCTCCGGGATTTTCCGGAGATTGAGGTTATCGCCACTGGATCCAATGGGTTACAAGCGCTGGAGCTGATCCAGAAGCTGGAGCCGGAACTGGTGTTCCTCGACGTACACATGCCGGGACTGGACGGCCTGGGTGTAGTACGAAAGCTGCGGGAGCGGGAAATCGAAGGCCCGCAGTTCATTTTCGTGACCGCCTACGACCAGCACGCCGTGGAGGCTTTCCGGCTGGAGGCGATGGACTACCTGCTGAAGCCGGTCGACCGCGCCCGCCTGGCCGAGACCATCGACCGTGCCCGCCGCACCATCCAGGACCGCAAGTCCCTCGAGCCCCCCGCCGCCCCGCCCAAGACCGCGATGGCCCCGCAGCGGACGAAGCTGCTGGTGCGGTCGCAAAACCGGCACTTCATTGTCGACGCCAACGACCTGATCTACGCCACCATCGATAACGGCCTGATTACCCTGATCACGACCACGCTCGAAGGCCACTCGACTTATCGGACGATCGAGGACCTGCAAGCCAGCCTCGACCGGGAGCTCTTCTGGCGCGTCCACCGGAGTTATCTGGTGAATATCAATAAGATCAAGGAAGTGGTGCCGTGGTTCAAGTCGAGCTACCAGCTTCGGATGGACGACAAGAAGCACACGGAGATACCGGTGAGCCGGGTGCAGACGCGACGGTTGAGGGAGCTGTTTAAGCTGTAGGCGTCCACGTCACGGTGGCCCGGTCTTGTCTGCTTGGGTGCGGCGCCCAGCGCGCGTGCTGTTTCTTACAGACGAGTTGGACCCGGACAGTCGAGTGTCTCGATCCACTAGGTAATTCCGAAGTAGCTTACACCAACTGCTCCAGGTGAAATGACCCGTTATCCCGAACTTTCAGCCAGAAATTCCCTTTCCGGGTCCCGATCTGGCTGCGCCGCACGGCTGCTGAAATTTTCCGCACCGTTTCGTTTGTCCGGTCCGGGCGGTCGTCCAGGAATTTGACGTCCTCCAGCCCGATCACATCGTAATCGAAGCGCACGGCATCCCCGACGAAGTCCGCCGAATTGCGCGTCAGCACGGCCCATCCCCGTGCCTTACGCTTCAGGTCGTCATCCGTCAGGCCCTGCGGCGGCACAACGACCTTGAATCCATCGTCTTCGAGTCCGGCCTCCAGCCCCCGAAGGTTTTCATCCAGAAGGATGGTGAAGTAGCCTTGTTTGGACAATTCGATCGAGTCCTGTGCGTCCGGTCCGGCAAATGGTTGGGTAGTTTTCATCCCTGCCCCCGAACTCAGGTTAGCAATTCGCGGCATAGAATAAGAGGTGCTATGGCCCGGATCACCGAACTGGACGTCAACGGCGCGCGGCGCCGCGTCGACGCCGATTCCGACCGCACGCTGCTCAGCGTTCTCCGCGACGATCTCGACCTCACCGGCACCAAGTACGGATGCGGCGAAGGCCAGTGCGCCGCCTGCACCGTTCTCATCGATGGCGTCGCCACACGCTCCTGCCTCACCAAAGTGGGCGCGGCGGCGGGCAAGCGCATCGTCACCATCGAAGGGCTTGCCCCCGAAGGCCGCCTGCATCCCGTGCAGGAAGCCTTTATCGAAGCCGATGCCATGCAGTGCGGCTGGTGCACGCCCGGTATGATCCTCGGCGCCGTGGGGCTGCTCCACAAAACGCCGCACCCCACCGAAGCCGAAATCGTCAGCGGCATGAACGGCCACATCTGCCGGTGCGGGACTTACCCGCGGGTGGTCGCGGCGATTCAGGCTGCCTCGAAGAAGGGAGGCCGGGCATGAAGCGCCGCGATTTCTTCAAGGTCCTGGGCGGCGGGATCATCGTGTGGGTCGCCGACGACTCTGACGCGCAGGAAGCCGGCGGCGGGCGCCGGCGCGGGTTCAACGAGCCCGCGCCCACCGCGCTGAGCGCCTGGCTACACATCGGCGAAAACGGCACGGTCACGGTCTACACCGGCAAGGTCGAGGTGGGGCAGAACGCGCGTACATCCCTGACCGCGGCCGTCGCGGAGGAACTGCACGCGCCCGTGGCATCGATCCGCATGGTCATGGGCGACACCGCGCTCACGCCGTTCGACATGGGCACCTTCGGCAGCATGACGACGCCGCGCATGTGGCCGCAGATCCGCAAGGCCGCGGCGACCGCTCGCGAGATGCTGATCGACCTCGCCGCGCAGAAGTGGTCGGTGGACCGCACCGCGATCACCATCGCGGACGGCAACGTGAAGTCCGGCGGCCACAGCGCCGGTTTCGGCGAGTTGACCCGCGGACAAAAGCTGAGCCGCGCCATCCCGGCCAGCGCCGCGCTGACGCCTGCCCTCGAGTGGAAGGTGGCGGGCACGTCGGTTCCCAAGATCGACGCGCGCGCGATCGTCACCGGCGCGCACAAGTATCCGTATGACATGAAGCGCCCCGGCATGCTGTACGGGAAGGTGCTGTATCCGCCGTCGTTCGGGGCCACGCTCGCTTCGCTCGATAGCCATGCCGCGGAAGCGCTGCCCGGCGTCAAGGTGGTGCACGACGGCGATTTCGTGGGCGTCACGGCGCCCGATCCGCAGACGGCCGAGCAGGCGCTCGCCGCGCTCAAGGCCGAGTGGCGTGAAGTCACCGCGGAGGCGAATTCGCGCGACATGTTCGAGTATTTCCGCAGGACCGCGCAGAACGCGCCTGCGCCCAACCCGAGCCTCACCACGTACACCATCGCCTACATCGCCCACACGCCGCTCGAGCCGCGGGCCGCGGTGGCCGAATGGGAAGGCGACAAGCTCACGGTCTGGACCGGCACGCAGCGGCCCT
>Ga0209062_1004795_pt1 | contig 13722 bp, 10 predicted proteins | sample Coa_R2_2_FD_187158 | JGI IMG/M metagenome (GOLD analysis project Ga0209062, IMG submission 187158) | Surface soil microbial communities from Centralia Pennsylvania, which are recovering from an underground coalmine fire - Coalmine... | ecosystem: Environmental > Terrestrial > Soil > Unclassified... | reverse complement strand
CAAAGGCGAATGAGAGCCTGACGAAGCTGGCGGCGGACATGGCGGAGTTGAAACAAACGCTGATGCGGCGGCAGGCGGATTTTGAGAATTACCGGAAGCGGGTCGAAAAGGAACGGTCGGAAGACGCACAGCGAACGACGGCGCGAGTGATCGAGGGCTTAATTCCGGTGGTGGATGGGTTCGAGCATGCGCTGGCAGCGCATCGCGATCCCGCGTACGAAGGTTATCGGAAAGGTTTCGAAATCATCTACAAGCAGATGCTGGACCATTTGCGGCGACTCGGGGCGGAGCGCGTGGACCCGACGGGCAAGGCATTCGATCCCCATTTGCACCAGGCAATGGAGCGGACGGAAACGACAGAGCAAGAGGATGGGCAGATTCTGGAAGTGTTTCAGCCGGGATATGTGTTTCACGGCCGGGTGTTGCGGCCAGCCATGGTGCGTGTAGCAGTGCGACCCGCGGCAGCATCCAAAGCGGTGAATTAGAAGGCAGACGGCCGAAGGCCTGCAGTCGCGGCAAAGCCGCGGGGAGTCGAGCGTCTCGGGATATGGACAGGCTGCGCGGGTTCGCCAATGGATTTTCGGAAGCTCTGTGAGGCGAGTCTGAGAACCAAGATTCGTCGGGAAAAACGACCAGAAAGGCATTAAAGAGCTAAGGGCGAGAAATGGCTAAGGTCAACGAGAGAGATTACTACGAAGTGCTGGGCGTATCGCGGACGGCGACCGTCGAGGAGATCAAGTCGGCGTATCGAAAGGCGGCGCTGAAGTGGCATCCGGACCGCAATCCGGACAACAAGGAAGAAGCAGAAGCGAAGTTCCGCGAGTGTACGGAAGCGTACAGCGTGCTGAGCGACGCGCAGAAGCGGCAGATTTACGATACATACGGGCACGCGGGACTTTCGAGCGCGGGAGCGGCCGGAGCGCAGGATTTCAACTCGATCTTCCAGGACTTTCACGATATTTTCGGGGACTTCTTCGGCTTCGAGGACCTGTTCGGGCAGCGGCGCGGGGGCCGGAGCCGCGCGCAACGCGGCGCGGACTTGCGCTATGACATGACGCTGACATTTGAAGAGGCGGCAGCGGGCGTAACAACGAAGATCAAAGTTCCGCGACAGGAATACTGCGAATCGTGCAATGGGACAGGAGCAAAGAAGGGCACCGGCGTGACGACCTGCCCCACGTGCCACGGCCGGGGGCAGGTTGCGTATCAACAGAGTTTTTTCACCATCAGCCGGACATGCCCGAACTGCCAGGGCGCAGGTCAGATCGTGCGCGAGCGCTGCCCGGATTGCCGCGGGCAGGGCCGCGTGGAGCGCGAGCGGACCATCGAGCTGCGGATTCCGCCAGGAGTCGATACGGGAACGCGTCTGCGCGTGGCGGGAGAAGGCGAGCCGGGGCCGAACGGCGGAGTGCCGGGGGATTTGTATGTCGTGCTCGAGGTGAAGGAGCACGCATTTTTCGAACGGCGCGGCGCGGATCTCTACTGCACAATTCCGCTGAGCGTGGCACAGGCGGCGCTGGGCACGGAGCTGCAGGTCCCGGGATTGAATGGCGAAGAGAAGCTGAAGATTCCCGAGGGGACGCAGAGCGGAGCAGTGTTTCGGCTTAAGGGCAAGGGATTGGCTGATCCGCGGGGCGGCGGAAAAGGCGATCTGTATTACCACGTACGCGTAATGACGCCGACGAAGCTATCCCGCGAGCAGCGAAAACTGATGGAGCAGTTGGCAGCGTCGCTAAAGGTCGAGAACAAGCCGGTGGAACGCGGGGCGTCGGTCTTCGACAAAGTCAAAGATATTTTCGGATAGCCGCGAATCATTCTTTTCAACACCGCATTCACACCCGAAATCGAGTTGAGAGTGGGCAGCCAGTCAGGGGAGTTGGCTCGGCGCCAAGAGCCATCCGAGCCCCGGGGCGAACTGCACCTCTCCGCGGCTGGTCGCGTCTGACCCTGGCCGTGCCTTTCCCAGCATGCGCTTACATACGATAGACTTTTGGACATGCGGCGACGCTTCTTTGTCGAGAGCTTTGAAGGAAATCGCGCCACACTTTCCGGCGAAGGAGCGCATCACCTGGCGCGTGTCCTGCGGGCGCAGGCGGGGCAGCTTTATGAACTGAGTGATGGACGGAGATTGTGGCTGGGGCGAGTTGAGAGCGCCGGACGCGACCATGTTGAGTTCTCTCTCGTCCAGGAGATTCCGGCGTTCCTGCCAGACTTGCAGATTGCCCTGCTTCTTTCCGTGGTCAAGTTTGACGCGTTCGAATGGGCGATCGAGAAGGCCACGGAACTCGGCGTGGGTGAGATTACGCCGCTGGCGGCTGCGCGGAGCGAAAAGGGCCTGCTCACGGCGGCGCCGAAACGCGCCGAGCGATGGGAGAAGATTCTCTTTGAGGCGGCACAGCAATCGCGCCGATTGCGGGTGCCGAATCTCGGCGCGCTGGCGGAACCGGAAGCAGCGTTCCGCGAGGCGGACACCGCGGTTCATCTGCTGCTTTCCGAGCGGCCCACTGCGCCCCATTTGAAGGCCGTCCTCGAGAAAACAAAAGCAAGCAGCGTAACGCTGGCGGTTGGGCCCGAAGGCGGCTGGACGGAAGCGGAAATCGCTTCGGCAGAAGCATTGGGATTTAAGCAGGCGTCCTTGGGGCGGCTGGTTCTGCGGACCGAAACCGCGGTGACGGCTGCTCTGGCTTCGGTGAACTACGCGCTGGGCTCCCACGACGAAGTACCTAGCGGGAGGCAACAAATAGGCCGGCGGGTTGAATCGGATTCAGAATAGGGCACGTCCAATCCTGAGGGCGAAAACGAAATAGCGCGCGCAGCAAATGACGTGCTATAAAAAGAGCACGGAACATGGATAGCAGGGACGAGAAGGCCAGGCCGAGTTCGGCGCCATCCGCGAGTCCGGCAGAGGATTCGCCCGTGCGCGAGGCGCTTTCCAGTTCGGCCTATTCCGAAGCATCACTAACGCTGAGCCAGCCAAGCCTTACCCACTCCCTGCGGCATGAAGTTCGCATCTGGACGCGAGACCTGCTGATTGCGATTGGCCTGGCGCTGGTGATCATCGTCTTTTTGTATCAGCCGGTAAAGGTGGAAGGCACGAGCATGGCTCCGCTGCTTTCGGACCAGGAGCGCATCTTCATCAACAAGTTTGTGTACCGCTTTGAGCCGATCCGGCGGGATGACGTGGTGGTCTTCTGGTATCCCCTGGACCGGAGCAAATCATTCATCAAACGCGTCATTGGCCTGCCCGGCGAGACGATTGAGATACGCCAGGGCGTGCTCTACGTCAACGGACGAATCACGCCTGAGCCATACGTGCCGGCACAGTATGAGGACTTCAGCGATTTTGGTCCGGTGCGCGTGCCGATGGACAGTTACTTCGTGATGGGCGATCATCGCATCAGCTCGAATGATTCACGCGTGTTCGGTCCGGTGGCGGCGCGGTATATTTATGGACGAGCGGTGTTCGCCTACTGGCCGGTGGACCACTTCGGGTCGCTCTCGACGGCTGAAGCAAAAGGCAAATAAAGTGATATCGTTATCCCCGCAAATTGGAGGCTGCCCTGACGGAGGTACAGCATCGTCCTGCCGTACTTGCGCTCGAAGACGGGCGTGTATTTAACGGCCGCGCGGCCGGCGCGATCACGCGCCGGGGCGGCGAAGTTGTTTTTAACACCAGCCTTACCGGATATCAGGAAGTATTCACGGATCCCAGCTACGCCGGGCAAATCGTCTGCCTGACGTATCCACACATCGGAAACGTGGGCGCGAATCTTGACGACGAGGAATCCGCCAAGCCCTACATCGAGTCGCTGGTGGTGCGCGAATTTTCGCAGATCAGCTCGAATTGGCGCTCGGCGGAATCGGCGCAGCTTTATCTGAACCGGCACAAGATTCCCGTGATTTGGGATATTGATACGCGGGCGCTGGTGCGGCATATACGCACCGTGGGCGCGCTCCGCGGGATTGTGGCGACGGACGGAACACCCGCGGCGCAGCTTGTTTTCGAGGCGAAGCAGTTACCCGCGATGGCCGGCCAAGAGCTTGCCAGCCGGGTGACCTGCAAGAAAAGCTACCAGTGGCAGAAAGGATCGATTGAGCTGGCGACGTCGCCATGGAGCGAGGAAATGGGCGAGGCCGGATCCGCGAATGAAGCACGGAAGTTTCGCGTAGTGGCGTACGACTACGGAATCAAGCAGAACATTTTGCGGTTGCTCGTGGATCATCAGTGCGATGTGGTTGTGGTTCCCGCGCAAACGTCCGCGGAAGATGTGCTGGCAATGAAGCCGGACGGCGTTTTCCTGTCGAACGGACCGGGCGATCCGGAGCCCATCTCGTATGCCGTCGAAAATATTCGCAAGCTCGCGGGGCGCGTGCCGGTGTTCGGGATTTGCCTGGGACATCAGCTTTGCGGGCTCGCGCTGGGCGGGAAGACCTTCAAACTGAAATTCGGCCATCACGGATCGAATCATCCGGTGAAGAATCTGCTGACCAATCAGGTGGAGATTACGGCGCAGAATCACGGGTTCTGCGTGGATCCGGATTCGCTGCCTTCGAGCGAAGTGGAAATCACGCACCTGAACCTAAACGACCACACGAACGAAGGAATGCGGCACAAGAATTTGCCGCTCTTCAGCGTGCAGTACCATCCGGAGGCATCGCCGGGGCCGCATGATTCGCACTATCTGTTCACCGAGTTTACGGATTTGATGAAGGAGTTTGCCGCGCCCGGGAGTTCGCGGCGGTAGGGACATTACCAGCTCATTCAGTACTCGTACTCAAATATGCGGGTCAGGACAAGCGCGGGATGCCGAAACGGAAGGACTTAAAGAAGATACTCATCATCGGGTCGGGACCGATCATTATCGGACAGGCCTGCGAGTTCGACTATTCGGGGGCGCAGGCGTGCAAGGCGCTGCGGGCGGAAGGATACGAGGTCATCCTCGTCAATTCCAATCCGGCCACGATCATGACGGACCCAGAGTTGGCGCACCGGACCTACGTGGAACCTCTGACGAAACAGTACCTCGAGGCGATTTTGCGGCGCGAGAAGCCGGACGCGCTGTTGCCGACTGTGGGCGGGCAGACGGCGCTGAATCTGGCGGTCGAGCTGGCCGAAGGCGGCATCCTCGAGAAATACAAAGTCGAAATGATCGGCGCTTCGCTGCGCGCGATAAAAGTGGCGGAAGACCGCCTCTGGTTCAAGGATGCGTGCCGGAAAATAGGGCTGGAAGTTCCCGCGTCGGCGCTGGTGAACAACGCGCAGGATGCGCTGCGCCTTTGCGATCAACTCGGATTCCCGCTGGTGATTCGGCCTTCCTTCACTCTGGGCGGCACCGGCGGCTCGATCGCCTACAACAAGGAGGAATTCGGCGAAGCGATCGCGCATGCATTGGACATGAGTCCGGTGCATGAAGCGCTGGTGGAAGAATCCGTGCTCGGGTGGAAGGAGTTCGAACTCGAGGTGATGCGCGATTTCCGCGACAATTTCGTGGTGATCTGCGCGATTGAGAATTTCGATCCGATGGGCGTCCATACGGGCGATTCGATCACGGTGGCTCCGGCGCAGACGCTGACCGACAAGGAATATCAGCGGATGCGCGACGCGGCGGCGGCGATCATCCGCGAAGTGGGAGTCGAGACCGGCGGATCGAACGTGCAGTTCGCGGTGAATCCGGAGAACGGGCGGATGGTGGTGATCGAGATGAATCCGCGCGTTTCGCGCAGTTCGGCGCTGGCGAGCAAAGCGACGGGCTTCCCGATTGCGAAGATTGCGGCGCGGCTGGCCGTAGGCATGTCCCTCGACGAAATTGCGAACGACATCACGAAGAAAACGCCCGCGTGCTTCGAGCCAACGATCGATTACGTGGTAACGAAGATTCCGAAGTGGCAATTCGAGAAGTTTCCCGGCGCGGACAGCACGCTCGGCACGCAGATGAAGTCGGTCGGCGAAGTAATGGCGATTGGGCGGACGTTTAAGGAATCGCTGCAAAAGGGAATTCGGTCGCTGGAGCCGAGCAGTCCGTGGCGGGCGCCCGCGGACGCGCCGGATTCTCTGCTGAGGGAAAAGCTGGCGACGCCGCGGCCGGATCGCATTCATTGGATATTGACGGCAGTGGAACGCGGGCTGCCGGCGCAGGAAATCTGCGAGTTGACGAAAATTGATCCGTGGTTCATCCACCAGATCGAAGAGTTGACGGCGATGAACCGGCGGGCAGCCGGCGTGACGGTCGAGACGGCGTCGAGGGATTTGCTGCGCGAAGTGAAGCGGCACGGCACGAGCGACGAACAACTGGCGCAAATCTGGAAAACGACGCCGGCGGCGGTGCGATTGCAGCGCGCGCGCTATGGCGTGGCCCCGGTCTTCAAGCGCGTGGATACGTGCGCGGCCGAGTTCGAGTCGTTCACGCCGTACATGTATTCGACTTACGAAGACGAGGACGAAGCGGATCCGCAGGGACGGCCGAAGATCATGATTCTGGGAAGCGGGCCGAACCGGATCGGGCAGGGAATCGAGTTCGACTACTGCTGCTGCCATGCCTCATTCGCGCTGCGTGAGGACGGCTACGAAACGATCATCGTGAACTGCAATCCCGAGACGGTGTCAACCGACTATGACACGTCGGACCGCCTCTACTTCGAGCCCCTGACGCTTGAGGACGTGCTCGCGATCGTGGAGCGCGAGAAGCCGCAAGGTGTGATCGTGCAATTCGGAGGACAGACCCCTCTGAATCTGGCGCTGGAATTGAAGCGCAACGGCGTGCCGATCATTGGGACGGCGCCCGAGTCGATTGATTTGGCGGAGGACCGGCGCCGCTTCGGGCGACTGCTCGAGGAATTGCGCATACCGCAGCCGCGGAATGCGACGGCGCTGGTGCCGGAGGAAGCGGCGCGCGTGGCAGGGGAGATTGGGTTGCCGGTGCTCGTTAGGCCAAGTTACGTGCTTGGCGGTCGCGCGATGGTCATCGCATATGACGTGAACACCGTGCAGGACTATGTAGCGCAAGCGGCGCTGATGGGGCCAGCACGCCCTGTCCTGATTGACCAATTCCTGGAGGAAGCCACGGAAGTGGATGTGGATGCGCTGGCCGATGGGACCGATGTGGTCATCGGTGGAATCATGGAGCACATCGAGGAAGCCGGCGTGCACTCGGGGGATTCTTCCTGCGTGCTGCCGCCGGTGAGCCTTACGCCCGCGGTGCTGAATACGATTCGCGAATACACGAAGCGCCTGGCGCTGGCCTTGAAGGTAGTCGGTCTGATGAACGTGCAGTACGCGATTCAGCGCGACACCGTATATGTGCTGGAGGTAAATCCGCGCGCGTCGCGCACGGTGCCGTACGTGAGCAAGGCGACAGGCGTGCCGCTCGCAAAAGTGGCCGCCCGTTTGATGGCGGGGCGAAAGCTCGCGGAGATGAAGCTGCCGCTGGTGCAGCACAATGGCGTTTCCGAGGTGGCGGTGCATGAATTTTATGCCGTGAAGTCGCCCGTGTTTCCCTTCAACAAATTCCGTGGCGTGGATACGATCCTGGGACCCGAAATGCGCTCGACGGGCGAGGTGATGGGCATTTCGAATTCGTATGGGCAGGCGTTCGCGAAGGCGCAGCTCGCGGCGGGACAACGTTTGCCGCGTAAAGGGACGGTATTTCTCAGCGTGAACGATCGGGACAAGCGGCAAGTCGGCGCGCTGGGGAAGGAGTTGCACAGCCTGGGCTTCCGGCTGCTGGCGACGCGGGGAACGGCGGCGGCGCTCGAAGCGGCGGGGATTCCGGCGGAAGCCGTTTTCAAGGTGAACGAGGGGCGCCCCAACATCGTCGATCTGGTGAAAACGGGGAAGATCGATTTGGTCATCAACACGCCGCTTGGCCGAGAGTCGTTCTACGACGAGAAATCCATCCGCCGAGCGGCGATTCGGTACAATATTCCGTGCATAACGACGCTCGCCGCGGCCAACGCTGCCGCGCGAGGTATCCGCGCGATGGTTGAGCAGGGCACGGAAGTCGCGGCGCTGCAAGACCTCCATCAGGGACACGTCGCCGCTTCAGGAGACTAGCTGTGGATCTCTCAGGAGTTTTTCCCGCGCTCACGACGCCATACGACTCGGAGGGCGCGGTCTCAACCGCGTATTTGCAGGAGAACATCCGGCGCTATCTGCGGACGGGAGTCGCCGGCTTTACCGTGATGGGCTCGACGGGCGAATCGGTGTTGCTGACGAAGCAGGAAACCGACGCAGTACTGGCGGCGGCGCGCGAGGCGATCCCCAGGGAGAAACGCGCGATTGCAGGCACGGGCGCGGAATCCACAGCGGAGACGATTCAAAAGACGAAACGCGCGGCGGAGCTGGGCTATGACGTGGCTCTGGTAAAGACACCGCACTATTACAAGCCGGCGTACAGCGCGCGCGTCTTTCTGGAACACTACCGGCGGGTAGCGGATGCCTCTCCCATTCCAGTGATGCTCTATTCGGTGCCGGTTTTCACCGGCGTTGCGCTCGAGCCGCCTGAGGTCATTGCCTTGTCCGAACACCCGAATATCGTGGGAATGAAGGACAGTTCGGGCGACTTGCGGCGCGTCGTGGAAGTCGTTGCCGGAGCCAAGCCGGGTTTTCAATTGGTGACGGGCGCGGCGGCGGCGGTTCAGCCGTCGCTTGCAGCCGGCGCCGCAGGGAATATTTTGGCGCTGGCTTGTGTCTTTCCGGAAAAATGCGTGGAACTATTCGAAGCGCAGCGCGCAGGACAAACGGCGAAAGCGCGAGAACTACAGGGGATGGTGGCGCGGCTTTCCAGGATTGTGGCGGGTGAGAGCATCCCGGGCATCAAGTTCGCGATGGACCTGCGCGGTTATCATGGCGGCCTTGCACGGCCACCGCTGCTTCCGCTTCAGGATGAGCAAAAAAAGCGGGTTACAGACGCGGTGATGACGGCGGAACCCGTGGCGGCCCGCGCCTGAGTCTTCCTTACCTTTGGGACGACCGGTGAGACCCTTGACGATGAGACGTTTTCGCTGAAGGAACATCTAACGGCTCATGGATTGTCGTGCCCTCACGTTCCGGCAGCTTCCTCATCAGCCCAAGCTATTCCTTGACTACTTGGAGCGCTACGAGCGCGTGCGGGGTTTTTACCCGCATCCGGCGACGATACAGGCCGCCGCAGCGATAGCGCGGGAAATCCAGTATCCAGTCGAGCGCAGGCGCGCGATCGCGGATGCATTGCGGCGCCAGAATGCGGAAGGCGGACCAGCGACGCGGGAGCACCTGGACCGGTTCGAGCGCGGCGCCATGGCGGTCGTGACGGGGCAGCAAGTGGGACTGCTCGGCGGACCAGCGTACGCCTTCTACAAGGCACTGAGCGCGGCGCAAATCGCGCGGGAGCTGACGGCGCACGGCGTCGATGCGGTGCCGCTTTTCTGGATGGCCACCGAGGACCATGACGTGGATGAGGTGCGGTGGACGACTTTCTTTGACAACGGAGAACTGGTGCGGCTCGAACTGGGGCCTGCCGAGGAAGCGGCCCGGCCGGTGGGGCGAATCCGGCTTGGAGAACGCGCCCCGGAAATCGCGAAGATTGCCGGGGGCTTCCTGGAAAGTGCCGGGAATGGCGAGCTTGCGGCGCTGGTCCGAAGCGCATGCGGAAGTGAGGATACCTATGCATCGAGTTTCGCCCGGCTTTGGACGCGGCTCTTTGAGAAGCAAGGGCTAATTCTGGCCGATCCGCTGGATCCGGCGCTGCACCGGGTTGCAGCTCCGATTTATCAGCGCGTTGTAGCGGAGCGGGAAGAGATGAACCGCGCCCTGCTGCAACGGAGCAAGGAACTGGAAAGCGCCGGTTACGAAGCGCAAGTGAAGGTGACAAGCAAGAGCGCGCTGCTCTTTCATTTGTCCGGCGGGGGGCGGCACGCGATCACGCTGGCCAACGGGAAATTCCGAACGCCGGCAGATGAGTGGACACCGGCGGAACTTTCCGCGGCAGCGGCGGAACGCCCGGAAGAGTTCAGTCCGAATGCGCTATTGCGCCCGGTAGTGCAGGATTATCTTTTTCCGACCGTGGCGTACATCGGCGGGCCCGCGGAAATCTGTTATTTTGCGCAATCCGAAGTGATTTACCATCGGCTGCTCGGGCGCATGCCGGCGGTGTTGCCGCGGGCGGACTTCACGCTGGTGGACGCGAAAGCCGCAAAACTGCTGCGCAAATACGGTTTGCAGGCCGAGGACGTTTGGCATGGGGCTCAGGCTCTTAGGAAGCGCATGGAGGCCGCTTCCGTGCCGAAGGATTTGGCGCGCAAGTTCGAGCGCGACGAGGCGCGGATCGCGAAGTTGATCGAGGATCTGGGCGCAGACGTCACAAAGCTCGATTCGACCCTGGGCGGCGCGGTGCACACCGCCCGCAGGAAGATCGGGTATCAGATGGAGAAGCTGAAGCTGAAGACAGGACGCGCGCTCAATGAACGCACAGGCCATATTGAGCGGCATCAGCGGTATTTGGAGTCGCTCCTCTATCCTCGCAAGGCCTTGCCGTCGCGTGAATTGAATCTGTTGCCGTTTCTCGCGCGGATTCCAGACTTCCTGGAACAACTGCAGACCCACGCCACGGCGAAGCAGCTTGGGCATCACTTCATCATCGAGGTGCAATAGGCGCGGCGTGCGGCGAAACATCGCGTCGCACGTGCTACCATTTTTCCGCGGTTCTCCCGGAGAAAAGAACCTGAGAATGCATACTCTTCGGATTCGGACCAGCCGGCGAACGCAATTCGTGGACGTGACCGCGGAAGTGGAGAAGGCGGTGCGGGAGTCCGGTGTGGCGCAAGGTGTTTGCCATGTGTACGTTCCGCATACGACGGCGGGCGTAACCATCAATGAGCATGCGGACCCGGATGTGGCGGCGGACCTGGAAGGCATTTTCGACCGGCTTGTGCCGGCTGAGGGTCCGTACCGGCACGCGGAAGGGAACACCGACTCGCACATGAAGGCAACGCTTGCGGGATCGAGCCAGGTGGTCTTTGTGGAGGGAGGCAAGCTCGCGCTGGGCCGGTGGCAAGGCATTTTCTTTTGCGAGTTTGACGGCCCGCGCGAACGGCACCTTTGCCTGAAGATTGTGGCGGATGCGGACTGACCGGCGCCGCAGCGAACGGCTGATGCGAAGCGAGAGTCGCCAAAGAGAGTGTTTGGGCGGCTTTCCAGGCAGGCTGCTACAGTTATGCTAGAGTTTGACGGTCAGGCGATGAACCTCGGCGTTTACGTCCAAGTGCCTTTCTGCCAGACGAAATGCACGTACTGCAATTTTCATACGGGTGTAGTGTCCTCGGCGCGCTTTGCGCCCTATGTGGATGCCGTATGCCGTGAGATCCGGGAACATCGGGCGCTCTACGCGGCGGCCGGCCTGCATTCGGCGCCTCTTGCAGCCGCGGGCACAGTGGATACGATCTACATTGGAGGCGGGACGCCGAGCCTTCTCGCTGCGGAGCTATTGCGGCGGATGCTGGATGCGATTCGCGAGAGTTTCGCGTGCCAGCTTGCGGAAGTGACTCTCGAAGCCGACCCGGAGACGGTCGAGTCACCGAAAGCGGTGGCTTGGCGCGCGGCCGGAATCGATCGCGTCAGCTTCGGCGTGCAATCTTTTGTTGATAAGGAACTAGCCGCCTCGGGACGGATGCACCGCCGCGAGGACATCTATCGGGCCGTGCCAATCCTGCGCGGCGCTGGGATTGAAAATATCAGCTTCGATTTGATTGCCGGACTCCCGCATCAGACGGCAGAGAGCTGGCGACGGTCGCTCAGCGAACTTGTTCAATTGGAGCCGAAGCACGTTTCGATTTACTTGCTCGAGATAGACGAGGGCAGCCGGCTGGGGAGGGAGGCGTTGCGCGGAGGTAAACGTTATAGTGCCGCGAATATGCCTTCAGAAGACGAGATGGCCGATTTTTACGAGATGGCGCAAGCTGAGCTTGGCGCGGCGGGATACGCGCACTACGAAATCTCGAACTGGGCGAAGCCGGGTTTTGCCTCGCGGCACAATTTGAAATACTGGCGCCGCGAGCCGTATCTGGGATTTGGCGCGGCCGCGCATTCGTTTTCGGGCAGCGAACGCTGGGCGAATGCGCCCGATTCCGCGCACTACGCAGCCGCATTGCAGGCGAGCCGTTTGCCCGTGGACCAGAGGGAAGCGGTTTCGGCCGAACAGGCCCTCGATGAAGAGCTGTTTCTCGGCTTGCGTCAGCTTGCCGGGGTTGATTTGAGCCACATCGAGCGGCAGTATGGCGTTTCCCTCACCTCGCGCGTTGCGCCGCTGGCAAAACGCGGGCTGCTCCAACAGGAGGGTTCGGTGATTCGGCTGGCGCCGGGCCGGCTCAGCGTGTCGAACGAGGCGTTTGTTGAATTGCTGCGCTAGTCGCGCCGATTAGCGTCAAGAGACGGAGATTGCCGTGAGTCCAACCGATACCAAGCTGCAAGCTGTAGGCGATCCCGACCGCGTCGCGCCGCTGGCCGGTGTGGTTGACTTGCGCAGCGATACCGTCACGCGCCCTACTGCAGCGATGCGCCGGGCCATGGCCGACGCGGAGGTGGGTGACGACGTGTACGGCGAGGATCCGGCCGTGAACCGGCTGGAAGCCCGGGCTGCGGAAATCTTTGGCAAGGACGCGGCGCTCTTTGTCCCAACGGGCTGCATGGGGAACCTGATTGCCATCAAGGTCTGGACCCATCACGGCAACGAAGTTATTTGCGAAGAGCGCAGCCATGTGAATCTCTACGAACTCGCCTCCATGTCGGCCATTGCGGGCTGCATGCCGCGCACGGTACGCGCGGAAGGCGGCATCCTGAACTGGAAGCTGGTAGAGGCCGCGATCCGGCCAAGGATTTACTACGACTCGCAGACGGCGCTGGTTTGCCTGGAGAATACCTTTAACATGTGGGGCGGGACGGTGTACCCAACCGCTACCGTGGACGAGATCTGTGCGGGTGCGCATGCCGAGGGCCTGAAAGTGCATCTGGATGGCGCGCGAATTTTCAATGCGGCCGTGGCGCTCGGTGAAAGTGTCGCGAGGATGACGCGCAATGTGGACTCGGTGATGTTCTGTCTCTCGAAGGGGCTGGGCGCGCCGGTAGGCTCGATGGTCGCCGGCTCGCGCCAATTCATCGAGAAGGCGCGCATTTACCGTAAGATGTTTGGCGGCGGCATGCGGCAGGCAGGCGTCATCGCGGCGGCGGGATTGATCGCTCTCGAGGAATCACCGAAGCGGCTGCACATTGACCATGAGAATGCGAGGCGGCTGGCCGAAGGCATTGCGCAGATGCCCGCGCTTCGCATTGATCCGGATACGGTGCAGACAAACATCGTAATTTTCGACTGCGCGCGTACCGGCAGGACCGCGGTGCAGTTTTGCGAAGAGCTGCAGAAGCACGGCGTCTGGGCGCAGGATACGGCGCCGTATTCGGTGCGGCTGGTGACGCATTGCGACGTGGACCGCGCCGGGATCGACCGCGCCCTCGAGGTGCTTGGGAAAGTTGCCGCCCAGCGGTCCACCTCGGCGTTGTAGCATCCCGAGACTGCCATTTTGGCAGGCAGGCTCCGCCAGCGTGAGAACATCCTGCGCCGTCCTGCCGCGCTCCATAAGATAAACTTAGGTCAGGTATTTACAAAACAAGATACTGCAAGGGGCCGCCGTGGAATTTTCCTTTACCGATGAACAGCAACAGCTTCGCCGAAGCGTCCGCGAATTCGCCGAGGGCGA
>Ga0209062_1004794_pt1 | contig 13726 bp, 9 predicted proteins | sample Coa_R2_2_FD_187158 | JGI IMG/M metagenome (GOLD analysis project Ga0209062, IMG submission 187158) | Surface soil microbial communities from Centralia Pennsylvania, which are recovering from an underground coalmine fire - Coalmine... | ecosystem: Environmental > Terrestrial > Soil > Unclassified ... | reverse complement strand
CAAGAACAACGAGCAGGACTGGCTGAAGACCAACATCGCCAAGTTCACCGGCATGATGCAGGGGCAGCGCGACTTGTTGACCGTCTCCGAGCTGCTGCTATCGGAGCTTACGCCGCTGATCGGCGCGCAGCATGGGACTTTCTATATCGCCGAGTCGCAGAACGGCCAGTCCGTGCTCAAGCTGCTCGCCGGTTATGCCACCAGCGAGCAGGACAGCGAGCTGCGGCGGGAATTTTCGATGGGCCAGGGCTTGATCGGGCAGTGCGCCAAGGACCGCCGCCGCATCCTCATCACCGACGCTCCCGGCGATCACATCCGCATCCGCTCCAGCGTGGGCTCCAGCGTTCCGCTGAGCATCGTGGTTCTGCCGGTGCTGTTTGAAGGAGATGTCAAGGCGGTGCTGGAACTATCCTCGTTCAGCAAGTTTAACGATGTTCACCTGGCGTTCCTCGATCAGCTCACGCAATCGATCGGCATCGTGCTCAATACCATCGCGGCGACGATGCGGACCGAGCAGCTTCTGAAGCAAAGCCAGGCGCTGGCGGAGGAGTTGCAAAGCCAGCAGCTCCAGTTACAGAAGACGAATGAAGAGTTGCAGGAAAAAGCGCAGCTTTTAGCCGAACAGAAAACGGAAGTGGAGGCCAAGAACCAGGAGGTGGAGCAAGCCAAGAAGGCGCTGGAAGAAAAGGCCGAGCAGCTTTCGCTCACCTCCAAGTACAAGAGCGAGTTTCTGGCCAATATGAGTCATGAGCTGCGAACGCCGCTCAACAACCTGCTGATTCTGGCGCGCATGTTGTCGGAAAATTCGGAAAAGAACCTGACTCCAAAACAGGTGAAATTTGCGGAGACGATTCACACCTCCGGCTCGGATTTGCTGGCGCTGATCAGCGACATCCTGGACTTGAGCAAGATCGAATCGGGCAAGATGGACGTGGAAATCGGCGGCGTGCGCTTTACCGAGCTTCAGGATTACTGCTCGAAGACGTTCCGCCACGTGGCCGACGGCAAGGGCCTGGAGTTCAATATCGAGTTGGACGGCGAATTGTCGTCGGAGGTGATGCATACCGACGCGAAACGGCTGCAACAGGTTTTGAAAAATCTGTTGTCGAATGCGCTGAAGTTCACCGAGCATGGAAGCGTGCGGCTGAGGATCGATCGCGCCCAGGGCGGGTGGACGCCGAATCATTCCGTTCTTTCGCGAGCCAAAAGCGTGATCGCGTTTTCGGTGACCGACACCGGCATCGGCATTCCGCCGGACAAACAGAAAATCATCTTCGAAGCCTTCCAGCAGGCCGACGGGACCACCAGCCGCAAGTACGGCGGCACCGGATTAGGACTCTCGATCAGTCGCGAGCTGGCGCGGCTGCTGGGGGGCGAAATTTGCCTGCAAAGCGTGCCCGGCGTGGGCAGCACGTTCACGCTGTATCTGCCGCAGATGTATGTATCGCAGCCGCAGGTGCCCAAAAGCGAGGCGCTGAGCGCGGCCCCGGCGCTGCTCGAGCAGAACGCGACGGCTTCCAACGGAACCCAGCAAGCCGTGGACCTCATCCTGCCGTCCACGCCCTTGAAGGACGAGGAACTGGTGGAGGACCTGGTGCTCGACGACGATCGCAATCTGATCGAGCCGGGCGATCCGGTGCTGCTGGTGATCGAGGACGATGTCACGTTCGCGCGCATTCTGATCGATCTGGCGCATGAGCGCGGATTAAAGGCGCTGGTGGCGCTGCGCGGATCGAGCGCGATTTCGCTGGCGCGCGAGTTCAAGCCGGGGGCGATTACGCTGGATATTTCGCTTCCGGACATGGTGGGATGGACGATTTTGGACCGCCTCAAGCACGATCCGGCGACACGGCACATTCCGGTTCATATAATTTCGGGCGATGACAACCGGCGGCGCGGATTGGCCCTGGGCGCGATGACGTATCTGGAGAAAGCGGCCGCCAACAATTCCCTCGCCGACGCGTTCACGTGCATCGAGCAATCGACGCGAAAGCGGGTAAAGAAAATGTTGGTGGTGTGCGCCGATCCGGAGCAACGCGCGGCGATGGTAAACATATTGGGCGGACCCGACTTGCAGATTTTCGACGTGGCTACGGGCGGCGAAGCCCTGGCGCTTGCGCGGCAGCAGTTCCTGGATGGAATCGCGATTCACGTGAGTCTGGAGGATATCGCGGCGCTGCAACTGCTCGCCGAGATTCAGGCGAAAATCCTTAATATGAACGCGCCGCCGGCGATCCTGCTGGCCGACCGCGCCTGGCCCGAAGAGGAGGCGATGGATCTGGCGAAACTGACGCGCCATGGCGCGGTCAAATGGGTGACCTCGTTTGAGCGGCTGCTGGATGAATCGGTTTTGCTGCTGCATCGCGATGAAGCGCAGCTGCGCCCCGATCAACGCCGGATTCTGGAGCTGCTGCGCGAGACCGATCCGGAGCTGGAGGGCAAGACGGTGCTGGTGGTGGACGACGACGTGCGCAACATTTTTGCGCTGACCAGCCTGCTGGAAGATCACCATCTTAACGTGGTCCACGCCGAAAATGGACGCGCCGGCATCGAGCTGCTGAAGAGCACGCCGGCAGTCGATCTGGTCCTGATGGATATCATGATGCCGGAAATGGATGGCTACGAAACGATGCGGGCCATCCGCCAGGAGGCCCGATTCCGGTCGCTCCCGATTATCGCCCTGACGGCCAAGGCGATGAAGGGCGACCGCGCCAAGTGCATTGAAGCGGGCGCGAACGATTACATCACCAAACCCGTGGATCTGGAGCAGCTATTTTCCGTGCTGCGGGTGTGGATCACGCGCGATCATGAAACCGCACAGATGACGGCCGGCGATTGACTCACCGGGAGGCCTTGGCTATACTCCGAGTACAACGAAATTTGAAGTTGCAGGTCGCGCGGGTGGTTTACGATGACGACAGCATTCGGTAGCGCCGCAGTGGCCGAGTCCGCGCAAGACCGGGTCAAAATCCTTCTGGTGGACGACTCGCCGGAGAACCTGGTTTCGCTCGAAGCCGCGCTGGAAAGCCTGGGGCAGGAACTGGTGCTGGCGCACTCCGGAATGGAAGCGCTGCGGCAACTGCTCGAGGACGATTTCGCCGCGATTCTTCTGGACGTCAAGATGCCCGAGTTGGACGGTTTCCAGACGGCGGAGCTGATCCGCGCGCGGCGACGGTCGCGCCACACACCGATTCTCTTTCTGACGGCTTACAAAAGCGACGAGCATCTTTTCCGTGGCTATGACATGGGCGCGGTGGATTTTCTGTTTAAGCCCATCGTGCCGGAGATTTTACGGTCGAAGGTTTCGGTTTTCGTCGACCTGAGCCGCAATAACGCGCTGCTGCGGAGGCAAACGGAAGCGCTCAAAAAGACGGAGCAGAAGTTCCGCTCGCTGCTGGAAGCGGCTCCGGATGCGATGATCATCAGCACGGCCGACGGCGAGATCACCCTGGTGAACTCCCAGGTGGAGGCCATGTTTGGATTCCGGCGCGAGGAGGTGATCGGGCGCGGGATCGAGTTGCTGGTGCCGGATCGGGATCCAGCCTCGCCTGGAGCGCATCAGCAGGTGACGGCGCGGCGCAAGGATGGCTCCCTTTTCCCGGCGGAGGTGACGGTAAGCCCGCTGCAAACCGAAGAAGGATTGTTGATCACCTCGGCGATCCGCGACGTCACCGAGCGCGTGAAGCGCGATGAAGAGATCCGGGAATTAAATGCGCGGCTGGAGCAGCGCGTGGCCGAGCGCACCAGGGAGCTGTTGCAGGTAAACCAGGCCTTGATGCAATCGAATGAAGATCTGAATCAGTTCGCTTACGCGGCCAGCCACGATTTGCAGGAACCTCTGCGCATGATCGCCTTATACAGCGAGATGCTCGAGCGGCAGTACGCCGGCAAGCTCGATTCGGAGGCGGACCGCTACATCCGCTTCGTGATTAACGGAGCGCATCGCATGGAGATGCTCCTCAAGGATCTGCTGGCGTATTCGCAGGCGGGATCGGCGGCGGGTCCGGCGGCGCCGGTGAGCTGCGCGGCGGTGCTCGAAAAGGTCCTGCTGAACCTGCGGGCGTCGATTGAACAGAATCAGGCGGAGGTGAGCTGGGAAGGATTGCCGGTTGTCGAAGCCGACGAGATCCGGATGGTACAGCTTTTTCAGAACCTGGTGGGCAACGCGATCAAATATCGAAGCAAGGAGCCGCCCCGGATTCGTATCACCGCACAGCAGCGCGAAGCGGACTGGCTGTTTTCCGTGGAAGATAACGGCATCGGCATCCGGCCCGAATACTCGCAACAGGTTTTCGGAATTTTCAAACGGCTGCACGGCCACACCTATCCCGGAACGGGGATCGGCCTGGCGATCTGCCAGCGAATCGTCGAACGCTACGGCGGACGAATCTGGGTGGAATCGGCGTTGGGCAAGGGATCGAAATTCTGCTTTACGCTGCCGCCCGCTGTGGTGCGACAACGGGCCGCGCGCACGGATTAATCTCTTTTATCGGAATGAAACCGGAACGGCCCGGCGCGGGGGTTGAAACACCGGCTTCAGGCATTCGCATCTAGCAAGCGAAATGGGCCTAGGCGCGCAGATGGTTACGTTATTCGTTCTGGCGATTCCCATCGCCGCGATCGCCTGGACGGTAACGCACGAAGAGGTTTTTCGCGAACCGCGCGAATTTTGCAGCGAGCGCAGCAAGCGCTGCCGGCGCTGGTACGCGCGCAAGTTTTTTTACCTGTTCACCTGCGAATACTGTTTCAGCCATTACGTTACTCTCTTTTTTCTCGCCATTACCGGTTACCAGCTTCTCTATCCGGGCTGGCGCGGTTCTCTGATCGCCTTTTTCGCGCTGGTCTGGATCGCGAACCTGTATATGAGCATCTTCGGGCGCTTGCGTCTGGAGATTAAGAGCCACCGCGTGGAGATCGAACAACAGGAAAGAGCGCTCGAAGCGGAGAACGGAATCGAGCAGCATTCCAAAGACAGGCGGTGAAATGGCGGCTGCGGGCGCCGGTCTAACAAGTGTCGTGTTGTGTCCGGTGGTATCGCGCAACCGGTCGTCGCGGATTTTTTCCATTACGGCCGAAGTGGCTGGCCTGCGCCGCCTGTTCGTGAACGTTTTCTTCGTGGGTCCGCCGGGCGGCCCGTGGGTTTTGATCGACGCGGGCACGCCTGGATCGGCCGCGGCGATCCAGCGCGCGGCGCAGGAACGCTTCGGCAACGCCGCGCCGGAAGCGATTCTGCTGACGCATGGGCATTTCGATCATGCCGGATCGGTTCGTGAGTTGGCCGCCTATTGGGGCGCGCCGGTTTATGCTCATCGCGCCGAGTTTCCTTTCTTAACCGGCTGCGAAAAGTATCCGTGGCCGGACGCGGCATCCGGCGGCGGATGGATGGCGCTGCTTTCACCGCTGTTTCCGCGAGCGCCGTTTGATTTGCGCGGGCATTTGCAGCCGCTGCCCGCAACCAACATCGTTCCGATTTTGCAGGGCTGGCGCTGGATTCACACGCCGGGACACACTCCCGGGCACGTCGCATTTTTTCGCGATGAGGATCGGGTGCTGATCGCCGGAGACGCGATCTCGCTGACCAAGGCGGAATCGGCGGAGGCGGTGATCACGCAGCGCGTGGAGCTGCATGGTCCGCCGGCCTACTTCACGCCAGATTGGGATGCGGCTCGCGATTCGGTGATGCGACTTTTTGAGCTGCGCCCGGCTGTGATCGCCGCCGGACACGGGCTGCCGGTGGCGGGCGATTCGGCAACGGAGGAACTGGCGGAGTTGGCGCTGCGCTTCGACGAACTGGCGCGTCCGCATCGGGGAAGAACCGTCCGGCCGGCGGTCAGCCACTGATTTCCCGCGCGCCGGCGCCGACCGCAAAACCGCTAAAATACAAAGTTGATCCGAATTGCGAATGGGCAGGGGTTCTGGGGCGACTCGCTGGAAGCGCCGGCCATGCAGGTGCGCCGCGGCCCCATCGATTATCTGACGCTCGATTATCTCGCCGAGATCACCATGTCGATCCTGCAAAAGCAGCGGTCGCGGGATCCGAAGGCGGGATATGCGCGCGATTTCGTGGACATGATCGCGGACGTTCTGCCGGATTTAATCGCGCGGCGCGTGCGCGTCATCGCCAACGCGGGCGGCGTGAATCCGGCGGCGTGCCGCGATGCCGTGCTCGCAATCGCCAAACGCCAGGGCATCGATGTCAAAGTTGCCACAGTCGCCGGAGACGACATCATGGGCCGGCTCGATGATCTGTTCGCGCGCGGCATTGAGCTGAACAACATGGAAACGGGCGAGCCGCTTTCGACGATTCGCGACCGCGTGCAGAGCGCCAACGTTTACTTTGGCGCGTTTCCGGTGGCCGCCGCGCTGGCGCGCGGCGCGCAAATCGTGATCACCGGCCGCGTCACCGACACCGGGCTCGCGCTGGCGCCGATGATTCACGAATTTCAATGGAAAGCCGACGACTGGAATAAGCTCGCGGCGGGCACCATCGCCGGACACACGGTGGAATGTGGCGCGCAATGCACCGGCGGGAATTGCCAGGTGGATTGGGCGGAGATCCCGAACATGGCCGACATCGGTTATCCGATCATCGAGGCCGAGCCGGACGGGACCTTCACCATCACCAAGCACGCGGGCACCGGCGGGCGCGTGACCGTTGCATCGGTGAAGGAGCAGCTTCTTTATGAGATGGGCGATCCGCGCGAATATATTACGCCGGATTGTATCGCCGATTTCACCACCATTCATCTGGAGCAGTGCGGGCCGGACCGGGTGCGGTTCAGCGGGATTCGCGGCCGTCCGGCGACCCCGTTTTACAAAGTTTCCGTGAGTTATTCGGCGGGTTTCAAGGCGATTGGAAGTTTGGTTTACGCCTGGCCGGACGCCTACCGGAAAGCTCGCGCCGCCGATCAGATTTTGCGGCGGAGACTGGACCGGCTCGGCTTAAAGTTCGACGCGATCCGTACCGAGTTTCTCGGCGCCAACGCCTGTCACGGCATCCCGTTGGCGGAGCCGGCGCCCGATATGGAGCCGCGCCTTGCCGAGGTGGTGCTGCGCGTCGGCGTGCGATCGAACGATCGTGCGGCGGTGGAACGATTCACCAAAGAGATCGCGCCGCTGGCGCTGAACGGTCCGCCGGTGGTGACGGGGCTGGGCAGCGGACGGCCGCGCGTCGAGGAAGTTGTCGCCTACTGGCCGGCGCTGATCCCGAAAACGGAAGTGAAGCCGGAGGTTTCCATTTGGCCAAGCGAAAATTGATCGAGCTGGCGCATGCGCGCTCCGGCGACAAAGGCGATACCGCCAACGTCGGCATTATCGCGCGCCGGCCGGAATATTATCCGATCCTGGTGCGCGAGGTGACCGCCGAGCGTGTCAAAAAACACTTCGAGGGCGTTTGTCTGGGCGAGGTGGAAAGATTCGAGATCCCCAATCTGGGCGCGTTGAATTTTCTGCTGCATGAAAGTTTAGACGGCGGCGGAACGCTGGCGCTGAAGGCCGATCCCCAGGGCAAAACGTATTCGAGCGCGCTGCTTCGCATGGAGATCGATGTTGATTGATCTGCGCGTCGACGCGGGCCTCGCCCGGATCACGCTGAACCGGCCGGAAAAACGCAACGCGCTGAACGCGGCCCTGATCACCGCGTTGAGCGACGCTTTGGCGGCGACGGCGGCGGACCAAAAGGTTCGAGTGGTTTTGCTCGGCGGCGCGGGCGCGGATTTTTGTTCCGGCGCGGACCTGAGCGGCTTGAATCAGAGCGCGGAAGCCGGGGTGCTCGAGCATCTCGCCACAGCGCGGCAATTAGCGGAAACTTTTCTGGCGATGCGGCAGCATCCGCGGCCCATTGTGGCGGCGGTCCGGGGCCGCGCGCTGGCCGGCGGCTGCGGCCTGGCGACGGCGTGCGATCTGGTGCTCGCCGCCGCATCGGCGCAATTCGGTTATCCCGAAGTGAAGATCGGATTCGTTCCGGCCATGGTGATGTCGATTCTGCGGCGATCGGTGGGAGAAAAGCGCGCCTTCGAGCTGATCGCGACCGGTGAAGTGATCGGCGCGGAGCAGGCGCGGGCGGACGGGCTGATTAATCGCGTCTTCCCCGATGACGAATTCGAGCGCGGCGTGGAGGATTACGTCCAGGCGCTGGCCGCGAAATCGGCGTCGGCGGTGAGCCTCGGAAAGAATCTGCTGTATCACATGGATGGCATGAGCTTCGAGGCGGCGCTCCAGGCAGGCGTGCAGGCGAACGCGATCGCGCGCATGACCGAGGACGCGCGCCGGGGCATCGAACGCTTCGTGAAGAAGTCGTAAACTGAATTCTTGCTTCGCCGGTCCATGGGTTTGGTGCGAGCCACCGCGATGGTGGTGGGGATCATCATCGGCGCGTCGATTTTCGTCCAACCCTCCGAAGTCAGCCGGCATGTTTCCACTATCGGCGCGATGTTCGGCGTGTGGACCGCCGCGGGCGTGCTTTCGATTGCCGGAGCGATGGTTTCCGCCTCCCTCGCGGCGGCGTTCCCCAAAACCGGCGGCGTCTATATTTATCTGAAAGAGACGATCTCGCCCGCGGTGGGATTTTTGTGGGTATGGGCGATGTTCTGGAGCGCGCATACCGGAATCATCGCGGCGATCGCGATGGTCCTGGCGCGGTACCTATCCGTGCTCGCGCCGCTGAATGACGCCGGAATCACGCTGGTGGCGATCGGCTGCATTGTGCTGCTTTCGGCCATAAATTATGCCGGCGTGCGCGCCGGCAGCACCGTGCAGACGGCGTTCACCATCGCGAAAATGGCGGCGATTGCGGCGATTCTCGTCGCGGTCGCCGTACTTGCGGGTCCGCGGCCGGAGGCGGGTGTGGCGGCGAGCGCGCCGGGCGGCCCGCGCGAATTTCTGCTCGGCATCAGCGCCGGGTTGTTCGCATTCGGCGGATGGCATCAGGTGACCTACGCGGCGGGAGAAACGCATCGCGCCGAGAAAACGATCCCGCGAGCCCTGCTGGTCGGGATGGCCATCGTGACGATCTCCTATCTTTCGTTGAACGCTGCGTATCTGCGCGTGCTGCCGCTTTCGACCGTGCTTCATTCGCAGCACATCGCGGCGGACGCCGCCGCCGTTTTGGCCGGACCGCGCGCCGCGGCGCTGGTGGCGATTCTGGTGATCGTTTCCGCATTCGGCGGCTTGAGCGGGACCGTGCTCGCCGGGCCGCGCGTCTATTACGCGCTGGCGCGGGAGGGGTACGCCTGGCGCGCCCTGGGCCAGGCGCATCCGCGATTTCAGACCCCGCACATCGCCATCGTGGCGCAGGGTGTGTGGGCTTGCGCGCTGGTCGCGACCGGCACATACCGCACCTTATTCACGCGCGTCGTCTACACGGAATTTCTGTTTTTCGCCCTGATGGCGATCGGTCTGATGCGCTTCGAGAAGCGGCTGACGATCGCGCCGCTCCTGTTCCTGCTGGGATGCGCGGTGGTGGTGGCCAATCAGCTCGCGGCCGACCCGCGCGAGGCGGCCATCGGATTGTTGCTGGTGGCGGCGGGCCTTCCGGTTTATTACCTGTTCGCCTCGCGCCGGCCTAAGCCGCTTCCGGCTAGCGAGTGACGGATTCTCCGGTCTGGCTGGCTGCGGTTTTCGACAGCACGGGAACCTTGGCGTCCGGCTTGAGCGGCGGTTTGCGGGTGTGCCAATCCGTCGCGCTTTGGTATGCGTAGGCCAGCGCCAGCACGTTCGCCTCGCCCAGCGGCGGCCCGCTGATCTGCAATCCAATCGGCAACCCGCTGCTCGAAATTCCGCACGGCACCGTTATCGTGGGCAGGCCATAATCGTCCAGCGAGCGCGTGTTTCCCGGCTTCGGATTGCGCGGATGCGCGTTCGCCAGCCGCTCGAGCTCCTCTTCAATCGGCCAGGGGAGCTCGCGAATCGTCGGCGTGATCAGAAAATCGACATTTTGTTTTTTGAAAACTTCCCGATCCACGATGCGGCGCACCAGACGCAGATTGCGCCACTGGCGGATATAATCGACGGCGCGCCCCGGCGGAGGTACGCCCGCGCCCGGCGGCGGAGTCGATGAAGGTTCGGCGACCACGAACTCGCCTCCGAGCATTTCCCGGAAAACGGCGCCTTCGCTCCCGGCGCCGGTATCGAGAATCGAGGGCAACTCGACTTCGCGCGCTGCTTTGGTCATTTTCTTGAGCAGCGCCATGGCTTCGTCCATCGCGCGCGCCACGGGCTCCTCCAGGCCGTCATAAAACTGCGGCGGGATGCCGAGCCGGAACTGCGCCACCGGCGCGCCGATGCCCTTAAAATAATCGGGCACGGGATAATCGATGCTCTGAACGTCCAGCGGATCGTAGCCCGCGAGCACTTGCAGGACCGCCGCCGTATCTTCCACGGTTCGCGCGATCGGGCCGCAGTGATCGAGCGACCAGGTGAGCGGAACGATTCCGCGAATGCTGACGCGCCCATAGGTCGGCTTAAATCCGGTGACGCCGCACATGGCCGAAGGCGTGCGAATCGAGCCGCCGGTGTCGGTGCCGAGCGCTGCGTAGCAATTATCCATCGCGACCGCGGCGGCCGATCCGCCCGACGATCCGCCGGCGATGAGCTCCAGATTCCAGGGATTGCGCACCGGTCCGAAGTAACTGACCGCCGACGTCGCGCCAGCGGCAAAGATGTGCATGTTGCACTTGCCGACGATCACCGCGCCCGCCGCTTTTAGCCGGCGCGTAACCTCGGCGTCCTCGGAGGCGACGTTTCCGGCCAGCGTCCGGCTGCCCGCGGTGGTGCGGACGCCGGCGAAATCGATGTTGTCCTTAAGGCCGATCGGGATGCCGTGCAGCGGGCCGCGAAATCGTCCGGCGGCCTGCTCTTTTTCGAGCGCTCGCGCCTGCTCCATCGCCTGCTCGCGCATCACCGTGATCCAGGCGTCGATCTTCGGATTATAGGTCGCGATTCTTTCCAGACAGGCTTCGGTAAGCTCGACCGGCGAGACTTTGCGGGAGCGGATCGCTTCGGAGGCTTGCTTCAGCGTCATCGCGGCGAGATCGTCGCGCGGGCCGGCGCGAAGAACACTCGCGGCGGCGGTGGTGATGGCGAGAAAATCGCGGCGAGTCGTTTCCATCTAGCTTCCCGTCTGCTCGGCCGCGGCCTTGGATAAAACAGGAACCTTCGTATCGGCGGTCAGCGGCGGGCGCCGCAGGCGCCACTCCGTCGCTTCTTGATAGGCATGCGCCAGGGCGAGAACCTGCGCTTCCGCAAAGTGCGGGCCCGCAATTTGCATTCCGATCGGCAAGCCGTCCTTTGAAAATCCGCACGGAATCGTGATCACAGGCAGGCCGTAGCCGTTGAAGGCGCGGGTCGCCGATTCGAGATCGGGCTTTCGCGGCGCTGCCGCATTCCCGCGCCCGGTGCCGGGCGTCGGCGGAGGAGCCAGGTCCATCTCGATCGACGGCGGCATGTGGCGCGCAACCGGAGCGATCAGCAGATCCACATTCTGTTTCCGAAATACATTTTCATCGACGGTGCGCCGGACCAGTTCGAGCTCCCGCCAGCCCCGAATATAATCCACCGCGTGCGCCGAGTCGGGCGAGGCGGAGAAGGCGCGAGCGGTGCTCGGCTCGAAAACGCCGCCGTTCACGCCGCGAACATTTTCGTGCGCGGCGATAATTTCGGCGTTGACTTGCGCATGCAGCAGTGGCGGCAAGCCAACTTCATGCGTCCCCTTCGTCATTTTTTGGAGCACCGCCAGCGCGCCGTCCATCGCTTTGGCGATGTCATCGTCGAGATGATCGAAAAATTCGACCGGCACGCCGAGGCGAAATTGCGCCACCGGCGCGCCAATCGCGGAGAGATAATCCGGAACGGCGCGATCGACGCTGTCGATGTCCTGATCATCGTAGCCGGCGATCGCCTGAAGAACCATCGCGGCGTCCTCGACGGTTCGCGCCAGCGGCCCGCAATGATCGAGCGACCAGGCCATCGGCACGATCCCGCGCATGCTGACGCGTCCGAACGTCGGTTTCAAGCCCACCACGCCGCAGTACGCCGCGGGAATGCGAATGCCGCCCGCGGTGTCCGTCCCGAGCGCGGCGAAGCAATTCGCCATCGCGACCGCGGCGGCGGATCCGCCGGAAGGACCGCCGGCGACCCGCTCCAGATTCCAGGGATTGCGCACCGGACCCCAGTAGCTGACCGCGGAGCTGGCGCCGGCGTCGAACTCATGCATGTTGCATTTACCGATGAGCACGGCGCCCGCCGCGCGAAGCCGCCGCACCACCTCGGCATCGTCCGAAGCGAAGCGATATTCGTAAACCGCACTCGCCGCGGTCGTGCGCACTGCGGCGACATCGATCGAATCCTTAATGCCGATCGGGATGCCATGCAGCGGACCCCGCACGCCTCCGGCGCGCTGTTCCTCCGCCAGGGCGCGGGCCTGATCAAGCGCCTTTTCCCGCATCACCGTGATCCACGCGTTAATTTTCGGATTGAAGGTCGTGATGCGCTCGAGACATTGCTCGGTCAGCTCGACGGGCGAGATGCGCTTTGCTCGAACGCCGTCGGAGGCTTGCTTCAGGGTCAGGTTTGAAAAATCGGCGGAGGCATCGGCCATGGCAAATCGCGTTGCCGCTGCGGCGCTGGCGGCAAGAAGTTCACGGCGCGTGAGCGCGCCAGAAAACGAAGGCAATCGCAAGAATGTTTTTACCGCGGACGGAGGCGCTCTGTCAAACACCTCCACCCCATGCAACGCTACATCCGATGATCGACCGCTGCGAATGCTCGCGCTGTGGTGTTTGCTGATTCCGCGCTGCTTCGTCGCCGATACGTTTTATCTGGTCGCGTGGTTTTATCTGGTCGTGTGGAAGATAGAATCGGCGGCCCTGCTCCCTGGTGGACCCAACCCGATCGTCCAGGCCCGTCCGAAAGGAAAACGCTGGTCGGGAAAATTTTCGTGATTGGCTTGAAATTCTATCGCCGGTCCACGGCCGCTCGCCTGCCCGGATGCGCGGTACAAAGTCGCCGAGTATCCGCGAATATGCTGTTTCAGGGCGCCTTCGACGAGATGCACGCGCGATCCGTTGGCGGACCCGTTGAAGCTCGCCGCCCCGGCCGGATGCGCTTCCGGAATCGATTTTCATTTTATCGACCCCGGCAGCCGGCCTTCGGGCTCAATAAATTACATCTACAAGGCGGAGCAGCAGCGCTAGTCGGGAACTCGATCCTCCGTCTCTACAAATTCCCGCCGCGAGAGTTGAAACGTACCGCAATCGGGACAGGAAACTTCGATCCGGCTTCTCGCTTCGTCGGCGATCCGCCATCTGGCGGCGCCGCCACATCGTGGACAGAGCCCCTCCCGAAAAGGTTCGCCGGTGATTTCTTGTGCTCGGGCCATGCGCAGTCTTAAGCAGGATTCGGACCATTCCCGGCGCGACGGGCGCGACGCTCTGAGCCGCGCCCGCTTCTTATTGCGACTGCAATTTACTTCGCGCCAAAGCGCAGAACCACGCCGGCGGCGTAGCGGAAATCGTTCTGGGTGTAACGCAGGGTTCCGCGCGGGATCTGAACCGGCATGTAGTCGACTTCAATCGGCCGGATGGAAAGGGAGTGGCCGACCGCAAAATCGACTCCTCCGCCAAGGGCCATGGCGAAATTGGTTTGCGCCGCGCCGGTATAGCTCAGCGCGGTGCCGGGAGCGAAGCCGTTTGAGAATCTCTCTTCTCCGAACAGCGCCTGAACGTAAGGA
>Ga0209062_1004793_pt1 | contig 13727 bp, 11 predicted proteins | sample Coa_R2_2_FD_187158 | JGI IMG/M metagenome (GOLD analysis project Ga0209062, IMG submission 187158) | Surface soil microbial communities from Centralia Pennsylvania, which are recovering from an underground coalmine fire - Coalmine... | ecosystem: Environmental > Terrestrial > Soil > Unclassified... | reverse complement strand
CAGGCATTTTGAGATCTGAAATGACGAGATTATAAAGCCGTTCCCCCGCCAGCTTCCGAGCCACACCGGGATCCGTTGCGGCGTCCACCAGGTAGCCCTCTCTGCGCAGCGCCTCCTGAATGCCGGCACAGAGCCCTTGCTCGTCATCGACAACCAGGATTTTGATCTTGGATTTATCCACGGCCCACCTGCTCTGGCTGGAGAGGCAAAACCAGCGTAAAAACCGCCCCTCCCGATGCACCGTTCTGTGCCTGGATATTGCCGCCGTGAGCGGTGACTATCTGTTGCGCGATCCAGAGGCCGAGACCGCTTCCTTCCGCTTTTGTGGTGAAGTACGGATCGAAAATTGAGGCGAGCTTTTCCTGGGGAATGCCCGGACCACTGTCGGCTACTTTCAGCACCATTGTGGAGTCAAAACGTCCGGCGCTCACGTCAATACGACCCGCGCGTTCGACCGCTTGCATGGCATTTATGACCAGGTTAACCAGCGCCTGGGTTAACCGCACCGGGTCGGCGGTGATGGGTGGCAAGCCCGGTTGGATTTCAGCGGTGAGCTGGATCTGACGGGCTGCCGCTTCAGGGCGCAACAGTTCACATACGTGGCTGACGAGCCTGGCCAGGTCTACCGGTTCCACATCCAACGCCGAAGGCCCGGCAAGGCGCAGGAAATGTTCAACAATGCTCTCGAGCCGGTGAAGTTCGCCCCGAATAATCTCCATCCGCGGCGACAACTGCCCTCGCATTTCCGGGGCCAACTGCGCCAAATCTTCGTCCAACAGCTGAAAGTGGATATCCAGGGAACTAAGCGGATTGCGGACCTCGTGGGCCAACCGCGCCAGCAGTCGCTCAAGCAAATCGCGCTTTTCGGCCACCGCGAGTTGCCCCGGCTCCGGGCCCAATGCTTTTGCCAGGATGCTTTCCACTGGCTCGAAGATAAGAAAGCCAGGGAGAATTGCCAGTTTTAGAATTGGCTAACCCGTGGAAATACAGTGATGGATCGACACAAGCCCAAGAGTTAAGAGGTGAAGTTAAGTCGAGTGTTGTCGGGTTCCGGGCACAACTCTTCCAACCCTCAGCCAACAATTACTAAAGGGTCGCTCGAACTCCCCCGATATGCGAATAAGCCGACTCGGAATCAGCCCCTTCCCGAGTTGCGTACGTGCAAAGCTCGCGAAGCTCCGATGGAAGATTGTTCACCTTCAGTTTGGCCAAACCCATGCCTCCCTGAACGGGGCTGAAAGAAATCGTGACGCCGTCGGGTTCCACTTTTTTGATCCTGGCGTTCCGGTAGACCTTGTTCTCGATGGTTGCGAGTTGGGGAATCGTCCTGGCGTTGGCAATTTTTGCCAGTTGAAGATTCTTTTTGGCAACCTCGGATCCCTGTCCCGCAGCGAGCCGGCACCAGTTTGCCGCTTCGGTCAAATCACGCGGGACACCCCGCCCCTTTGCGTACATGACTCCCAACTCATTTTGTGCGACCGCGGATCCCTGGTCGGCCGCCAGCCTGAACCATTTGAGAGCCTCTGAATAATTCTTCGGGACGCCCAAACCGTTTTCATAGAGCAAACCCAGACCGGCCTGGGCCCGCGCGTAACCCTGTACAGCGGCTTTGCGCACGAGATAAGCCGCTTGCTCGTAATCCTCAGGGCACATCGCGTTGTCAAAATAGCGCTTTCCCAGCAAGTATTCCGCCTTGGCATCGCCATTGGCCGCCCGGTCCTCGATTGCATTGTCGCTAAAGAACCAGGAAGCGATGGAAGCGCCGCTCACGAGCAACGAGAGGCAAAGAAGGATTGGATACGCAGGCCGCATCGGGAGCGCCATGCCATAGCGCAACTGCCGCACTTCAGTCTCTTCTCCTGAAAAACGCAAACGTTCGTACATGACAAAGTTGTTGTAAACCGGGTTGCTCTTTCACGCCATCGGCGCGCCTGCCAATCCCGAGCCTGGGGTTCGCACTAAAAGAAACCTGGTACTGTCACCGGGGCGACGCCCGGGGGAGCTGGCAACTGCCCTGAGTTGCGCTTTGGCTTGTGAGGGGAATCAGGGCGCGGCAAAATCGTGCCGATGAAGCGCAAACTGGCGATTTGGACCAGACGACTGTGCCTGTTGCTATGCGTGCTGGCCGGACGACCGCTCCTGGCGGCAGCGGCGGACCCCGAGGTCTGCGCGATTTGCGGACAGCCCTTTGGCGATATCTACTATGCCCTCGAAGACAAAGTCACCCTTGAAAAGAAGCACGTCTGCAAAACGTGCGAGCAATCGTATCCTGTTTGCTTCGTGTGCGGCCTGCCGGCCAACACCAATCTTGCCGGATTCAAGGCATTACCTGACGCAAGGGTGCTCTGTTCCCGTGATTCCGCGACGGCGGTCTTGCAGGAGGAGGAAGGAAAGCAGATCTGCCGTGACGTTCGGGACGAATTGAACCGGCTTTTCTCACGGTTCACAACGTTTCCTGAAACCAACATGACCACGCGGATGGTTGACCGGGTGCACTTGGTGGAATTGTTCAACCTGGCGGGAAACGACTATCGATGTCCCAACGTGTGGGGCATTACCGAAACCCGGACCAACCACAATCGCCGGTTCTACGTGATTAGCCTCATGAGCGGTTTGCCACGGCCCTGGTTTGAAGCCACCTGCGCTCATGAATTGGGGCACGCCTGGGTGGGCGACCACGTGTCTGCGGCCCGCAAAGCCGTTCTCAGCCGGGACGCCGAGGAAGGCTTTTGCGAGCTTTTATCCTTTTTGCTGATGGATTCGCGAAACGATGAACCTCAACAAGCCCACATCCTTCGCAATCCCTACACGCGGGGACAAATCGATTTCTTTGTCGCCGCGGAACGCATCTACGGATTCAACGAAATTCTGGATTGGATGCAATTTGGAATAGACGACCGGTTGAGCGAGGATCCTTCGCGGATCAGGAACATCTCTCAAAAACTTGCCGCCAATCGTTGGTTGAACGCCGTGGCCCCTGCCGGTTCGCCGAGACCTGCGCCCAATGCGCTCGTGCTCAAGGCCATCATCTGGGACCCGCGCCATCCAACGGCCCTCATCAACAATCGCCCTTTCGCTGTAGGCGAGCAGGCCACGGTGCACGTCGGCACCACCAATGTGCTGGTTCGTTGCCTTGGAATCACTCCCGATTCGGTTCAACTCAGAATTGTGAATACCGACCGTGAAGAAACGCTGATGTTGAACCCGTAGAGCTCACGCATTGGCCGGCGCAATCTTATGCACCTCGCGATTGGACTTGGCGATTCCAAAGAGAGCGCCAAGAAGCAGGCCGGCAAGCGAACCCAAAGCGAAGTTGGCCGGCTTATTTGGGCGTACAGGAGCCTGGCCGGGCCTCGCGGTATCGACAATCTGAACGTTGATAGCGGTTGGTGCCCCTGCCAGAGCGCTCGATTGATGCTCAAAAGCCTGGTAGTCCTCGGCAATCCGATTTGCAATGGCAGCAGCCTCGTCCGGCAATTGATCAAACACCCGAATCTCCAGCAGGTTGGCCCGCGACACGGGCCTTACGTCCAGGCGTCGCTTCAATAATGCAACCACCTCGTGATGCTTGAGCGGGGCGCCTCGAGAGTAGAGATCCGTCCAGGTCTTCCCCAAATCCAAATCGTTTATCACTTTGCCAAGAACGGTCTCGGATTGGATTAGCTCGATTTCTGTTTGCAGCAAATACGGATCGTAAAATCGATCACGGTCCGGGCTGGTTTCCACGGCTTTCGGCAGCGTTCGACTCAAGACGACGCGGGCCGCACTGACATAGGATTCCTCCATAATCAAAGTCACCGCGGTGGCAATTGCAAAAATGAGCAGGTGAACTGTCAGGAAGGTCTTGATGAATCCGGGCGGGAAGGTGCACTTCTTTACCAGGAGAACAAACATTCCCAGCGCGCCAAAGCCCGAAAAAATACCCAGCGCAAGTTGCCCGGCGACGAGGGTTGAAGTGGTGAGCCATAGAAGCATGGCAAAGCCAATACAGGCGAGAAAGCCCCCAAGCCACGGTTTGCGGGCGAGCATCACTACGAGGAACGCCAACCCGCCGCCAAGCAGCCCAATAAAGACAGTTGCGGGATTTGGGTCGTGCAACGCCATGACCCCGAACTCGAGCAGCAACACCGCCAACCCACCTGCCGCAAACGCGTAGAGCAAAGTACGCTTGGACAGAGTTGGCCGCCCCGCAACTTTACTCGAGCCACCCGCTTTATCGGAACCTCCCTCAGTTGTGCCGGCGTCCCCGGCAACTCCTGAGATGCTCTCGAGGGCGGTTTTTACCTCGCTCACCTGCTGGTACCGCTTCTCCGGATTTTTCTCCAGCGCTTGAAGCACGATCTTTTCGAGCCGCACGTCAATGAGAGTCGTTGTCAGTCCAGGCCTGGAGGAATTGCCCGGCAGTTCTCCGGTGAGCATCTGGTAAAGCACCACGCCAAGAGCAAATATATCGGCTCTATTGTCTACATCAGCGGGGCTCCGGAGTTGCTCGGGCGCCATGTAATTCGGAGTTCCCACGGCCTTGCCCTCCGCGCTGAACCCCTGGCTCCTTGGGCTTACTTCCGCGCGGAACTCCGGGTCGCGAACGTTTCCGATGATTTTGGCCAAGCCGAAATCGGCAACCTTCACCCGACCACGACGATCAATGAGGATGTTCTCCGGCTTTATGTCCCGGTGCACCACTCCCTGGTCGTGAGCGAATTGCAGCGCATCGCAAATCTGCGGCACAATGGAAAGCGCTTCGCGAGGAGCGATCCGACTCCTCTCTAACAAGGCGCGCAGCGTTACGCCGTCGACAAATTCCATGACCAGGTAAAACAAACCCTCGGCTTGGCCGAAATCATACACGGTTACAATTCCTGGATGGTTGAGCTTGGCGAGGGTTTCCGCCTCAATCGAGAATCGTCTGGCGAAGGAGACGTCCTTCTCGCGTTCGGGGGCGAGGATCTTCAACGCGACCAGCCGATTTAAGGACTTTTGACGGGCTTTATACACCACGCCCATTCCGCCGCGCCCAAGGGTCTCAAGGATTTCAAACCCGGGGAAAAATCTGGCGATATCGGCCGGACTTGCTGGACTGGGCTTGGGAGCGGCGGCCGGCCCGGCGGGATCGCCTGATAGCTCCGTTTGCGAAGCCATGTTCATTGCCATGAGGCAATTGGGGCACACTCCGCCAGGAGCCGTTACGGCCAATTCCCTGCCGCATTGGCGGCACTTTGTGGTCGTTGAATCGTTCACATCATTTACTTACCGGGCCTGTGAACATTGTTACAAAGAACATTCAGGTCCCACTGAGGACCCGGGCCAGGTAACTCATTTCATCGTCCAAACTTTCGCCATCCGGCAGGGTTTGGGAGACCTCCTCGCGGTAAATCTCACGGAAGCGCTTTCTCAGCCGATGCACGCAGACCCTGGCATTGGCCGGAGTGATACCGAGACGGGCGGCGGCCGATGCATAGTCGATCTGGTCGCGTGGAAGCGTCAAAAGCTCCTTTAAAACATCAAACTCAGCGCTCTTTCCACTGACGGAAAACTCTTCGCGCAACCGGTCCATGGTCAGTTCCAGCAAACGAAGCGCCCATTGGCGGTCGAACATCGCGTCGGGGTCCAATTGCTGCGAAATATCGGCGGCGTAATGAGACTCCGCGAATTCGGTGTCGAGAGAAAAGTGGGTCTGGGCCCGGCCGCGGCGCTGGGCACTCAGCCGCCTCCATTCCTTGGTCATGAAGCGCTTGAACGCGGTAACAAGGAACGCGCGAAGGCGGCCTTTCCGAGGGTCAGCAGTACTGAGCCAATGTTTCCGCAGGAGGAGCTTGAAAAATTCCTGCGTGAGATCCTGGGCATCATGCGGCGAGTGCCCGGTCCTCCGGGCAAATGCATACAAGGGAAACCAGTATGTTGTGCAGATTGACTCCAGGGCCTCGGCGCAGTCGTGATCGCCTCCCCCGCGCAGTTTCAACACAAGCGACCATCGCGTCGCAGGAAACGTCGCCGCGACGGCGCCTGAGCTAGCCCTGGAACTCATTTGATCGACTTGTAATGAACTTACCTGTTTCGGTTGATTCGTTACAGATTTAATGAGAGTCCGTGTGAGCCGGCACCAAACGCTGTGCTGGGACAGCGCAACCCGTCCGCCTAGCGGGAATGGGTAGATGATTACAAATTCGACGGTGGATTCCAATTGGAGGCCGGCACAGGGAAAGCCATAATAGACCTATGCAATCACAACCTCTGACCGAACAGGAGACCCACGCAATCGTTTGCGTCTGCATACTGGCTGCCTTCGCGGATGGCGACCAGGCTGAAGCCGAACGCAGCCAAATCGAACGAATCGTCAGCGGCTTTCCCGGCGGCAGCCCTGGATTGGCCTCCGCTTATCAGGATGTGCTGACCGGCAAGATCACCCTGCCACAGGTCGCCGCGGAACTGCATTCACCCGCATCCAAAACGTTGGCCTATGAAATGGCAGTCTGCGTGTGCAACGCAGATGGTGTGCTTAAAGATCCTGAAAAGCAGTTCTTAAGCGAACTGCGCGGCGCCCTGGGCCTGGCGTTGGAATCGGTGGAAACGCACTCACAAACAGCTCAAAACCTGGCGGCTCCCCCTCTCATCGATCCCCATAGTTCAAATGATTCCGCGCGCGACGCAGACGTGGATCGGCTGATCCTGAACACGTCGGTCCTGGCGGGCGCATTGGAAATCATGCCCCACACGCTCGCAACTATGGCAATCGTTCCTGTCCAGGTCCGGATGGTTTATCAGGTCGGCAAGCGCTATGGCTTTGAACTCGACAGCGGCCACATCAAAGATTTTCTAGCGACGGTTGGCATCGGACTGACTTCGCAAGTATTTGAGGGATTCACCCGAAGGCTTTTTGGCCGGGTCGTGCGCGGAGTCGGGGGCGGGCTTTTGGGCGGGTTAGCCGCGGAAGCCGCCGGGTCGGCAGTAGCATTTGCGAGCACATACGCCCTTGGGCAGGTTGCCAGGCAATACTACGCCGGAGGGCGCACCCTTACGACCGACCAGCTCAAGAGTGTCTTCTCGTCGATGTTCAACGAAGCGCGTTCGTTGCAGGGCCGCTACACGGGCGATATCGCGCGGAAATCGCAAACGATGAACGTCACGGACCTGGTGCCGCTGGTGAGGCAACGCTAACGAAGCCCTCAGGGCTTGAACTCGACGCGTTTGCCGGTTTGCGCCGATTTGCGCGCGGCATCGAGTATCTCCGTCACGATCATATTGACCGATAAAGAGGACAGGCCGCTCGGCTTGATTTCTCCTCGCACCACCGCCGCAAGGTAAGACAACGGGTCTACGCTGGGCCCCGTCAAAGCCGGAACGCTGGCCGGGCTTTCGGATCCGCCTGCTTTTCGGACCAACACCGTATCCGCATGCGGCACCAGCGCGTAGCCGGTTTTCCCGTAAACTTCCATGTCCTTGCGATCAAATGGCCAATTCCAGGATGCCTGGATAATGCCCTGGGCCTTCGGGTAAGTGACTATGATGGTAGCTTCGTCTTCTACTTTTGGATAAACATCCGGTTTGATGTGTTGCGTTACTGCGAAGACCGAGGTGGGCCGCTGGCCTTCCATGAGCCAGGTGATCAGGTCGGCTCCATAACATCCAAAATCCGTCAGAGCGCCTCCGCCGTTAAGTACAGGGTCGGTCAGCCAGTCCAGAAAAGCCTGCGAACACCCAATCTCTTTCGGACCGCGGTGTCCGTCATGAACGACGATTTTGCGCAACTCGCCCAGCGCATGGTCCTCGTTTGCCAGTTTGTAAACCGCCTGGTTCCCCGGATACCACGTGGTTTCATAATTGACTATGACTTGGATTCCCGATTTCCGCGCGGCAGCCTCAATCGCGCGAGCATGCTCCATGTTCACTGCCAGGGGTTTTTCCATCATTACATTGAGCTTTTTGGCAGCGCACAATTCAACTACGCGCCGGTGCTCAAACGTGCTGGTGAAAGTGGCAACGGCCTGGATATTGGTTTTTGCCAGGAGCGCGTCGAGGCTCGCGAAAAACATCTTCGGGTCGAGTTGATACCGCGCTGCATATTTCGAAACCAGGTCCTGCCGCGGCTCGATGATTCCGCCGAGCACAATGTCTTTGCGGTCTTTGGCCCGAGGTATAAACCCGGCGGCGTGATCGTGCTCGAGGCCGAAAATGGCAAAATGCACGGGAGTGGATTCCTGGCCCTGACAAGAAAGGAGGCTCAAGGACGCAAGCAGCACAACGCAGACGTATGACTTCATAATCGCCGCGGTGTTAGCGCCCGACATGGATCAAGGCAAGCCCTTTTTGTCGCGTCCTCCCGGTCAATGTGAAAACTCAATGATCAGGTCCGAGTCCTCAGCCTCCCCTGTGACGGAGGGAGGACCAAAAGCAGGAACCGCATCAGGAGCCCTGGCTGTGGCGGGAACCCACCCTCAGTCGACGCCGCCCGGATTGACATTGCCATAGGGCTCCGACACTCTGGTTCGCATGGCGAAGCCAGCCCTGGGACGTGGGCTGGGGGCGCTTTTGGGCGGCAATCCCGTAGCCAAACCCCCAGTACCAGCCGCAGTCCCTAACGCGATCCCGCAGCCTGAACCGACGGCTGCCGACCCGCGCGACCGAGTTCAACGGGTCGCGTTGGACGGCATTGTACCCTGCCCTTTCCAACCACGAAAAGATTTCCCGGCGGAAAGCCTGAAGGAATTGGCTGATTCGATCCGGGAACAGGGAATTGTCCAACCTTTGATCGTGCGCGAGCGCAACGGGCACCTGGAGTTGATCGCGGGCGAACGGCGATGGCGTGCGGCGCAGATGGCTGGAATGCGCGAAGTGCCTGTGATTGTCCGGCAGGCCGACGACCGGGCGGTGCTGGAACTGGCGCTGATTGAGAACCTGCAGCGCGAAAACCTCAACGCGATCGAGGAAGCCCAAGGGTACTCCCAGCTCATTCAGCAGTTCAACCTCACCCAGGAGATTGTCGCCACCAAGGTCGGAAAAAGCCGTGTCGTCGTCGCCAACGCGCTTCGCTTGCTCAAGCTTCCGGCGGAACTGCAAGGATACATTCGCGACGGCAGGCTCTCGGTAGGCCACGCCAAGGCCATCCTGGGTCTTGCCAGTGAAAAGCAACAGCGGTTGATTGCCGCGCGGGTCCTCAAGGACGCGATCAATGTGCGGCAAACGGAAGCCATGGTTGCTCAAATCCAGCAATCGGAAACCGAGGTGCGCACCAGGACCGGCCCTGTCGCGCCGGCCAATCGCGACACCCACGTGGCCAACCTCGAAAACCAATTGCGCGAGCGGCTCGGCACAAAAGTCCAGCTGCGCTATGCCCAGGGCAAGGGCGCGCTCGAAATCGCTTTCTTCAGTGATGCGGAACTCGAGAGGATCCTGCAAATCCTCGGGATTTCGCCCGGCTAGCCGCGCTTCCCGCAATCGGATCATTTCGACAAATCACCCTTATAAACGACAAGAAAGAACAGACTGCGTCTCCACATGAACAGCCCAGAAATGCGAGAAAAAGCCTCTTCACAACTTCAATCGGCCGCCGGCCGAGTAGGCCAGATGACCGCGTTCGTCGGCCTGGACGGCTTTGTTGACGACATACTCCACGTTGTCGACAAACGGGAGAGCGCCGAAAAATACGTGCGTTTGCCGACCATTGCGCAGTACGCGGAACGGCTGGCCGCCGCGGCCGGACGCAGCACTAATGTTGAACTTGTCAGCCAACTCACAAAATTGGGGGGGAACGGCCCCATTATGGCCAACGCCCTGGCCAGTTTCGGAATGAAAGTTTCGTACCTGGGCATTCTGGGATACCCAAATCTCCATCCCGTTTTCGCCGATTTTGCAAAGCGCGCCGAGGTCCATTCCATCGCCGAACCCGGCTATACCGACGCGTTGGAATTTGAAGACGGTAAGATCATGCTCGGCAAACACCAGTCCTTGAAACAAATGAACTGGGAAAACATTAAAACCCGGTTCGGAAAGGACAAATTCGCGGAAAAATTCGGCAGCGCCCACCTTGTCGGGTTCGTGAATTGGACGATGCTGACCTACATGAGCGACATCTGGTCGGCCGTGCTCAAGGAGATTTGCCCGGGAATGAAAGGTGCCCGCCGCAAGCTCTTTATTGATTTGGCCGACCCTGAGAAGCGAACCAGCGAAGACATTCTCGCTGCATTGGAGCTCATTACGGCGTTCCAAAAACATTTCGACGTAATCCTGGGGCTAAATGAAAAGGAAAGCCACGAGATCGGCAAAAACCTCGGGCTCAGCACCGGGAACCATTCGCCAGACGGGTTGCTCAAGCTGTGCAAGGAAATCCATCAACGCATTCGGGTCGACACCCTCGTGGTGCACCCGACTGCGTTCGCTCTGGCGTCCGGTCCGGATGGAACCGCCATTGTCGAAGGCCCGTTCACGCCCAAACCCAAAATCACCACCGGCGCCGGGGATCATTTCAACTCCGGTTTTTGCCTCGGAAAACTGCTCGGGTTCAGCACAGAGCAGTGCCTTTTAACCGGTGTGACAACCAGCGGGTTTTACGTGCGCAGCGCGCAAAGCCCGGCTATATCGGACCTCGTGCAAATGCTGCATCATTGGCCTTCGTGAAGAGAAGTTTAGAATGGTCCTGCCCATCGTGATGTATGGCACCCCGGTGCTCCGGGAAAAGGGTGCGAAAATTGAAAGCGTCACTCCGACGATTAAGAAGCTTATCGGTGACATGCTCGAGACGATGTACGCCTACAAGGGCATCGGGCTGGCCGCTCAACAAGTGGGAGTACCAACACAACTGACGGTCATCGATGTGCGAGGCGTTACCGACCGGCCTTCGTCGGCAGAAGTTAACGGTGAACCGGTGGACGTGGCCACCTTGATGCCGCTGGTGTTGATTAATCCCGAAATCACGCCGTTTGGCCAATCGGTCTCAGGTCCGGAAGGTTGCCTGAGTTTTCCCGAAATCTTTGCCGAAATCACCCGGCCCGACCTCGTGGACGTCAAAGCCCTCAATGGCGAAGGCGAGGCAGTCCGGTTTCGATGCGGTGGCTTGTTGGCCCGCGCAGTCCAGCACGAGACCGATCACCTCCATGGCATTCTGTTCATCGACCGCATGGATAAGGCAACGAAGGATGAACTACGGGCGGAGATTGAGGCCCTCAAGGCGGAGACCAAATCACGGCGCAACGCCGGCTAACGCGTTCAGCGTAGCAGCCTGGTGAATATAGTAGACGCCGAAGTCATGCGGCGGACCAAAGGGCAACATAAGTGCCAAATCCGCCTCGTCATCTCGGCGGCTACGCCGCTCGGCTGATTTTTATAGAGCTTCTAGGGTCCGTTTTGCAGTCTAAAGAATCCTGCACCGGGTTGAATTGGGACAGTCATGTGAAAGTTTGCACCCGGACTGTTCGTGGTGAGAACGATCTGCCATTGGGATACGGGTAGAGTCAGGTCTGTGGTGAATCGCACTTTGAGTGGCTGGTTAGGAGTCGTCGCCACGTCGAACCCAAGCCCTTTGGCTTCCCAAACGGGATGGGTTACGACCGGGTTCGTAGCGGAGGTACCACCGCTGACGGTTTGGAGCGGGATTTGAGTGCTCGTAGCCCTGTATCCGAACGTCACATAATTGGCGTTGCTGGTCGACACCCACCTGTAAAATATCAGTTGCGCAGTATTGCTGGAATTGACGGCCAAAGTCCCTGCGGGAACCACTTCGGAAAGGGCCGTTCCATTCAGAAAACCGTTTGTCCCCGGGCCCGGAGTGGCAAACACCGTCTTTCCGCCTCCGTCAGTGATGTCTAAAGTGATCGCATCTGCCGCCGTGCCATTTGTGAAGGGATCCCATTTAACAGTGAAAGGTTTAGAAGGATCGACGGCCTGCAGGAGACTGAATTGCGTGAAGTGAGGCGCGTTGGGCTGGGCCATGGAGGTAGGCAAATTCAAAGTGGCCTGCAGATTGGAAGGGGTGCCGGTCACGTTGAACACGTAGTTGCCCTGGGGATAAGCGGCTTCGAAACTTGTTGGGGTGGAGTTGCTGACATCAAAGAAAAAATAATCCTCATGCGCCACCGGATTCTGAGTGAGGTTTTGGGTCGTGGATCCGTTGGGCAAGGTCATCGTGACGGAGGTGGCGCTTCGGTTTGAAGCCAGGACGGTTGAGGCAGTAAAACTGTAGGCGCCCAGGAATCCGCCCATCGGGACCGGCGCAGAAGCGTTCGTTTGCACATTGTTATAAATCTTGCTAACCACAAAACCGGTTGTAGCGTTGGTCCCGGTTCCGCCCCCTCCCCCTCCCCCACCCGAGGTGCCTGTCGTGAATGAGCCGGTCGCAGTGACGAAAGACATGCCCGCATCCAACCCGGCGACCGTCCAGTCGACGGTGGTACTGGCCGGGAAAGCGGACATCGGCGTGCACGTCAGCACGGTGTTACCCGCGCTCCAGGTCGATGTCACCGGGTAAAAGGTTGATGGCGGCGACTGAAAGAATGCGCTTGTTGAAGAGCTATTCATCGGGCCACTAAACGTGAAGACCACAGCCGCCGAACGCGATACTCCCGTCGCGCCATCGGCCGGGTTGGGGGTCACGGTGGTTTGCGCCAAGCCCTGGACCGCACTGAACAGCAGCGCCGTTAAAACAACTGCCCACTTCGCAGGTAAGTTAAACAAGCGGCATGGACCGATCTCCACGGGCAGACTCACTGACTGAGCAACAGCAGAAACACGGGTTAGTTTCATGATTTTCCTTTCGGGACCCACTTTGTAATGCGATTTGATCTCTTCCGACTCCCTGGCGCATTCAGCGACACAATTCGCCGAGTACTGCGCGCAAGGTTGAGTTTGCATCATCTCAAATTGGCACTAATCGTCAAGCCTCCGAACAAGCCCCTGCCGTGTCCTGATTCTGAGTTTAAACGAATGGATGTCGGCCTTGGTACTGAAGAGACGTTTATCTCCCGAAGGCATCGTTCCGGCTAGGGCCGGATCTCGATATCGGCATCGCCCCTGGCCTGCACGATTAAACGCTTTTGATCGGGAAAGAATTCGTGCGCCACGGCAAGATCCACGGCTTTTCCGTTGATTTTCAGATGAGGGCCAGGCCCGACACCGTTCACCAGTAAATAATACGATCGGCTTTCCCAGGGACGAATTTTGAAACGGACACTTCCTTTAGACTCATCCGGGTTCGAAATCTGTCCCGGCGCATGCACGAGCAGGTGAGAGTTTGTGAAGCAGAAGAAATCGTACACGGGCACGGGACCAAAAAAATGGGCGGCACACGCCTGAAGTGTAGCTGGATTAATCGCGGGACCATTCCGCCTTTGATCGCGCAGTGCAAAAGAGTCCGGAAGCAACCCCTTGAAAGCAGGGTCCTCTTCAGGCCAGCTTTGTTGCATGCCCGACACGGTGACGCCATCGGCAACCCGTTTCCAAATGCCCTGAGGATCAAGGCGAGCCAGAGTATAAAGAGCGTCGGCATACACCAGGCCGCACCATTGAACGGGCAAACCAAACCAGACGGGCGCCCGCCATTGGGTCGCGCCAAACACGGCTATGGTCGAGTACACTCCTACCGGTTTTTCCGTGGGGTTAACGAGATAAACAAAGGGAATGCCAGACCAGGCCCAATATCGCGCTTGCTCAAGGAATTGATTCTCTCCCGTCAACTGGTAGCCAAGCGTATTCGCTTTGACCATGTGTGCCGCGGCGAGAATATCCGGTGTGTGCAACGG
>Ga0209062_1004792_pt1 | contig 13736 bp, 11 predicted proteins | sample Coa_R2_2_FD_187158 | JGI IMG/M metagenome (GOLD analysis project Ga0209062, IMG submission 187158) | Surface soil microbial communities from Centralia Pennsylvania, which are recovering from an underground coalmine fire - Coalmine... | ecosystem: Environmental > Terrestrial > Soil > Unclassified... | reverse complement strand
TATGACCGTGTCGGCAACATCCTGCTCAGCCGCATCATGGGTGCGGACGTACGGCTGGTCGAGGACGGTTTTGACATCGGCATCCGCAGGAGCTGGGAAGAGGCGCTCGAGGAGGTGAAGGCTGCGGGCGGCAAGCCTTACGCGATTCCCGCCGGGGCTTCGGTGCACAAATTCGGTGGCCTCGGCTATGTCGGCTTCGCCGAAGAGGTGCGTGCGCAGGAGAAGGAGCTCGGCTTCAAGTTCGACTACATCGTGGTCTGCACGGTGACCGGCTCGACCCATGCCGGCATGACGGTCGGGTTCGCCGCTGACGGCCGCGCGCGGCGCGTGATCGGGATCGACGGCTCGTTTACTCCGAAGCAGACCAAGGCGCAGGTGCTCGACATCGCGCGCAACACCGCGAAGCTGGTCGAACTCGGCCGCGAGATCGAGGATCACGATGTGGTGCTGATCGAGGATTACGCCTATCCCGCCTATGGCGTTCCCTCCGACGAGACCAAGGAGGCCATTCGCCTCTGCGCCCGGCTGGAAGGCATGATCACTGACCCGGTCTATGAGGGCAAATCCATGCAGGGCATGATGGACCTGGTGAAGAAGGGCTATTTCCCCGCCGGCTCCAAGGTGCTCTACGCCCATCTCGGCGGCGCGCCGGCGATCAACGGATACGCGTATACATTCCGGAACGGGTAAAGCCGGCAGTTCTCCCTCGCCCCGCCCCTCGCGGGGAGAGGGTTGGGCTGAGGGGCTCTATCAACGCGCTCCCTGAGTGACGAGCTGCAATCCGACCTCTCCCCGCATCCGCCTTCGCGACAGCTTCGGCGGACAAGAGCGGGGCGAGGAGCACTGCGCTCGCGGACAGATCGAGCTACGCCTCTGCCCGATTCGCGTTGATCACCGCCATCAGCTCCGTCCCATAGTGCTCAAGCTTCTTGTCGCCGATGCCGGCAACGCCGCGCAGCTCGGCGAGCGTGGCCGGGCGGGCGGCGGCGATGCCGTCCATTGTGGAATCATGCAGCACGACATAGGCCGGCACGCCGCGTTTGCGTGCCATCTCGGTCCGCCAGGCTTTCAATGCCGCATAGAGCGCGGGGTCGGCGGTCCTGGTCTGGCCGGGCGAGGCGGGCCCGAGATCGCCGCGCCGTGACTTGGCGCGAATGGCGCGGTTGCGTTTGCCTTCCGCTTCCTCGCGCAGCCACACCTCCGTCTCCCCGCGCAACACGCCGCGGGCCGAATCGGTCAGTCTCAACGCGCCATAGGCTTCGTTATCGGCGCGCAAGTGCCCCATCGCGATCAGTTGCCGGAGAACCACGCGCCACTGCTTCTCATTGAGCTCGCGCCCGACCCCGAACACCGAGAGCTTGTCATGACCGAATTGCTGCACCTTCTCGGTCAGGCGCCCGACCAGCACATCAAACACATGCATGGCGCCGAAGCGCTGTCCGGTGCGATAGACGCAGGACAATAGCTTCTGCGCCAGGATCTTGCCGTCGCGAACGCGCGGCGGCATGAGGCAGTTGTCGCAATTGCCGCAATTTTCGGAAGCTATTGTCTCGCCGAAATAGGCCAGCAGCCGCGCGCGCCGGCAATTGACGGTTTCGGCGAGTCCGACCAGTGCATCCAGCTTCTGTGCAGAGACGCGCTTGAACGTATCTGGCGCATCCGACTCGTCGATCATGCGCCGCTGCTGCACGATGTCCTGCAGACCGTAAGCCATCCAGGCCGTCGAGGGCTTGCCGTCGCGTCCGGCACGGCCGGTCTCCTGGTAATAGGCCTCGATGCTCTTGGGCAAATCGAGATGGGCGACATAGCGCACGTCAGGCTTGTCGATGCCCATGCCGAAGGCGACGGTGGCCACGATCACCACGCCGTCCTCATTGATGAAGCGATCCTGATGCCGCGCGCGAACGCTCGCCTCAAGCCCGGCATGATAGGGCAGGGCGACGATGCCGGCGTCCTGCAGGGCGAGCGCAACTTCCTCGACGCGGGCGCGCGACAGGCAATAGACGATGCCGGCATCGCCCGCGTGGCGCTCGGCGATGAAGGTCTTGAGCTGGCCGACCGCGTTCTTCTTGTCGATGATCTCGTAGCGGATGTTGGGCCGGTCGAAGCTCGAAACGAATTGTGGCGCATCCTTCAGGGACAGCCGGTCGACGATCTCCTGCCGGGTCAATTCGTCGGCGGTCGCGGTCAGCGCCATCCGCGGCACGTCGGGAAAGTGTTCCGCGAGAACCGACAGGCCGATATATTCGGGGCGGAAATCGTGCCCCCACTGCGACACGCAATGCGCCTCGTCGATGGCAAACAACGCGATGCGCGCCTGATCCAGCAGGGACAGGCAGCGCGGCGTGAGCAGCCGTTCCGGCGCCACATAGAGCAAATCGATATCACCCGCGATCAGCCGCCGCTCCACCTCCGACGCCTCCTGATAGGAGAGGGTCGAGTTGAGTACGGCAGCATTGACGCCCGCTTCTATAAGGCCGGCGACCTGGTCGCGCATCAGCGCGATCAGCGGCGAGACCACGATGCCGCAGCCTTCGCGGAGCAGCGACGGCAATTGATAGCAGAGCGACTTGCCGCCTCCGGTCGGCATCAGCACCAGGCAGTTGCCACCAGCGGTGACATGCCGAATGATCTCTTCCTGCGCGCCGCGGAAGGTCGTAAGCCCGAACACGGAGCTGAGGGTCGAGTGGAGGCGATCGGTCTCGGACACGCGTCGGAAGGCTTTGAAGGGCGGCAGCAGGAGCTTGCGAATTTCGCTCAATGTAGCGAGCTTCGCACGCCGCCGCCACCCTCTCGGGAGCGTTTTTGACCGACGTGGACGCCGGTTGGGTTATCTGCGCGATTGCCCGAGAAAGGCCAGCCAGTTGCGCAGGATCACATGGGCGACGACGCCTGCGGCAATGTCGCCGCGAAGGGTCAGCCCGGGCAGCTCGGCCGCCAGTGTTGGATCGCGCTCAGCCCTGGCGCGCGGTTCAAAGGCGTTGAGATGCGCCTCCGTCGCGGCGTCGAAATAATTTGCTGGAATCGCCGGATAGTCCTCGCGTTCGCCGGCCAGATATCGCGCGAGGTCGCGCATATATTCCCGCTGCAGCGACAGCGCGTCATATTCCGGATGGCCCTGGAAGAAGACGAAGCGGCTTTCGTATTGCTTGGCGAAGATATCGACCCCGGCAGAGTTCGAGCGGGTCAACACCTGGTAGCCGTGCCGCACCAGATCGTCCTCGCGCACCTCGTTGAGACGGGAATGCGCAACCTTGAGAGGGCCGCGCAGACCGCGGGTCAGCCAATCCTCGGCGACCTTGATGCAGGCCTCGATGCCCGAGCATTTTGCCGGCAGCCGATGCCGTTCGATGCCGTCAAGATGCAGCACCGCCGCATGGGCGGCGAGGCATGACCAGATCGTCGAGTGCGTATTGGTCCTGGCCCAATCGATGATGTCGGTCAGCTCGCGCCACAGGCTCTCCTCCGGCAACGCGCAACCGTTCGGCTCGGCGCCGGTGACGATCAGGCCGTCGATCTTCAGCCGACCGAGCTCGGCGATGTCGGTATAGTCCTTCGCGATATGGGCGCGCGCGGCTGCCGAGCGATTGACGGACGGCAGCGAAAAGCAGTGGAAATCGATGCGTGCATGTCCCGCGGCGCCGCTCAAGAGACGTGCGAATTGCCGTTCGGTCGCTTTCAGCGCGCCGTCGGGCATGTTGTTGACAAGCCCGATGGTGAGCTCGGTTCGTTCGCGGCGCTCGAACGCATCCTGCCCCGGCGCAAGGGCCGGGCTTGGGATCGACTGCTTCTGGTCGAAAAGAACAGGCATCGCGCTTCGACCGTCTATTCGGCGGCCTCGAGCCGGCCTTGACCGGCGCAAGCCTTTGCCAGCGCCTGGTCGATGTCGTCGATGATGTCGGCGACATGCTCGATACCGACCGAGAGGCGGATGGTCTCGGGCAGGATCCCGGCGGTCTTCTGCTGTTCGCGCGACATCTGCCGATGCGTGGTGGAAGCGGGATGGCAGGCGAGCGACTTGGCGTCGCCGATATTGACCAGCCGCGTGATCAGCTTCAAGGCGTCGTAGAAGGCCTTGCCGGCTTCCATTCCGCCCTTGATGCCGAAGGTGAACAGCGAGGAGGCGTTGCCGTCGAGATATTTCTGCACCAGCGCGTAGTAGGGGCTGTCGGGGAAGCCGGCATAATTGACCCAGGCGACCCGCGGGTCAGCCCGGAGGAATTCCGCGACCTTGCGCGCGTTCTCGACATGACGCTCGACGCGCAGCGCCACGGTCTCGATGCCCTGCAGCAGCAGGAAGGCGTTGAACGGCGACAGCACCGCACCCATGGTGCGTTGATATACGCTGCGGGCACGCTCGATATAGGCCTTCGGCCCGAAACGGTCGGCATAGACCAGGCCATGATAGGACGCATCCGGATGGTTGTAGGCCGGGAAGCGCGGGTTGTCCTTCCATTGAAAGCGGCCGCTGTCGACGATGGCGCCGCCGAGCGTGGTGCCGTGGCCGCCGAGGAATTTGGTCAGGGAATGCACGACAATGTCGGCGCCGTAATTGATGGGCTTGAGCAGGATCGGGGTCGCCACCGTGTTGTCGACGATCAGCGGCACGCCGTGGCGATGCGCGACCTTGGCCAGCGCCTCGATGTCGCAGACATTGCCGGCGGGGTTGCCGATGCTCTCGGCGAACACGGCCTTGGTGTCGTTATCGATCAGCTTCTCGATCGCCTCAGGCCGGTCGCTTTCGGCAAAGCGGCCGATGATGCCCTGGCGCGGCAGGATGTGCGCGAGCAGGGTGTGCGTCGTGCCATAGAGCTGCGGCACCGAGACGATGTTGCCGCCGCTGTCGGCGAGATTGACAAACGAGAAATGCAGCGCGGCCTGTCCGGTCGCGACGGCCAGCGCGCCGACGCCGCCTTCGAGCTCGGCGATACGCTTTTCCAGCACCGCGCTGGTCGGATTGGCGATACGGCTGTAGCGGAAGCCTTCCGCCTCGAGATTAAAGAGCGCTGCGCCATGGTCGGCGCTGTCGAAGGCGTATGACGCCGTCTGGTAAATCGGGACGGCAACCGCCTTGGTGGTCGGATCGGGATCGTAGCCGGCGTGAATAGCAATCGTCTCGTTGCGCATCATCGACCTCCACAATCAATCAATTATGACGCCCCGCTCTTTGGCTGCAAAAAGCTCGTGCGTTCGGCGCCATCGCCTTGATTAGGAGCGAGGGGTGAAGGGAGCAATAATTCGCGTAGAGATCGATGAAATAACCCTAACGAATTGTGGCGAGATGGATAAAATTTGAATCAAATGTTCTGCGTCGCCTATTGGCAGTCATTCCGGGGCGATGCGAAGCATCGAACCCGGAATCTCGAGATTCCGGGTTCGCACTTCGTGCGCCCCGGAATGACGTCCCGGCAAAATCTCACCCCACCGCGCGGCGGACCTGCTCGCCGATCTGCGATAGCACGAGTTGTGCCTGCGGCAGCAGCGCCCCCATGGCATGGAAGTTGTGGATCATGCCGGGGTGGCAGACATGCTCGACCACCACGCCTGCGGCGAGAAGTTTCCGCGCATAGGCATTGCCCTCGTCGCGCATCGGGTCGTATTCGGCGGTATGGATGATCGCCATTGGCAGTCCCGCGACATGGAAGGCGCGCAGCGGCGATATGCGGGGATCGGCGAGATCGGCATCATCGGTGACGTAGTCCGCAAGATCGGCTTCGAGCGTTGCCCGGTCGATCAGATAGTCTTGCGCGAATTCCCGTCGCGAGGGCGAGACTTCCTCGAAGTCGAGCACGGGACAGATCAGGCACTGCGCGGCGATTGGTGGCCAGGCATTTTGCAGCGCGTGCTGGCAGACCACAGCGGCCAGCGTAGCCCCTGCCGAATCGCCGCCGACCACCACGCGGTGCGGGTCGATGCCGAGCTGCGCGGCGTTGGCGAGTACATATTGGGTCGCCGCGACGGCATCCTCGATCGCGGCCGGGAATTTGTGCTCGGGCGCGAGGCGGTAGTCGACGGAAATCAACCGGCAGCCGGTTGCTTGCGCCAGCGCAGCGGCGACGCGGTGGTGGGTCTCGATGCTGCCCGCAACGAGGCCGCCGCCGTGAAAAAAGACGAAGCCTGGCGCAGGTTCGCGCGCGGGCGCTGCCGGCGCATAGAGCCGATAGGCGATGTGGCCAGCCGGCCCCGGCAAGGTGCGGTCTTCAGTTGCTACCTCAGTGCTGTCGGCACGGGCAAACTGCATCAGCTTAGCGAGCGCCCGGCGGCGCTCGTCCGGCGTTGGCCGCTTGCGATCGGCGCCTGCGGCCGCAGCCATCATGGTGAGCAGGCGTTTGGCAGTGGGATCGAGTGGCATGGTTGCACCTGATAACCAAGTGATCGTTCATCACGCATAAATCGACCACCAACGTCGCCAGTTAGGCAAGGGATCGTTACAGGGAATCCTTAAATCTCCCGCGGCCATAATGACGCATTGTGCGATGCATAAAGTGCTTATCTGTGGAGGGCGTCATGGTTCCCAAGAGCAACCCTGTCAGCTATTCGCCAACCTGGACCTTTTTCGAGGGCGAGTGGCATGAAGGCAATGTGCCGATCATGGGGCCGCGCACCCATGGGCTCTGGCTCGGCTCGACCGTGTTCGACGGCGCCCGCGCCTTCGAGGGCGTGACGCCGGATCTGGATCGCCATTGTGAACGCGTCAATCAGTCCGCGATCAATTTCGGCCTGAAGCCGATGGTCGATCGCGACACCTGGCTTGGCCTCGCGCGCGAAGGCATCGCGCGCTTCGGTGCCAAAGCCGAGCTGTATATCCGGCCGATGTACTGGCCGCAACATGGTGCCGGCGGTGGCGTGCTGTTCGACCCCGAGACCACCAACTGGTGCCTGTCCATCTATGAAGCGCCGATGCCGCAGCCGACGGGCAATGCCATCACGCTGTCGCCGTTCCGCAGGCCGACCATGGAATGCGCGCCGGTCGATGCCAAGGCTGCCTGCCTCTATCCCAACAATTCGCGCGCGCTCCGCGAGGCCGCTTCGCGCGGCTTCAACAACTGCCTGATGCTGGATCTGCTCGGCAACGTCGCCGAGTTCGGCAATGCCAATGTGTTCATGGCGAAAGACGGCGTGGTCTATACGCCGGTCCCGAACGGCACCTTCCTGAACGGCATCACGCGGCAGCGGGTGATCGCGCTGTTGCGCGGCGATGGCGTTACGGTGATTGAAGCGACGCTGCGTTATGCCGATTTCGCAGAGGCCGATGAGATTTTCTCGACCGGCAATTTCGCCAAGGTGGCGCCGGTGATCCGGATCGACGAACGCGAGCTCAAGCCTGGTCCGTTCTATGCGCGAGCGCGCGAGCTCTACTGGGAGTTCGCGCATGCGGTGAAGTTGGCCGCCTAAGAGGGGACTTCGTCATTCCGGGGCGGTCCAAGGGACCGGACTCGGAATCTCGAGATTCTCAGGTGCGCAGTTGCGCACCGTAGTTCATGCTTCGCATGCCCCGGAATGACGTCCAAGGTCACGGCCCGTAAATCACGAGCTCCGTATCCGACAAGTCACCCAGCCGTGGGCAGCATGGGCCCTTGAAATATTTGCGGCCGCGCGCCTCGGTGTAGAAGCCTGCGAGCTCGTCCATGCGCTGGTTGGCATCGAGCACGACGGCGATCTTGCCGCGCCACAGCAGGAAACGGCCTAGGGCGCCGGCGCAGGTGATGAAATCGGCGACGTCGTCGCAATAGATCAGCTGCATCGCCGGCGGCGCGAGCTGGCCGCGGCGGATGCGCATCGGCTGCAGGATGAACGGGAAGACGCGACCGTCTGCGGTGCGGCAGACCAGGCTCAGGCAGCCGGATGCGGCGTGGCGCGCGAGCAGCGCAGTCTCGTTTGCGGATAAGCCCTCGATCTCCCGGACATGGCGCGAAACGATCTCGATCGCCATTCCAGGCGCGGGGCGCGACAGTGCGGGAAACGACACGAACAGCCCGCTGCAATAGGCTCGAAAGCCCTGGGCTTCGATGATGCGCCAGGTCCAGCTCGCCGGACTCACGTTGACATAGGTAACGTCCTTGTGGCGCTGCGCGATCTTGGTCAGCATCGATGCATAATTGCGGAACGCGGGCTCCACATACCAGCTCGAGAGGTTGCAGCGGATGGCGGTTTCGCCATCTTCCTTGCGCGCCGAATAGATCAGCAGCAGCACGCCCACCGGCGCGCCTTCGTGGTCGAGCATATAGCCGAACCGCGGATAGCCCTCCGGCACGTCGCGGGTGGCCTGACGCTTAAGCCCGCCCATCCAGTAGTCGCGCGAGCGGCCAGGAAAGCCGCTCGACAGCAATTCCGCGATTGGCGCGAGATCGGCAACGCCGATCTCGCGACATCGGATCATGGGTCTGAGCTCGGTCACCGCATCCGCTTCGTCGAAAGATGTTTCCTAAAGCGCGATGAGATTAGGATGAATCGTCATCGCGCTTTAGCTCTTTGATTGAGCGAAAACCGCTTCACACTTTTCCGGATCATGCTCTAGCGCCAGCCTTCGACATGGCCGTCGGCATGCGAATGCGAGGCCACGCCCAGCGCCTCGCGTATCTTCTCCGGCCACAGCGACAGGTCGGTGCCATGGGTGTGGAACATCGCGACCGCAAGGCGGTCCATGCCGAAGGCGACGCAGCCGGTATGGGCGGCTTCGCCATTGCTATCCCTGATGTCCCAGGTCAGGCCGAAATGGTCGCGATGATAGTTGAAGCTCATGCAGGCGGTCGGCTGTTCCTCCGAGCGCAGCGGCACCAAGAGCTCGAATTTCAGCGATTGCTGCTTCTGGCTCACCGCCTTCATCTGGCCGACGCGGCCGAAGAACGGGTCGCTCGCCTGGTCGACCTTGAACGAAAGGCCGAGGTCGCGGGCGATGCCCTGCGCGCGCACCATCCAGCGTTCGCGGAAGGCGGCGACATCCTCGGGGCTACCGATGCAGACATATTCGCGCATCCGGAATGATTGCAGGCGGTCGAGATGCCGCGACGGCTCGCGCCGGAAACAATCGGCGGCGACGTCGAAGCGCAAGCCGCCGACCGGCAGCTGCCCACGGCTCGCCGCGATCGGATAGACCGGATAACAGGCGGCCGGCGACAGCACGAGATCGGCCGGCGATAGCGAGGTGGTCCAATCGCCACCGGCGTCGAACCGGCTGACCGCGGCATGAATCTCGCGCTCGGTGCCATGCAGGCCGCAGACACAGCCGAGCAGATTGGGGAAGCTCTTCAGGTAGCCCGATTTCTCAAGCTGCGCACGGCTCATCACCGGCGGAAAGCGCATCACTTCGGTGTTGGGCTCGCGATGCCGCGAGATCAGCGCGGCAAGCCGCTCCACCACGTCCTCATAGAGCGCGGTGCGGGCATAGACGCCATCGCTGCCCATTTTGAAAAAGAGGACGTCGGCGAGATGATCGAGTGGATCGCTCGACTGGGGCGCGAGTTCGGGCGAATCGGTTTGAACGGCAACGTCCATGGCTTGCATTCCCAAATGGTCTGTGGGTCAATCGCGCAGCGCGGCAGGAACGCCGCTCATCAGGCTGGCAGTGGCGATATTGGCGAGGATGCGGTCGTTGTTGATCATCAGCGGCGCGGACAACGCGTCGCGCAGGTGACGGCCGACAGTGAACTCGCCGTCGTTGCGATAGCCTGACAGTCCGCAGGCGCGCATCGCATGCATCGCGGTCTCCACCGCAAGCTCCGAGGCCTGCACCTTCAACAGGTTGATGGCCGACTGAAAGTCCAGGGAGGACAGCACGCGCTCGTCATATTCATGCGTGGTATAGAGGTCCAAATTCGTGGTGATCATGGCGCGCAGTTTCGTCAGCGCCATCTTGGCGGCGGTGTAATGCGCGGCACCCGGCGGCATCTGGCCGCCCGCGCCGCGCGCGGCCTTGCGGATGAAGCGCTGCGCTCGTTCCACTGCGGCGGCGGCAATGCCGGCCCACACCGAGGACCAGCACAGATGCGCGACCGGGGTCATGGTCTGGGCGTGGATCTTGTCATAGCTCTCAGGGAAGATCATCGCGGCCGGGCCTTTGATCTTCAGCTCAAAACCTGCGCTGCAGGTGCCGCGCATGCCGAGCGTCTCCCAGCCTTGGGTGCGCTCAAGCGTGAAGTGATCCTTGCTGACGGCCAGCAGCACCTGGTCGGAGCCTGCTGCATCGTCGGCGCGGCGGGCGATCGTGACGATGCCGTCGGCCTCGGCCCCGTACGAAATCACGGTGGCGTTGCGGACCAGGGAAATCTCGGCGCCGCTATGTGCGACGGCCGCCGCGCTCGACCGGATATTGCCGCCGTTCTGGCCCTCGGTGGTCGAGGAGGCCAGCAACAATTGCTCGGCTGCCACGCGACGCATGAACTGCTCATGATACTCGCTGCCGGTGCCGTGCCGGACGAGACAGGCGACCTTGGTCTGATGCATGGCGAAGATCATGGCGCTGGAGGCGCAGGCGCGGCCGAGCGTGTAGCAGATCTCGGCGACGTCAGGGATCGAGGCGCCGAAGCCGCCGAACGCGGTCGGAATCAGCAGACCCAGCAGCTTCTGCTCGCGCGCCGCATCGAAGCTCGCCTTGGGGAAGCGCGCCCTGAGATCGACGTCCTCCGCTTCCGCCGCGGCGGCCGTCGCGACCGCCTCGGTCCGCTTCAGAAACAGCGAGCCCCGATCGATAAGCAGGCGATCGTCGCCGTTGTCGGCTGCAGGCTGCCTCAACCCGGCGTCCTGAACGTTCATGCTACGGCCTCCATTGTTATCGATCTGCAATTCGCGAGCCGGTATCGCCCGACGCGCTGTCGATTTCGTTGAATGGTGTGATTGAACTGGAAGGGTATGGATTTAACTTAAATTCGTCGATGAAATTGACCTGATGCACAGTCACATCGATATGGAGAGTTAACTTGTGGTGTCCCGTAGCGACGAAAATTGGTGAATCCGCATTAGCGTTAATTCCAAAAGCTGCATTTGATGCGAAAGCCGCGACATTGGCCTTCAGGCTTTCGGACTATGGTTGTGGGATCGCCCCTTGCTTATGATGTTTCGGTCACAAGAAATCTGGAAGGTCGGGAATGCAAAGCTTTGAAGCCGATGTGCACAACCGGATCACCGCGCTGGTGGCGGCGATCCTGAGGCAGAACGCACTGTCAGCCGAGCTTGCGCCCGATACCAGGCTGGTCGATGTCGGGTTGACCTCGATGGACATGGTCAATCTGATGCTCTCGGTCGAAGCGGAGTTCGATTTCACGATCCCGCAGCATGAGATCACGCCGGAGAATTTCCAGTCGCTCGAGACGCTGCGGCGAATGGTGCTGGCCCAGCTGCAGCCCACGGCCGCGTAACATCGCCGTCATTCCGGGGCACGCGAAGCGTGAACCCGGAATCCAGATGTTGTGGCGCGAGATTCCGGGTTCGATGCTGCGCATCGCCCTGGAATGACGAAACCAAATAACGTCGCCCCAATGCCAAAACTCCGCTAAGTTGGCTTCTGACACCTGGCGGGGAGATCATGACAAAAGCAGTCCTTGGCATCATCGGCGGTTCCGGCATTTACGATCTGCCGGGCCTGGAAAACGCGCGCGACGAGGTGATCAAAAGCCCGTGGGGCGAGCCGTCATCGTCCGTGCGCCGCGGCACCATTGCGGGGCTGCCGATCGTCTTCCTGCCGCGCCATGACAAGGGGCATCGGCTGTCGCCGTCCGACATCAACTACCGCGCCAATATCGATGTCTTGAAGCGCGCCGGCGTCACCGACCTGATTTCGCTGTCGGCCTGCGGTTCCTTCAGGCAGGATTTGCCGCCGGGAACCTTCGTGCTGGTCGACCAGTTCGTCGATCGCACCTACAAGCGCGAAAGCTCGTTCTTCGGCAGAGGCTGCGTGGCGCATGTCTCGATGGCTCACCCGGTGTCGCCGCGGCTGCGCATCCATCTTGCGGCGGCCGCGGAGAGCGAAGGCATCAAGATCGCGCGCGAGGGCACCTATCTCTGCATGGAAGGTCCGCAATTCTCGAGCCATGCCGAGAGCATGACCTACAAGAATCTCGGCTACTCCGTGATCGGCATGACCAACATGCCCGAGGCCAAGCTCGCCCGCGAGGCTGAAATCTGCTATGCTACGGTTGCCATGGTCACCGATTTCGACTGCTGGCATCCGGATCACGATGCCGTCACCGTGCAGGATATCATCCGTGTCCTCGGCTCGAACGCCGACAAGGCCAAGGCCCTGGTGGGACGGCTGGCGCGGGATTTCCCACGGGAGCACGAGCCATGTCCGATCGGCTCGGATCGCGCGCTCGACACGGCGCTGATCACCGCGCCCGAGGCGCGGGATCCGGAGCTGTTGAAGAAGCTCGATGCGGTCGCGGGACGGGTGCTGGGGTTGAATGCGGCCACGGAGGTCGGCGTGCCATGAAGGTGGACGGCAACCATTATCGTACCATCTGGCTCGAACAGGACGGCTGGTCGGTCGGCGCCATCGACCAGCGCAGGCTGCCGCATGAGTTCGTCGTGACGCGGCTGACCACTTGCGCCGAGGCGGCGGAAGCGATCCGCGCGATGCTGGTGCGCGGTGCGCCGCTGATCGGCGCCACCGCCGCCTTCGGCATGGCGCTGGCCATGCGCGAAGATGCATCTGACGCCGGACTTGATCGCGCCTACAAGGCCCTGATTGCGACACGGCCTACGGCGATCAATCTGAAATGGGCCTTGGACGAGATGCGTGCACAATTACGGCCGCTATCACCTGGGTTGCGCGTCGAAGCAGCCTATGCCCGCGCCGACGCGATTTCGGAAGAGGATATCATCATCAACCAGGGCATCGCGCGAAACGGGCTGGCCCTGATCGAGGCCATCGCTGCGCGTAAGAAGCCGGGCGAGACGGTGAATGTGCTCACCCATTGCAATGCCGGCTGGCTTGCCACGGTCGATTGGGGTACGGCGACCGCGCCGATTTATCTGGCGCATGACAATGGCTGCAAGATCCATGTCTGGGTCGACGAGACCCGCCCGCGCAATCAGGGCGCTTCCCTCACCGCCTGGGAGCTTGGCCATCACGGCGTGCCGCATACGGTGATTCCCGACAACACTGGCGGGCATCTGATGCAGCATGGCATGGCCGATCTCGTCATCGTCGGCACCGACCGCGTCGCTGCCAATGGCGATGTCTGCAACAAGATCGGCACCTATCTGAAGGCGCTCGCCGCCTTCGACAATGGCGTCCCGTTCTATGTCGCGCTGCCGTCGCCGACCATCGATTTCAGCATTCGCGACGGCAGGCAGGTGCCGATCGAGCAGCGCGGCGCCGAGGAGGTCGCGACCATGTCCGGCCGCACTGCGGACGGGCGGATCGAGACGGTGCGCATCGTGCCGGAGGGTTCGCCGGTCGCAAACTATGCCTTTGATGTCACGCCGGCGCGGCTGGTCACCGGTCTGATCACCGAACGCGGCGTGCTGAAAGCAGACCGCACCGCGCTGGCCGCAGCCTTTCCGGAGCGGCTGGTGAGCGCGGCGGAGTAGATCGCGGCACCATCATCCTGAGGCGCGAGCCAACGGGTCCGCGCAAAGCGCGGCCCGATGACAGGCTCCGCGAGCCTCGGAGGATGAACGGCCCCGGTGTGAGAGGCGGGCGTCGCCCTTCGAGAAGGCGCTGGCGCGCCTCCTCAGAGGCTGTGAATCTATGTTATTTGGCGCGTTTTTGTTTGCGCAACGGTGAGTCCAATGATTCT
>Ga0209062_1004790_pt1 | contig 13744 bp, 10 predicted proteins | sample Coa_R2_2_FD_187158 | JGI IMG/M metagenome (GOLD analysis project Ga0209062, IMG submission 187158) | Surface soil microbial communities from Centralia Pennsylvania, which are recovering from an underground coalmine fire - Coalmine... | ecosystem: Environmental > Terrestrial > Soil > Unclassified... | reverse complement strand
TGCAGATGCACCGTGCCGCCGGCGTTCACCACAGCGACCTCCGTGCCTTCCGCGCGAACGATCAGCGCGTCGCTCGGGATGCGCAGCGGGGCGTTGGCCCTGGCGTCGCTCAGGTCGACGCGGGCGTACATGCCGGGGAGCAGGGCGCCATCGGGATTCGGCACGCGAACCTCGACGAGCAGCGTGCGGCTGGCGGGGTCGAGCGCGTTGGCGGTGCGGGCGACCGTGCCGGCGAACTGGCGGCCGGGGAGGTTCGAAACCGTCAGGCGCGCCGGCTGGCCGGCGTGCACGTCGCTCGCCTCGGCCTGCGGCACGTTGAGATAAGTGCGGAGGGTCGAGATTTGGGCGATGCGGAACAGCAGCGTGCTGCCGGCATTCACCAGCGCGCCGGTGTCCACGTTGCGCAGTGTGATGACGCCATCGAAGGGCGCCTTGACCTCGCGGTAGCCTTGCAGCGTATTCAACCGGGCGACGTTTGCTTCCGCGGCGGCGACGTTGCCCCGCGCCACGGCGAGCGCCTTTTCGAGGGACTTGGTCGTGGCCGAGGCGGAGCGGTACTCGGACTGGTAGCGGTCGTTCTCCTGCTTGGAAACCGCGCCCCTGGCGAGCAGGGCGGCCCAGCGCACGGCGGTCACTCTGGCGAGGTCCTCATCCGCCTGGCCGCGCTGGTAATTGGCCGAAGCCTGGTCGACCGCGGCCTGCGCCTGTTCGAGCGCGGCGCGGGCCTGCCGCAACTGGTCGTCGAGCTCGGGCGCTTCAATGGCCGCCAGGAGCTGGCCGGCCCGGACGTGATCGCCGATGTCCACCATGCGGCGCGCCAGGTAGCCGTCCGCGCGCGCCAGGATCGGCGCTTCGGTGATGGCCTCGATATTTCCGGGAAGCTCGATCACGCTGCGATCGCGCGAGCGCCGCACTTCCACGACTTCCGCGCGCGGCAAGGCCTGTTGGGTTTCGCGCGCTTCGGCGGTAATCAGCTTCTGCCGTTCGACGAGCGGGCGATATCCCGCGAGGAACGCAATGGCGGCCAACACGACGAGGAACAGGAAGATGGCCCAGATGGCTGTCGCGGAGGGGCGCCACGCTTTGTGCGGCAGGGCGGCATGGCCTGCGCCGTTGCTGGCGGCTTTGAGTGCCTCGATCTGCCGCTTCAATTCCTGGTTTTCGCGGAGCAGATCGGAAACTCCGGGCTGGTCCGGTCCGGTTTGGGGCATCATCGCGCGGTCCGTTCTTCCAGTCTACGCTGGTGATCCACCGGCGGGTTGGTCCGGAGGTACGAGTACACGATCGGCACGACAAACAGCGTGGTCACGGTGGCGAACACCAGCCCGCCGATCACGGCGCGGCCGAGCGGCGCATTTTGCTCGCCGCCTTCGCCCATGCCGAGCGCCATCGGGATCATGCCCAGGATCATCGCCGTTGCGGTCATCAGCACGGGCCGCACGCGGGCGTGGCCGGCCGCGAGCATCGCTTCGGTGGCCGAGGGGATGCGTTCGCGCTCATCATTGGCAAACGTGACGATCAGGATGCTATTGGCCGTGGCGACGCCGATGCACATCATCGCGCCCATCAGCGACGGCACGCTGAGCGAGGTTCCGGTGAGGAACAGCATCCACAGGATGCCGGCGGTGGCGCCGGGCAGCGCCATGAGAATGATGAACGGGTCGAGCCATGACTGGAAGTTAACGGTCATCAGAAGGTAGACCAGCACCACCGCGAACACCAGTCCGAGGCCGAGCCGGAAGAAGGACGATTGCATCGTGGCGACTTGCCCGCGGAGGGTGAACGACGTGCCGCGCGGCAGATGCGGCTCCTCTTCGCGCATGAGCTTCAGGACTTCCGCGCCGATGCCGCCCAAATCGCGCCGGTCCACGTTGGCGAAGACGTCGAACACCGGCCAGACGTTGTAATGGTTGATGATGACAGGCATGTAGGAGCGGTGCACCGAAGCCAGGTTGGCGAGCAACTGCGTGCCGCCCGCGGCCGCGCCGGGATTGCCGTATGCCTGCGTGTTGCCGCTCGGGGATGCGCCGATCGACGCCGGACCGGCGGCCGCGGCGCCGGCGAGCGAGCCCGGCGTGATAGTGTTGACCGCGCTGCTCGCGGCCGAGATCGGTGTGCGGAGCAGGGCATCGAGCGAATCGATGCGGTACTGCGGCGTCTGCACGCCGACGTTGTAGTTCACGCCGTTGGTCCAGTTCAGCCAGAAGTTCGGCGCCACCGTGCCGCTGCCGCTGAGCGAGATCAGCATGCTGCTGGTGACGTCGCGCTGCGTGAGTCCCATTTCGGAGGCCTTGGCGCGGTCGATATCGAGACGGATCACGGGCTGATCGGCGACCTGATGCACGTGCACATCGGCCGCGCCGGGAATGGCGGCGATGCGGCGGGCCATCTTTTGCGCGATGGCGTAATTGGCGTCGGCGTTGCGGCCGACGACCTGCAGGTCGATGGGCGCCGGCAGACCGAAGTTGAGGATCTGGCTGGTGATGTTCGCGGGCTGGAAGAAGAAGGTCATGTCCGGGAAGCGCTCGCGCAGGCGCTTGCGGAGGAGGACTTCGTAGTCGCGCGTGGGACCGTGGTGCTCCTTATTGAGCGAAATGAGGATCTCGCCATCGGCGGCGGAGATGGTCGGGATATCGCCCTGGGCGATGGCGGGCCAACTGTTCGGGATGCCGATGTTATCGATCAGCATCTCGATTTCATTGGGCGGGATTACGGAGCGGATTTCGTGCTCGAGGGCAGCGAAGCGGACTTCGGTCTCTTCGATGCGCGTCCCGGCGGGCCCGCGCGCGTGCAGGCGCATCTGGCCGGAATCGACGGCCGGGAAAAAGTCCTCGCCGACCAGCAGCGCGAGACCGAGCGAAGCGGCGAAGAACGTGCCGAAGGCGACGAGCGTGCGGCCGCGATGGCGCAAGGCCCAATCGAGCAGCCCGACGTAACGGTAGCGAAGCTCTTCGAAAGCATGGTTGAAGAGCTCATGGCCGCGGTGAAAGATGCTCCGGCGGTGGCCGTTGCCGGAGACCTCCGATGCGAGCAGGTACGCCATCATGGTCGGGACCAGCGTGCGGGAAAGCAGATAGGACGCGAGCATCGCGAACACCACCGCCATGGCGAGAGGCGTGAACAGGTAGCGCGCGGTTCCGGTGAGCAGCAGCACCGGCACGAAAACGATGCAGATGGAGAGAGTGGCGACGAAGGTCGGGACCGCGATCTGCGAGGCGCCATCCAGCACGGCCGTGAGGATCGGTTTGCCCATGGCGAAATTGCGGTGGGTGTTTTCGATTTCGACGGTGGCGTCGTCTACGAGTATTCCGACCGCCAGCGCGAGACCCCCGAGGGTCATCACGTTGATGGTTTCGCCGAGCAGGCTGAGCACGCAGAGCGAGGTGAGGATCGAAAGCGGAATGGAGATGCAGACGATCAGAGTGCTGCGCCAGCTTCCCAGGAAGAGGAGGATCATCAGGCCGGTGAGGCCGGCGGCGATCAGGGCCTCGCGCAGCACGCCCTGAATCGAGGCACGCACGAAAACGGATTGATCCGCCAGCGCCGTGACCTTCAGCTCCGGAGGAACGTTGGCGAGGATGCGCGGCAGTTCGGCTTTGACGGCATTGACGATGCCGAGCGTGGACGCCTTGCCGTTGCGCGTGATGGTGATGAGCACGCCGCGCGAGCCGTTGGTGCGCACGATATTGTTCTGGACGTTGAAGCCGTCGCGCACCTGGGCGACATCCTTGATATATACATTCGCGCCGTTGACCGTCTTGATCGGCAGATCGTTGAGCGCGTGCCAATCGGTCGGGCTGCTGCTGACCTGAACCTGGTATTCGGTGCCGCCGAGCTTGGCGGTGCCGGCGGGGAGAATCAGGTTTTGCAGGTTGAGGGCGTTGGAGACATCGATGGGGGCGAGCCCCTTGGCATAGAGCTCATCGAGGTTGAGATCCACCATGATGGCCCGCTGCTTTCCGCCGAACGGGTAGGAGACGGAGGCGCCCTGCACGGTGCCGAGCGGCGTGCGGATGAAGTTGTTGCCGATGTCGAAGATCTCCTGCTCGCGGAGGGTCTTGCTGGAGAGTCCGAGCTGGAGGATCGGCACGCTCGAAGCGTCGTACTTCAGGATGTTCGCCGGGAACATGCCGGGCGGCATCTGGCGCAGCGCCGTGTTCATCGTGGCGGTGGTCTGCGCCACCGCCATATCGATCTTGACGTTCGGATGGAAGTAAATTTTGACGACGGCGTAGCCCGAATAGGATTGCGATTCGATGTGCTCGATGTCGTTGACGTTGGAGGTGAGGCTGCGCTCGAAGCCGGTCACCACGCGCTTTTCCATCTCTTCGGGCGAGAGGCCGGAGTACACCCAGAGCACGCTGACCACGGGGATATCGATGTAGGGGAAGATATCCACCGGCATGGTGCTTATGGCTGCCCCGCCGAGGATGGCGATGAGGATGGCCATCACGACGAAGGTGTAAGGGCGGCCGAGGGCGAGGCGGACAATCCACATAAGAGGGTGGTCTGAAGAGAACTATGGTATCGCGGGTAGGGTGGGTATGGGCGGCATCGGGACGTGTCTGGCATCGCAGAGGTAATGGTCGAGGGCTCGGCGTGGTAAGATATTCTTACCGTGCAAACCCGCATCTCCAGCAAGGGGCAGGTCGTCCTGCCTGGCCCGATCCGGCGAAAACTGGGACTTCGCGCCGGAGACTCGCTCGATGCTCGAGTGAAGGACGGAAACATCGTCCTTGTTCCCCAACAGGGGCGGCGTGCGAAGTCCGCAATCGGGCGCGATGCCATTACGGGTCTGCCAGTCCTTACCGCCGGCCCGGGAGCTCCGCGACTGAGCAGCGAACAGGTGCGTGAAATTCTCTCCAACTTCCCGTGAGATATCTTCTGGATGTGAACGCGCTGGTGGCGCTGGGCTTTCTCGAACACGAGTTTCATGAGCGCGTAGCCTCCTGGGTGCTCCGTCTCGGCAAGGGAACACCCTACCAAATACTCACTTGCGCAATCACGGAATTGGGTTTCGTCCGCGTCCTGTCGCAGGCTCCGCAGTACGGGTTAACGGTCGCTCAAGCGAGAACGCTTCTGGCGAGTTTAAAGCGGCAGCGCGCCGTGCCTTTCGAATTTATCGCCGACGATCACGATATCTCCCGGCTCCCGGTGTGGGTGAAAACGCCGCGGCAAACCACCGACGGCCACCTTGCGGAGCTGGCGCGAGCGCACGGTTGCAAGCTCGCGACGCTGGACGAACGAATCCCATCAACCTTCGTCATCCCGGCTTAGCCGGTTCGACTCGCGAGTCACAGCCAGGGCCGGCAGCCTAGCCCTTACTGCTTCGCCGGCGCGGCGCCGCAGTCGAAGGTGCCCGCCGCCTTTCCGTCGTTCAGCGCAAAGGCGCCCGACTTGCCGTCGGCGGCAACGGTCACGGTTCCGAGGCCGATGTAATTGTCCTCCAGCGCGGTCTTGCCGAGATAGACCGCGATGATCTCGTTGGCGTATTTGCCTGGGCCGGTGAATTTCGCCTTATTGGCGTGCATCTGATCGGCTGCGAACGCGCCGGGGCCGATCGTCAACGCCAGCGTTGGAAGAGCCGGGTTGGGGCCGATATTCACGCCGAGCGTGCCGTCCGCCTTCAACTGGCATCCACCGCCCGTTACGGTGAGAGTTTTCGGCTTCTGAATCGTGGCCGTCGGCTGTGCGGCCGATGCGAGCGCGGCGGCTGCCGCGGTCAGGATCGCGTAGCGGAGCATGACGCTATTTTAGTGCGACTCGCGCGGCACCGCGTGCCCCCGGCGCCCGACCAGAAAATCGAAGTCGCAGCCCGTATCCGCCTGCAGCACATGGTCGAAGTACAGCCGCTGGTAGCCGCCGGACATCGGCGGCTGCGGCGGCTGCCAGGCGGCGCGGCGGCGCTCCAGTTCGGCATCGGCCACATCCAGGTGCAACCGGCGATTCTCCACGTCCAGCTCGATGCGGTCGCCTTCGCGCACCAGCGCCAGCGTCCCGCCGGCGGCGGCTTCCGGACAGACGTGCAGCACCACCGTGCCATACGCCGTGCCGCTCATGCGCGCATCCGAGATGCGGACCATATCCGTGATGCCGCGCTTCAGCAGCTTGGGCGGCAGCCCCATGTTGCCGACTTCGGCCATTCCGGGATAACCCTTGGGTCCGCAGTTTTTGAGCACCAGGACGCTGGTTTCGTCGGCTTCGAGCGCCGGGTCTTCGATCCGCTGCTTGTAATGCTCGATGTTTTCGAACACGATCGCGCGGCCCGCGTGCCGCATCAGGCGCGGCGATGCGGCGGAGGGCTTGATCACGGCGCCGCGCGGCGCGAGATTGCCGCGCAGCACGGCGATGCCGCCGCGCTCGACCAGCGGGCGTTCCCAGGGGCGGATCACTTCCTCGTTCCAGTTGGGCGCTTCGCGGCAGTTCTCCCAGATGGTTTTGCCGTTGACCGTGAGCGCGTCGCGGTGCAGCATGTCCCGCTCGCCCAGAGCGCGGACCACGGCGGGCACGCCGCCGGCATAGTAGAAGTCCTCCATCAGATATTTGCCGGAGGGCATCAGGTTGACGAGCGTGGGGCAGTCGTGGCCGAGGCGGTCCCAGTCGTCGAGCGTGAGGGGCACGCCGATCCGGCCAGCCATTGCGAGCAGATGGATCACCGCGTTGGTCGAGCCGCCCAGCGCGGCATTCACGCGGATCGCGTTCTCGAACGCCTCGCGCGTGAGGATGCACGAGATCCGCAAGTCTTCCGCGACCATTTCCACGATTCGCCTTCCGGCGAGGTGCGCCAGCACGCCGCGCCGCGAATCGGCGGCGGGGATCGCCGCGTTGCCGGGCAATCCGAGGCCGAGCGCTTCGATCATCGAGGCCATGGTGGAAGCGGTGCCCATCGTCATGCAATGGCCGCGCGAGCGCGACATGCAGGACTCGGCCTCCATGAACTGCGGCAGGGTCATCGTGCCGGCCTTCACTTCCTCGCTAAAGCGCCAGAGATCGGTGCCGGAGCCGATATCGCGGCCCTGGTATTTGCCGTTGAGCATCGGGCCGCCGGAAACGACGAGCGCCGGGGCATCGCAGCTTGCCGCGCCCATCACGAGCGACGGCGTGGTTTTGTCGCAGCCGCAGAGCAGCACGACGCCATCGATCGGGTTGGCGCGGATGGATTCCTCCACGTCCATGCTGGCGAGGTTGCGGAACAGCATGGCCGTCGGCCGCATGATGGCTTCGCCGAGAGACGTGACGGGAAATTCGACCGGGAAGCCTCCGGCCTGCCACACGCCGCGCTTCACGTGCTCGGCGAGATCGCGGAAGTGAGCGTTGCAGGGGGTGAGCTCGGACCAGGTGTTGCAGATGCCGATGACGGGGCGGCCGTCGAACACGTCGCCGGGCAGCCCCTGGTTGCGCATCCAGCTCCGGTGGCCGAATCCATCCTTATCGATTTTGCCGAACCACTCGGCGGAGCGGTAGCGGGATTTGGTGTCCTGGGTCATGTCAACTCCTTGGCCCCCGCCACAAACTCGCGGCCGGGCCGAGCGCCTCTTCGATGCGCAGCGCTTCGTTCCACTTTGCCATGCGCTCGGAGCGAGCGAAAGAGCCGACTTTCAGTTGCGCGGCTTTCCAGCCTATGGCCAGGTGAACGATGCTGACGTCCTCGGTTTCGCCCGAGCGCGCGGAGAGGATCGCGCCGAGGCCGTGGGCCCGCGCAGCGTCGAAAGCGGAGCGCGTCTCCGTGACGGTGCCGGCCTGGTTGGGCTTGATGAGCGCCGCGGTGCAGGCCCGCTCCTCCGCCGCCCGGCGGATGCGCGCGGCATCGGTGGCCAGCAGGTCGTCGCCGATCACCTGCACTCTGGCGCCGAATGTGGCGGTGAAGCGGCGGAAGCCCGCAATGTCATCTTCAGCGAACGGGTCTTCGATGGCGGCGATGGGGTACCGCTCGATCCAGCGGCCGAGGAGTTCGATGAGCCCGTCGCTGTCCAGAACCCTGCCGTCGCGCGCGAGGCGGTATTCTCCGGCGCGGCCGAATTGGGAGGCGGCAATATCGAGCGAGAAGGCGGCGTCCTCGCCGGGGACGAGTCCGGCGGATTCGATGGCGCGCAGCAGCGCATCGAGCGCCTGCTCGTTGGAATCGAACGCGGGCCACCAGCCGCCCTCGTCGGCCACGCCTTGCAGCAGGCCGCGCTCCGCCATGTGGCGGCCGGCCGCGTGATAAATCGCGGCGGTGCGGTCGAGCGCCTCGGCGAAGGAGGCGGCTCCCGGGCACACGACCATCAAATCCTGAATATCGATGCGGCGCGCGGCGTGCGCTCCGCCTCCGAAGATCTGGATCTCGGGCAGCGGGAGTTGCGCGGCGTCCGGCGCGAGGTATCGCCAGAGCGGCAGCCGGCATGCTGCCGCGGCGGCGTGCAGAGCGGCGAGCGAGACCGCGATCGTGGCGTTGCCGCCGAGGCGCGTTTTGCGCGGCGTGGAGTCGAGCGCGAGCAGCACGCCGTCGACGGCCTCCTGATCCGCGGCATCCGCGCCGGCCAGCGCGGGCGCGATCCGCTTAGTAATGTTCGCGACCGCCTGCCGGACGTCGAAGCCATCGGCATCGCGCAAATCGAGCGCTTCGGCGGAGGCCGTCGACGCTCCCGCGGGCGCGATGGCGCGTCCCGTGGCGCCGGATTCCAGCTCGACTTCGGCTTCGACTGTCGGGCGGCCGCGCGAATCCCAGACGCGGCGCGCGCGGACCGTGCGAATGCGAGTGCCGGCCGTGCTCACGCGCCCGTCCTCTCCGCCCAGATGCGCGCGACTTCGCGCGGCGACTCGGGCGGTGCGGCGATCAGATCGAGCGCAATCTTCCGCACCAGGGCGCGCCCGGCCGGGCCGAGATACTCCACCGGGCTTTTGCCATCGACGCGCGCGAGCAGCAGCGCGCCGAGCAGCTCCGCGGTCCGCCGTTCGAGAGCGGCCGGCGGCTCCCACGTGATGCCGCTCCGGTATGCGGCGTCGAGCGCGGCGAACGCATCGAGCAGGCGGCGCGCCGCGGCTCGGATCCAGAGCGATTTCAGCAGCAGGTGGTTGAGGCAGAATGCGAGGTCGAAAGCCGGGTCGCCGAACCAGGCGCATTCGGCATCGAGGAAGACCGGCCCGCGCGGTCCGGTGAGAATGTTCTTCGGGCTCACGTCGCCGTGGACCAGAGCGATCTCCGTGTTCAACGTGCGCGCGGAAAGGTCGAGCAGCCGCCCGGCCGCATCCGGATGGCGGCGGGCGCTGGCTTCGAAGTAAGGCTCCAGGCGGATGGCGTGGAAGATGGCGCCGGTCGCGAAGCGTTCCGCGATCGTGCGGTCGTGCGCGGTGGCGGCATGAATCGCGGCCAGGCTTCGGCCGACGGCTTCGGCCGTGCACAGATCGACCTCGCCTGTGCGGAGGAGCTCCTTCCACACGGGAAATTGAGCGGGGTCGAAGTACTCCATGGCGAACAGGCCCGCCTCGTCATCACGGGCCAAGACGGCTGGAACTGCGCCGGGCCGGATGCGCGCCACCGTCTCCAGCCAATCGGCTTCGTGGCGGTTGCGTTCGACCGGCGCCTGCCAATCGTCCGCGACCCGCAGCCGCGCGAGCGCGCGCTTGACCACGAAGACGCGGCCGCCGGCTTCCACCTGGTAAATGTCGGAGGATACGCCGCCCGTCAGCGCTAAAATGCGGACGGGCTCGCGGGCCGCGGTGAGTCCGAGGCCTTCGATGTCCCGGCGCGAGATGCCGGGCGCGCCGCGCGCAGGATCGAAGGGCCCGGCGGAGGTCACAAGGAAAACCCGCCGTCGGCGATGTGGATGGCGCCCGTGGTGAAGCTGCTCTCGTCGCTCGCGAGATAGACGGCGAGCGCGGCAATCTCCTCCGGGCGGCCGATCCGGCCCATGGCCTGCCGGGCCTCGAACTCGCGGCGCACTTCCTCGACCGGGCGGCCCTGCTTCTCAGCAAGCGTGGCGATGCGCGCGGCGAGCGAAGGCGAATCCACCGTGCCGGGGCAGATCGCATTGCAGCGGATGCCGGAGCGGATGAAATCGGCGGCGACGGCTTTGGTGAGCCCGATCACCGCGGCTTTGCTCGCGCCGTAAACATAGCGGTTGGGGATGCCGCGCACGGAGGAAGCGCCGGAGGACATGTTGATGATCGAACCGCGGCCGCGCTCCAGCATTCCCGGCAGGAACGCCTGGATCGTGCGGTGCATGGACTTCACATTGAGGTCGAAGGAGAAGTCCCAATCGTCCTCGGAGCACTCCAGCACCGTCCCGTGATGGACGAAGCCGGCGCAGTTGAAGAGAATGTCGATGGGGCCGATGCGCGCGGCCAGCGCGCGGACGGCTTCGGTCGAGCGGACGTCCAGCGGCAGCCGCTCGGCGCAAAGTCCGTCGAGCTTGGCCGTGTCGATATCGGTGGCGAAAACGTGGGCGCCCTCGCGGGCGAAGGCTTCGGCGGTCGCGCGTCCGATGCCGGCGCCGGCGGCGGTGATGAGGGCGATTTTGTTCTGTAAGCGAGACACTGTTTTCCAAGTTTACGACACGGCCGGCTCAAAATGAGCCGGCACGCTCGCGCAAGTCCATTGCCTGCAATACGCGTTTCGTGCCAACGGCTCAAAATGAGCCGGAGGCTAACTCCGCGTAAACCGGAGCACGCCCGTGGGATCGCCGGCTGGCGGCGGCGACGCCGGCTGCGGCCGGTTGCCCAGCAGGCGCCCGATCCGCTCCATCGCGAATGCGGTATCCGTGATGTAGCTCCGCCGCGCCTCCGTGATCCAGCCGTGCCGTGCGATGGTCTCGAGGATCTGATCGCCCGTGAGGCAATCCGGCGCCTGCACGTGGCGCACGGAGCGCAGAGTGTCCATCTGGATCGCGGCGGCGAATGCGGTGCTGGTGATATCGGCGATCCAGTGCCGCACGCCGCTCCTCTGCCAGGGCTCATCGGCCAGGGCCTCGACCGCCGCGGCGGGCAGGTAGAGCAGCAGGCCTTCCGTGATCATCAGCGCGGGCGCCGGCCCGGCGGCGGCATAGATGGCGTGCCGCGCGGCCGCATCCGTGAGGTCCGCGGCGATGCGCTCGCGGCGGCAGCGCGGCGTTTCCCCGGACATCAGGCCCTCTTTATAATCCAGCATCGCCGGGAAATCGACTTCGATCCACCGCAGCCCGGCCGGGAGATCGAGCCGCCACGGACGCGTATCGAGGCCGCAGCCGAGGCTGAGCACGGTCTCGATCCGATGCAAACGGAGCGCATCGAGCAGGAGCTCATCCAGGAAGCGGCTCCGTATGCCGACGCCGAAGCGCATCATTTCCGGCCGCGGTAACGCCTGGAGAATGGCCATACCGCGCTCGCCGGCCAGCCGCGCGGCGAACGGATCGTGAACGAAGCCGTCCGCGCACTCGGTTTCGAGCGCGCGGCAGGCGGCTACCATCAGGGCAGTGTCGCTGACGTGGGCGATTTCGGACGGCGCCTCGGACATAGCCTCCATTATCGGCTACGATTCCTTGACGTGCAGTTCCCGCAGCTTTTCGCGGAGGGCCTGTAACGCCTGATCCTCCGCCGGGCCTTTGGGCTCGCCGAGGCCGCGGGTATGGCTGATGCGAATCTGCAGCATCGCCTGCCCTCCAAAATCGTGCTGCGGGTCGAGGACCAGCGAGTCCGGGTAGCGCACCAGTTCGACCGCGCACTGCTGCCCGACTTGCGACTGGATCTCACGCACGGCGTCCTCGAAATAAGCGACGATGGTGCGGGCATCCTGGCTTTCGTCGAGCGGCAGACGCTCGCCCTGCAGCAACTCGCCGTAGAGGCTCACGTCGAAACCGGCCTGGATCCGCTGACTGGTCGGCTCACCGCGTTCGGGGCGCATGTCGAGCATGACGTAGTAGGGCTGTATTTCGTAGCGGGCATGGCGCCGTTCCAGCGCCTGCGGGATATCGGAGTTGTGAGTTGCGCTCGGCACACCATGCGTAAGCGCAATTAGCGTGCCATTGTGCCGGATGGCCCGCCCCATCCGGCCGGTCCGGTTCCTGAGCCGAGACGGCGATATACTCGGCGGAAGCGGAAAAGGAGCCCCACATGCGCACAACCACCGTCTTTTTTGCGATCGCGACCGCCTCTCTGCTGGCCCAATCGTCTTCGTCTTATCGCATCACCCATACGTACCTGCTGGGCGGCGATGGCAGTTGGGATTACGTGGTGCCGGATCCGCCACGCCACCGGCTGTTCATCGCGCGGCAGAACCGGGTGATGGTAGTGGATGAGGACAGCGGAAAACTGCTGGGAGAGGTGACGGGCATCCAGGGCGCGCATGGGACGGCAATCGCGGAATCGTCCGGGTACGGATTTGCCACCTCGGGCAACGACCAGTCGGTCGTGGTGTTCGATTGGAAGACGTTCCAGCCGCTGGGCCGCATCCCGGCCGCGGAGGATGCCGACGCCATCCTGTACGATGCGCCATCGAACCGCGTCTTCACGCTGAATGGCGATGCGCATTCCTCAACCGTGATCGATCCGAAGGCAGGCAAGGCGATCGCGAACATTGCGCTGGGGGGCAAGCCGGAATACGGCGTTTCGGCGGGCGATGGGAAGGTCTACGCCAACCTCACCGACACCGGCGAGGTGGTGGAAATCGATGCCGCGAAGGCGGCCGTGGTGCGGCGCTGGCCTACGGCGCCGTGCAAGAATCCGGTTTCCATGGCGATCGACACGGGCCACCACCGCCTGTTCAGCGGCTGCCGCAGCGGCGTGATGGCGGTTTCCGATTACCAGGCGGGCAGGATCGTCGCGACCGTGTTGATCGGCACGGGTGTGGACGGCGCCGGATACGATGCCGCTGCCGCGGATGCGTTCGCGTCCAATGCCGATGGCACCCTCACGGTCATTCACCAGGACGGGCCGGACCAGTATCACGTCGCGCAGACGCTGGAGACTCCGCAGGGATCGCGCAATATGGGGCTCGACCCGACGAATCATCGAGTATTCGTGGTTGCGGCAAAGTTCGGCGAAGCTCCGGCCGGTGGACGGGGGCGGCGGCCGGTGCTGCCCGGGACGTTCAGCCTGCTGGTGATCGAGCGGGCGCCCGGGCGCTGACCGTTACTTGCCGATCATCACGATGGTGAAGGAGCCGGGAATCGCCGGTGCCCTGGGCCCGCGTCCTCCGGGAGCCGGCGCGGCCGGCGCGGGGCCGCGCTCCTGGCTCATGGTCAGGATGTGGCCGGTCTTCGTATCGAGCGTGATGGTGCGCGCGCCGTTCATGGTTTCGAGGTTCTGCTCGACTTCGAAGCGGGTCGGGCTTTGCTCTTTAATGACCGTCAGCGTGCCGTTGCCGTGCGTGCTGAAGGCTTCCATGGTCGCGGGGTTGAACACGGCGCCATCGGACCCGCCGGCCAGCGGCAGGTTGGCGAGGATCTTGCCATCGGTGGCGCTCAGGATCACCATCATGGGCTGCGGCGGCTGGGCGGGCGGATTCCCCGAATTCGCGCAGGCCGCAAAGAGCACGTGATTCTTCGCGTCGAGCGCGAGGCCATTGCACCGCCCTTTATCGCCGAGCGGATAATGAGCGACCGCTTTCATGGTCTTGGCATCGACGGCGGTGATGCTGCCCTGCGCATCCTGCATGACCACGTAGAGCATTCCCTTGCCGTCGCCCACGGCCTGCTCGGGCACGCCGCCGAGATCGATCGTGCCGAGCACCGTGCCCTGCGCCGCATCGATCACGGTCGCGTCCTTCGTGGGGTGGCTGAAGACGTAGACG
>Ga0209062_1004787_pt1 | contig 13747 bp, 7 predicted proteins | sample Coa_R2_2_FD_187158 | JGI IMG/M metagenome (GOLD analysis project Ga0209062, IMG submission 187158) | Surface soil microbial communities from Centralia Pennsylvania, which are recovering from an underground coalmine fire - Coalmine... | ecosystem: Environmental > Terrestrial > Soil > Unclassified ... | reverse complement strand
TTCGATCCGCATTTGAACCCCCACACCGGCGCGCTGCCGATCTTCGGCACCGGCTGGTACCGCAAACATTTCACCGTCCCGGAGGGCCTCCGCGACCGCTATCTCACGCTCGAATTCGACGGCGCCATGTACAATGCGCACGTCTGGATCAACGGCCAGGAAGTCTGCAGCCGCCCGTACGGGTACATCGGCTTTTCCTGCGACCTCACGCCACACCTCCGCTACGGCCCGCAGGAAAACGTCGTGGCCGTGCGGCTCACTCCGGAGGACCACTCCTCCCGCTGGTATCCCGGCGCGGGCATCTATCGCAACGTATGGCTCGATATTACCGGTCCGGTGCACGTGGACCGCTGGGGCACTTACATCACCACGCCCGAGGTTAGCGATGCCGCGGCGTCCGTGCAGGTCAAGACCGGGCTGCGCAACCGCTCGGGCGCGGAAAGCCGCGTGGTCCTGCGCACCACCGTTCTCGACGCCGCGGGCCGCCAGGTCGCGCGGCAATCGAATGACGCGGTGCTGCCCGCCGGCGGCGCCCAGACCGTCGCGACTGCGCTGGCCGTCGCCCGCCCGCAGCGCTGGGATGTCGACCGTCCCTATCTCTACACGCTGGTGAGCGAGGTCCTCAACGGCACCCGCGTCGTCGACCGCTACACCACGCCGTTCGGCATCCGCACCATCGCCTTCGACAAGGAGAAAGGGTTCCTGCTCAACGGCCGCCGCGTGCGCATTCAGGGCGTCTGCAATCATCACGATCTCGGCGCGCTCGGCGCCGCCGTCAACCGCCGCGCGATCGAGCGCCAGCTTGAGATTCTCAAGGCCGCGGGCGTCAACGCGCTCCGTACCAGCCACAATCCGCCCGCGCCCGAGGTGCTCGAAGCCTGCGACCGCATGGGCATCGTCGTCATGGACGAAGCCTTCGACATGTGGCGCATCCCCAAAGTCCCCAACGGCTACTCCAAGTTTTTCGATGAGTGGAGCGAGCGCGACGTCCGCGATATGGTCCACCGCGACCGCAACCATCCGTCGATCATCCTGTGGAGCATCGGCAACGAGGTGATGGAGCAGGGCCGCCCCGATGGCGCAGAGGTCGCGCGCCGCCTCGTGCGCTTCTTCCACGAAGAGGATCCCACCCGGCCCACGACTTCCGCGTTCAATAACTGGACCGGCGCCATCAAGAACAAGCTGGCCGATGCGGTCGATATCCCCGGCTTCAACTACCAGCCGATGCACTACGAGCAGATCCACCGCGAGCATCCCGACTGGATCATCTTCGGCTCTGAGACCGCGTCCGCCGTCAGCTCGCGCGGCATCTACCACCTGCCGCTCGAAGATTACCCGAAGCACTCTTCACTGCAGATCAGCAGCTATGACGTGGTGGCAGCCTACTGGGCGGAGCCGCCCGACGTCGAGTTTACGTACGAGGAGAAGGTGCCCGAAGTCCTCGGCGAATTCGTCTGGACCGGCTTCGACTACATCGGCGAGCCCACGCCGTTCCATAATGGCCCCTCGCCCAAGGACTGGCCGTCGCGCAGCTCCTATTTCGGCATGGTCGATCTCGCCGGGTTCCCCAAGGACCGCTACTACCTTTACCAGAGCCACTGGACCACGAAGCCCATGGTCCACCTCGTGCCGCAAAACTGGAACTGGGAGGACCGCGAGGGCCAGGACATCCCGGTGATGGTCTACTCCAACGCCGATGAAGTCGAGCTCTTCCTCAACGGCATATCGCTCGGCCGGAAGCCGCGCGGGCAGCCCTTCGAGATCCCTGTCGGCCAGATGGTCAGCAAAGATCGCAAATTCATCACCAAGTACCGGTTCGTGTGGCAGGTTCCCTACAAGCCCGGCGCGCTGAAGGCCATCGGCTATCGCAACGGCAAACCGGTCGCCTCCGACGAAGTCCGTACCGCCGGCGCGGCAGCGAAGATTCGGCTCATTCCCGACCGCCCGACGATTGCTGCGGACGGCGACGACCTCTCATTTGTGACGGTCCGCATCGAGGACAAGGACGGCAATCTCTGTCCCGCCGCCGCCAACGACGTGCATTTCCAGGTGACCGGCGCCGGCGCGCTGCGCGCTGTCGATAACGGCAACGCCGCGACGACAGAATCGTTCCAGGCCGACCACCGCAAAGCCTTCAGCGGCCTCGCGCTCCTGATCGTGCAATCGCAGCGCGGCCGCGGCGGCAGAATCCACGTGACCGCGACCTCGGACGGCCTGTCTCCGGCCTCGATGGAGATCGCGACCCGGCCGTAGGGGCCGGCGAGCTCCTGAACGGGCTCCCGCACGCCGCCCGGGTAGAGCACGGCAGTGCGGATGAGATCATGCGCTATTTTCGATCTGACGTAGCGCATCGAGCGGCTCCCGAGCCGGGATATTCCACTTCTCACCCGCGTGCCCCGCCGTCCGATATATCCTGGAACAAGCATGAAACGCATTGCTGCCTGCTGCCTGTTCCTGTGCGGCGCCTTCCTGGCGCGCGGCGCGGACGTCACGTTTCCCATCGAGAGCTATCAGCTTCCCAACGGCCTGCGCGTGGTGCTCTCGCCCGATAATGCCGTTCCGGTCGTCACCGTCTATATTCTCTACAACGTTGGCGCGCGTTCGGAGGAAAAGGGCCATACCGGCTTTGCGCACCTCTTCGAGCACATGATGTTCGAGGGCTCCGCCAACGCCCCCAAGGGGACGCACTTCGCGATGGTCGAATCGAACGGCGGCGTCCTGAACGGCTCCACTCATCCGGACTTCACGGACTACTTCGAAGTCCTGCCCTCCAACAAGCTCGCCACGGCGCTGTGGCTCGAATCCGACCGCATGCGCAGCCTCGCGATCAATGACGAAAACCTCAAGAACCAGAAGGAGGCCGTCAAGCAGGAGCGCCGTCTCAGCTTCGATAACCAGCCCTACGCGACCGCCATCGTCGACGTCTGGCCCACGCTGATGTACCGCAACTGGCAGAGCTCGCATTCGCTGATCGGCTCGTTCGAAGACCTGAACAACTCGTCTGTCGAAGACGTTGCCAAGTTCTTCAAGACTTATTACGCCCCCGATAACGCCGCCCTCGTCATCGTAGGCGATATCCGCGTCCCGGAAGCGAAAAAGCTGATCGAAACGTATTTCGCCGATATCCCCAGCCAGCCGCTGCCGCGGCGCCCCAACCTCGCCGAACCGGCCGGCTTCGAGCCCCACACGCAAGTCTACAAAGACCCGCTGGCGCAGGTCCCCGGAATCGTGATCGGCTATCCCGGCCCGATGCGCCGCTCGCCCGAATATTACGCCCTGAATATGATCGACGCCATCCTGACCGCGGGCGATAGCGCCCGCATCCGCCAGGACCTCGTCAAGGGCAAGCAGTCCGTTGTGCAGTATGAGGCCGCGCTCGGGTGGCCGTTCGCCGGGACGCTGGATTACCGCGACCCCGAGCCGTACGCCCTGTATCTGCTTTACTATCCCAAGTTCAAGCCGGAGGAGATCGTGGCCCAGGTGCAGGAGGAGATTGCGCGGTTGCAGGACCATCCGATCGACGCCGCCGAGCTCGATCGTGTCAAAGCACAGCTCCGCGCCAGCCACCTCAAGGACCTCGAAAGCTCACTGAACCGTGCCCGCGCGCTCGCGCAGTACGCGGTGACCGACGGCGATCCACACCTGATCAACACCGAGCTCGACAAGATGCTGGCCGTGACGCCGGCCGAAATTCAGGCCGCCGCGCGCAAATATCTTACCCCGCAGCGCCGCGCCATTCTCGAGATTCAGCCCGCTCCCAAGGAGACAAAATAATGACGCCCGCCGATTGCCGCATCCACCGCGGCCGCGGGCCGGCCATGGCCGGCCCCTCCATCGTCGCCCGCAGGGGCCGGGCATGCCAGGCCCGCGCCTCGGTCCTGCTTTTGTTCGCGGCGCTTGCCCTTTCCGCGCAGACCGTCGACCGGACGAAGCCTCCGCAGACTCCGCCCATCCCGTCTTACAAGCTCCCGCCCGTCGCCGAATCCAAGCTGCCGAACGGCCTCGGCGTGGTCCTGGTCGAAGATGCGCGGTTCCCGCTGGTGACGCTCCGCCTCACGTTCCAGGCGGGCTCCAAATTCGATCCGCCGGATATGCCCGGCCTCGCCGAAGCCGTCGCCACGCTGCTGGATGAAGGCACGAAGACCCGCACTTCCCAACAAATCTCCGATGAGATCGACCGCATCGGCGGCTCCATCGGCGGTTCGGCCGGCGCGGATTCGCTCGCCATCTCCGCCAACGCGCTCTCCGAGCACCTGCCGCGTCTGCTGGCGCTCATCGCCGACGTGGCGATGAACTCGACGTTCCCGCTGGAGGAAGTCGAGCTCTACAAGAAGAACCGCACGGAAAGCCTTCGCCAGCAGCACTCCGAACCCGGCTTTCTCGCGGAAGAGAAATTCGCGTCGGTGGTTTTCGGCCGTACGCCATACGGCCACATCGCGCCGACTGAGGCCGCGATCGCGAAGTTGGACGTCAAAAATCTCGCCGCCTTCCGCGATTCCCGCCTCGTGCCCAACAATGCCACGCTGCTGTTGATTGGAAAACTGCCCGCGAAGGATGAGGTTCTCAAGCTGATCGCGCAGCACTTCGGCGCCTGGAAAGAGAAGCCGCTGCCCTCCCCGCCCGCCATGCAATTTCCCGCGCCGAGCCGCCAGATCGTGCTCGTCGACCGCCCGGGCTCCGTGCAGGCCGATATCCACGTCGGCCGCCTCGCTCCCACGCGCCTGAGCCCCGAGTTCTTCCCGCTGATGGTCGGCAACGCCGTCCTCGGCGGCGGCGCCAATTCGCGGATGTTCAAGAATATCCGCGAAAAGGAAGGCTTCGCCTACGACGCCCACAGCCAGTACGACACTCATCGCGATTCGGGCGATTTCCAGGCGGTGACCGAAGTCCGCAATGAGGTGCTGGAGCCCGCGCTCAAGGCCGTTCTGGCCGAGCTCGACGGCATGGCCGCCAAACCGGTCGGCAACGAGGAGCTCACCGGCGTGAAGAACTACATCTCCGGTCTGTACCTGCTCCGCCTCGAAACGCAGGAGGGCGTGATTACGCAGTTGACGACAGTCAAGGCGCTCGGCCTGCCCGATAGCTACCTCGAAACGTACGTCACCCGCGTGCGCTCGGTCGAGCCCGATCAAATCCAGGCCGTGGCCCGCAAGTACATCGCCCCGGCGCAGGACGCCATCGTGGTAGTCGGCGATGCCTCGAAAATCGGCGATGTCCTGAAAAAATTCGGGACCGTGACGGTAGCGAAGTAGGGCTCGCTATTGGCTGCCGCAGCGGCCGGCGACGATGCTTCGAGTCATGGGCGTACCGGCGAGAGCCTTGGTTTCGAGAATGACCTCGAACGCGCCTAGCCGCTCTGCCGGAGCGCCGCAAAGCGCGGACACCTGCGACACGCCGGCGTCGGACAAAGCGAATTGGCCGGCGGCCTCGGTGGCATCGCGCGAGGTGCCGCCGAGAAGCGCAACCAGCCCCGATCCGAGCGGGTTTTTCAACACCGCGACCCGCGTATAGTAACGAGTGTCTTCGTCCGAATACCGCGATACGAACTCCCGCGGCTCACCCGGCCGCGGCGAGCGGTTGATGAACGAGCGCAACGCGTCCCTGGGATCGACACGATGTTCGAACGCCAGGTGTTTCTGCACTTCCGCGACCCAAGGGTTGGACGCGACGCCGCCGATCAGGATCAGATTGCCGTTCTTGAGGCTTTCCGCCTTCAACATCCGGCTATGCGCCGAGAACACGTCGACGCCGCGCGACCGGCCGATCGCGGCCAGGTTTTCCAGCATCTTCACGGTGGAATAATGCACGTAATAGTTCTTCCGCAGCATGCTGGGCAGGAACTCGTTTGCAGGGGCCCGGTAATAGCCCTCATCGAGGTAGCGGCCCGCCACGAATTCGTCGAGCGGCATCACGCTGCCGACGGCGCGCCAGGCTCGTGACAGAACCGGGTCGTCAAGCACGACCGTCACCGTCCGGCTCGGATCGCTCAGCACGGAAGTCAGCAGGTAAGCTCGTTTCGGCGCCGGGCCCGGAACGCGCCACCAAAACCAGCCCGCCGACGCCCAACCGGCGGCGCACAACACCGCCAGGACCAGAACGAGCGCCGAAGGTGCTCTCCGGCTTTCCTCGGACTCCCGAGCGGCATTGGGCGCCAGCACCGGCAGGTACGAGCCCTTCGGAATTTCCAGTCGCCATGCGTCCCGGCTGCCCTCGCCCGCATAGTATTCCTGGAGCTTGGTTCGCAACTGGCGAGCCGTCACCCGGACGATGTTGTCCTGGCTCGGGCTGTAGTCCGCGCTCTTTCCGAAGACCTGCACGCCGAGGGAATACTCGTTGACCTCGTGCGCGCGATTTTCCATCGCGCATTTCACCACGAAGAGGAGGAACTCGCGCAAACGCGAAGAACGAGCGAAGGTTCGGGACTCCAGGATGCATCGGAGCGCGCCCTGCATCTCCTCGGGGCCATCGGAGATCCGGGCGTTCGGCTCGACTCTCATGATCCGATGCAATGTTCCTGCGAGCATCATATGCCACGGGCATGCCGCCTGTCATCCGCCACGGCTGAAAAAGTGAGTTTTTCACGGTGAATACACAGGGAAATCCTGCCATTTTCCCGCCTGCCGCGGCATGCTGATACTTTGGATTCCCACATGAGCCGACTCTGTCTAGCGTGCGCATGGCTCTCCGCGGCCGCCTTTGCGCAAACCAACACCGCAGTCATCCGCGGATCGGTAACGGACCCAGCCGGGGCCAATGTGCCGAACGCGAGAATCGCCGCCAGGAATGAAGCTACCGGTGTCGCGTATTCCGCCGAGACCAACGATTCGGGCCTGTACCTGATCACGGAAGTTCCCGGAGGAATCTATCAGGTGACGGTGACTCATCCCGGGTTCCAGAACGAGGCGCGGGGACATGTGGAGGTGTCGACCGGCCAAGCCATATCATTGGACTTTCGCCTGAAAGTCGGCGATATGACCGAAACGGTCACGGTTACGACCGAGGTCCCTCTGGTCGAAAGCGCTACATCCGGCCTGGACCAGTTGATCGAATCGAGGAGCATCGCCAATATTCCCCTGGGGGACCGCCGCACCATGAACGTGATCCAGTTGAGTGGCGCGGCGGTCTTTGCGGGCTATGACAGCGGGCAGAAGCCGAATTTTTCGCTTGCCGGCGGACGGGCGCAGAGCCAGATGTTCTGGATCGACGGCGCGAGCGGGCAAAATATGCGGCTGGGGATCGGCCAGATCGATACGGATCCTCCGACGGAACTGGTTGAAGAGATCAAAGTACTCAGCAACAACTACTCGGCCGAGTTCGGAGGGTCGAACGGCGGAGTCATCGTCGAGACGACCAAGAGCGGCACCAACCAACTCCACGGCAGCGCGCTCGAATATCTCCGCAATGATGCGATGGATGCGCCGGGTTTCTTTGCTCCGGTTCAGAACGGATCCAAGGTGAAGCCCGAATTGCGCTATAACCTGTTCGGGGGAACGCTGGGCGGACCGGTCCGCAAGAATCGCACGTTCTTCTTCTTCGATTACGAAGGCGGAAGGCGGCGCACCGGGTACACAGCGACCATGACGGTGCCGACGCCCGCGCAGAGGACCGGAGATTTCTCCGCGACGACCAACTCGGCCGGCGCCCTGATCCCGATCTACGATCCCTCGACAACCACCCTCTCCGGTTCGACGTACGTCCGCCAGCCATTCCCAGAGAACCGGATTCCGGCTATCAGCCTGGACCCGGTCGCGCTCAAGGTCCTGGCCTACTATCCGCTGCCGAACCGGCCGCCGGACAACCCCACGGGCGCCAATAATTTCCGCGCCAACGGGGTGAACACACTGCTTCACGATTTCTGGTCGATCAAGGGCGACCAGATCTTCGGCAAAGACCGGATCACCGGCCGCTTCATGTACAACCGTGACAACACCAACGTGATCAGCGCGTTTCCGGACCCTGGGCCGGATCCAACCGTGCTGAATATCGCCCACCAGAAGAGCGGTCTCGGCGATTGGGTGCACACCATTACACCATCGGCGGTTAACGACTTTCGCATCAATATATCGAGCCGCGTGGCTCATGCGCTGACTGCGGGTGTCGGCGGCGATTACGCAGCCAAACTCGGTCTGAACGGCGTCTCCGGGAACGCTTTCCCCAATTTTCAGGTGAGCGGCTTCTCCCCGCTGGGGAGCACGAACCAGGAGCGCCGGCAGTACCCGATCGAGCAGCAACAGGCCGTGGAGAATCTGTCGAGCCTGCGCGGCCAGCACTCGCTCAAGGCCGGCTTCGAGGTGCGGCGCTCGCGAAACTACGAGGTCAACCTGCAGACCGGGTCGGGCTCCTTCGGTTTCAACACGCAGCCCACGGGGCTGCCGGGCAGCCCGGCGACCGGAAGCGGCTTGGCTTCGCTACTCGTCGGCTTTCCCAGCGCGTATAGCTCGGTACAGACGGAACCATTGGATCGACACAGCTACTATCTGGCCGGATTCGTTCAGGATGACTGGACCGTGAGCCGCGTTCTCACGCTGAACCTGGGGCTGCGCTGGGAGACCGACACACCGATCACCGATGCCAACGGCCGTATGAACGGCTTCGACCAGACTGCGATCAACCCCGTCAGCGGCACTCCGGGCGTGGTCAAGTTCATGGGCGTGAACGGATTTCGCACCCAGCCTTACAACGGCAACTGGAAGAACTTCGGCCCGCGCATCGGCTTTGCCTGGAAGGCAGGCGGCGAGGGAACGGTGGTCCGCGGCGGTTTCGGCATCTTTTACGCGCACCCGTTCGACGCGGGCGTACCCAACGCGGTGGCGCTGGGTTTCAGCCAATCCATTCAGTTGAACAGCCCCGACAACGGCATCACCGCGCCCTTTTACCTGCGCAATGGCGTGCCCAATGTTTCCGCCACTCAGCCGGGGCTGAACGATGCGTTCGGTGCGGTTCCGGTGGGGCAGAATCCGAACACGGCCGTCACGTTTTTCGAAACCAACCGGAAGACGGGCTACTCGGAGGAATTCAACCTGGGGGTCCAGCGGCAGGTCGGCGGGGCGATGGTGATCGAGGCCAGCGCCATCGGCAATCTGGCGCGGCGGCTGCCGAGCGCGAATTTACCGATGGATCAGATTTCGCCGGCGATTCTGGGGCCGGCGCACCAATCACAGCGCGACCGGCCCTTCCCGCAGTTCTCGAATGTGTCGATCCAGGGGCCGTCGCTTGGGGTATCCAATTATTATGCGGGGCTCCTGCGCGCGGAGAGGCGATTCTCCCATGGCCTCAATTTCAACGCCAGCTACACGTTCTCCAAATTTCTGGAGAACACCAATGATCCGGGTACGACCATCGGAAGCGATGCCGGCCCTTATTCCAACTTCTATAACCGGCGTGCCGACTACGGACCCTCTGCGAATGACGTGCGGCATCGCGTTTCCGCCGGTGTGGTGTATGAGCTGCCGTTCGGGCGCGGCCGGGCCTTCCTGACAAAGGGCGCTCTGGCGCGCATTGCCGGCGGATGGACGGTTGGTAACGTAACCATCATCCAGAGCGGGCCGCCGATGTCGGTTACAACGCAGACTAATAACACCAATTCGTTTTCCGCCGGCGCGCAACGCCCTGACGTGTCGCGCAATCCGAATCTACCTGCCGATCAACGCACGCTGCTCCGGTGGTTCGATACCGGAGCGTTCGCGCAGCCCGCGAACTTTACCTTCGGCGACTCTGGACGGAACATCGTCCGCGCGCCCGGGCTGTTTACCATGGACTTTTCGATCATCCGCGATTTCGCGATCGCCGAGCACGTCCATTTGGAAGCGCGCGGCGAGTCCTTCAACGCGCTGAATCACACCAACTTTTCGGCTCCGGGCGGCGTGTTCGGCGGGTCCGGTTTCGGCACGATCAGCGGCTCCGCGCCGGCGCGGGTGATCCAGGCGGGTATGAGGCTTGCGTTTTAATCGGGAGGAGAGAGCCGTGATGCGAATCACACGCAGGCAATTTCTGTCCGGGGCGGCTGGGTGCGCGGCGGCATTACCTGGCCGTGCGGCGACGCGTCCGAATATTCTGTTTGCAATCGCCGATGACTGGTCGTGGCCGTTCGCGGGCGCGGCGGGAGACCGGACGGTGCAGACGCCGGCCTTCGACCGCGTGGCGCGCGAGGGCGTGCTGTTCCGCCATGCGCACGCCGTCGCGCCTACCTGCACGGCGTCGCGCGGGTCCATCCTCACGGGCCAATGGTTTGCGCGGCTGGAGGCGGGTGCGAATCTATGGAGCACGCTGCCGGCGAAGTTCGAGGTCTACCCGGACCTGCTGGAGCGCGCGGGGTATGCCGTCGGCTTCACAGGCAAGGGTTGGGGGCCGGGGAACTACAAGCTCGGTGGACGCAAACGCAATCCGGCGGGGCCGGAGTTCAATGCGCGTACCCTGAAACCGCCCACGACAGGGATTCACAATAACGATTACTACGCCAATTTCATCGATTTTCTCCGGCAACGCCGCGCCGGCCAGCCGTTCTGTTTCTGGTATGGCGGTTTCGAGCCACACCGGCCGTACCAGGCGGGCTCGGGGTTGCAAAGCGGGAAAAAGTTATCCGATGTGCGGCTGCCGGGGGCGCTGCCGGACGCTGAAGCCGTACGTTCGGATCTGCTCGATTACGCCCGAGAGATCGATTGGTTCGACCTGCATCTGGGGCGGATGATCGAGGCCCTCGAAAAGGCGGGAGAGATCGAGAACACCTTGATCGCGGTGACCGGCGATAACGGCTTGCCTTTCCCGCGGGCCAAAGCCAATCTGTACAACGACGGAACGCATGTGCCGCTAGCGGTCCGATGGGGTGCGGGCGCGAAGGGCGGGCGGACCGTGGACGACTTCATCAGCCTTGCCGACCTGGCGCCGACATTCCTCGAAGCAGCCGGTCTACGCCCAACGGCCGCGATGACAGCCCGGAGCTTTCTCGATCTGCTCCAATCGGGAGAATCCGGGCTGCTCGATCCGCGCCGGAACCGCGTGTTCACCGGGCGCGAGCGTCATACCCAGGCGCAGCCCTCCGGTCCGGGCGGCTACCCGATGCGTTCGATCCGCACGGCAGATTATGTGTACATTCGCAATTACCGGCCGGAACGATATCCAGCGGGGTCGGAGAACGGCGAGAACCCATTCAGCGACATCGATCCTGGCCCCACCAAGAGCTACATGATGCAGCACCGCGGCGACCCCGCGGTGGGGAACTTGTTTGAGCTCGGCTTTGGGAAGCGGCCGGCGGAGGAATTATACGACCTGCGGAGCGACCCTGCTGAGCTCCGCAACCGCGCGGCCGACCCCGCGCTGGCGGCGGTTCGGGCGAACCTGGCCGCCGAATTGGATGAACAGCTCAAGGCTTGGCGGGACCCGCGGGCGATGGGCCTGGGTGACGTGTTCGACCAGTATCCGTACGTGGGAGGAGCCGAGACGCGCGATTTCTTCCAGAAGGGCGGCCCTGGAACGGAGAAGAAGTAGCACCCGCGCGCCCCGTGTCACGGTAAATCGCCCTGTAATTTCCCGTGAAATCCTTCCGGCTGCGCGGCGGCGACCTTTAACCTGCTAACGAGACTGGGGCCGTCGCCTCGCGAACCCACAGGCGCAGCCCTGAACCGCAAATTAGGAGGAGCAAAACATCATGCTGACGCAGGCACACGCCTATGCGGGCGTTTCCCGCTCATCTGCGATTCTGTTCATCATAGCGATGGGCGGAGCGCTCACTCTCCGCGCAACTACGGTCACCTGGGACCTGAACACGAACTACGGAGTGTCCGAAACGGCAATCGACAATCAGACGCGAATCAACCAGGCGCTCACCGACGCCAAGAGCTATCTGTCCAGGCACGGGTCGTACACCCTGGTCCTGAAGCTCGATCCCGGGAACTACACCATTCACAACGAACAGGGGCTGACCAACGGCCTGCTCGTGTTCAACAACATCAATCCTTCCGGCGGCGGAAGGCTTGTTTTCGAAGGCTCGGGCCACAGCTCAACGGCGCTGATCTTCGACCACTATATCGTCGGGCAGAGTTACCCGACCGCGTGCCTGTACGGCAACCCCGCATCGCACATCACCATTCAGGGCATGCAGTTGACAACGGTCAACATGACGGTGACCCAGGGCGCAGTGGTCAGCGTCGGTTCTTCGTTTGTCGTGGTCGAAATTCCTGCCGGGTTTCCCACGCCGGCGGACATCTACGATCCGAACATGAGCGGTGGACGGTTCCTGCGGAAGTACGACAACTCGAATCCCCTCAGCCCGACGATCATCGACAATACGGTGTGGCCGCCCGCCGACAATTCCCAAATTGCGTGGGTCACGGCGCAGCAGATTTCAGGACAGCAGTGGCAATTGAATCTCAGCTCCAGCCAGAACCCCTATTCGCCGGGCGATTACCTGGCCATCAAATCGAAGCATGGCTCGTTCTCCTATATGTTTCAAAACGGGAACGACTTCGTTTTCGACGACATCCTGTGGACCCGTGAGTCCAGAGGCGTGTTTCGAAACGGGTATGACAACATCACCGTGCAGAACAGCTTTATCCAGCGGGACGCTGCAATTAGCGGGCAGGCGCCGTGTCTGGCCACGCCGGACGGCGGCCCGCAAATCGGCCAGCCGAGCGACCCGCCCGTGACCACGGCACTGATCCAGAACAATCAATTTATCGGCACGGGAGACGATGCGGTTGCATTCTTCAACGTCGGCAGCGGCGGCATCATTCAAAACAACTACCTGGCGGAGTCTTTTGCTCGCGGCATTTTGCTATACAGCAGCGCGAGTGCTCAGTTGACGGGGAACACGCTGGTGGATGACGCAGTTTATTACCAGTAGTCCGATGCGTGGAGCAACTCTCCAGGTTGCTCCACGCGCTTTCTGCCGGACCTGCCGGTCACTTCCCTAAATCGATTCCCAGCTTCTTCAGCTCTTCGGAATAATACCGCCGGTGGAGCAGATCCCACTCCTCGGTGCCTTCCGGAATCTCGCGCTTCTGCGAGCGGATCTTCTGCCGCGCCGCCCGGTCCACCTTCTCCTCGGCCGTCAGCAGATCGGTCATCACGCGCACGATTTCGAGGCGCACCGCGTTGGTATCCTTATTCTTCAGCCGCAGGTCGCGGCTCTTCCGCAGCGCATCCACCAGCTTGTGCGAAATGTCCGTCACCTTGTCGCGCGAGAGCTTCATCGCGTCGCCGGTGTCCCGCCCCGAAGCCCGGATCACCTTCCGCTGCGAGATCAGCGTGTTTTTGATCCGGCGGAACATCTCCTGGTAGCTCACGCCCTCGCGGCGCATGTACTCGCTGTACTGGCTCAGCAGGTCCCGGACCTCGTCGTTCAGCCGGTCCTCGACCTCCAGTTCCGTCAGGATGATCTCGGAGATCCGCTCCGAAACCTTTTCCGGCGCCGGCGTCTCGATGACGCCGGGTGTCAGCCGCTTGACGAGTTCACGGGAAATGTAGAGTACGAATTCTCTGGCAAGCAACATGCTTTAGATTTGCAGCGTGAAAGCGTTAGTTTAGCATGGAACTCCGCGTAACCTCTGTGTCCTCTGCGCCTCTGAGCGGAAGGGGACTCAGCGCGCTTCCCCGCCGCCGATCAGGTAATGCACCGCCGGCGTAATCACCAGCGAGAGCGTGCAGCTCATCAGCACGCCCCCGATCACCGCGACGGCCAGCGGCCGCAGCATCTGCGACCCGGCCCCGAGCGCCAGCGCCAAAGGAAGCATTCCCGCCACCGTGGCGAGCG
>Ga0209062_1004785_pt1 | contig 13753 bp, 13 predicted proteins | sample Coa_R2_2_FD_187158 | JGI IMG/M metagenome (GOLD analysis project Ga0209062, IMG submission 187158) | Surface soil microbial communities from Centralia Pennsylvania, which are recovering from an underground coalmine fire - Coalmine... | ecosystem: Environmental > Terrestrial > Soil > Unclassified... | reverse complement strand
GCGCCAGCGCGGTGGACGAATCCATGCTGACGGGCGAGCCGCTGCCCGTGGAGAAAGGCCCGGGCGCGCAGGTCACCGGGGGCACGCTCAATGCAAGCGGCAGCTTTGTGATGGAAGCGCAGCGCGTCGGCTCCGAAACCATGCTTGCGCAGATTGTGAAGTTGGTCAGCGAAGCCCAGCGCAGCCGCGCCCCGCTCCAGCGCCTGGCGGACAAGGTCTCGGGGTACTTCGTTCCCGCGGTTGTGGTCACCTCCGCGGTCGCGTTTGCCGCATGGCTGCTGATTGGTCCCGAGCCGCGCTTCGCTCATGCTCTGGTCGCCGCTGTGTCGGTGCTGATCATCGCTTGCCCGTGCGCGCTTGGACTCGCGACCCCAATGTCCATCATGGTTGCCGTCGGACGCGGAGCGCACAGCGGCATTCTCGTGCGCAATGCCGAAGCGCTGGAAATGCTTGCGCGCGCGGATACGCTGGTGGTGGACAAAACCGGCACACTCACGGAAGGGAAGCCGCAACTTGCCGGGATCAAGTTGTTCGGCGAAATTCCGCAGGACTCTCTCCTTTCCATCACCGCAAGCCTCGAACGCTCAAGCGAGCATCCGCTGGCGCGCGCGATTGTTCGCGCCGCGGAAGCGAAAGAGCTGCCGCTGCTACCCGCCGAGGCGTTCCGCGCGGTTCCAGGGGGCGGCGTGGAAGGCCGCGCCGGCGGCAAAGCGGTGCTCGCCGGGACTCTCCGTTTTCTTCGCGAGCGCGGAATCGAGTTGCCCCCCGCAAACGGCGAGCAACACATTTCACAAGCGCGCCCAAGCTCAGCACCCGCCCCGACGGCAGCCGCTTCTGCCAGCGGCGCAGGCGCAACGGCCATCTACGTTGCGATTGACGGCAAGCCGGCTGGAGCATTTTTTCTGAGCGACCCCATCAAGGCAGGCGCTGCCGAAGCCATCCGCGAGCTTCGCGAGAGCGGTTTGCGCATCGTCATGCTGACCGGTGACCGCGCGGCTGCCGCTCGAGAAGCAGCGCTTGCGCTCGGTATCGGCGAAGTCGAAGCGGAGCTTCGCCCCGAGCAGAAAGCCGAGGTTGTCGCGCGGCTGCGCAGCGAGGGCTGCATCGTGGCGATGGCCGGCGACGGAATCAACGACGCGCCGGCGCTGGCCGCCTCGCACGTGGGGCTCGCCATGGGCACCGGCACGGATGTCGCGATCGAGAGCGCGGGCATCACGCTGCTGAAAGGCGACGTGAACGCGATTGTCCGCGCGCGCAAGCTGAGCCTTGCCACCGTGCGCAACATTCATCAAAACCTGGGCTTCGCCTTCATCTACAACCTCGCGGGCGTGCCCATCGCCGCGGGCGTATTCTTTCCTGTCTTCGGCTGGCTGCTCAGCCCGATGATTGCGAGCGCGGCCATGAGCTTCAGTTCGGTCTCGGTGATTAGCAACGCGCTGCGCCTTCGCCGCGCCGCGTTGTAGCGAGAAGCGCGGATCCCAGCCGGCAGGTACCTGCGTTTTGCGTTTGTGTGTCCGAAATCCGCGTTGTCCTGATTCTCGGCCGCTCGCAAGTGGCTGGAGTCCGCATGCTGCAGCAAGCAGCGGCACAAGCTGGCTGGTACGTGGAACGGTGCTCGCACCTCTCATGTAATTTTGTGAAATCTTGAGCCGCCGTCGCAGCCGAATCGCCCGGACGTCATCCCGAACGTCATCCTGCTGGCGCCCGCTGCCGTACAATGCGAATGCGGAGGTCTTTGCCATGGTTGAGTCTTCTTCTTGTGAGCCTAAGGAAGCCGGGGAACTTAGTTGTCCTGCCCGGTCCGTCCTGGAAGCGCTCAGAACGATTGTCCTGAACAAAGGATCGCGAAAGCAGAGACTCCGCGACGTCGCGGAGACCCTGCGCCAGAGCGGCGGCTATCGGTGGGTTGGCTTGTACGATGTGGTGCCCGCTCGTGGCATCGTCTCCTGCCTGGTTTGGGACGGTCCCAGTGCGCCCCAGTATCCTGAATTTCCGATGGAAAAGGGCCTCACGGGGAGATCCATTCGCTCCGGGAAAACGGTAAATGTTGGCGACGTAGCGAGTGACGTGGACTACTTGACCGCGCTGGAAAGCACGAAGTCGGAGATCATCCTGCCCATCATCGGCGACGAAGGATTGGTGGTCGGGACGGTTGACGTGGAAAGCCAGTTTCGCAATGCATTCGGACCCGAGGTACAAGCGCTTCTCGAAGAATGCGCCGAGGTCATTCGGCCTCTTTGGGACCGGGCGGCTCGAACCTGAAAGGTTCGAAGGAGCGCCGGTTGAGCTTGCGCAGGCGCGCGAGACGTTTTCAAGCCGCAAGGTTCCGCCCTGAGGAACAGGTTTATCGTGATACGATATAGTTTCGGCGTTTGAGGCCGGTGCTCTCAAATGGGCGAGCGTCAGGCGTGACGCGCGCGTTCGCCGGCCAATCGGCATCTGATGGGCAAAATCAGCGAAAAATGAACGCAAGATGGGGAGGGAAAGCGGCGTGAAATCGCGCTGGTGGAACAAGCCTTTGTCGTCCTGGTTCCCACAGGTCTCGCGCCGCGAGAGCCAAGTCTTCTTGCTGCTTACGCTCGTCATTGGCGCGCTGACCGGCCTTGCCGTCGTGGCATTCATCGTCCTGACAGAACGCCTCGGAATGCGTGTGTATCCAGTCGGAAGCAGTTTGTGGCGGCGAATTCTTGTGCCAGTGGCGGGTTCGCTGGGGATGGGTTATCTCCTCTGCCGGTACTTTCCGGATGCGCGCGGCAGCGGGATTCCGCAGACGAAGGCCGCGCTCTTTGCGCGGGGCGGGCGGATTACTCTGGCCACCGTCTTCGGCAAATTTCTCTGTACGGCAACAACACTGGCCAGCGGTATTCCACTCGGCCGCGAAGGACCCTCGGTACAAGTCGGGGGCGGGATCGCTTCGGTGCTGGGGCGTTACCTTGGGCTGAGTTCCGAGCGGGTCAAGGCGCTGATTCCCGTCGGTGCATCGGCGGCGATTGCCGCGGCGTTCAACACACCTCTGGCGGCCGTGGTTTTCTCGCTGGAAGAAATCACGGGCGATCTGCACGCTCCGGTGCTGGGGTCGGTGGTGCTGGCATCGGCGGCATCATGGATCGTGCTCCGCATGCTCCTGGGAAATCATCCTTTGTTTCAGGTTCCGCGATACGAACTGGTGAATCCGCTGGAACTGGGAATCTACGCGGTACTGGGAGTCGCCGGCGGCCTGCTTTCCGTTCTGTTCACGAAGACGCTTCTGAAGACGCGGCAGTGGTTTCTCAAGCTTCCGAAGAAGACAGCGTGGTTTCAGCCAGTGGCTGGCGGGCTGCTGGTTGGCCTGATGGCGCTCTTCGTGCCACAGGTTCTTGGCGTGGGTTACGGCTATGTTGGAGAAGCGCTGAACGGCAGAATGGCTGTGGGACTGATGGCCCTGTTGGTGCTGCTCAAGCTCTTTGCCGTCACCACTGCCTACGGATCTGGAAACGCTGGCGGTATCTTCGGTCCGAGTCTCTTCATTGGCGCAATGCTGGGTGGAACGATTGGCGGCGCCGCGCATCATCTGTGGCCGAACCACACGGCAACCGCGGGCGCGTATGCGCTCGTGGGCATGGGGACGCTCTTCGCCGGAATCGTTCGCACCCCGATGACCTCGGTATTGATGATTTTTGAGACCACCCAGGACTATGCGGTAATCGTGCCCCTGATGATCTCGAACCTGGTGAGTTTTTTCATCTCATCCCAGCTGCAGCATGAGCCGATTTACGAGGAATTAGCGCGGCAAGACGGGATTCATCTCCCCAGTGCGACGACAAGACGCCAGCAGGGCGGCTGCCAAGTATGGCAGGTGATGCGGCCCATGGCAGGGGCGCTGCCCTCCACGATCAGCGTTGGCGATGCGTTGCGCCGCGTCGCCGAAAGCCGGGACCGCAGCTGGCTGGTTTGCGATGAGACGGGCATTGTCGGAGTGCTGAGCAAGAGGACCCTCGAAGCAGCCGCTGAACGTTTCGGCGGGCAGAAAGCCCTTGCGGAAATCCTGGATGTTCGGGAATTTCCGCATTTGCACGCAGACCAGTCGCTTCATTTGGCGCTGGAGCGTATGGGCAAAGCCGGCCTCGATCTGCTCCCGGTCGTGAGCCGGGCAGACCTGCACAAACTCGAGGGCGTACTGGCGCTGCGCGATGTTCTCGACTCCTACGGCATTGGTGTCGAAGTGCCGGACATGGCCAGCCAGGCCACTCGTGGCTTTGAGCAGCGCGGCCCGCGAACCTGATCCGAAAACTCAGAAGCGATTGTCCCCCACAAATTGTTCCCAGGGCAGGGGGGACTCAGATTCATACTCCCGCCAATTCAGGATGAGACCGTGCGACATTCGGACAATCACCAAACCGTGAGTTTGCACCTTGTATTGGAACGTGTACTCTCCGGCGCCGATCTGCTGGGCGGGGTCAAATATCAGATGATGCCAAGTCATGTGCATCGGTAACTCGCGGCCCTGGGCTCCGCCAAAAAACTCGTATAGGGCCGCACGTCCCCGTCGGGGAGGCGACGGAGGGCCCGAATACATGGCGTTTTCGGCGAAGCACGATGCCGCTTCCTCAGCGTCTCCGCGATTCCAGCCATCGGCCACGGTCCGCATCACAGATTGAAAGCCCTCTCTGTCCAACGTGGGCCGCGCTGTGCATCCACGTGCCGCTTGCCCGCTACTGCGGCTGGAGACCAGCAGCAACAGTGACAGCATAACCGCGACCAAGAGCCCGTGTGCCGGCGTTTTCAGTCGCATCAATCCCTCCGCTTTCGATTTGAGTGTGGAAAAATTCGGCTCCTTCCGCAGGTAACCGCCTTCGTTCGCGAAAGGCAAGTGGCGGTACTGGTTTACGTCCTACCGTAAACCGGGATGGCGGCCCCATGAATCAGAGTGGCAGCTTCGGAGCAGAGGAAGGCAATGATGCGGGCGATTTCTTCGGGCTTCGGCCACTTGGAAAAATCGGCGCCGGGCATGGCCTTTCGGTTTGCGCCGGTGTCAATGATACTGGGAAGCACGGAATTGACGCGGACGCCCGTACCTTTGAGGTCCGCGGCGAGGCAATCCATCATGGCGACGGCGGCGGCTTTTGAGGCGGCGTAGGCCGCGGCGCCTGCGGCGTGATCCACGGCGGCTTTGGCGGCGACATTCACAATCGAGCCGCTCTTTTGCTTCAGCATGATGGGCACGGCGGCGCGCGATAAAGCAAATCCTGACCGCAGGTTCACGTCCAGCATGCGATCGAAAATCCTGGGGTCGGTTTCCCACAGAGCGACCCCGCCCGCATAGCCTCCAACCGTGTTCACCAGAGCGTCCAGGCGGCTGTGTCGCGCCACGATGCCCGCCACGAGCTCCTTAGCCGCGTCGAGATTCGTGACGTCCGTTTGCTGGCCTTCCAAAGAAGCGGCATTTGGGCCGGCTTCGCTTTTGAGTTGATCGAACTCTGCCAGGCGGAGATAGGAGACGACGACCGTCGCACCGGAGCGGAGAAATTCAAGAGTGACGGCGCGTCCGAGGCCGCCGGTACCGCCGGCGATCAGGACAATTTTTTTTGGGTCGGGATTTGTCGTGGCCATTTGGTTGTCCGTTGGCTGCACGTCTTTTGTGGCGCTAAAACGGATCAGTGCTGCGCGAGCAGGGAATCGAAATAGGCGAGCATCTGCGGCGAATCCCATTGCTGGAAGCCGACAAATTTGCGAGCGATTTTGCCGTGGCGGTCGATGATGAAGGTCTCGGGATACGTGGACGTGCCATAGTCAAGCGCGATGGGGGAGATCGTACCGTGAGTGGCGGGATCGCGGTAAGTAGGATAAACAACACCCTCGGTGCGAAGGAAGCCTTCGTAGGCGGAAGGATCCTCGTCTGCGCTGACGCCAAGAACCAGTGCATTGTGCGGCGCTATGTACTTCTGTAACCGATTCAGGGCTGGTGTCTCTTCCTTACAGGGAGGACACCACGAAGCCCAGAAGTTCAGTACCACGACTTTGCCGCGAAGAGCGGAAAGCTGTTCGGGTGTGCCGGCCACGGTCACGCGAAAATCCTTGGCGGGCTGGCCAGCGATGGAGGCTTCGCCTTGGCGATAGCTGGGCACGGCAAAGAGCGTCAGAACACCCAAGGCGAACGCGACGGCGGCCCAGACGGCGAGTTTTCGGAGCGAATCCACAGAATGCTATACTAACGTATCCACCAGGGAACGGAAACCTGCTCCCTCTTTCTCAAGCCATGGCCAGCGAAGCACCCAGGGACACTCGCTCTGCTTTGACCGCTCCAGCGGCGGCGAACGCGCGGATTTCCGCGATTGTGCCGGCGCGGAATGAAGAGGCGGTGATCGCGAAATGCGTGGAGTCGCTGGCGGCGCAACCCGAAATTGCGGAGATTCTCGTGGTGGACGACGAGTCGAGCGACCGGACCGCAGACATTGTGCGCGGCTTGATGCCGCGACTTCCGCGAGTGCGGCTGTTGCGGACGGAGGGTCCGCCTCCAGGCTGGGTGGGTAAGAACCACGCGGTATGGACCGGAGCGCAGAAGGCGAGTGGTGAGTGGCTGCTCTTCACGGACGCGGACGCGGAGCACTTGCCCGGCTCGGCCGCCAAAGCCCTGGAGCTTGCGCGCGAGCATGAAGCGGGGCTGGTTTCCTTTTCGCCGGAGCAAGTGACCAAAAAATGGTACGAGAAGGCGCTGATTCCGTTGGTCTACATCCGCCTGGCGCGGCTCTACTCCTATGACGCGGTGAATGATCCGAAATCGCCGGTAGCGGCGGCCAACGGTCAGTTTCTCATGGTGCGGCGCGACGCTTACGATGCAGCGGGCGGGCACGCGGCGCTGGCGGGTGAAGTTCTGGAAGACCTGGCCCTTGCGCGAGCCGTGAAGCGCTGTGGCGCGGCCCTGTGGTTTGGTTCGGGCATCGGCGTGCTTCGCGTACGGATGTACCGGAGCTTCTCCGCAATGTGGGCAGGATGGAAGAAGAATCTTTTCCGCCTGATTGGCGGAACGAACCGCTCGGTCTTCAGCGAGCTGGATGACGTCCTGCCCTGGATGGCGGTGCTGGTGCTGCTGGCCGGACTGCAAGTGCCGCTTGCGATGCTGATTGGCGTGCTGCTCCTGATTTTCCGGCAGCTTTCCTACGGCACGCAGCTGGCCCGCAACGGCTACCCGTTTTCGTTCACCGTTTTTTATCTGCCCGCCGTGACTTTGTATAGCGCAGTGCTGTGGGCTTCCTACCGCGCGCACGTCAGGGGAAAAATCGAATGGAAAGGGCGCGAGTATCGGATGGAAATTCCGGGAGTGACGAGGTAGCGATGGGGACGGTGCTCTTGACGCGCAAGATGGAATTCTCCGCTTCGCACCGGTACGACAATCCGGCGCTTTCCGCGGAGGAAAACCGGCGGATTTTTGGGAAATGCAACAACCCCCATGGACACGGACACAACTACACGCTCGAGGTGACCGTCGCGGGCGAGCCGGATCCCGTGACCGGCATGGTGCTGGACCTGAAGGAGCTGAAGGACATTTTGGAACGCGAAATCATGCAGCGGATGGATCATCGCTTCTTGAATTACGAAGTGCCGGAGCTGGCGGGAAAGATTCCGACCTGCGAGAACATCGCGCAGGTGATCTGGGAACTGTTGGAGCCGAAAATCACGCAAGGGCGCTTGCATCGGGTGCGGCTGTATGAAACGCCGGACCTGTTTGCGGACTGTTACCGAAGCGGAGAAGCGGCATCTAATGGGACCGGCAGATGACGGCTCCGCTGAAAGTCGAATTGGGGAGGCGGTACCGGTTTTCCGCATCGCACCGGCTGCATAGCGTGAAGCTCGGCGAGGAAGAAAACCGGCGCGTCTACGGAAAGTGCAACAATCCGCGCGGACATGGACATAACTACATCGTGGAAGTTGTGGTTTCTGGAGCGGTGGATCCGGCGACCGGAATGATAGCGAATCTGGCGGACCTGGATGCGTTCGTGGAACGGGCAATCATCGAGCCGTTCGACCATCGGTCGCTGCAGGATGAAGTGGAGGCGTTCCGCCACGCCGTGCCGACGACGGAGAACTTGTGTTTGGAGATTTACCGCAGGTTGCGCGCATTTCCGAAGGCGAAGCTGGAGCGGGTGCGCGTTGAGGAGACCGGTAAGAACAGTTTTGAATACGCCGGGGATTCCTTGCTGGCGTAACGAAGAGCAGCAAAGCGCAAGACCCTGACCCGAGGACCAACGACCGTGACCAAACCAACCGAACAGGAAATCCTGCTGCACGAGGCGAAGCCCGCGGAGGCGCACGGGATCGCGTACCACATGCGGGAAATCATCAAGCTGGCGGGCGAGGACCCCAACCGCGAAGGGCTGCGGAAAACGCCGGAGCGGTTCGAGAAGGCCCTGAAGTTCCTGACGAGCGGGTACCACTTGAATGTGGACCACGTGGTGAACGGCGCGACCTTCGCCGTGGCGTATGACGAGATGGTGGTGGTAAAGGACATCGAATTTTTCAGCTTGTGCGAGCACCATCTGCTGCCCTTTTTCGGGAAGGCGCACGTGGCGTATCTGCCGGACAAGCGCGTGCTGGGATTGAGCAAAGTGGCGCGGCTCGTGAATATGTTCGCGCGGCGGCTGCAGATTCAGGAACGCATGACCAGCCAGATTGCCGGCGTGATTGAAGAGAAACTCGCGCCCCAGGGAGTGGGCGTGATCATCGAGGCGCGGCACCTGTGCATGCAGATGCGCGGAGTGGAAAAGCAGCATGGGCAGGCCGTCACGAGCGCGATGCTGGGAGCGTTCCGCCACAACAAGCAGACGCGGGACGAGTTTTTGGCCCTCATTCGGCCGAAACACAGGTGAGCGAAAGCGCTTCCTCTGTAAAGATACGGAAGTAGCGTCTCCCGGCGAGCCAGCGCTGAAGCCGCCTAGTCCTGGTTTCTCGTTGCGAATTGCAAACGGCGGATAGTTGGCTATGCTTAGGAAATTTCCGGAGGGTGACATCCTATGAGCAATCCTGGAATGGCCGCGTCCCCGGCGGCGCTGGCGCGAATCGCGCAGATCGCTATCAATGCGCACGACGTGGACCGCGCGACAGCATTTTATCGCGACGTGCTCGGCCTGCGGCACCTCTTCCGGGCGGGGCAACTGAGTTTCTTCGATTGCGGCGGAATTCGGCTGATGTTGGACAAGGCGGAGAAGCCGGAATTCGATCATCCGAGTTCGATCTTATATTTTCAGGTGGGAGATATTCAGAGGGCGTTCGAACGGATGAAGGCCGCCGGAGTGAAGTTCGAGGATGAGCCGCACGTCATCGCGCGAATGCCGGACCACGATTTGTGGATGACGTTTTTCCGGGATAGCGAGGGGAATCTGCTGGCGCTTATGCACGAGGCAAAGCACGCGGCCTAAGAGCATGGCCGCGACAGATGGACGCTGGCTTGTAAGGGCCATACGGCGCCACCAAGGCCATTTCCCGGCCCAGAAGAGCGTCTCGGACCGGGAAATGGCACGCGGATTCAGAGAGCTCAGGAGACGGAGCCGCCGCCGCGCACAGAGCCGCTGCAACGAATCACATCTTGGAGATGTTGACGGAGGCTTCGGTGTTCTCCCATGCCATGTGCATGACGCAACCGCCGCCGTTCTTGGTGAAGCTGATGGTGAAGTTCTCGACCGGAGCGGAGGTCTTCGAGACCGACATTGGGATGCGGGCCAAGTCGAAGTTTTCGCCGGGATAGGGGATGCCCCATTCGCCGGTTTTTTTGCTGATGATCAAAGTCCATTTATCTGCGTTAGGGATGGCGAAGAGCGTGTAGCTGCCGCCGGGGACATGAGTATCTCCGACCACCAGGCCGGTACTGGTCACGAACGTGGTGGCCTCATTGGCACCGGCGCGCCACACTTCGCCGTAGGGAACGATACCGCCGAAAATTTTGCGGCCTTTCGCGCGAGGGCTGGAGTAGTCCACCGTGATGCTGCTTCCCGCGCCGAGGTCGCAGGTGGCCTTGGCTGGGGGGCTGGGACGTTTGCTTTTATCTTGCTGCGCGGCGAAGAGCACAGCGCTTAGCGCCAGGCTGAAACTACAAGCTGCGGATAAGACAACCTTCATGTTCATGATTCCTCCGAAGTAGCGCAGAGATTGCGCTGCCATTGAATCGAATCCCGGGCGCAAGTGCAACCGCAAAGCTGGAGAACTCGCTCCTGAGGCATGCGCAAAAGCGCGCTGACCTGACTGTTCTTGGAGAGCCGGTGATGCGGACCCACTCACGTAGACAGGCAAGAGGGCGACTTTATTTCCAAAGAGCAACCAGAGACAAGAGAAGGGACCATCGGGGCGGAGCGCGTCGGCTTTACACGATTCTTTGGATTGTGTTAGCCTGAAAGTGTCGAAGAGAAGAGGAATAATTCAGGGGACGACGGAGAGGGGCACTTGAGCGCACCGAAAGCAGTGTTGATCGAGCAGTTCCGGGCCCATGTCAAGGACACAGGCTCGCCCGAAGTGCAAATTGCGCTTCTCAGCGAACGGATCAACTACCTGACGACGCACCTCAAGTCCCACGTGAAGGACCATGCATCGCGGCGCGGCCTCATCATGATGGTGAACAAGCGCCGGCGTTTGCTGGACTATCTGAACCGCCGCGACCCGGATCGGTACCGCGAGATTGTTGACCGCCTTAGCTTGCGCAAGTAGCCGTTCAGAAGAACGGAGCTTGCGTTATCACGAAGTGACGAATCCGAAGCGACGCCTGCTCGAGGCGAATGCGTGGAGGTACGTCAGGTCGCAGTCGCCTTGCTCGTGGTGTGTTCCGGTCAGCGAAGTCCTGGTGTGATTCTCGCCTCTTAGCTCTTCGCCAATGCAGCAGGATCATTCAGCGCACTTCACGCGACTGAGACCTGCGAACGTGCTCCGCCCCGCGGAGCACCAAAGGAACAGTACATGTCTGAAAACACACATATTCCCGCACCTCATCAGGTTTCCTTGGAAGTCGGCGGACGCTCGCTAACGCTCGAAACCGGGAAAATGGCGAAGCAAGCGAACGGCTCGATAGTGGCCCGCTACGGCGACACTATTGTGCTGGTGACCGCCTGCATGGCGCCAAAGCCGAACGACCGGGACTTTCTGCCGTTGACGGTGGACTACCGGGAGAACACCTATTCGGCGGGAAAAATTCCGGGAGGGTTCTTCAAGCGAGAGGGACGCCCGACGGAAAAAGAGATTCTGACCTCCCGCCTGATTGACCGGCCGATGCGGCCGCTCTTCCCGGAATCATGGCGCAACGAGACGCAGATCATGGCCATGGTGCTGTCGGCCGACAGCGACAACGATCCGGATGTGATCGCCGTGACGGCGGCTTCCGCGGCTGCGTACTGCTCGGACCTGCCGTTTACACAGCCCATTGCCGCCGTTCGCGTGGGCTTGCTGAACGGGCAACTGGTGGCGAATCCCACGGTAGCCGAGCAGAAGACGAGTTTGCTGAACATTGTGGTGGCTGGCACGGAAGAAGGCATTGTGATGGTCGAGGCCGGGGCCTTCGAGGTGTCCGAGGAAAGCGTTGCCGACGCGCTCGATTTCGGGCACGCGCAGATAAAGAAGATCGTGGCCGCGATCAAGGAATTGCACGGGAAGGTGAAGCCCGAGAAGGTGGTGGTCGAGCCTTTCCCCTTCGACCAAGCGATTTACGACAGCTTGAAGAAGACCTACGGCGCGCGATTGCAGGACGCGCTGAATACCGAGAAGCATCCCAAGAAGGAAAGCTATCACCTTGTTGACGAATTGAAGGACGAGATTCTCGCGACGATTCCCGAGGAGCCGAAGAAGGAGATGGACGAGAAGCGCGTGCTGACGAAGCGCGCGTTCGAGAGGCTCCGCGAGGATATTTTCCGCGACGAGATTTTGAATTCGCGGCGCAGACCGGATGGCCGCGCCTTCGATCAGATCCGGCAGATCACCTGCGAGGTCGGACTGCTGCCGCGGGTGCACGGGTCGGCGCTGTTTACTCGCGGAGAAACGCAAGCGCTGGCGACGCTTACGCTGGGGACGAAGGAAGACATGCAGCGCCTGGATCTGCTCTTTGCGCAGGACACGTTCAAGCGCTTCATGCTGCACTACAATTTCCCGCCGTTTAGCGTGGGCGAGGTGAAGCCCGTGCGCGGCCCGGGGCGCCGGGAAATCGGTCACGGAGCGCTTGCCGAACGCGCGCTGATGAATCTGCTTCCGCCGGAAGCGGATTTTCCGTACGCGATGCGGCTGGTATCGGACATTCTGGAATCGAACGGGTCGTCGTCAATGGCCACTGTCTGCGGCGGGTCGCTGGCGATGATGGACGCCGGCGTGCCTCTGAAGGCGCCCTGTGCGGGCATTGCCATGGGCTTGGTCGTTGGCGAGGAAGGGAAGTATTCCATTCTAACGGACATCGCGGGCGCCGAGGACCATTACGGGGACATGGACTTCAAGGTGGCCGGCACGCGGGCGGGGATCACCGCGCTGCAGATGGACATCAAGGTGACCAGCATCAGCATCGCCATGATGCGCGAGGCGCTGGCTCAAGCCAAGAAGGCCCGGCTTGAGATTCTCGACACCATGGAGAAGACGCTGAGCGAAGCGCGCGCCACAATTTCTCCCTACGCGCCGCGGCTCTACAAGCTGAGCATTCCGACGGACAAGATCCGCGACCTGATCGGGCCGGGAGGCAAGAAGATCAAATCGATCATCGAGCAGACTGGAGTGAAGATTGACGTGATGGAAGACGGCACCGTGCATATTTTCTCGACAAGCGGCGCGGGAGGCGATGCGGCGCTAGCGATGGTGCGGGAAGTGACGGCCTCCGCCGAGATTGGCAAAACCTATCTGGGCAAGGTAGTGCGGCTCGCGGAGTTCGGTGCGTTTGTCGAGCTCTTCCCTGGCACCGATGGCCTGCTGCACATCAGCGAGATTTCCGAACACCGCATTCGCGACGTGCGCGACGAACTGAAGCTTGGCGACCAGGTCTTGGTGAAGGTGCTTTCGATGGAAGGCAACAAGATCCGGTTATCTCGCAAAGCGCTAATCCGCGAAGCGCGGGAAAAGCAACAGCAAAAAAAGGAAGCGGCGAGCAGCGGCTCCAGCGAATAGCGCCAACGCATTCGCCAGCGTCCCAAGCAAGGCCCCAATTCCAGGGCCTCCTGATTTGGTTCCCTGTTGTCATCCGCGTTTTTGGGCTCGGGCGCAGCCGGGCCGCTTTCCAGAAATGACCCGGAGAATCGCGGCGCGTTGCAAGCGCGCGGTAGCAGAGATGGTTAGAGATGCAGGTCAGTTCTTGACGCTGTGCACGCCGTCGAGCGCCCCCCACAAGGCATTGAGGGCTTCGTTTGTGGTTGCGAGGACAGTTTCCTCGTCGCCCTGGGCGTGCGAGGCGAGCCAGCTGCGCCAGGCGGCGCGATGGGCCTTGTCGGCTTCTTCATGAACTGTGAAGTACGCCAGCGCCCGCGGGTGGTCGATTCCGTAAAAGGTCCTGAGGCCGTCGATCTTCGTGGTGGCGATCTCCGGAACCTGGGACTCGTAGGCATATAGCGCAGCCACAGCTTCCGTCAGAGGCCGATCGGCGCAGATTTCACCGAATTTGCTGACGACCGCCTGAGTGGCGGGCAACGGCCGGGACGCGACGATATTTTGGTGGTTCACGCCGAGGGCCGCGGCGAAATCACGCCAAAGCTGAGGGTGCGGCGCGGCAGGATTTTCTTCTTCCGCCAAATTCTCCCTCACAATCTCTCGCAGACGCGCATCGGCTCTCTCG
>Ga0209062_1004784_pt1 | contig 13758 bp, 12 predicted proteins | sample Coa_R2_2_FD_187158 | JGI IMG/M metagenome (GOLD analysis project Ga0209062, IMG submission 187158) | Surface soil microbial communities from Centralia Pennsylvania, which are recovering from an underground coalmine fire - Coalmine... | ecosystem: Environmental > Terrestrial > Soil > Unclassified... | reverse complement strand
GACGCTACGAGATCAACTGCCTGCCGCTTGTAGTCGTCCGTAAACGACCGACGTTGACGTCCTTCCATCCGACACCTCCTGGCTCCTCGAGCCTACTACAGGTGTCCATCAATTCGGAGGAGGTTCAGCTTTGGATGCGTGGCGCTCCGCCGGTTACTAAGGACAAGGCTGAAATTGTTCGCAGGTTCTTTAGGCGCTCAAATCTTCGGGTGCGCAACGTAACCCGTCGAATCGCCGAGGCCGCGCAAGATTTGGTCTGGGATCACGGTATCAGGCCGAAAGATGCCATCCACGTCGCGACCGCACTAGACGCAGCAGCAATCGCATTAGAGACGTTCGACGAAGGTTTGATAGGCAAGTCCGGACAGGTCGGCAATCCCGGATTGCTTATAAGAAGGCCGCTGGCTCCGGCGCAAGGAACGCTGCTATGAACAAGAAGAGTAGCATCTTTAAACCAGACGATAACGAGCAGTCCAAACTATTCGTCGAAAAGGCCCGCGAGATTGAGGCTGACGAAGATCGATCGAGGGCCGACAACCTGATGGAGCGTCTCGCAAAGACGAAGCCGGAGCCGCGCGCCAAGAAACACTCCGCCAAAGGATCGAGACACGAATAATGGCTTTGTTTTTAATAATCGCAGAAGATGATTCGACCCCGCGCGACATTCAAGGAATCGTCGATAGTGCGTTCCCGAACGCCTACAGAATTAACAAGCAATGTTGGATTATTTCACACAAGGGTCTGACAACGGAAAAGATAGCGCGGCAACTCAATCTCCCAACCGAAGATCAGGATGACAGTGAAGGCACGCAGGGCGTTGTAGTCATTCGGGCAACCCCTTCTTATTGGGGCAGTGCGAATACCAAACTTTGGGATTGGTTAGCCGCTCAGATCGAGAAACCAAATGGTTAGATCGCGTGGGCGGTCAGGCCAGACGGAAGCGCCCCCGTCTTCCATGCCAAAGACAACGCCACAAGAATATGGCCAAGCGGGTCACGATTTTACGCTTCAAGCCGTAATGGAAATGCAGCGAACATTGGGAGAGTACGCCGCGAAGATTGATCGGCTTGTCGAAGATGTGGGCAAGCTGAGTGGCCGTTTTGGCGACGTCGAAAAAGGCGTCAATGCGGTCAAGGTGGGGGCAGCCGTCGCAATAGCTATTCTGGCGGTAGTTGGTGCAGTTTTCTGGTGGGCCATTGGTGATCGAGTGACAATCGCGGTTCGGTCGGCTTTATCCCCGATGCCCATTCAAGCCCCGGCATCGCCTCCAGCCAAGAATCCTTGACGTACTTGTCAAGTATATAATTCCCCGCGGCGACGGGGGTTCCTTTTTGCTCGCCGCCGGTGTTTCCTCTGCACGGCGGAGAACGGGCATGCAGGGATCGCTGGGGGAGAAGATCGGTGAAGGCGCCTTCTCCGAAGCCTACGCCTGGGCGCCCGGTCAGGTCGTGAAGCTGTTCAAGGCCGGCGTCTCTCATCTGCTCGGCCGGCACGAGGTCCGCATGATCCGCGCCGTGCGCGCCGCCGGCGTCCCGGCGCCGGAGGTGTTCGGCGAGGTGACGCTGGACGGCCGCTTCGGCATCGTGCTGGAGCGCCTCGACGGGCCGACCCTGTGGCATCTCTCGCGGACCGGCGCGGTGACGTTCGAACAGGCGGGCGCGATCGTCGCGGCTCTGGCCATGTCGCTTCACAAGACGTCCCCGCCGCCGAAGGTCCTCTCCATGCGCGAGTATATGGAGAGCGAGTTGCGGCACGACGACGGCAAGGTCCCGAAGCACATCGCCACCGATGTCCTCGCGCTGATCGATCGCCTGTCGCCCGGCGACGGGCTCTGCCATTGCGACCTTAGCCCTGGCAACGTGATCATGACGGCGGAAGGCCCAAGGCTCGTCGACTGGACTTTCGCGATGCGCGCGCCCGCCGCCGTCGACCTGGGGTTCTTACATGTGATCCTTTCCGAACTCGCTCCGGAAATAGCCGACAATCCGGAGCGTCCGCGCGCGACCAATGCGGCGGCGCAATCCGAATACGCGCAGCTGGCCGGCATGTCGCTCGCGGAGCTGACGGCGGCCATAAAGCCGTATTTGCCGATCGTCCGCACCTTCGCCGTCCTCGGCAACGTGGCGCCGCACTTGCGGGAGCGGCTGATCCAGCGCATCGAAGCGGGGCTGCGCTCGGAAGACTGAACCGTCTTGGTCGCACGCGCGAGCGGAAGTGGCCTAGCGAAGCGTGGCGTCGCCATCTTCTTCGGGTCGCGGGCTGCCTTTCCGAATGGGTTAACCCCACGGCCGGTGTACCCCGATAGCTGCCGACTCCCTGCAGCACCACATTTCGGCAGCATCGGGCCAAGAGGCGACATGGCATGACATTGATTGAACCAGCCCCGGCATGCACCGCCCAATGCTGCAAGATAACCTATATCCGAACTCATCATTCGGTTGGGTCTGAGGATCAACGACCTCCCGCACTTGTTTTTTTCGCGTGCGCGGTACTGCGCCATTCGTCCCAGGGCGGCTCGGGTCCGAAGCGATCTACGAGAAAATCGATTAGGCTTCGGACCTTGGCGGAAGGGCTTTTCCCCGGCGGATAGATCGCCGACAACTCGCTCTCGGCCGGCCGGTAGTCCGGCATCAACTCCACCAGGCGGCCCTCCGCCAGATCCCTGCCCGCGACAAAAGTCGGCACCATGCCGATGCCAGCGCCCCCGAGCATCGCCTCATAGAGCATGTTGCCGCTGTTGGAGCGGAAACGCCCGCTGATACGCAAGGCGACTTCGCCCTCCGGCGCCACGAAGCGCCACTCTCCCGGAACGGCGCGGAGGCTGTAGAAGAGACACCGATGGTTTGCGAGATCGTCTGGCCGGCGCGGCGCACCATGTTTTTTGACATAGCCGGGAGATGCGCAGAGTACGAATCGGACCGGCGCCAGTCGCCGCGCAATCAGGCTCGAATCCTTCAGCGTGCCGACACGGAGCGCAAGATCAAACCCTTCCTCGACCAGGTCGACGAAGCGATCCTCGAGTGTGGCATCGACCACGACATCGGGATAGCGGGAAAGATAGTCGGCGAGCGCGGGACCCAACTGCGTGATACCGAAAGAAACCGGCGCCGCAAGATGCAGGATGCCGCGCGGCGCGGTTTGCAGTGCGCTGGTGCTTTGCCGGACTTCATCGACCTCGCTGAGAATGCGTTCGCACCGCTCGTAAACCAACGCCCCAATCTCGGTGACGTTGAGGCGCCGCGTGGTGCGATCCAACAGCCGCGCGCCAAGCCAATCCTCCAGGGCGCGAACATGCTTGCTGACTGCCGCTTGCGACAGACGTAGCTCCCGCGCCGCGCCGGAGAAACTCTGTTTGGCAACGACCTTCGCGAAAACCCCCATGCTGTCGATCCGGTCCATGCGCCGCCTCCCGCGATTTATCACGTTCCGTGATCAATCATATGCCGATCGGCCACCTTTTGGCAGCGCCCTGCCAACAACACCTCCGCGTCATGACGAGCGATTGGTGAGCGGCGGCGTCGCCGCTCTTAAAAACGAGGAGAGGATCGATGACCACAAGAATGAACACAGTTGTCGTGGGCGGCGGGCAGGCCGGACTTTCGGTCAGCCACTACCTGACACAGCTCGCGATCGAGCACGTGGTGTTGGAACAGGCCGACGGGCCGGGCAACGCCTGGCGCAATCATCGCTGGGATTCCTTCACCCTGAATACGCCGCGATGGCAATCGCGCGTCCCCGGGGTGCGCTATGGCGAGGACGATCCGGACGGCTTCATGCCGAAGCAGGAAGTTGTGGCGCATCTGGACAATCTGGCGAGCCGGCTGCCGCTGCGCACGCGTGCGCGCGTCACAAGCGTAACACGCGACAAACGGGGCGACTATGTCGTCACCATCGGTGACGGCGAGACGATCAAGGCGCGCAATGTCGTGATGGCGACGGGGCTTTATCAGACGCCGAAGGTCCCGCAGCTTGCCCACGACTTTCCCGCTTCGATCCAACAGCTTCATTCCGACAATTACCGCAACCCGAATCAGCTTCTGCCCGGCGCAGTCTTGGTCGTCGGCAGTGCGCAATCCGGCGCGCAGATCGCTGAAGAGCTTTACGAGTCCGGGCGAAGAGTCTTTCTCGCGACGGGGCGCGCCGGGCGAACGCCGCGGCGCTACCGCGGCAAGGATGCGAACTGGTGGTTCGCCAGAATGGGCCAGTATGATCGGAAGGTAAGCGAGCTGCCGTCGTCGAAGGCGAAGTTTGCCGGCAAGCCGCACATCTCCGGCACCAAGGGCGGCCACACCATCAACTTGCATCAATTCGCCCGCGACGGCGTCACTTTGCTCGGCCGTCTCGAAGGCGTCGACGGCGACATTCTCAAGCTCAGGGGCGATCTGCATGACAATCTCGCGGCGGCCGACCGCGCGGAGACCGAATTTGTGAAGGCGGTGGATGCCTATGTCGCGGCCACGCGATTGTCGGCGCCGGAAGAGACGCTGCCGGCTCTGCGCGACGGCTTCGACCAGAACATTCTGACCGAGCTCGACTTGGACGCTGCCGGCATCACGAACGTGATCTGGGCGACCGGCTACGGCTTCGATTTCGCTTTTGTGAAACTTCCGGTCACCGATGGCGACGGCTTTCCGGTCCAGGCCCGCGGCGTCACCGCGTTTCCCGGATTGTTCTTTGTCGGCCTGCCATGGTTACACACCGCGAAGTCAGGCCTGATCTACGGACTCGCCGAGGACGCACGCTACATCGCCGAGCGCATTGCAGAGCGGTACGACGCCGCCGAAGACGGGAACGCGACCACGATCGCGCCGCAAGCCCTTTCAAAGGAGGTTAGGCGATCACGCGCAGCCAAGACGTGGGCGGACCGCGTGATGACTTTGATTTGGTCGTCCTCACTCTCGCTTGTGCTGGACGGCTTTGGGACGCACCCCATCGGGAGCTGCCCGACTGCCTCTCACGACCCTCGGCAAGACGCTCCCGCGGTCGCGCCTCGGTTCAACATGAGCAGGACATTCAAAATGCTTGCGTCAGCCGCGATTATCAGTCTCTCGCTGACGGCTGGCAGTGCGGCGGAAGTACCACTATCGCCGCACGTAAGTTTTGTCACAACGCCCGCCAGCCAACTCCATCTGGGAATGACGGCGGATGATGTGACAGGCGTCATGGGACAGCCTGACACGGAGACTGACGTCACCATAGGCCTGACCAAGATTCGCCAGCTGGAATTCACGAACGCAATTCCCGGCTTGGTCATCCTCAAGGATGGAAGGGTCTCGCACGTCAGGCTCGACCCGTTCCGGACGGAAAAGAGCGCTCTCCCCTCTTTCGTCCGGCAGGCCTGGCCGGGATTGACAAGCAGCGCGGTGCGACGCGCCCTCGGCGAACCCTCCGTCGCTCTTCATCACAAGTTCTTCGGCATCGAGGTGGATCAGTGGGTGTTCGCGCGCGCCGGCGACATCGAGGTCAGTGTGTTCTTGAGAGCCGATCGCGTGATCGCCAAGGCGTCCGGTCGTGATGTACCTGCAGACCTTTTCCGGATTGATTTGCCGTCATTGCCAGATACTGAAAGCGAAGGCTCGATGCTTAAGCCTCGCTTGGGGATGACAACAGGCGAGATCGGCCGGCTTTATGGCGCGCCGCTCTACCGCGTCGATTATGTCTTTAATGGCCAGCCAGCTTCCCACGTAGTCTATGAAACGAGCGAAAAGGGAACATTCACCGGTGTTACCCTCGTGGACAGTGTCGTGACCGAACTCGAGGATCTCGAGCGGACGCCGGGCGATCCAGCCTTCCAGGGCCGTTAATCTCAACAGAGAACACGATGGAGAAGGAAAATGGCCATGCTCATATCGCGACGGAGCCTGGTTCTCGGTGCCACCCTGGCGCTACCCGTTCTGGGTGTCGGGCGTGCCATCGAGCTCAAGACAACGTTCACGCCGGCTCAGCGCCAGCGCCGCGTGCTTGAAACTCGGCGGGAGGCAGCGCAGGCGGAGTTTAAGAGTAGCCTGCCGGCGCACGCGACCAATCTCGATGAAGAAAGGTATCAGGACCGGAGAGCCAGCTTTTCGAAAACGATGCCGCACAACAATCTCGGCGAAGTCGATGCAGAGGCTTATCGGCAGTGGTTAGCGATCCTGGCCAACGGCGACCCGGCGGGGTTCGATCAAGTGCCACGTGACCGGGAAGCAGTCGAACGCCTCAACGATCCCCAGGCAACCTACGCGACCGATCTGGTAGGACCGGATGCAACCGCTTTGGTGCTCGCGCCGCCACCCACATTTGCAAGCCGTGAGATGGCCGCGGAAATGGCCGAGCTCTATTGGCTGGCACTAATGCGCGACGTGTCGTTCCGCGACTACGTCACTGACGCGCTTGCATCCGCTGCGGCGGCTGACCTGCGTTTGGCGGGTTTTCCGGAGGTGACCACTGCGAATCTGTTCCGTGGCGTATCCGCCGGTGATCTACGAGGCCCTTTCGTCAGCCAGTTCTTGTGGCACGATATACCGTACGGCTTAAAGATTGTGGACCAGCGTTTCCCATTTCCCATACCACGTCAGAACTTTTTGACACGCTTCGAAGACTGGCTGGCCTGTCAGCGCGGCGCCAAAGCCAAAGACACGGTGCACATCGGCGCTGAACCGCGTTACATCGCGACATACCGCTCGCTTGCAGAATACGTGCACCGCGATTTCAGTTTTCAGCCGTTTATGGATGCGGCACTTATCATTCTGCGAATGGGCGGGGACCGAGGAGACGACCTGCTCTCGCCCACCAATCCATATCGTGGCTCTAGCACACAGTTTGGCGACATTACGCTCGGCAACAAAAACCTACTCACGTTGCTCGCTCAAGCCTCGCTATTGGCCCAGAAGACGTCCTACTATCAGAAGTGGCAAGTGCATCGCCGTGCGCGGCCGGAAGCGTTCGGCGGTCGCATCGATGTGCATCTCAGCGGCCGCAAGTCGTACGACATCGATCCCACGATTCTGCACACTGAGGTCTTGGCCAGGTCGAGAGCGATGAACGGATCGTACCTGTTGCCGATGGCCTATCCCGAGGGGTGTCCGACCCACCCCTCTTATCCAGCCGCGCACGCTGTGAACGCTGGTGCCTGCGCAACCATCTTGAAAGCGTTCGTGAACGAGAGCTACGAAATTCCGCAACCCGTCGAAGCGTCGGCGGACGGAATTACGCTCGAGCCCTGGCGCGGCGAGCCCCTCTCGCTCGGCGGCGAGATCGACAAGCTCGCCAGCAACATTGCGCTCGCGCGTGATGCCGCGGGAGTTCATTACCGCTCCGACAGCATCAGCGGGCTCAAGCTCGGAGAAGCCGTGGCGATCGGTCTTCTCGCCGACTACAGCCGTACCTACAGCGAGCGCTTCGACGGCTTCACGCTGACGCGATTCGACGGCGACAAAGTACGAATCTGCGGAGGTTCCGTGCACAGGTGAGGAGCCGCAGCACCTTTTTTGGTCATCGCGCGACGAGCCCCACAGCAGCGGCGTGTGTGCTCCCAAGGGTGCGATAAAAAATAGGTCGGCTTGGGGTCATTTTCGCCGGATTCAGCAGGGCTTGTCAGCAGACTGAAGTCCGCTTCTGCCCCGCAAGCTTCGCATGGGGCTACCGCCTCCCTGCCCCTCCCCCGCAAGGGGGAGGGAACGCGGGCAGCGGGATCTCAAGCCCTCACCTCCTGCCGTTGGAAGAGGATGTAGCCCGCGACGAACAGCACGATGGTCGATGCGATCAGGCCCACGGTCTGCGGCCATGCGATCATGATGCTTTCGCCGAGCGGCAGAGGCGCCCCCATTACCGCGCCGCGCAGCTGATCGAGGAACACCGCGCCCAGCGTGCGCGTGGTCGGCGACAGGATCGCCAGCATCGCTTCGCCGAACAGATCATTCGGCGAGAAGCGCAGCAGGAACTGCGACCACAGGCCGGTGTCGGGCGTCTCCAGCCCAAGCGCCATGTAGCGCGGATCGGGCGGGGCGATCACTTGCGCGAACGCCGGCGCCAGCATCGGCCACAGCACGGCCAGGAACAGCCAGATGCCGAGCGCGACCAATGCTGCCGTTGCCGGCGAGCGGAACACGATCGACAGCAGCATGGAGAGCGACAGCCACACGCCGGCATAGAAGATGGCGATCACCAGGAACACCAGCGAGCGGGCGATCTCCTCCGTCCCCGGCGGCACGCCGAGGAAGATCAGCCCGAGCCCGATCACCATCAGCCACAGCGCGGTGAGGCTGACGGCGAGCGTTGCGAGGCCTGCGAGGAATTTTCCCATCAGCAGCGCATCGCGGTAGATCGGCTGCGCCAACAGGCGCGACAGCGTGCGCCGGTTGAACTCGCTGTTGACAGAATCAAAGCCGAGCCCGATCGCCATCAGCGGAATGAGGAAGCCGAGGATGGCGACAAAGGACGGCAGCGGCGAACTCGACAGCGTGAACAGCCTGAGCAGCAGGAACGGATCCTCCGCGGTGTTGGTGCGGAGGTTGTCGATCGCGCCATAGAGAGCCGCGAGCGCCGTCAGCACGATCAAGAGCTCCAGCACCAGCATGCGGACGCTGGAGATGTTGTCGGTCAGCTCCTTGGCGAACACCGTGCCAAGGCCCTGGAACGGTGATCCCTCACGCCGCATGACGCACGTCTCCCGGAGTTTTGCCCTGGAAGTAGCGGGCATAGATCGCCTCGAGACTCGGCTCGTCGACCGAGAGCCGCCGCAAGGCGCCATCGACCGCGACCACCGCACGCGCCGCATCGGCACGGACGTCGCGCTCCGCTGTCATGCGGAAGCGGTCTTTTGCGACCGTCTCGACGTTGGAGACGCCGGGAATGGTTGCAAGCCGCCGCGCGATGCCGACGCCCTCGGCTTCCACCTCGACCACGAAGCCCGCCCCCAGCACCTGCACCGAGAGCTCGGCAACCGAGCCCATCAGCACGATGTGGCCGGCCTGGAACAGCGCCACGCGGTCGCAGATGCGCTGCACCTGGTCGAGCAGATGCGAGGACAACAGCACCGTGATGCCTTCTGCTTTCAATTCGCGGATCAGGTCGAGAAACTCCAAGGTCGCCTGCGGATCGAGGCCGGAGGTCGGCTCGTCCAGGATGGCGATCTCCGCCTTCTTGACGATGATCTCGGCAAGCCCCAGCCGCTGGCGCATGCCGCGCGAGAAGGTCGCAACGCGCTTGTGGGCGACATCGTCCAGCCGCACGCGCTTGAGCGCGTCGGCAATGCGCAAGGTGCGCTCCTTGAGCGACAGGCCCATCAGCTTGGCGGTGTAGGCGAGATTCTCCACCGCGGTGAGACTGTCGTAGAAGCCGACGGAGTCGGGCAGGTAACCGACGCGCCGCTTCACCTGCAGCGGCTGGCGCGCCGGGTCATAGCCCAGCACGCTGATGCGGCCGGAGGAAATCTCGGTGAGGCCGAGCATCATCAGGATGGTGGTGGTCTTGCCGGCGCCGTTGGGGCCGAGCAGGCCGAACACCTCGCCCTTCTTGATGTTGAAGCTGATCTTGTCGACGGCGCTGGCGCTGCCGTAGCGCTTGCTCAAGGAGTCCGCGACGATGACGGTGTCGTCAGGAGCAAGCGGAGCTTCGCTGACTTGATTGCTCATCGGCGTCCGAACCTCGCGACGGCACCCAGCATCAGAAGCAGCGCCACGCCGATCACGCCCGCGCCCACCATGCCCCACACCGTCGAGGTGTTGACCGTGATGCGGAACTGGCTGGAGGCGCTCTCGCCGCGCGAATTGGCGTTCACCGACACCATGTAGTCGCCGGCCAGCGATTTATCCGACGGCGTCACCAGCGCCTGCACCTCGGTATCCTTGCCGGGCACGAGGCGATCGATGCTCTCCGGGTTGAACGTCACCTTCCAGCCGCTCGGGGAGCTTGCCGACAGCTTCACATTCTCGGCCGGCGCGCTGCCGGTGTTGGTGACAACGACGGGAATCGAGGTCTGCTTGGCGGCAACCGCGCGCGCGCTCAACAGACCGTCGCGTCCGGCGACCTGCAGCCGCGGCTGACCCACCACATCAAGCGCAAGCTCGGTCTTGGCGGTGGCATCCTCCGCCTTCACGGTCACGCTGACCGGGAAATGGCCTGCATCGATCGTGCTCGGCGGCCGCACCTTCAGCTTGATGTCCTTCGACTGCCCGGCGGGGATCGGGATCGAGGACAGCTCCTGCGTGCCGTAAGCTTCCGTGAACGAGGTCTCGAAATTCTCCGGCGCCTGCGCCTCGAAGCTCGCGGTGACGTCGCGGCCGGAATCGTTCTTGATCGAGAGCGTGTATTCGAAATTCGACTTCGGGCTGCCGCGCAGCGACGGCAATTGCGCTTTCACCGACAGCTTGGCCGGCAGCTCCTTGGCGAGCGCCACCTGGATCGGCAGGCTCGCCTGGTTGCCCTGCCCCTCCGCCTTCACCGTCAGCGTCTCGCCATCGAGCTTGCTGTTGGCGGGCACGTCCAGCCGCAGCTGCAGCGACACATCCTTGTCCGGCGCGGGCATGGCGGCTGCGACCGGCTGACCGCCGCCCAGAATGGTCGCGGTCCAGCCGCTCGGTACGCCCGTGACCGAGAGCTGATAGCGGTCCGGCGCGAGGCCATAGTTCTGCAGGCGAAGCGGAATGTTCGACGTCGTCCCCGGCCTGATCGTGACCGCGGGATAATCGGTCATCAGATAGAGGCCCTTGATGTTGGGCTCGTGCTCGTCGGCCGCGTGCGCGACCGGCGCGATCAACAAAGTGGAAATGACGAGAGCAAGGGGGGCGAGAGCTGACGCTCGCATGACAACACTCCTGCAATTGAGCAAGTCGAAAGGTGTGTGCCGCGCCGCCACCGCCGTGGCAGCAAGCGCGAGGAAGGCCGCGACACTCCTGCCAGAGTTGTGAAAAATTTTGGCGAGGCCAATTACAAGTCAGTAATGTCGGGCATTTTGCGCTCAGACTTTGGTTTTTGGACTTTAGTTTTTAGACTTTAGTCGGCACGAATCATAACCGTGCTCATCGTTGAGTTGCGAAGCTTCCGTCTTCGGACTTTCGTCGCTGTCTTGCGCATGCCCAGGCTTACAGGATCGGACCCTGCATCCCGGCGCCTTCGCCATCGGTTCGCTTCAACCCGCTTCTTCGGCCCATCAGAGCGGCGCGACGCCGGTCGCAGGCTGGCGGTTCGCGGAGTTCGTGCGCTCGCCGAAACGCGAGCCGCCCTCCGGCCGGTGCTTGATCACGAAGGAATTCCGAAGCTTCAGCACCGGATGCTCGAACAAGTGCCACGACGTCACGGCTGCCGCCAGCGAGAGCGGAAATCCGGTGAAAAACAGCGTCCACCATCGCTCACCGGTCCAGGTCTCCGGGAAGTAGTGGATCAGCAACTGCAGAAAGGGCGCGTGATAGAGATACAGGCCATATGAATAATCGCCGGTCCCGAATCCAGGGAGACGGGGCATTGGCGACAAGCCGATCGCCACGGTCAGATATCCGAGCAGCGGAAGTATGATGGCGTGGACCGCGGGATTGCTCAACAGGACGCCCGCATCGCCGAACACGCTCACCAGGAGCGCCACACAGGCCAAGCCGATGGGAATCGGTCTGGCGAAAGGTACGTAGTACCGCATTTGATAGAGGACAATCCCGATCAGGAAGGACGGCCAAAGCAGAGAGCTGCGGAAAAGGAAGAGATCCATCGCGAGCACTTCAAGAAAGGATGCGTCGTCGCGCACCAGGTGCGATGCCATGACCCTGAGAGGAATGCCTGCGATCAAAACGGTGTAGGTCAGCAGCACAACCAATTTCGGGCGCCTGATGGCTCCGGAGATCATCAGCCCCATGAGAATGACGTAGCACGCCAATTCGAAGGGGACGGTCCAAAGCGCTCCATTCACCTCCGGCGACGGGTTGTTTTCGAATACGCCGGGAAGAGCGTAGTGCATCCAGCCCACGGCGTTGAAGAAATAGCTGAAGAAAGTTGCGTCGGTGAAATATTGCTGCAATGGCAGCTTGGTCACCAGCGGACCAATGAGAAGCGCGGCGAAGATGATGTCGACGACCAGCGCCGGCAGGATGCGCGCGGCACGGTTCAACAGGAAGTTCCTGGTGGAGAGGCGCATGCTGCTTCCCGCGACGAGAAACCCGCTCAATGCGAAGAACATCGGCACCAGCATGTACTCGGAAAACCAAAACACGGACGCCCTGGCCGCGTCCACATGCCCGCTCAGCGAGGCGGTGTGCCAGCCGATGATGCCGGCTGCCAATAATATCCGCAGGAAATCGAAGCCTTGGCCGAACCCTTTTTGCTCGTCCAAGGCAGAACCCAGGCTTTGCATCCAGCCCTCTCCCGAGCGCCAAGTTCCCGTTGCAAAATACATGAGCGACAATCTGAACGGGACGGTAGAATGGTGTTGCTAACCCTTCGTTAACGGCTGGCTCAGGAATTGCGCAGGGTGCCGGCTTTTCAGCGAGGCGGCCTCGGTTCTGCGTTCGCCCTCCCGGAAACGGCGACGCGCGCTTCCGAAATGCTCGAGCCCGACTATCAGGTGAGGATCGAACACCGAGCGCAACCGCCTGGCCTCATGGTCGAACAAGGAAGGCCAGCGCGGATCATAATCGACGAGCTCGATCTCATCCATGTCCTTCCTTGATCAAGCGCCCAGTGATTTCCGGGCAAATCGCCCAGCGATCTCCGGGAGAAATGCCGTTGACGCTTCCTTGCAGGTTGCAGAGACTGGCCACGCTTTCTTCGACCGTGCAAGATCGACCGATCGCTCTCTTGCGAAAACTCGCTCCAGCCGCGCTAGCCCTATCGCAACACGGAGGGTGTTATGACGCAATGGACGCTCACCGGCACGTATTTCGAGACGTGCAATTGCGACGCCGCCTGTCCATGTGCGTTTGGCAGCGCGCCGAGCGAAGGCTTCTGCAACGCAATCGTGGCGTGGCATATCAATCACGGCGGGTTTGGTGATCTTGCGCTCGATGGGTTGAATGTCGTCCTCCTGGTGGATGCGACCGGTAACATGGCCGAGGGCAAATGGAAGGTGGCGGCCTATATCGACCAGAAGGCGAGCGAGGCGCAAAAGAGTGCGTTGCTGACGATCTTTTCCGGCCAAGCCGGAGGTCATCCGGCCGTGCTGGCGTCCTTTGTCGGCGAGTTCCTGGGCACGAAGACGGTGCCGATGCAGTATGAAGGCAGCGGCAGGACCAGAACGCTGAAGATTCCGGGCATCGTCGACGCCGAGCTCGAGGCGCTGGAAGGCCAGGACGGCAAACCCATCACGATTGAAAATCATCCGCTTTGCGTGGCCCCCGGCGAGCCCGCGACAGTCGCGCGCTCCAAGCATTTCCAATTGTCGGACTACGGATACGACTGGAAGCTTTCCGGCCGGAACGGATACCTGTCCAACTTTACCTACACTAGCGCCTGAACATGGCGTGGAGCCGTGATCGCATCCTCGCAATGGGCAGTCTCATTGCGGTGACGGCGCTGTGTTGGCTTTATCTCGCACGCATGACCATGTCGCGCGATGAGGGCGGCGTGATTTGCACGGCGACGCCGGGAATGGCGGGCACGCCGTTCGAGCAGTTTGCGGCCGCATTCCTGATATGGACCGTCATGATGGTGGCGATGATGCTACCCACAGCGGTGCGGTCGGTCGACGTCTTTGGCAGCTTTGCGCGCAAGCGCATGGCCGCGATGGGTTCAGCACCGGCGACGTCTTGGTTCATGTTGGGCTATGTCGCGGTATGGACAGCCTATTCCGTCTTT
>Ga0209062_1004778_pt1 | contig 13765 bp, 7 predicted proteins | sample Coa_R2_2_FD_187158 | JGI IMG/M metagenome (GOLD analysis project Ga0209062, IMG submission 187158) | Surface soil microbial communities from Centralia Pennsylvania, which are recovering from an underground coalmine fire - Coalmine... | ecosystem: Environmental > Terrestrial > Soil > Unclassified ... | reverse complement strand
GAGGACTATCTCCTCCGCTTCATGGGGCGGCTCCACCTCGAGTACCGCTTCTTTCCACCGGATCAGACCCGCTCTCCCGACGATCAGTTCGTCGTCCGCCGCGCGCGCTTCGGGATCATGGGGACCTACGGGGACTTCCGCTATCGCTTCGAGCTCGCTCCGCTGAGGAGCGACGTGGGGAATCCCGAGCTCCCGATCACCCACTTCTGGGTCCTCTACGAAGGGGTTCCGGAGCTCGTTCCCTGCTTCGGCCACTACAAGACGCCGTTCACGCTCGAGGACGGCTTCTACAGCTCGAACTGGATCGACTTCGAGGAGCGGCCCATGGTCGTGGGCTCGGGCGACGGCGTCGCCCCCCACTACAACCCCGGCGCCGAGCTCATGGGTGGGTTCGGGAAGGGCCGCTTCCAGTACTGGGTCTCCGTCCAGGACGAGCTCGACAACAACACCGTGACGACCGGCTGTCCGCTCGCGTCGGGCCGCGTCGAGAGCGACTTCGCGGGCGCCACGCTCGGGGCCGACATGTACGGCGCGAAGCGGATCGGGTCCGAGCAGTCGAGCTTCAAGGGCGTGACCGCCGGCAAGTTCGAGTGGTTCTCCCGGGTCCCCATCTACGGCTGGACCTACGCGTGGAGCGCCGACGCGAGCTTCTACGCCGGCCCCTTCTGGGCGCGGGCCGAGTACCTGTGGGCGCACCAGGACCGCCTCGGCCTCGGCCCGAACGGGACCGACGAGCCGGCGCTCCTCGTGCGTGGAGCCTACGTGACCGTCGGCTGGCACTTCTGGGGGCCGCCCGCGACGAGCCCGAGGCCGCAGCAGCCCTTCAAGGGCTGGGAGCTCTTCTCGCTCGACATCATCAAGCGGAGGAACGCCCCCGACGTGGGCATGGAGCTCGTCTTCCGCGCCGAATACGAGGACTTCACGAACCAGGGGAAGGGGTTCCCGGCCCGCGACTTCTTCTTCGGGTCCTCGCACGGGAACCTCGGGAGCTCGTCGGACAAGAACGCGGCCTTGCCGGCCCGCTGCACCGGGCTCGACACCGGCATCAACTTCGACCCGATCGAGGGCGTCCGCATCATGTGCGACTGGTACCACTACATGATGAGCGGCGCCGCGAAGGGCGAAGCGCCCCACCGGCGGGACGCCGAGGAGTTCATCTTTCGCGCCCAGATCGCTTTCTAGCGCGGGGCCCCGGAATGTTGCTTGCTCCAGAGACACGGCATGTCGCGCGCTCCTGTCCGCTCCCTGGCCGTGTCCGTTCTCGCGATCCTCGTCGCGGCGGGGGCGTGCCGGAAGGAGCCGGAGGAGAAGAAGTCCGACCGGGCCGAGAAGAAGAAGGTCCAGGTCGCGCTCCCGCAGCGGAAGGACCTCGAGCGGACGATGGAGGTCCCGGGGACCGTCCTCGCGTACTACGAGGCGACGCTCTACGCCCAGGTCGCCGGCTACGTGAAGACGGTGAGCTACGACAAGGGCGACCCCGTGACCAGGGGCGCCCTCATCGCCGAGATCGAGGTCCCCGAGGTCGCCGCCCAGCGCGGCATGAAGGCCGCCCAGCTCGAGCAGGCGCGAGCCGGCCTCGCCCGCGCCGAGGTCGGCGTGATCACCGCGGCCGCCAACGAGGACGAGGCTCGCGCGGCGGTGGCGAAGGCCGAGGCGATCGCGACGCTCCAGGTCTCGATCGCCGACCGCGCCAGGGCGCTCCGGGGCTCGGGGGACATCTCGGTCCAGGACCTCGAGGTCGCGGTGGGACAAGCCGGGGCGGCCGTGGCCGAAAAGCAGCTCGCCGCCGCGCGCCTCGAGGCCGCGACCGCCGAGGTCGAGCGCGCCCGCGTCGACGTGAAGGTCGCGCGCGGCAACGTGGACGCCACCGAGGCCGCGCTCCACGAGGTCGAGGCGGAGCTCGCGTTCGCCCAGGTCCGCGCCCCGTTCGACGGCGTCGTCACGGCGCGCTTCGTGGATCCGGGCGTCCTCCTCCAGCGCGCGACGCGCTCCGAGAACGCGCAGGCGGTCGTCACGGTCACGACGCGCGGCCGCGTCCGGGTGGACTTCGAGCTCCCCGAGGCGGAGATCGCCTTCGTGCACTCGGGGTCGCGGATCGAGCTCGGGTCCCAGGCCTACCCCGGCAAGGAGTTCGAGGCGGAGGTGACTCGCGTCGCCTCGGCGCTCCACCGAGACTCGCGGACCGAGCTCTGCGAGGCCGAGCTCGCGAACGAGGCGGACGAGCTCCTCCCCGGCATGTACGTGACCGTCAAGGTGGTCCTCGAGGAGCACAAGCAGGCCGTCATCGCGCCCCCGGAGTGCGTCGTCGAGCACGAGGACGAGGCCTACGCCTTCGTCGTCGAGGACGGCCGCGCGCGCCGGAGGGCGGTCAAGAAGGGCTGGGAGTTCGGGAGCTTCGTCGAGCTGCGAGAGGGGCTCTCGCCCGGCGACCAGGTCGTCATGGGCGCCTCCGACCTCGAGGAGGGCGACGCGGTCTCGCCCCAGCTCGCCGCGTGGAACCCCGAGCCGAGGAAGAAACCCGGGGGCGAGAAGAAGAAGAAGGGCGGCGAGAAGGCGGGCGCCGCGAAGCAAGGCGGCGAGGACGAGAAGGACGAGCGCGAGAAGAAGAAGAAGGGCTTCTTCGAGAAGCTCAAGGAGAAGCTCGGAGGCGCCTCGTGATCCGCTTCGCGATCACGCACGTCCACTTCATCGTGGTCTCGGTCCTCGTCGTCGCGATCCTCGGCATCACGAGCGCCTCGCAGATGGAGGTGGACGTCTTCCCTGCCCTCCACCAGCCCGCGGTCCGCGTCGCCGTCAACTTCTCCGGCATGCCGGCGAAGGACATGGAGGCGTCGATCACGCGCCGCCTCGAGCGCATGTTCATCCAGGCGGGCGGGATAGACCACATGGAGTCGCGCTCGATCACGGGCATGGGGATCATCACGATCTACTTCCGCCCCGACGTCGAGATCTCGGGCGCCATCGCCCAGGTGATCTCGCTCGCGATCGCCGACCTCTCCCGCCTCCCGCCCGGGACGCTCCCGCCCCTCGTCGTGGACTACGACGTCTCGGGCCTCCCCGTCTGCATGATCACGCTCTCGAGCGAGAAGCGGACGAAGAGCGAGCTCTACGACATCGCGAACTACACGATCCGCGAGCAGCTCGGGAACGTCCCGGGCGTCGCCGCGCCCCCCGTCTACGGCGGCCTCGTCCGGCAGGTCCAGTGCTACGTCGATCCCACGAAGCTCACCTCGCTCGGGCTCTCGCCGCTCGACGTGGTCGACGCCGTCTCGCGCGCGAACCTCATCATCCCGACCGGCGTCGCCAAGATCGGGAACCTCTCCTACGACGTGCTCTCGAACGCCGAGCTCGAGCATCCCCGGAGCTTCAACGACATCCCGATCGCGACGAGAAGGGGGCGCACGATCCTCCTCCGCGACGTGGGCGACGCCGAGGACTCGAACCAGATCGTCACGAACATCGTCCGCGTGGACGGACGCCACTCGGTCTACATACCGATCCAGAAGCAGGCGGGCGCCAACACGATCAAGGTCGTGGACGGGATCAAGAAGGCCGCGAAGTCGTTCCACGACGTGCCGGACGACGTGAAGGTGGACGTCGTCTTCGACGAGTCGATCTACGTGAAGAACGCGGTCTCCACGCTCGCCCGCGAGGGCGTCATAGGCGCCGTGCTCGCCGGGCTCTGCGTGCTCCTCTTCCTCGCGAGCGTCCGCTCGACCGGGGCGATCGTGCTCGCGATCCCGGTCGCGATCCTCGCCGCGCTCACGGGGCTCTACGCCACGGGCGAGACGATCAACCTCATGACGCTCGGCGGCCTCGCCCTCGCGATCGGGCGCGTCATCGACGACGCCGTCGTCGTCATCGAGAACACGATCCGTCACCTGGGGCGCGCGAACGCAGACCCCGCCCGCGCCGCCGAGGAGGCGGCGGACGAGGTCGCCGTCCCCGTCCTCGCCTCGACGATCACGACGATCATCGTGTTCCTGCCCGTGATCTTCCTCACGGGAGTCGCCCGCTACCTCTTCACTCCGCTCGCGATCTCGGTCGCCCTCGCCATGGCCGCGAGCTACGTCTTCGCGATGATGTTCATCCCTCTCTTCGCGGCCCACCTCCTCCGGCCGCACACCGAGGAGGAGAAGAACTGGTTCGTCCGCAGGTTCGAGGGCTTCCAGGGCTGGTACGGGCGGCGCCTCGAGGGCGCGCTCGGGCACCGGCGGCTCATCTTCGCGGTCACGGGCGCGGTCATGCTCGGCTCCTCCGTCCTCGTCCCGTTCACCGGCTACGCCTTCTACCCCGAGGTCGACGCCGGCACGTTCCTCCTCCACATCCGCGGGCCCTCGGGCCTCCGCGTCGAGCAGCTCGAGACGGAGGTCGCCGAGAAGATCGAGGACCTGATCAAGAAGGAGGCGCGCGGCTGTGTCCAGCGGATCGTCTCCAACCTGGGCGTCGCGCCCGACCCCTTCGCCATGATCTACAGCAAGAACTCGGCGGAGCACGAGGGCTTCATCCAGGTGAAGCTGAAGGAGGACCACGCGATCCCGACGAAGGAGCTCGTCGCGAGGCTCCGGCGGAAGATCCCGGAGGTGGCGCCCGGGACGGAGTTCATCTTCCAGACGGGCGGAATCACGACGGCCGCGATCAACCTGGGCCGGATCGCGCCGATCGACGTGCAGGTGATCGACGAGGACATCGAGCGCGCCCACGAGCTCGGCGTCGCCGCCCAGCGGGAGGTCGCGAAGGTCCGCGGCGCGGCCGATCCGCTCGTGAACGTCCGGCTCGACTACCCGACGCTCTACCTCGACGTGAACCGCTGGAAGGCGTCGCAGCTCCAGCTGACCGAGGACGACGTCGTGCGGAACGTCATCACGTCCCTCAGCTCGAGCGTCTTCATCCACCCGATCATCTGGATCGACCCGAAGACCGGGAACGACTACTTCGCCGCCGTCCAGTACCACGAGAGGACGATCGACTCGCTCGAGAGCTTGCGGAACATCCCGATCGTCGGCAAGGGCGAGAAGCGCTTCGAGTCGACGCTCCTCAGGAACGTGACCGACCTCCACCGCGGCGAGTCCATGGTCCAGGCGACGCACTACAACATCCTGAGGAGCGAGGACGTCTACTGCGGCGTCGAAGGCCGCGACCTCGGCTCGACGGCGACCGAGGTCGAGCGGCGGGTCGAGGAGAACGTGAAGCTCCCCAAGGGCGCCGAGCTCCACGTGCGCGGCGCGATCCAGACGCTCCGGGCGTCCTTCCAGAGCTTCGCCTGGTCGCTCCTCCTGGCGATCGTGCTCATCTACCTCGTGCTCGTCGCCCAGCTCCGCTCGCTCCTCCTTCCTCTCATCATCATGGTCGCGATCCCTCTCGCGGCGACCGGCGTCTTCGTGATCGTCCCCTTGACCGGGATCACCTACAACATCCAGACGCTCCTCGGGATCATGATGCTCGTCGGGATCGTCGTGTCGAACTCGGTCCTCCTCGTCGAGTTCTGCGAGCGCACCCACGAGACGGAGAAGGACCCGCTCAAGGCGGCCGTCATCGCGGGCGAGACGCGCCTCCGGCCGATCCTCATGACGGCGATCGCGACCGTGCTCGCCATGGTCCCCATGGCTCTCGGCGTCGAGCGGGGGAGCGAGGCGAACGTGCCGCTCGCGCGCGCCGTGATCGGCGGCCTCGTGGCCTCGACGTTCCTCACCCTGTTCGTCGTCCCGGCGCTCTGGGTGAGCGCCGCGGAGCGCAAGGCGCGACCGGAGAGGGACGCGAAGGGCGAGGAGCCGAAGCGCGAGGAGCCGCCCAAGGAGGAGTCGCGCCGGCGCCCGGCAAAGAAGCGCGGGTTCTTCTCGCGCCACTTCGGCCGGCGCGACTCCTGACGGTCAGGGGGGCGAGCCGACGGCGCGGAGGAGCCGGTACTGGGCCACGTCGTAGTCGACGATCGCCTCGAGCTCGCGGCTCCGGGCGCGCACGAGGGCGTCGTCGGCCTCGATCGCGTCGAGCTGGATCGCGACGCCCTTCTCGAAGCGGTCGCGCTCGAGACGCGCGGCCTCCTCGGCGGCGACGACCTGCTCGCGCGCCGCGTCGAGCCTGTCGTTGGCGGTGACGAGGCCGGCCTTCGCCTCGGAGACCTCGCGCTGCACGGTCACCTCGACCTTCTCGATGGTCGTCCGCTCCGACTGGATCGCGAGGGCGCGCGCGCGGTACTGGGCGACGTCGCCTACGCCGCCGGGGCCGAAGTGGATCCCCGTGTAGACCATGAAGTCCTGCGAGAAGGCGAGCGATCCGAGCGTCGGGCCGAAGAGTCCCGTGCGGCCCGTGTCGCCGAAGGGGGAGTCGGGGCCGTAGAACTGGCCGTAGTTCCAGGGGCCACCCGGCCCCCACTGGCCGAAGGCCGGGAGCGCGGAGGCCCGCGTCACGGAGGGCTCGATCCCGGCTCCCTTGGCGAGCGTCGGGAGGAGCGGCGGGTAGGCGGCCCAGGCGGGGACGGGCGCCGCGACGAACGGGACGAGAGGAGCGTAGAGCGCGGAGTCCCTCTCGCGCTCGCGGGCCTCGAGCTCGGCCTCGCCCTCGGCGACCTCGGGCCGGCCGGTCCGGGCGCGTCCGACGAGATCGACCACGTCCGAGCTCGGCGGGAAGATCGTGACGAGGAGCGGGAAGTTCTCGCGGGGCACGAGCTCGACGTCCGGGTCGAGGAGGAGGAGGCTCGAGAGCGCGGCCGACGCGCGGGCCACGTGGCCGACGGCGGCCGCCACCTCCTGCTCGCGGCGGGCGAGGAGGGCGCGCGCCCTCAGCTCCTCGATGCGCACGGCGGCGCCGGCCCGGACGCGCGCCTCGGAGAAGCGCACGAGCGACCGCGCGCTCTCGGCCGAGGCGTGGGCGATCGCGACCTCCGCGTAGGCGCGCACGAGGTCGAAGTAGTCCGAGGCCGCGGCGAGCATCGTGTCGAGCCGCTTCGCCTCGAGGCGCGCGCTCGCCACGTCCTCGCGCCGCTTCGCGGCGAGGATGTGGAACATGACCGGCCCGGGGTCCCACTGGAAGGCCGGGAGGACCTGGAGCTCGTAGTTCGTGCGCGTGACGTTCACGTTCCGGGCCGACTGGGTCTGGGCCTGCCCCTGGTGGGAGAAGGCGCGGAAGAGGGGGTAGACGGTCGGGAGGAAGGACAGCTCGCGGCGGAGCGTGACGTTCCGGGCCTCGGTCTCGCCGAGCCGCGCCATGAGGATCTCGGGGTTGCGGCCGCCCGCGAGCGCGAGCGCCGTCGGGAGGTCGATGGCGAGGCGTCTCGTCGTCTCGAGCGTCGCGGTCAGCGACGACTCGGCGGCGATCGAGTCGCGCCGGGTGGCGTCGAGTCTCTCCTCCTCGAGGGAAGGCACGTCGGCCGCGCAGCCGCAGACCAGAAGCGAGAAGCCAGAAGCCAGAAGCCAGAAGCCAGAAGCCAGAGGAGCGCGCCTCTGACCTCTGGCTTCTGGCTTCTGGCTTCTGGCTTCTTCGTCTCTACTCACGGCGCACTCCGCCCGTCGCCCTGAGGAGCTCCCACTCGGCCTCGTCGTAGCTCACGATCGCCTCGACGAGGCGACCCTGGGCTCGCGTGAAGGAGCGCTCGGCGTCGAGGACCTCGAGCTGGATCGCGACGCCCTTCGCGAGGCGGTCCTTCGAGAGCCTGAGGTACTCGCTCGCGGCATCGACCTCGGCGCGCGCCGCCGAGAGGCTGTCCTCGGCGGCCACGACCTTCGCCTTCGCCTCGGCGACCTCCCTCTGGATGTGGGCCTTGAGGGAGTCGATCTCGAGCTGCTGGCGCTGCATGCGGTAGCTCGCCTCCCGGATCCGGGGCACGTCGAGGAGCCCGCCCGGGCCTACGTTCCAGCCGACGAGGACCATGGCGTCCTGGGAGAAGTGCATCTTCCCGAGCGTCGGGCCGAAGGCGCCCGTCTGGATGAGGGGCGTCACGAAGGGCGACAGCGGACCGTAGAGGACGCTCTCGCGCATGTGCTCGCGCGCCTCGAGCTCGGAGCGTGCCTCGCGGAGCTCGGGGCGGTCGTCGAAGCCCTTGTCGATCAGGTTCGTGACGCGGAGCTCGTCGGGGAGGAGCGTCATGGGCGCCGGGAACAGCTCGCGGGGGACGAGCTCGACCTCGGGGTCGAGCTGGAGCAGCGCGGCGAGCCGCGCCGAGGCGACGGCGACGCGCCCCTGCGCCAGGACGAGGTCCTGCTGGTGGTCCGCGAGCTCCGCCTCGGCTCGCAGGACGTGGGCCCGGATCCCGGCGCCCTTCGTGAACAGGGACTCCTCGTGGCGCTTCTCCTCGCGCGCCTCGGCGACGGCCTCGGCCGCGATCGCGACGAGGGCGTGGCCCTTCACGAGCTCGAAGTAGCCCTCGGCCGCGCCGAGCTCCGTGTCGGCGCGAACGGCCTCGGTCGCCGCCCGCGAGGCGTCCTCGCGCCGGGCCGCCGCGAGCATCTCGAAGACGACCGGCCCGGGCCACCAGCGCGCCGCGATCACGGGCTGGAAGAGGAAGTTCTGCCGGAAGACGTAGACGTTCGTCGCGTTCTGGGGCTGCGCCTGGCCGCGGTGGTCGAAGGCGCGGAAGAGCGGCGTGACCCCCGGGATCAGGGCGAAGCGCTGACCGAAGCTCACGTTCTCGGCCTCGCGCTCCTTGACGCGGGCGAGCTGGATGTCGGGCGAGCGCCCGCCGGCGAGCTCGAGCGCGCTCGCGAGGTCGATGGCGAGCCGTCGCGGCCGTGCCAGGGCTCCGGTCGTGACGGGGGCCGTGCTCGAGTCGACCGGCGAGAGGTGCTCGGGGAGGTAGGGCTCGTGCTCCGTCGAGCCGAACAGGGCCCGGCAGCCCGAGAGCGCCACGAGGACGAGGAGAGGGGTCCAGCGCACGACCTTCAGTTCTGGCCGCCCGACGCGCCGTGACAAGCAAGAGCGTGAAATCCGCCGGAGATGCGAGCGGTCGGGTCGTCCATGGAGCGCCCGCCGCGAAATGAGAGGCTACACTCCCGCGTTCTGGAGGAGGCATGGACGCCGCGATCGTCGCCATAGGCAGCGAGCTGACGACGGGTCGAATCGTCGACACGAACTCGGCCTGGATCTCGCGCCGCCTCATGACGCTCGGCGTGAAGCCGGTCTTCCACATCGCGATCCCCGACGAGCGGAAGGCGGTGATCCGCGGGCTCCGCGACGCGGCCGACCGGGCGCGCTTCATCGTCATCACGGGCGGCCTCGGGCCGACCGAGGACGACCTCACGCGCGACGCGATCGCCGAGGCCATGGGGGCTCCGCTCGAGCTCGACCCGCCGTCGCTCGCCTTCATCGAGGGCCTCTTCGCGAAGCTCGGGCGCCCCATGTCGCCCTCGAACAAGCGGCAGGCCCTCTTCCCGCGAGGGGCGCGGATCCTCGACAACGACTGCGGCACCGCGCCCGGCTTCTCGGTCGAGCTCTACGGGGCCCGGCTCTACTGCATGCCGGGAGTCCCGCGCGAGATGTTCCGCATGTGGGAGCGCCACGTCGAGCCCGAGCTCGCCCGCGAGGCGGGGCTCCCTCCGGGGTCGATCGCCGAGCGCATGCTCAGGACGTGCGGGATCGCCGAGAGCGCGCTCGGCGAGGCGACGGCGGACCTCGTCCGCCCCGACGACCCGAAGGAGGAGATCGCCTGGTGCGTCCAGGACGGCGAGGGGACGATCGTCCTCACCTTCACCGTCCGCGACCCCGAGAACCCGAAGGCCGCGGCGGAGCGCGCCGACGCGCTCCTCCGGGCGGCCCGCGAGCGGCTCGGGAAGAAGGTCTGCGTCGTCGGGCCGCGGACGCTCTCCGAGCACGTCCTCGACCGCCTCGAGGAGAGAAAGCGCACGCTCGCGACGGCCGAGTCGTGCACCGGGGGCCGCGTCGCTTCCTGGATCACGGCCGTGCCCGGAGCGTCCGCGTCCTTCCACGAGGGCGTCGTCGCCTACGCGAACGACGTGAAGGTGAGGCGACTCGGCGTCTCCGAGGCGCTCCTCGCCGAGCACGGCGCCGTCTCCGAGCCCGTCGCGCGCGCCATGGCCGAGGGCGTTCGCTCGGCATCGGGCGCCGACTACGGGATCGGGATCACCGGGATCGCCGGCCCCGACGGCGGCACGGCCGAGAAGCCCGTCGGGCTCGTCTTCCTCGCGCTCGCGGGGCCGCGCGGGACGCGCGTCGTCGAGCGCCGCTTCTGGGGCGACCGTGGCCGCATCCAGATCCAGGCGAGCGCGACCGCGCTCGACATGCTCCGGCTCGAGCTCGAGGAGGCGTAGCGCATGCTCCCCTACGCCCGCGCGCGCGCGATCGTCGAGCGCGTCCTCGCCAGGACCGCGTCGGATGGCGGGAAGCCGATCGCCGTCGCCGTCGTCGACGACCGGGGCGACCTCGTCGCCTTCGCCCGCCAGGACGGCGTCACCCACCGCTCGCTCCGGATCGCGCAGGACAAGGCCTACACCTCGGCGCTCCAGGAGAGCTCGACGAAGGACTTCGCCGAGTTCCTCGCCCGCACGGACCGGCAGGCCTCGGTCTTCGCCGACCCGCGCTACGTGGCGCTCGCCGGCGGCGTGCCGATTCCCGGAGATGGCGCGCGCCCGCTCGGCGCCGTGGGCGTGAGCGGGCGAACGTCGGACGAGGACCACGCCCTCGCGAGCGATGCGGCTACGGACTCTTCGAGGAAGTCCTGAGACTCTCGATGGTCTTCTCGCAGCGCCGCTCGAACTCCGACGCCATCTCGAAGTGGCGCTGGTAGTCGTCCCGCGTCATGAGCTTTCCTTCGCCCACCTGGCCGTTCCACTCGAGCGCGCGGAGCTTCGCCGTCGGCTTCGAGTATATGCACCGCGTCCTTCCGCCGGCGTCGTAGAACACGATGCCCGGGAGGCGGGTCGCGCACTTCGGATCGGACTTCACGTCGCTCGTGAAGCGGTCGGTCGTGACGTAGAAGCTCTCGACGTTCGAGGGCTCGACCCCTGCGAGACGGTTCTCCGGGATGTCACCCCGGAGCTCCGGCCTGCCGGAGGCGGCGACCTCGTCCCACTTCACGCGCCCCAGGGTCACGAGTCCCGCGCGCGACGCCGCGTCGTCGAAGTCGCCTGACACCTCGCCGAGCGGCCGGTCGATCCTGCTCTCCGCGAAGAGCTCGCTCTCCGTCGGGACACGTGCCTCCGTCGTCCGGATCTCGCGCACCGGCGCGGGCGCGGCCGGGGGCGGGAGCTCTCTCGCGGCCACGACCGTTCCGCGGAAGTCCACGGAGTGGTGGCTCACGATCCCGGCGGTCACGATCCAGAGGAGCGCGCCGCCGAGCGAGATGTGGTTCCGGACCTCCGGGTCCTTGATCATCTCGTCGGACCTGAGCTGGCCCTTGATCTTCTTGTCCATGTCCGTGCTCTGCAGCTCGACGATGCCCCAGAACAGGACCCAGTCGTGCCCGGTCGCGAGCGTCGTCGGCTCCGCGTGGCTCTCTTCGATCTTGTGCGGCTTGTCGAGCGGGACCTGCGAGCCCGGGTTGTACTCGCCCGCGAGGTGGGTCGTCGCGCACCCCGCGGCCGACAGCGCGGCCCCGAGCAGCACCGCGAAGTGTTTCGTGTGTCTCATCGTAGAACCTCCTGAACCTTTCACGCGGCGCATCGCGCGAATGGTCTGCCAGGAGGTCTTTACGCTCGGGAGTGGCGGAATTACGGTCGGAGCGCCGGCTCAGCCAATCTTCTTCATGGGCTTGAACGTGTGGGCGACGTTGCCGCCGCGCGCGACGCTCTTCGTCGCCGGGTCGATGTCCGTCCACCCGCAGCGCCCCTGGAGAGTTCCGTCCGGCTGGAGCGCGAGGACCCAGCCCGTCGCGACGAGCCAGCCCTTCTCGGGCTCGAACGAGGCGTGGCCGATGAGGCGGTGGTCGTCGGTGCGCGTGAAGTCGAGCTCGAGCTTGACCTCGCCCGTCTTCGTCACGAGCTTGCCCTTGTAGCCGTCACCCGTGGACTCGAGACGGAGGTAGAGGCCGTCGTCCCGTTTCCAGTCGAGCGCCGGCAGGTCGCCCGCCGCGCTGCCGTCGAGCGGAGGCGCGTCGGCGTCGTCCGGCGCGGCCTCGCCGACCCGGGGGAGCTTCTCGAGCGCGAGAGGCGCCCAGTCGCGGTTCTTGGACGCGTCCACGCGCTCGGCGCGCCCCTCGAGGTGGCCGGCCGCGTTCTTGAGCTCGACCTTCGTCTCGAGGCCGTCGGCCCAGGTCGCGCTGCCGCGGAGGACGTTGCCGTCGAGCGCGAGCTTCACGGCGCCCGGGAACGAGGCGACGCCGTGGAGCGGCTCGAGCGACCAGGCGCCGTCGCGCATCTTGAAGACGACGTAGGCGCCCGACTGCGTCTTCCACGTCCCGGCGAGGGCCGCCGAGTCGATCGGATCGACGCCCTCGACCTTGTCCGGCCCGGCGCCGGCGCCGCCGATCGTCCGTGGCGGGTAGATCGGCGTGTAGGTGTGGGCGACGGTCCCGGAGCGGACGATGGCGTGCGCGTCGGGGTCGACGTCGCTCCAGGGTGACGTCGCCTTGAGCGTGCCGTCCGACTGGAGCGCGAGGACCCACGAGAGGCCGACCATCCAGCCCTTCGTCGGCTCGAACGTGACGTGCCCGACGAGGCGGTTGTCCTCGGCGCGCGTGAACTCCGTCTCGTAGGTCTTGCCGTCCTTGTGGGTCACCGATCCCTTGTAGCCGTCGGCCTGCGGGACGACGTGGAGGACGGCGCCGTCGTCGCGCTTCCACTCGAGCGCCGGGAGGTCTCCGCCGAGCCCGCCCTCGACCGCCGGGGCGTCGTCGTCGTTGGGCGCCTCGGCGCCGAGCCTCGGGAGCTTCACGAGGACGAGCGGAGCCCAGCCCCTGACCGCCGACTCCTTCGCGCCCTGGACGGTCTCGGTGCGGCCCTCGAGCTTGCCACCGGCCATGTGGAGCTCGATCTTCGTCTGGCTCCCGTCCGACCACGTCGCCGCGCCGCGGACGACGTTGGCGCCGATCGCGACCTCGGTCCTGGGGAACGAGGGGTCGGGAGAGGAGGGCTCGAGCGTGAAGGCCGCGTCGTGCGCCTTGAAGAAGACGTAGGCGCCGGCCTGCGTCTTCCACGTCCCGTGGAGCGCCGCCGCGTCGATCGCATCGCCGGCCTCGACGCTCGCGGGGGCGTCACCGACGACGCCGAGAGTGAGGACCGGCGCCGGCTCCGTCGGGGTCGTCGGAGTCGTCGGAGGCTCGGGCGGCTTCTCCGGAGTCTTCTCCGGGGGCTTCTCCGGCATCTTCTCCGGAGGCTTCTCGGGCTCGGGCGGCTTCTCGGGCGGCTTCTCCGGCGTCTTCTCCGGAGGCTTGGTGGACTCGACGCACTCGAACGAGTGGGCGTCCCAGTCCTTCTTGTCGGTGGGCTTGTTGTTCTCGTCGTAGAGCTTCCCGTGCCACCAGTTGAAGGACTCGCTCCGGCCCTTGAGCTTGCCGGGGCCCGTCACCTCGAGCTCCCAGCGCGAGTCGAGCTCCCAGTAGGGAGGCTGCTTGCCGGGCTTGTTCGAGTCGCGCCACGTCGCGACGCCCTCGACCTTGTCGCCCGTGCGCTTCAGGTGAAGGGTGACGGAGTACTTGAGGCCGTCCGCGTTCTCGGGCGGATCGACCATGGTGCCGCCGATCTCGCCCTTCTCCGCGTCCCAGGCGAGGCGGAACGTCCGGCCGTCGTCGCGCTTCCAGGTGCCGTCGAGGTCGCGATCGTCCGCGAAGGCCGGGACGGCCAGACCGAGCAGCAGGACGACCGCGGCGAGAGACCTCATG
>Ga0209062_1004775_pt1 | contig 13767 bp, 11 predicted proteins | sample Coa_R2_2_FD_187158 | JGI IMG/M metagenome (GOLD analysis project Ga0209062, IMG submission 187158) | Surface soil microbial communities from Centralia Pennsylvania, which are recovering from an underground coalmine fire - Coalmine... | ecosystem: Environmental > Terrestrial > Soil > Unclassified... | reverse complement strand
CCACGCCGGTGGAGGTGCTTGGCTTGCAGGGCGTGCCCGAGGCCGGCGATCACTTCCAGGTCACCGACGAGGCCAAGGCTCGCCACATCGTGGATTACCGCCAGTCCAAACAGCGCGATGCCGCTCTGCGCGCCAGCGCCGGCGGGCGCATCACGCTCGATCAATTGCACGAACAACTCAAGGCCGGTGAAGTGAAGGAACTTCCGATCGTCATCAAGGCCGACGTGCAGGGTTCCGCCGAAGTGCTCAGCGAAATGCTGCCCAAGCTGTCCACGGATCAAGTGAAGTTGAAAATCATCAGCGCTGGCGTCGGAGCCGTCACTGAAAATGACGTGCTGCTCGCTTCCGCTTCCAGCGCCATCATCATCGCGTTTGGCGTGCGTCCGGACCGCAAGGCGGCCGACCTCGCGCAGCGCGAAGGCGTGGACATTCGCACGCACACCATCATTTACGAAGTGTCCGACGAGTTGAAGAAGGCGATGGAAGGCCTGCTTGAGCCGGTTTTCCAGGAAACCTATCTCGGCCGGGCCGAGGTGCGCGACACCTTCCGCGTGAAGGGCGCGGGCACCGTCGCGGGCTGCTACGTGCTCGATGGCGTGCTGAAGCGCGATGCGCAGATTCGCGTTGTGCGCGACGGCGCGGTGATTTATACGTCCAAGCTCAGTTCGCTCAAGCGCTTCAAGGACGACGCCAGCGAGGTTCGTGCCGGCTTTGAATGCGGCGCGGGCATCGCTAATTTTAACGACGTGAAAGTCGGCGACGTGCTCGAGTGCTTCCAGGTCATGAAGCTCTCGGCGGCCGAGGCGGCCAGCCAGGCCGGCGTTCCCGCTGGCCGGCGATGACCTGGAGCGATTCTGAATAGCGAAAACGGTGCACCATCGCCCGGCGGAATCTGGTTCGATGCGGATTGGCCTCCTGACCCTCGAGCTGCACATTCCCGAAGCGCATTCGCTGAAGGATAAGCGCCAGATTGTGCGCAGCCTGAAAGACCGGCTGCGAAAACACTTCAATGTGGCCGTGGCGGAGCTCGAATATCAGGAGGTATGGTCGCGTTCGATTATCGGCGTGGTGACGCTCTCGAACGCGGAGCAGCACGTGGAGGAATCCCTGCAACACGTCCTCGCTGATGCCACGCGGCACCTGGGTCCCGTGCTGATTAATCACGTCCTCGAGCTGATCTGAAGATCGGCCGCGGCGGAATATAGGACTTGCGGCAGCTGAACTTGAAATGAGCACAGCAAATCATCGCCACGAGCGCGTCGGCGAGGAAATCGCGCACGAAATTAACGCCATGCTCGCGGGCGAGCTGAAAGACCCGCGCCTCGAAGGCAGCGTCGTCGTCAGCGAAGTCCGCGTGCAACCTGACATGCGCCACGCGCGCGTCTTCGTCAGCGTTCGCGGCACGGCAAGAGAACAGCAGGACGCCATCAGAGCCCTCGAGCACGCTTCCGGCTTTATTCGCGGCGAATTGGTGGAGCGCCTGCAGCTCCGCCGCACGCCCGAATTGCACTTTGCGCTGGATCATTCGCAGGAGCACGCGGAACGGATCGATCAGCTCCTCAAGCAAATGCACAAGGACAAGTCCTCCGCGCCATGACTCTTTGCCGGACTTCCTTTCCTGACCTCCAGCCTCTGATCCCTAGCCTTCCAGGGTATCGGCTGGCTTCCGCGGCAAACGGAATCGGCGCTTCTCTTTCTAATCTCCAGACTCTAACCTGTACCTCTTAGAACTCATGCCGCGCCAACCGCAGCCCGCGCCCTTCGATGGCGCTCTGGTCATCCACAAGCCCAAGGGCAAGACGTCTCACGACGTGGTCGATGCCGTCCGGCATCTCGCTGGCTTCCGCCAGATCGGCCATCTAGGCACGCTCGATCCCCTCGCGACAGGAGTCTTGGTTCTGCTCCTCGGGCGCGCGACGCGGCTTGCGCGCTTCTATGCCGGCCGGAGAAAGCGCTACACCGCGGGCTTCCGCTTCGGCTTCTCCACCGACACGTACGACTCCGATGGCGAACCGCAAGGCCCGGACACCAGCCCCGCTCTCGATGCGGGCGTGCTCGAGCGGCTTGCCGCCGAGCGTGTTGGACGCTTCCAGCAAATGCCGCCCGTATTTTCCGCCAAAAAAATTCACGGCCGGCCCGCTTACGAGCTGGCCCGCAAGAAAGAGGCCGTCGAGCTGAAACCCGTGGACGTCGAACTCTTTGAATATCGTCTGGCGGACCTGGAAGGCACCCTCGCTCGCTTCGTGATCGAGTGTTCTTCGGGCACCTACATCCGTTCGCTGGCGCACGAAATGGGCGAGAAGCTTGGCTGTGGCGCGCACCTCGCGGAAATCGAACGTACCGCCGTCGGCGAATTTTCCATCGAACAGGCCATTCCGCTCGAGGAATTGGCGAACGCGGGCCGCGCCGGCAAGCTTCACGAGCGCGTCATTCCACTCGAGCATTTGCTGCCGAATTTCCCGCGGGTGAATGTGCTGCCGATTATCGAAAAGCGCGTGCGCCACGGTTCTAAATTCAATATTTCGCTCGGCCAGATCAGCGTGGGCCGTTCCGAAACCATTCCCGGAGCGGTCGCTGAATTGGACTCGGGCCCGCCGCAGACGCCGCGGCTGCGCGTGTTCAGCCAGCAAAATAAGCTGATCGCCATTGCCGAGGCCGTTGTGCCGCGAACCTATCGGCCGATTGTCGTCTTTGAGCCGCTTCCTTGAACCGGTTGTCCGCGGTCCGGTTGAATCCCCGCGACCCGCCCGATATAGTTTTCTTTCGGAGAAGACCATGTCAAGCGCGGCTTCCATGGCTGGTCATTCGCAGCCGGGCGCAAGCCAAATCATCACCGTGTCGGATTCGCGCGGCATCTCGCCGGAAGCATCCCGCGAACTCTGCGCCGCGCTGGAGGCGGGCCACATCGTTTTTTTCCCGAAGACCCCCTTCGAGATTTCCGCCGCCGAGCGCCAGACTCTCCTCGATCAAAAGCAGACGAGCGCCGCCTATCACAAGAATGTCGCGTACCGCCCGGCGGAGGACCGCGTTACCGGACTCGGCAAATCCGAATCAGCGGAAGCCGAGCAGCTTCGCGCCATCCTCAAAAATTATTCGCGCTCCGCGGCCACCTTGTTGGATGCCACGCTTTTGCCCTACGCCGGAAAGTGGACGCTCGATTACGCCAGCTATCGCCCCCTCGAGGAAAGAGGCCGCCCCGCGCGCCTCCATGCGCGCAACGATCTTTGCCACGTGGACGCTTTTCCCACTCGTCCGGCCAATGGCGACCGCATTCTGCGTCTCTTCACCAACGTCAATCCGGCGCAAAGCCGCGTCTGGCTTACGGCGGAAACGTTTGAAACCGCTGGGCCGCGCTTCGCGAAATCCATCGGATTGCCGAAAGCGCCCGCGAAGGATCCATTCAGCCGCGCCGCTCGCGCTCTCGGCCGCGCTCTGCGTATCCCCGCCGCGCGCCGCTCTCCCTATGACGACTTCATGCACCGCTGCCACAACGCCATGAAAGAAGACTCCGCCTTCCAGAAAGACTCGCCAAAGCAGCGCTGGGAATTTCCTCCCGATTCCACCTGGATCGTTTTCACCGATTGCGTCGCTCATGCCGTTCTCGAAGGGCAATACGCCCTCGAGCAAACTTTCATCGTTTCACGCAACGCCATGGTCGCGCCCGAGCGCTCGCCCGTCGCCATTCTGGAGCGAATCGCCGGGCACCCCCTCACGCTCTAGTTTCCGCGTCAAATCCGTCTGCGTCTTCCTTCGTCTTAGTCAGGGCGAGGAATGGCTATGCCGCCTTGATCGCCGGTGCCCGCGAGCATCGGCTGGGAGGTCCGCGGCGGCGAGTTAAAGCGCCGCGGCGTCACCAGAATCAGCAGCTCCGTGTCTTTCTTCTCCGTGTTCCGCGTCCCGAACGCATAGCCGATCCCCGGCAGGTTCGCGAATCCGGGCAATCCGGTTATCGCGCGAGTCTCCTCTTGGTCTGTCAATCCGCCGATCATCGTCGGCTGGTTTTCCTTCACGCGGATCGTCTGTGCTACCGTGCGGTTCGAAATCACCGGAATGCCGTTGACGCTGGCCCCCGCCAGCGCGGTGATTTCAAATTCCAGTTGCAGCGTCACTTCCTCGTTTTCATGCAGCGTGGGCGTGGCCTTCACTTTTACTCCAAGGTCCACGTACTCAGAGCCAGGATATGGCTGCTGCGCGGCTCCCAGCCCTCCGTTGAAGCTGCTTGTCGGCGTTAGGATTACATTCACGTCGCCTTGCGCCCCGGCGGGATTATTCGTGATCGCAAAATCCGGAAGCGCTTGCCCCGAGAGATTCTGCGCAACGATCGCTGTGGGATTCACCCCTGCAGGCGCTTCGAAGGCCAGCACAAGCGCCCCCAATCCGGCGTTGGTGTAGACGGAGGCCGAATTTGTCCCCGAGTTGGTCACAACGAGATCAATGCCGCCGCTGCCCGTGAAATCGCCGGCTGCAATGCCTGTCGGAGTCGTGCCGGTGACCAGCGGAGAGGTCGGCGCCGGGCTAAAGGTAGCGTTGCCGGCGTTCAGCAGCACCGAGACTGTGCCATCCACCTGATTCACGATGGCGAGGTCGGCGCTGCCGTTCGAATCGAAATCCGCGGAAGTCATTGCCACGGGTCCTTTGCCAACTGTCACCGCGGGGCCTGCAGGCGTGAAGGTCCCGCCGGTCTGGTTCAGCAGCACAACGAATTCGCCGGGCTGCGACGTATTGTTGTTGTTCGCGGCGATAGCCAGATCCATGCGCCCGTTCGCGTCGAAATCCCCTGTGGTCATGGCGGTCGGGCCGGTCACTCCCGCGGGCAACGCAACCGGAGAGCCGCCGGCCTGCGCGAATCCGCCATTGCCGTTGCCCAGAAAAATCGAAACGGTGTTGTCCATCTCGTTGGTCACCGCGAAATCCTGGTTTCCGTCGCCATCGAAATCGCCGGTCACAATCGCGCTCGGTCCTTTACCGACGCTAATCGGTGAAGCGCTTCCGGTGCTAAACGTCCCATCGCCATTGCTCAGCAGCACGATCACGGCATTGTTTTCCGGATCCGTGATCAGCAGGTCGTGGAACCCGCTGCTCGTCAGCACGGCCGAGGCCATGGCTGGCGGAATGGCGGGCGCCGCCGCTCGGGGGCTTCCCAGTGAAATCGGCGAGCTCGCCGCTGCCGCAAACGTTCCCGTGCTCTCGCCCGGTCCTTGATTGAGCAGCACGGTCACCGAATTGTCGAGCTCGTTCAGAGCAGCCAGATCGAAGAGCCCGCTGTTCCGAAAATCGGCTGCCACCAGCGCCACCGGGCCATTGCCCGCCGGATACGCCGTGCTCGGGAACGGATTCACCGTCCCTCCCACGCTAGGTGTGAAGCCGCCCCCGCCGAGGCTTCCTGAGAGCAACGAAAGGGTCACGGGAAAGCGGTCGCCAACGAAAAATGTCGCGGGCTTTCCATTTTGCGCCCGCATCAGCACTTGGCGGCCGCTCTGCAGCACCGAGAGCGCTTCCGAGAAATTCGCCGCGGTGCCCGGCAGATTCAGCAAAAACGTGCTTTTTCCGCCCCCGATCTTCACAAACGGCGGCACGACGGACCCCAGTGCTCCGCCTGTTGCCGCGCTGCCAAAAATCCCCGCGAGCAGTGTGAGCAGCGTGCTCAAGTCCTTCGCCTGGCTCAACTGGCTCTGGATGTTCGTGGGAATGCTGAAGAGTTTCGCTTGCGTGGGAAAATTGACGCCGAGATTCCGCACGGCGTCGCGATTTACTTCGAGCAGTTCAAATTCCAGCATCATCTCGCCGCGCGCCTCATCGATTTCGCGTATCAATTTGCCCGCTAGGGCCAGCCTTTCCGGCGTGTCACGCACGGTAATCGCGCGGCTCTGCGAGTCGAGCTGTACGTGTGTCGAGCCGGTAATATCGCGCACCGTCCGCAGCACCTCCGCCATTTCTTGCGGCGTCGCGGAGCCCGCAAGGGAAAAACTCTGCTGCGCTTCCGGTTCGAACTCCTTGCGCTTCGCCGCCGTGTCGGCGGCCACGAAAATGGTCGAGGAATCGAGCGCATGCCAGAACGTGGCGGTCTCGCGTGCCAGTACCGTCGCCGCCGTGCCGAAATCCACCCCTTGCAATTTCAGCCGGACGCTGTGCGCGGTCAGGTCCGTATCGAAAATCGCTTTCACGCCATACTGCTGCGCCAGTTGCTCGTAAACTGTGCGCGTATCGCCCCGTAAGTCCAGATCGCGCTTGCCGGGCTTTGGAGCGAGCCTCGGCAGGCCGGGAATTTCCGCTTTGGCTTGGTCCACCGGCCTTTCGTCTTGCATGGATCTCATTTCAGCCAGCCGCTGGGCCACGATGGTGTCATCCGGATCGATCTCGAGCGCTCGCAGCAATTCGTCCGTGGCCTGGTTGACGTGTCCCTCGAGAGCGAGGCGTTCCGCGGACTCCACGTGCCCGCGAACCATCTTGGATTTCAGCGCCGCCCCCCGCCCCACAATCGCCGGATCATTCGGCGCATAGCGAGCCGCCTCCTGATATGCCGCGAGCGCCTCTTCGTCCTTCCCCTGGCTCTGAAGTCTGTCTCCGCGCTCCGCGGCTCTCTGCGCCTTCTTCGCATCCAGCGGAAGCGGCGCCACGGCCGCCTGCGGTTGCGGCATCGCAGATGCCGGGAAGAGCGCCAAAGCGCACACAAGCGCACTCGAGAGAGCAGTGCGGCAGAAGCGTCGCAGAGAGAGTGGCGCGGCCATGGATTTCGCGGTTCTAGTCTACTCCCAGGAAATAGGACCAAGGCGGTCCGGTTGACCTAAGTACGCCCCGACGGTACACTTGGAAGCGTTATTGCAGTTGCAAGTAAATTTCAACTGGGGTTCCCCTTGCTCTCCGCTTTTCTCATTGCCCTTCGCGAGGGCGTCGAAGCCGCTCTCGTCGTTGGCATTATCCTCGTTTACCTCTCTCGCACAAGCCGCGCGCACCTCGCGCGTTTTGTCTGGTACGGCGTGGCCGCAGCGGCAGCTCTCAGTCTGGCAGTGGCCGTGATGCTCGAACGCTGGCGCATCAGCGAGGATGGCTTCGAGGGGCTGATGCTCCTGATAGCGTCGGTTTTCGTGATTACGATGATTGTTTGGATGAACCGCGTTGCGCGCCATCTGAAAAAAGAAATCGAGCAAAAAGTGGATTTTTACGCCGGTAAGCTGGGCCGCGCCGCTGGCTGGGGCATTTTCCTTTTTGTTTTTCTCATGGTCTTGCGCGAGGGCGCGGAACTTGCTCTGATCCTGCGCGCCGTCGAGTTATCGACGGAAGGCTTGCAGACCTGGGCCGGAACCGTCGTCGGAATTGCCGCGGCAGTTGCCGTGGGGCTCTTTTTCTTCAAGGGAACCTTGCGCGTGCCACTGCACCGGTTTTTTGCGGTGACCAGCGTAATTCTCGGCCTGGTTGCGCTGCAACTCGCGCTTACCGGCTTGCATGAATTGAGCGAGGCGCGCTGGCTGCCCTCGAGCAAGCAGGAGATGGCGCTGATCGGCCCTATTGTGCGCAACGAGCTTTTCTTCTTCGTCTTTATCTTCGGTGCCGCGGCCCTGCTGGTCCTCCGCGAATGGCAAGCGGCCAGTCATGCGAGGTACGCCAAGAATGCGTCCAATGACGCCGAGCGCCGTTTGCTCGAAGCCCAGAATCGCCGCAGCCGCAACTGGATGATGGCCGCCGCGACGGCTTCGCTCGCCGTCATCCTCGTCCTTACCGCCGACTTTATTTACGCACGAGCGAACTCCGCCCCGCCTTCCGCCCGCGCCGTCGCAGCCGCCGGGAACGAAGTCCGTATCCCTCTCAGCGAGGTGCAGGACGGCAATTTGCATCTTTTCGCCCTCACAAGCGGGACCCACTCGGTTCGCTTCATGGTGATGAAGAAACCAAACGGCTGGGCAACCGCTCTCGATGCCTGCCGGATTTGCGGCGCCGAAGGTTACCGGCAAGACGGCCAAAACGTCGTTTGCCGGCACTGCGGGTCGCCGATTTACGTGCCGTCGATGGGGGATAGCGGCGGCTGCAATCCCATCGGCGTTCCCTCGCGCGTCGATGGCTCCGAAATCGTGCTGGACGTTTCCGCCCTGACCCGCGCCACGTCCGAGATTCCCCAATGAGCAAGGAAGCTGGCAATTTCGCCGTTCGCGGGCCAATGCTTCGTCATCATTCGCCGAGCCTCGCAATTCGCAACCGGCGGCTCGCCCGTTACCAGCCGCCGGTCATGAATCGCCGCTCGCTGGCCATCCATCCCTAGTCGCCACGATGTTCCTGCGTCTCGTCTCCGATTCCTTCACGCGCCGGCCGCGGCGCAAGCTGCTGACCGGCGCGGCCCTGGCGCTCGGCATGGCCGTCGCGACGGCCGCGCTTAGCGTCTCGCTCGATGTCGGCGACAAACTCGCGCGGGAATTCCGCGCCTTGGGCGCGAATCTTGTTGTCACGCCGCAAGCCGATTCGCTTCCGCTGGAAATCGGCGGCGTGGATTATCGCGCCGCGAATGCCGCTGCCTATTTGCCGGAATCCGATCTCCCCGGAATTAAAACGGTTTTCTGGCGCAACAACATTCTTGCTTTCGCCCCGGTGCTCGAGACTTCCGCCCAGGCTTGGTCGCCTGCGTCGAAGACTTGGTCTTCGCCCGGCGTCGTAACCCAAGTTTCCGTGATTGGCACTTGGGTGCGCCACGAAGTCGCGCTCGCGGATGGCGGAAAATTCGTAACCGGAATCGCGAAGACAAATCCGTGGTGGCAAATCCAAGGCCGCTGGTTTTCCGAGAACGCAAACGAATGTGTGGTGGGCGCGAACTTTGCGCGCCGGAGTGGCGTGAAGCCGGGCGATCTCGTCTATCTGAATGGCCACGAGAAAAGTAAGCAAGCCGCCGCGCCACGCGTTACCGGCATCCTCTCGACGGGCGGCCCGGAGGACGGCGCCATTATTGTTCCCCTTTCGCTTGCGCAGGCGCTCGCCGGCAAGGCAGGCGAGTATCACAAGCTGTACGTTTCCGCGCTGACCAAGCCCGAAGACGATTTTGCGCGCCGCGATCCAAAGACGATGAATGCGGATGAATTCGAACGCTGGTCGTGCTCGCCCTATGTCTCCTCGATTGCGTACTCGATTCAGCGAGTGCTGCCCGGCTCGGAGGTGCGCGTGATTCGGCGCGTAGCGGAAGGCGAGGGCGCCATCCTCGCGCGCGTGCGCATTTTGCTGTGGCTCGTAACCGTTGCCGCGCTGCTTGCCGCCGCGCTTGCCGTCGGTGCGTCTTCCGCCGCCTCCGTTCTCGAGCGCCGAACGGAAATCGGCGTAATGAAAGCGCTTGGCGCGGGTTCCGCGAAAGTTGGACTTCTCCTCGCCGCTGAACAGTTGCTGCTGGCGTTTGTGGGCGGAGGCGCCGGTTATTCGCTTGGCCTGATTCTAGCCCGCATGCTCGGCGAAAGAGTGTTTGGCGCTGCGCCCGAGCCGTCATTCCTCGTGCTGGTCGCCGTGCTGGTCCTTTCGGCGTGCGTTACCTTGCTCGGCAGCGCGCTTCCCTTGCGGCGCGCCGCCCATTACGAGCCCGCGCCGATTTTGCGAGGCGAATGATGTCCGCGCTCCCTGATCGCAGGCCGGGGAACCATAATCGCGCGATGTTTTGGCGTATCGTGCGCCGCCTCCTTTTCGCGCATCGCGCGAGGCTCTTCCTGATTTTGCTCGCTTTGGGCGCGGGCGCCGCGGTCACCGGGGCGCTCCTTAATCTTCAGGCGGATGCCAAGCGCCGCCTTACCTCCGAATTCCGCCGCTTCGGGCCCAATGTGCTCGTCCTTCCGGTGGCTGGCGCGGACGAAAATTCCGCGACGCTGCCTGAGTCCATTGTTCGCTCGATTCCCCTCGAGAATGCGAACTCGAAAGTCGAAGCTGCCTCGTCCTTGTACACGGTGGTCCGCATTTCCTCCGCGCAATCGAAAAGCCCGGTCACAGCGGTCCTGGTAGGGGAAACCCCATTCGCTTTTGTAAGAGCGCTCCATGGCTCCGGCGCAGGCGCCCCGCCGAACGATGTTTCACCAAGTTCCCGCGCTGGGCATGAGTGCGTCGCCGGCGAGCGTCTCCTGCGGAAATTGCAAGCGCAGGAGGAAGCGGAACTGCGGCTCTCGGCCGGGGAATATTCCCAGAGTTGCTGGGTTGCCGGTGTCCAGCAGCGCGGCGGGCCGGAAGATGACCGCATCGCGATGGGTTTGCGCGCGGCGCAGAACCTGGCGGGGCTTCCTGGCCTCATCAGCGCCGTCGAACTAACCGTGCCGGGAACGCCGAAGCAAATCGAGCAATACGCCGCCAATTTGCAACGCATCCTCCCGGAGGCCGAAGTACGCCCCCTGCGGCAGTTCACCGAGGCCCAGGGGGAAATATATTCGCGGATTGCCGGGTTGCTGGATTTCACGGTGGCGCTGGTGCTGATTCTGACGAGTCTGTGCGTCATGGCGGCGATGGCCAATGTCGCCGCGGAACGCCGCAACGACGTCGGATTGATGAAAGCAATCGGCGGAGCCAAGCGGCGCGTTCTGCGCCTCTTTCTCGCGGAAGCGACGCTGCTCGGGGCCGCGGGCGGCGTGATTGGCGCGGCGGCGGGCATCGCGCTTTCCATGTATCTGGGCAAGGCAGTGTTTGGCCTGGCCGCGCGGCCCCGCCTGATTGTGTATCCTGTAAGCGTGGCGCTGACGATGATGGTCGCCATTTTAAGCGCGTTTCCGCTTCGGCGGCTGGCCAATGTCCGGCCCGCTTCCGTCTTTCGAGGTGAATCGTGAGCGCCGAAATGCAAATCGATGCGGCGCTCAAGGCATCCGTCCCGTCCCAGGTGGCGATCGATTCGCTCGTAAAAAAATACGGCGGCCTGCGCGCACTCGATGGTGTCTCCTTCTCGATTGCTCCGGGCGAATGGGTCGCGCTGATGGGACCTTCCGGCTCGGGAAAAACGACGCTCATCAATATTCTTGGCGGGCTCGATACCCTGACTTCCGGGCGTGTGATTGTCGATGGCGTTGACCTCGCGCGGCTCGGCGAAAGCGATCTGGTGCGCTATCGCGCGGAAAAAGTCGGCTTCGTCTTCCAGCAATTTCACCTCGTCCCGTATCTCAATGCGCTCGAAAACGTGATGTTGGCCCAGTATTTTCATTCGGTCACGGACGAAGACGAAGCCGCTGCCGCCCTGCGGCGCGTTGGCCTTGGCGGCCGGCTCACGCATTTGCCCGCGCAGCTTTCGGGCGGCGAGCAGCAGCGAGTCGCGATCGCGCGTGCTCTGATCAATCAGCCGAAGCTGGTGCTGGCGGACGAGCCGACCGGAAATCTCGATGAAGCGAACGAAGCCATCGTGCTCGAAATTTTCCGCGAACTGCACAAGGCGGGACACACCATTCTCATGGTCACGCACGATCCGGATATCGCGCGCCAGGCGGACCGGCGCATCGAATTGGCGCATGGCCGCTTGCATTTCGATACCGCGCAGCATGGGCCGGGGCATCCGCTGGCTTGTCCGCTGGCGGATACGGCCGGCTGTTGCACGGGCACGGCGGCCGGCAAGCCGCCTAGCCCGGAAGAACAGATTCGCTTCGACCACTTGCTCGAGCAAATCTGGATTTGCGATGAAGAAGGCAAATCCGCCATTGCCGGGAACCTGCGCGTCGAAGGGCCGGCCGGCCAATTGCCGCTCTTGCCGGAAGAGCCGGTGAGCCGGGTGCTGGCGCGCATGTCCGAGCTGCAACTCATCGAGCTGGAAAGCGGCGCGGCGCGCCTCACGCCCAGCGGCGCGGATCGCGCGCGTGACGTGGTCCGCCGGCACAGGCTTGCGGAGCGGCTTTTCAAGGACACCTTCGCGATTGACGACACCGAAGCCCGCACGCAGGCGTGCAAGTTCGAGCACATCATTTCTCCCGAACTGGATCAGCGCATCTGTACGTTTCTAGGACATCCGAAGACCTGTCCTCACGGCAACCCGATCCCCGCCGGCCCTTGCTGCGACCCCAAGCTCAAGGAATGATTTTTCCCGCGGTGTCTCCGCCGGCTCCGGCAGCGCGGACGAAGGCGCCTTTTCCGTTTCCGCCGGCTTCGCGGCTAAACTGTTGTTTGCGGATTCTCTGAACATGCCGATTCCCATGGACAATCGCAAGAAGCCAAGCGCGGTGAAGATCCACATCACGAGCGGCGCCGGCGTGGACATCACCTGGGCGGATGGCCACGAGTCACACTACGACTTCGCTTATCTGCGGGAGGAATGTCCCTGCGCCACGTGCAACGACGAACGCGCGAAGAGGGAAGGCCTTTCGGGCGCTGTGCCGGCGTTTGCGGCGAATCCGCTGCCGATGTTCAAGCCGAAAGCGAAGGCGCAGTCCGCGAACCAGGTTGGAGCGTACGCGATTCAATTTCATTTCACGGACGGGCATAGCACCGGCATTTACACCTACGAGCATCTGCGGACGATTTGTCCGTGCGCGGAGTGCGCAGCGGCGTTTCGAAAGATCTAAAGGCCATCCGAGCGTAGCCAGGGCCGCCTCTTGAAATGAAGGTTGGCAGATACCCTCCTCACCTCGGTTACGAAGCGGAGTCGTTGGCGCGTTACGGTTTTCTTTCCCTCGCTCGTGCTATACACTCCCACTTCCTGAAAGCGTGCGGTTGCGGGTTTTCGGCTGGTTTGCGCAATACGTGCAAAGCAGCCGGAGCGAAATGCTTACGGCGGATAGGAGGTGCGGGTGATGAGTGGCAGGAGATTCGCGGGCGTGCTTCTGGCTGGAGCGGTGATTTTCTGCGCGAATGCGGGCGGGACGCGGGCGCAGGCCGCCGATGCCGCCGGGCCGCAGAGTGCTTCGGAACTCTTCCGTGCGCTGAAATACCGCTACATCGGCCCGCCGGGGAATCGCGTGGCTGCGGTTGTGGGCGAGCCGGGAAACCCGAACGTGTATTACGCCGGAGCGGCTTCTGGGGGTGTGTGGAAGTCCTTTGACGGCGGCAATCGCTGGTATCCGATTTTTGATAAGGAGAGCGCGCAATCGATCGGGTCCATCGCCATTGCGCCATCGAATCACCAAATCATCTGGGTAGGAACGGGCGAGACGTTCATTCGCAGCAATGTGTCGCTGGGCGACGGCATTTACAAGTCCATCGACGGCGGCAAAACGTGGGCCCATGTGGGACTCGAGAAAACCGGACGGATCGGGCGCATCGTCATTGATCCGAATAATCCCGGCGTGGTGTACGCGGCGGCGCTGGGCACTTGTTACGGTCCTCAGCAGGAACGCGGCATTTACAGGACGCGCGACGGCGGCAAAACGTGGCATCGCGTCCTCTTTGTGGACGAAAACACAGGCGCATCCGATTTGACGATGGACCCGCAAAACTCTGAGCGGCTGATCGCCGGCATGTGGCAGATTGACATTAAGACCTGGGGCCGGAAGAGCGGCGGACCGGGCAGCGGACTTTTTCTCACCGAGGACGGCGGGGAAACCTGGAAAAGGCTGAGCGGACGAGGACTGCCCGATCCACCGATGGGGAAAATCGCCGTGAACTTTGCGCCGAGCGATGGCCGGCGCGTCTATGCGCTGATTGAAACGGGACAGGGAGGCACGCTGTGGCGTTCGGACAGCGGCGGCGCGACCTGGCGCGTCGTCAATTACAGCCGTTTGCTGAATGAGCGGCCTCACTATTACACGCGGATGCTCGTCATGCCGGACAATCCGAACGAAGTCTATTTCCCATCGAACGGGATCAGCGTCACCTTCGACGGCGGGTTTACCACGGACCACATGAGCTGCC